>Ga0209420_1001255_pt1 | contig 12156 bp, 11 predicted proteins | sample BlaSpr_A8_OM1_O1_FD_187972 | JGI IMG/M metagenome (GOLD analysis project Ga0209420, IMG submission 187972) | Forest soil microbial communities from Thunder Bay, Ontario, Canada - Black Spruce, Ontario site 2_A8_OM1_O1 (SPAdes) (version 2) | ecosystem: Environmental > Terrestrial > Soil > Boreal... | reverse complement strand
GGTTCTGTCTCCGCCGTGGCCGGCGGCATGACCTTTACGATCACCTATCAAAACAGAACAGCGACGGTTACGGTGTCCAACTATGGCTCGATCACACACACAATCCAATAAGTCCTACGCGCGCGGTTTTACGATCATTGAAGTACTGATCGCCACGGTTGTCCTCATCGCCGGCCTTCTTTCCGCGGCCGCTTTGATCGGCAACACGTTGGGAAGCACCTCCCGAAACGAGTATTTGACGCAGGCGGCGACGCTCGCGTCGGAAAAGCTCGAAGACCTGGACCGCTACCCAAGCAGCGATCCGCACATCACCGTCTCGGGAACCACGGCCGGAAGCCTCACTGCCGACACCGTGCAGACCGTCAGCGGTATCGCTGTGAACTACTACGACGAAGTCTTCTTCTCGCCTTCGCAAGGCTTCGTGGAAGAAACCGTCAGCGGATTGGACGTCAATGGCAATCCGATTTACACGACCCTGACGCACAACCCAGACGGGTCGATCGGGCAATCGAACGCCGCTCCGAGCCTCACTTCGGGCTTGTTTGGGTTCAAGCGTCGCTGGCTGATTGAGCAAGATCAGCCGATCGCCGGCATGCGCCGGATCACAGTGGTGGTGACTATGGAAAACCAATCCGTGAGCGGAATGGCGCCATTCCAGATGAGCATGGTGCGCCCATGACGCGAACTTTGACGCAGAACTCGCGCTCTCGCGCGACCCGCACGAGCGGGTTCACGCTGATGGAATTTACGGTGGCCATGTCCATGATGATCGTAATCGGCGGCGCCACCATGGCATTGTTTCAGCAGAACGTGCCGAGTTTCAACAATCAGCAGAATACCTCGGGTCTGAACATTTCCATGCAGAGCGCCGTAACGCAGATGCAGCTCGATCTGGTGAACGCGGGCACCGGCTATTATCCGGGCGTTAATATTCCCAGTTGGCCCATCGGCGTAACGGTGGTGAACCAGTTGCCGTCAAGTTCGTGCTTTACACCCGGCACGTTCACCTATACCTCGACGTGCTTCGACACGCTAAATATTCTGGCGATGAGTTCGAGTGTGCCGCCGTCGCATCCCACGGATGCGACAGGGAGCTTGACGGGGTGCAGTTCCACCACGAACAACTCATTCGACATTCAACCCATCGCGGGGATGACGGTCGCGCAAACTGCGGCGCTCTTTAGCGCCGGGAACCAAGTATTGCTCATCAAGGGCGGCACCGGCCGTCAGTCCCTCCAGAGCAGCGGCACCCAAATGGAAACTTTCGTTTTGACCGGATCCCCAACTCCGAACGGTAACTATGTAAGTCTTCCATTGAATCCGAGCAATTCAGATGGCACGAACTCCGCCGGAAATGATCCGCTAAACATTTCCACCGTGGCATCTACCGTGTTGGGCACGTCCTTTTGCGGAACGGACTGGCTCATGGTGATTTCACCGACTACGTATCATGTGGACGCTTCGGATCCGACGGACCCCAAGCTCGTCAGGACTCGTGGCGGCGTCACCGATACGATTGCCGACGAAGTGATCGGATTCAAGGTCCTGGTCGCTTACATGGGAGATACGGCGACAAACGACGTCTTGCAATACCATTTCAACCCTGCGGATTATGGCTACAACTATTCCTTGATTCGTTCCATCCGCGTCTCTTTGATTGGCCGAACCACGCCGAATCCGGACGCCGAGTACACGTTTCGCAATACCTTCGACGGGGGTCCGTATCAGGTCCTGGGCTCCACGGTCATCATCAATCCTCGCAATTTGAGCATGAACGGGAATTGAGGACACATCCATGAATAAGATCATGCCGGAATACATAAAATCTCGTTCGATCCGGTGCGGCCGGAATCGCGTGGCGCAGCGAGGAATCGCGCTGATCATGACCTTATTGATTTTGTCCATGGTCATCATGCTTTCGCTGGGCATGGTGATTGCGCTGAGTTCGCAGACATTCATCGGCGGTTACTATCGTAACTTTCGTGGCTCGTTTTACGCAGCCGATTCGGGCTTGAACGTCGCACGCCAGGCTTTGGCGAACCAGCTTACGTCCTCCGTGCCGGGAACTTTTGCCACGCCACCGATAGCAAATCCCACGGCCGTAGCTTCTACAGTGTTAAGCACTATGCTCAGCAATTATGGAAGCTCAAGTACTCTAAATGTCGGCACTGCGGCCAATTCGTGGTCGGAGAGCTTCAAGATCACCAACGCCACCTTTTCCCTGGCCATCGGGCCGACGATCACCGCCACCGACAGCAATCCCGCGGATTGTTCGCCGCAGCCGGCCCCTTGCCCAACAGCCTATAGCTATACCTATGCCTATTCCTTGACCTCAGTCGGTTCGGCGCAGGGCACCGAAAAAACCACCGTTACCGAAAATGGCGATATTATTCTGAATATCTCGGGAGCGTCCGCCAATTCCTCGGTGAGTTTCGCCTACTTCGGCGGATTCGTGGACCAATACCCCGCGTGCCTCGGGCCGCTAGTTCCCGGAACCATGACGGGACCCATGTTTACCAATGATGCTTGGGAGTTCATGCCTTCCATGGCGCCCTGGACTTCGCCCTATATTTTCACCGACCCCGTCGGCCAACATGATGCGAGCGCGTATTACTGGGATACCGGTTGGGGATGCCATTCGTCCGCCACCACCAGTTACGGTTCGGGCGCCAATCTCGTGGCCCCGACGTTCGAAGCCGGCTTCAACATGAATCAGCCGAAGGTGCCGCTGCCAACGAACTCCTTTAGCCAGGAATGGGCGGTCTTGGACGGCCGGGGAACCGGCGAAGGCTCCGCCGCGCCGACCGCAGCGCAATTGAATTCCACACTGACGGATATCCACGGTGCGGCCTATCCAAACAGCGGGGCGAGCACCGGCGTATACATCCCTGCGGTGAACAATCCTTCCACTTGCTCTCCCGCAGCGGCTCCATGTATTAAAGGCGGCGGTTTTCTGCTACCGGGCAACGCACAGATTTTGCTGAAGCCGACGGGAAGTTCCGCCCAGGTGTATCAGATTACGGAAGGCAGTACGGTCACCACCATCACGATCGATCCGGTGGCGAATACCACGGTCGTGACTTCCGGCTCCACTACGCTAACGCTCAACGGCGTGCCCGAAAATCAAATCACCGGCCAACCGTCGACGATGCTCTATGTGACCGGATCGGTGACCGGCCTGACGGGCCCGGGCGAAGGCCAGGGCGCGATTCAAGATAACTCGATGATCACCATCACTGCCGTCGGCGACATCACCGCCACCGGCGACGTGCTCTACAAGACCGAACCGGTCACTTACACGCAGGATCAGGTCGTCTCCGGATCGAGCCCGGCGTGCTGTGTCGGACTACCGATGGACAGCTTGATTACGGGCCGCACCAACATGACGCAGGTGTTGGGCCTTTATACTGCAACCGGAAATTTCAATTTGAACACCACCCAACCCGATAACAATATTCAGGTGGATGGTAGCATCGCCACGATCTCGGCAGGCGGTTGCGGCGCCTTCTACGACACGGGCGGCTACATCAGCACGTTCAATAACGTAGGCGGCCAGATTCAGAATTGCATCGTGGGCGCGAATATCGCCACGGAGAATATTTGGTTTGACCGGCGGTTTACAGCGGTACCCGGTTTTGCGCCGCCGTGGTTTCCTTCCACAAGCATTCAGCAGGGCGGACCTTCACCTACGAACGTTACCCCGACGATCTATCGTGTGCAGTGGCTGAATACGACGTCGATGTAACCATAGCCTGATAGGCTGGGAGTTTTTTTTGAGCAAGTGCCTGGGCGGACGCGAAAGCGCCCGCCCTTTTTATTGCCCGCCCTCGCGCAGATAAACAGCAGAAATATCGAATCGCTAGCCGGGCGGCCTGATGCGCGCCATAAAATTCGTAGACAAGGCGGGAACCGTACACGCGAAATTCGCGGGCCATCCTGGGTCGGTGATGGCGTTGCGGCAAACATTAGCGAGTGCGTTGGCAACATCGGAAGGATCTTCGGCTCCAGTGAATGGCTCCACGTAGATTTGATAGCTTTGCATCGGTCCTACCGGCAATTTCTCAATTAAATAGGAACCGTCGAAGATCGTGGGTCCCGGGTCGCTGCACGTCCACCCTGAGTTTACAGCGGCGATCACTGCGCCGCTGGCATTGTCAATGGCGACTACTTGCGCGGCGAAGATGCCGGTCGCGCCCGGCTGTGATGCCAAAGAGATCGCATTGGCGGGCAGGATGCGTCCGCTGATTGTGCCGACGTGCGTTGTATCGGCCGCGTCGGAATACAAAACGCGCAGGCCCGTGCGGTCGTCGTCCGCGAGTGGCGCGTCGGGAGCTGCGGGCGAAGGGCGCGGTCCCCGGAACTGGCCGGCGGCGGGCACGAAGGGAAACATCATGGAACTCCAGACATTCGAATGCTCGAACCCAAAGAAATGGCCGAGCTCGTGTCCCAACACGGATTCGAAATCGTATGCCTGCTGGTTGGCGGCCAGCGCGGAAGGCGTGGCGAAGCTTGTCGAAGGATCAGCGGGACGGAACAGAATGTCCGCGTCGAGAATCTGTCCAGTGAAGGTACTTGCCGGGCCGCCGGGCCCCACTTGTGCGCCAGCCTCGTCCGCGACGGTGACGCGCGTGAACGCCAGAACGCCGGTGGTGAATCCCGGATCGGCTTGGTTCAGGCAGATCGTGTTGAGGCCGTCATTCGAATTGCAGGCGGATTGCGCGGAAGCCCGCATCAGCGGCGCAAGCGTGGATGGCACGAGCGTGGTTTCTGCCACGCCGGTCCAAATCGCAAAAGTTTCAGAGATCGCGGCTTCTATTTCGTTTAATTGCCCGGCCGGAGTTTGATCGGTGGTCAAAATCGAGGCCGGGTTCGAGCCCAGCGAAGTGCTCCACCGCCGGTTGATCGCCCCGGTCTGGCTTGCGTCAAATCGCGTCTTCTGCGGACACGCTGTCCCTCCAGACAGCGCTGCTGCTTGACGCATATCGCCCACGACGTATCCGAAGGCATAGGGCAGAGCCGGCACCGGGCAGGCCAACCAAGCCACGTGCAAAATTAACAGCCACGCTAGGAAGCGCCGTCGAATCGACTGAGGGAATCCTAAGGCAAATCCCTTGGAATGCCTCATTGTTCTTTTCCCCCGAAATCAAGCGCCGCCCGAATCTGCATCCGGAATTCTTCCAGCGTAAGATTGCGGATTCCTACCGATGCGAACTGACGCGTGCGCGGATCAAACACCGGGGAATTGGCGCTTTCTTGCGTGACCCGTGCATCAGTTCCGTTTTTGTTTCGGCTGACGCGAAAGGTGCCTTGGGTCCAGCTCGTAATTCCGTAATCGCCCGCGGAAGTCCGCTCGAGAAAAAGAATGGTTTCGTCGCCGGGCTTGAAATGTGGCACGCCTTCGACTCTGATTTCGAAGTGCCCGCCGCGTCCGCCCGGAAGTCTGACAAGAATCGTCGCGGGAGGCGAGCCCTTCAGAGTTTCCAGCACCGCGAAATTGGCAAACGTCCAAATGGCGCCGTATTCCCAGCGCGTCCCGCCTGCGATGAACCGCGCGCGAACGATGAGCTCAGCCGATTTCGCCAGTGCCGGCAACTCCATGCGCATTAGCGTAGTGGCTGCCGTCGCGATACTGAGCCCGCAAAAGATGGCTAGGCCAGCCGCTATGCTCATCACTTTTTTCGCTTTCATTCCTGCACCTCGAGGGAGCCGCTCGCGATGGCTTTATCTTTGTTCGAATTCACGATGAAAAGTGATCGTGGGCCGGTCTGCGCAGAGGCTGGGACCGTGAGCGTCAAATCGACGATGCCCAGGCCGAGCGGCTGCGCTCCCGCGACAATGATGTCCGGTACGGCCGGTCCGCTGACGGTGAATGTCAAGGAAGGCCCAAGCCCGCTCACGGAAAATGCGCAAATGTCGATCGTGGCCGTGCCTGAGGCGGGCCGCTGAATCACCAGTGGGGAAGCGCCAAGCGTGCAGGTGCTCGTTGCTGTCGAATAGAGGCCCATCGCTTGAATCGAGAGCGTTACATCCGCTTGCGGGGCCAGCGACCCGGCAGTCGATGGCTCGACCACCACGATATCTCTTGCAAGGGCGACAGGTTCCCCAGGCGCTACTGGAATTATGTCTACCGCATCTGTATCCTGAGCGACGACAAAATTCACGGCTGCAGATTTTGTGCCGTCCGGGTTTTCCACTTGCACCGTGAAATTTCCCGCCGCTTGCAGATCGCTGGCGGCAAGCGTGGTAATGCAATTCCCAGCATCCGGGCAAATGGTGGTGTGCGCCGTATCGCCGAAATAAATTTGCGAACCTGGCGTGGCAGCCGCCGCGACGAAATTTCCGCCCTCGACTCGCAGCGTGAAACCTCCGGCCGCGCCCGACAAAATGCTTGCCGGCAGCAGCCCCGTAATCACCGGTGCGGTCGTGATCGTCACGCTCGCCGAACCGGTGCGCGAGGTGTCTTCCGAACTTGTCGCGATGATGCTGATCGTATCCGGCGATGGCGCCGACACGGGCGCGGTATAGAGTCCCGTCGCATCAATTCCACCGCACCCGCCAATGACGCAGGCTGGGCCGCCCACATTCCAAGTAACGGCTTGGTCCGAAGTGCCCAGCACCGTAGCAGCGAACTGCAAAGCTGAAGCCGCCGCTATTGTCTCGCTGGGCGGAGAGACGGTTACGCTGATATGCGGCAGAATTGTGATGGGTGCCGTGGCCATCTGCGCCGGATTCGCCGAACTTGATGCCGTGAGAACGACCGGGTTGGGCGTGGGAACGGAGGCCGGCGCGAGGTAATCCACGCTTCCCCCGGTTGCCACCGGCGCGCAAGGATTCGAACCGGCGGCGCAAAGTTGTCCCACGTTCGAATTGCCGCCGGCGATGCCCGCTACGGCCCAGCTCACACCGCCTGCTGAGCCGCCGGTGATGCTCGCGGTGAATGTTTGCCGGTGACTCACGGCCAAAGTCGCGGATTCGGGGAACAGAGAAACTGTAGCGAGCGGGTTTACGGCTACTGAGATTGAGGCTGCTTTGCTTGCATCGGCCACGGGTACGGCTACGATCGTCACGCTCGCGGGCGCGCCTAGGCTAGCCGGCGGTTGGTAAATTGCCGTGTCGGCAGCGGCACGGGTGATTGTGCCGCAGGCGGCGCCGCTGCAGCCGCTGCCGGAGATAGTCCACATTATGCCTGTGGCAGGATTCGAATTGGGAGCAGGTGTGAGCGCTGCGGTGTACGTGGCAGACGATCCCACCAGTACCGCCGCTGGGCCGCTGATGCTTAATGTGAAATGGCTGGTCACTGTGATTGCCGCCGCGGCGGATTTGCTCGAGTCGGCAATACTCTGGGCTACGAGGGATAGGGTTGGCGGCGCGGGTAAAGATTGCGGAGCCGTGTAGATTCCTACCGCAGTCACCGATCCGCAGGCGATGCCTGTGCAACCCGTCAAATGCCAAATGACGGATGTGTTGGGATGGCCCGATCCAGCGACTGTCGCAGAGAATGCTTGTGACGCACCAAGCTCGAGGGTTGCTTGCGCCGGCGCGAGGCCTACGACGACGTCGCTCGTGATGGTGACCGTTGCCGATCCGGAGACTGACGGCGCGCTTTGGCTTGTCGCCGAGATCGTGACGATAGCCGCCTCAGGCAGATCGCTCGGCGCTGTGTAAAGCCCGTCGCTCGAGATCAATCCCGAGGACAAGTTGCCACCCGTCGCGCCGTTCACGGCCCAACTGACTGCTGCATTCGAAAGATTGGCCACCGTAGCCGTAAACTGGGTGCTGCCTCCCAATGGAATCGACGAGATCGAAGGCGAGATGCTGACGCTTGCCCCCGGAGTAGAGACAGGCGGCGGAGAAGCGGGCGGAGGGGAAGTTGCGAATCCGCCTCCGTTTCCAGAGCAGCCGGCGAGTAGCACAGAACAAATGGCGAGTGCGATCGACAACTTCATGCACAGCGAATAGCAATGCGTGTTCCATTGCGATTCACATCAGCAGAGCTGTTTTGCGCATCCCAGGGCTGATTTCAAGCAGACTGTTAAAGTGTTTGGTTGATTTGCTTTGCGCCCACGGCGGGCTAGATTTCGTCGTCACGTGTTCCTGCATTCACTCGGGATGCCACGCTTCCAAGTCTTGATTTGGTACCCGGTGGTTTCGGCGTAGTTCCGAACCGGGACACCTGCCCGGCCATGCGCGAATTGACATGTCTTCTCGCGCAGCGAATAATTCCCGCCATGGCTCGCCCTGAAGTCGCGCACCGCATCAAAAGCTATTCCGCCGCCACCGGTTACGTTTACCAATACTGTTTTGTTGAGGTGAAACCGGCGCGACGCGGGCTGTCGTTTGGCACCGAATACATCTACATGGTTTCGGTGGACCGGCAGGCGAATTTCCCGCTGACCGTCTTTGTCCGCAGTGCGGCGGTCGAAAAGTGGTCCCGCAGAGAAGGACGAAAACTTTCTGGTACGGAGGAGTATGCCATCGCGAAGATGCGGCTTTTTGACGCCTTCGACGAAATCGAGGACTTAGCCACCAGGCGCCCCGATATTTTTGTGGACGATGCCAACCTGGATACTCTGCTTCAAAAGCTGGACCTCTAGGCGCCTGATCTGTGGCGCGCTTACTTCGAATCGCTTCTTTTTCCCCTCTGCCAACCCCTAAAGTCAATGCGTCCCGGGAAACAGGCTGCGAACTATCCATGGCACCGCGGAGTCTTGTAGGTGGAGCAGCAATGCAGGCGCTTGAAGCCATTTTACCGGGGAGCCGCGTGCGCAGCGGGAGCGAGACTACCGACGCCGCTCGCGAATTCGAAGAACTGCTTACGGACGGAGCAACCTTGGCTTTCCGCGTGGCCATGGGCGTCTTGCACCATCGCGCTGATGCCGAGGAGGTCGCGCAAGACGCTCTCTTGCGCGCCTACCGGGGGTTCCGGAGCCTACGTGAGCGCGGTGCGTTTCGTGGCTGGCTATGCCGTATTGCCTGGCGGCTGGCGCTGGACCGGCAGCGAGGTACGCGCCGCCGCGAGAAGCGCGAGCTCGCCGCCCCCGAGGCCAAGCGCGAATCGAGCGTCGAGCAATTGGCGGCGGCAAGCGAATTCGAGCGCCACCTAAGCCGTGCGATGGGCGAGTTGCCGGAAAAATTGCGGCAAACTTTAATTCTCGCGGGAATCGAAGGTCACAGCACAAGCGAGGTTGCCGCACTGCTGGACGTTCCCGAAGGTACCGTGAAATCCAGACTGCACCAGGCCCGAAAGCAAATGGCGGAGAAATTGTCATGGCATGTCCCGAACACGAAGAAAAGCTAAACGAAGCCGCACTGCTGGCGACCTCAGGCGCGCGCGATGTTTCGAATGCAGTGGCCCGCGTGGATGAGATTCTTGCGCGGCACCTGGCGGGCTGCGGAAGTTGCCGAGTCACATTCGACCAGCGTCGCGCCTTTCTTGCTGAGATGGATCGTGGCGTGACGTCGCTGGTTTCGGCGCAGCCTTCTGCGGCGCTGATTCCTCGCGTCAGGCAGGAAATTGCAGCTGTCTCTGTATCGCGCGACAAGAATAGGTGGCAATGGACGGGAGCGGGCATCGTCGTGACGGCAGCCGCTGCGCTGGCCATCTTTTTCGTGACGCGGCCCAACATTCGAAAACAATCGCGGCCAATTTCTGGTGCGCTTTCAAACGCTTCGCAGCCGCTAAAGGCCTCACCGAAGCTTGCGCCTGAAAACATTATGGCGCACACAAGCAATTCGGTGGCTGCGCCAACTTATGGGCGCACGGAACGAAGGCAGCGGCATGTATCCCTTCGAGAGGCCGCCAAATCTATTTTGCCGCCTTCCCCGACCTTCGAGATAATCGTGCCGCCGGGTCAACGCGAGGCGGTTCTGCGCTTTGCGCAAGCGATGCGGGAATATTCAATTGATGAAGCGCAACTAATTGCAGCTTCGAATGAAGAAGTCACCGGACCCGCACCATTGGCGCTCGCGCCGCTGAGCATCACCCTTTTGAACGAACCGAAAGAATCCACGGGTGACGCTGCAAAGGGCAATGCCCCAATCAAGTGATCGAGCAGGTTAAACGATTTCATGTGGCGTGAGAACACGGAGGAAAAAATGAAGCGTCGAAGCATCTTTGCCATACTCGCGGTATTCATCATGGCCTTTGGAATAATTACCTTGCCGGCAGGCTCACAGGAAAGGTCTGGGTCAACGGCCGAGGCCAAGAAAATGATCCCGCTGAAGGTCGAGCTTGTTTTCCAGGAATTTGAGGGGCAAAACAAAGTTGCGAGCCTTCCTTATTCGCTCTACGTCAATGCCAACGACACGAACCTTCACGGACGCCAATCCTCGATCCGCTCGGGTCTTCGTGTGCCGGTATCGGTCGGAGCGAATAGCGACAAGAATACCGTGCAATACCAAGATGTTGGCACCAACATGGATTGCCTGGCGGAGTCGCTTGATGGCGGACTTTTTGAGCTTCAACTGAGCGTTGAACGGTCGTGGCTTTTTGCGTCAGATGACAACAAGGCTTCGACGACCTCGTCGAACACGATTGTCGGCGCAGGCGGCGATCCTGTGATTCAGCGGTTTTCCTCTTTCTACGCGCTGGTAATGCGAGACGGGCAAACCGTCGAAGCGAGCACCGCGGCGAATCCCATCAATGGTCATTTGATGAAGGTTCTCGTAACCCTGAATGTTGCGAAGTGATACGAATGAGTCGCGCTTATCGCTCTACTGCTACAGTCGCTCGGCAACGATTCGCGCCAGGGCCGAAGCGAGGATTGGGTCCTGATGAATGTAACCGAGCGACATTAGCCGCTCCGGCAGGGCGCGTTGGCCCGAGAGCAACAAGGCGTCGGCCATTTCGCCCAGCATCAAACGCAACGCAAAGGCCGGAGCCGGGAAGATCGCGGGGCGGTGCAAAGCGCCGGCAAGCGCGCGAGTGAAATCGGAGTTGCGCTCGGGATTGGGCGAGACGGCATTTACCGGCCCGCGAACCGCCTCATTCATAAGGGCGAAGCGAATCGCACTGACTGCATCGGCCAATGTGATCCAGGAGATCCACTGCCGGCCCGATCCCAACTTCCCGCCCACAAAGAGCTTGGTCGGCAGCACCATACGCGGCAGCGCACCACCCTGCATACTTAACACGATTCCAAACCGCGGTGTGACCACGCGTGCGCCAAATTCCGCGGCGCGCTGCGCTTCCTGCTCCCAGTCGCGCGTCAGAGTCGCCAGGAAATCACTGCCAGGACCGCTATACTCGTTGAGTTTTTCCTCTCCCCGGTCGCCAAAAAAGCCCACGGCAGAGGCGGCGATGAATACCTTTGGCTTGGCATTGAGGGTAGCAAGACCGCTTACCAAGTGGCGCGTGGCGTCCACCCGGCTGGCGCGCAAGATTGCTTTGCGTTCCTCGGTCCAACGTCCTTCGCCGATCGAAGCCCCGGCGAGATGAATCACGGCATCGGAGCCTTCGGCAGCCTGCGCGTCAAACGCATCCCCGGCCGGATCCCATAGCACATCCCAGGCGGCGACCGATCCCGTTCCGGAACTCCTGCTTTTGGGCCGGATCAGGCGCGAAACTTCGTGCCCATCGCCGGCGAGTGACCGCGCCACCGCACGGCCGATCATCCCCGAAGACCCTGAAATCAGGACCCGCACTTTGCGCCTCCGCCGTTAACCGCACCGAAAGAGTTGTTTCGAAATTATGGCCGCGCTCTGCGTCGAATCGCCAACTTGATTTCTAACCTATGCCGCGTCTCATTGTCGGTCAAGTCTTCTCTTGCTTCTTTCGTGCGCGTGGGGCGCACCGCGTTGGAACTTTCGTATTGGATGACGTTGCCAATCAAACCGGCGGAGAGGACTTCTCCCGACACAGCGCGTGGTGCTGAATTGGCAAGGCACGAACGCTGGCGCTAGAATGGCGCCATGCATGTGCGCGTGCTGTTTTTCGGGCGATTGAAGGAGATTTCCGGCGTTGCGGAAGAAGAGACCGACGTCGCCGAGGGCGCGCGGATCGCCGATCTCTTCGAGACGTACTCCCGGCGCTTCCCGGAATTGGCGCGCTTGCAACCTTCCATTGCCGCCGCCATTAACCAAAACTACTCCCAATGGCACGCGCGTCTTGCCGCAGGCGATGAAGTGGCGTTTCTGCCACCCGTGAGTGGCGGGGCA
>Ga0209420_1001254_pt1 | contig 12160 bp, 11 predicted proteins | sample BlaSpr_A8_OM1_O1_FD_187972 | JGI IMG/M metagenome (GOLD analysis project Ga0209420, IMG submission 187972) | Forest soil microbial communities from Thunder Bay, Ontario, Canada - Black Spruce, Ontario site 2_A8_OM1_O1 (SPAdes) (version 2) | ecosystem: Environmental > Terrestrial > Soil > Boreal... | reverse complement strand
CAGCGAGTCGGGGTCAACCGCGAAATTATGGTTATGCGCCGTAATCTCGATCTTGCCGGTCCTTAACTGTTTCACGGGATGGTTCCCACCGTGGTGTCCGAACTTCAACTTGAACGTCTTGCCGCCGAGCGCAATGCCGACGAGTTGATGGCCAAGGCAGATGCCGAAGATTGGCTGCCGTCCCATGAGTCTGCGAATCGAATCCACCGCATAGGTGCAGGGCTCGGGATCGCCGGGACCGTTGGAGAGAAAAACTCCATCCGGCTTTAAGGCGAGCACATCCTCCGCCGGAGTCTGCGCCGGGACGACCGTCACCTTGCAGCCCTCGCCGCGAAGCTTGCGCAAAATGTTCTGCTTGATGCCGAAGTCGTAGGCAACCACATGAAATCGCGGCGGCTCATCTTTCACTCCGACCACGGCCACTGGTTCGTGCGAGCGCTCGCCCACCTCCCACACGTACGGGCGCTTGGTGCTGACTTCCTTTGCCAGATCCATTCCGTCCATTTTGGGGATCGATCGCGCCTTGGCAATCAACTTGTCGGCATCGCTGCCGATGGTCGAGATTACTCCGCGCATCACGCCGTGGTCGCGCAAATGCCGCACCAGTGCCCGCGTGTCGATGTCGGACAACACGGGCACCTTGAACTGCTCCAAATATTCTTCGGCCACCTGCTGCGAACGCCAGTTCGAGCTCACGCGTGAGAACTCGCGCACGATCAGCCCTTCAATCCACGGACGCGTGGCTTCGTTGTCTTCCTGGTTGGTGCCGTAATTGCCGATTTCGGGGTTGGTCAGGACAACGATCTGGCCCGAGTAGGAGGGGTCGGTGAAAATTTCCTGGTAGCCAGTGATGGACGTATTAAAAACGACTTCGCCATAGCATTCGCCTTTGGCGCCGTAGCCTTTGCCTCGGAAGACTCGCCCGTCTTCCAGCGCAAGGATAGCCTGCATTCTCGCTCCGGTGAGTGGATTTTCAGAATCTTATCAGGGAATAACGCGGCGGCCAAGAGCGGAAACAGAAATCGCGAAACAAATTCATGGCTGCGAGAGATGGGCTCATCTGTTCGGACGATCGCGACCCTCAGCAAGACGCCGCGGGATGCACGGACGGCCTACCTTACGCGTCCGAGCTTGTCCATGGGCCAGTAGCCGAACACGGCCTTGCCGTAAATGAAGCTCTGGTTGACCGGGCCGAAATCGCGGCTGTCGTTCGACATGGAGCGATGGTCGCCCAGCACGAAGAACGAACTTTCCGGAACCGTGGTATCGGGATACGAGCGGGAATCGGTATACGCAGGCGGAACATAGTCTTCGGCCAGCGCCTGGTCGTTCACATAGACTTGGCCGCCGTCGATGCGAATGCGGTCGCCCGCCATTCCGATCACCCGTTTGATGTAGCTCTTGGACGGATCACGCGGATAGCGGAACACAACAATATCCCCGCGCTCAATCGGTTCCAGCCGATACACAAACTTATTGACGAAGATCCGCTCCTGATCTTCGAGCGAGGGCATCATGCTGGTTCCCTCCACTTTCACCGGCTGGTACAGGAAGATGATGATGAAGGCGGAGATCGCCAGTGAAATGATGAGATCGCGGACCCATACTCCGATTCCGCTCCCCAGGCGAGCGGGAACGATCGGCACCGGCTCAGCGGCGGCGATGGCACAAGGCGTGGGTACCTCTGCCTTGCCGGCTAGACCTGGATCTGAAAATTTTCCTGCCATGCATTCCTATTGTATACAGAACGCTGCTTGCGAGCAGCGGGTTGCGTGAAGCTTCTACCGGAGTAGGTACCTAGCCCCTTGGACGCGCTTCCGATCCTCGTTGGCCACAGGTTACAATGAATCTACGCGAGGAATGTATGACACGCTCTTCATCCAAAGATAAGTTCATCTACCGCAGTCTCACTGTGGTCTTTCTCTTCCTGGTGACGACTCTAAGCATGTCGGCCGAATGGGCCTCGCTGCCGGAAGAAGGAGGCGTCCCGGCCTATAACGCCGGGCCTCCGCCGAAAGGTACGAAGTTGCCTCCCATCCTGACCAAAGCCGACCTGTGGGGAGCGGACGCGCAGAATGCATACCAGACTCACGCCTACGAACTGGCGGCGAAAATTCCGAACGTGCTCCACCAGCAGCCCTGCTATTGCTATTGCGACCGCATGGGCCACAACAGCCTGCACAGCTGCTTCGAGAACACGCACGGGGCGCAGTGCGCCACCTGTCTGAAAGAGCTTTACTATTCCTACCAGCAGCATCAGAAGGGCAAGACCGCGGCGCAAATCCGGGCTGGCATCATTAAGGGAGAGTGGAAGCAGATCGATCTGCTGTCGGCCTCGGCGATGAATTGATGAATTAACGAGCGGCGGTTGCAAGGACCTAACTACCTACTACCCAGCCCGGCGACTTCCCAAAAAACTGGAAGTCATTGCCGGGACGCAACTTCGACACCCAGTGGCCGATGTATTGCTTAAGAGTACAGAGCATCGAGATGTCCGTTAGCGGTTACTCATAGCCAAACTGGACCTCAGCCCACTGTTTGGGAGATACTTTACTGCTCGGCTAGAATGCAGGATTCCAAGGAGATCCCCATTACCAAGAGCACAGGAAGAGTTTTGCACATGGCTCAGAAACCTACGGCGAAAAAGACTGTGGCGGAAGATCCGCGTTACACCCAGGCTCTGCAGAGCTACGAAACCGGACTGCGCGCCATGCAGGAGCATAAATTCGACAAAGCTAAGCCTCATTTTCAAAAGGTGGCTGCCGGTCCCAGCAAAGAACTGACCGACCGCGCCAACGTTCACCTTAGCATCTGTAATCAGCACCTGGAGCGATCGACGGCCACGCAGTTCAAGACCGCCGAAGAGCACTTTGACTACGCCGTGTCGTTGATGAATGTTGGCGACTACGTCACCGCCCGCGAGCATCTGGAAAAGCTGCTCAAGCAAAATGCCAAGGCTGATTATGTGGTCTACGGTCTGGCTGCGCTCGACTGTCTAACCGGTCATGCCGAGGACTCGCTGAAGCATCTGGACGAGGCCCTTCGCTTGAACGCCCATCTGCGGTTCCAGGCGCGCAATGATTCCGACTTCCAGAATCTCGCAGAGGATCCGCGCTTTACAGAATTGCTCTATCCGGATCCCGGCTCGGAATTGGGCTCGGACGGTGACCTCGGCGAAGAAGAAGAGCCTACCTAGCCCCGCACACTTCGATGGAAACCAAAACCGCCGAGCCCCGACTATCGGAGAAGACCGCGCGCGAGCCCGGTCTTCGCTTCGTCGCTATTGGCGGCGGCACCGGGCTTTCCACTCTGCTCAAGGGGCTGAAGCGTTTCGTACTCTGGCCATCGGAGGTTCCTGCGCAGTCGGATTCCCCGTTCATCGGCGATCTTAGCGCCGTGGTCACGGTCAGCGACGACGGCGGCTCAAGTGGACGCCTGCGGAAAGAACTCAACATGCTTCCCCCGGGGGATATCCGCAACTGCATCGTTGCCCTCAGCGAAGATGAAGCTCTACTTTCCAAGCTTTTCCGTCACCGCTTCGAAAAAGGCTCGGGACTGGAAGGCCACAGCTTCGGGAATTTATTTCTTGCGGCACTCACTTCTCTGACTTCAGATTTTTCCGAAGCCGTGCGACTCTCTTCCGAGATTCTCCTAACCCGGGGCCATATTTATCCCGCGACGACGTCAAGCATCGAATTGGAAACACTCATGGAAGACGGCAGACGCGTGCGCGGCGAAACCAACATCACCGCCAGCAAGGGACGCATCCGGGAACTGTTTCTAGTCCCACCCGACGTGGGACCCATGCCGCAGACTCTGGAGGCCATCGCCCACGCCGACATGATCACAATCGGTCCGGGATCTTTGTTCACCAGTCTGATCCCGAACTTGCTGGTGCGTGGCATTGCGCCGGCAATTGTCGAATCGCCCGCCACCAAAGTTTACATCTGCAACCTGATGACGCAGGCCAACGAAAGCTTGGGGCTGACCGCTGCCGACCATATTCGCGCGCTGAACAGCCACGCACAAAAACAAATCTTCGACTACGCTCTGCTCAATCGAACTCCTGCTTCCGCCGAACTGCAAGCAAAGTACGCCAGCGAAGGCGCCTGCCAGATCGTTAATGATCTGGCCGCCATCGAAGCGCTCGGCGTGATTCCCGTTCTCGGGGACTATTTGGAAGAGGCCGCGGTCGCGCGCCACAACACCTCGCGCGTGGCCCGCGACCTGATGCATCTGGTGGCGAATCAGCCGTGACAGATCCCCGCCCCGCCTAGGCCAAACCACGACCCACGCAAACCGGCGGGACCCTAGGCCGCGGCCGCTTCTCACCCTACTTTGCGGGGGAAGGCTTTTCAGTGATCAGAATGTCCCACGAAATACCGTGAATTTCACAGACCAGGCTGCCCTTGGTGTACACATTCTCGGCGTTGGACACAATGTCAGTGTCGAATTGCGTTACATGCACCACTCCAATGCAGGATTAGCGACGCCGAATCCGGGCGTCAATGCCGTGCAAGTGCGGCTGGGCCTGGGGAGATTTCTCGGCCGAGCCAGCCATCGATAAGTCAACGTTGGTCAAATCAACGTTGGTCAAATCAACGTTGGTCAAATCAACGCCGATTGAGTCGACCTTGTTCGGCGAACTGAAGCAGATTAGTTTCGCTACCAGCGCCGGTCTGCGCGCGACGCATGCATTTGGCCGTGATGGCAACGCCGCATCGATAGAATCCTGACTTTCGATTCTCTGTTCGATGGGTTTTGCGGGAATTGCGCGCCTGTCATGCCTGTCATGGCCACCTCAGCCGGCGGAACCGGGAAGCGGTGGCAAGGACAGTTGCGGCGCTGGCGTGAGGCGGCTATTCTTCTCCCTTATGTCCACGCTCGTCGAATGCGTTCCTAATTTTTCCGAAGGCCGCGACAAATCGAAAATTGACGCCATCGTCGATGCCATGACGATGCCCGGCGTCTACCTGCTCGACCGCGAGATGGACTCCGACCACAATCGCTGTGTCATTACTCTGGCCGGCGAGCGCGAAGCGATTCAGGAGGCCGCCGTCCGCGGCGTGGGCAAGGCTTCTGAGCTCATTGACCTCAACCTGCACAGGGGCGCGCATCCGCGGATGGGAGCGACCGACGTAGTGCCCTTCATTCCCATCGACGGCGTCACCATTGAGGACTGCGTGGCCATGGCCTGTCATGCCGGGGAGGAGATCTGGAAGCGCTACCGGATTCCCGTGTATCTCTACGAATCCGCCGCCAGAATTCCCGAACGCCAGGGCTTGGAAAACATTCGGCGCGGCCAGTTTGAAGGCCTTCGCGCCGAGATCGCCACCAACCCCGCGCGCTGTCCTGACTTTGGCGAGCCCTGCCTACATCCCACAGCCGGGGCGACGGTGGTCGGAGCGCGCAAATTCCTGATCGCGTATAACGTGTTCCTCAACACGCCCGATGTTGACATCGCGAAGAAGATTGCTAAAGCCGTGCGCTTCTCAAGCGGCGGAATGCGCTTCGTGAAAGGCGCTGGTTTTCTGGTGCGCGGTCTAGCCCAAGTCTCGATGAACCTTACCGACTTCGAGCAAACTCCGGTGCACCGCGTGTTTGAGATGGTCAAACGCGAGGCCGCCCGCTATGGCGTCGCGCCGGTGTCGAGTGAGATCGTTGGACTGGTCCCGAAGAAAGCTTTGGAGCAAGCCGCCGAGTGGTTCCTGCAGGTGGAGAATTTCGATTCGTCGCTGATTCTGGAAAACCGTCTGACGGCGGTCATGAGCGGGAAAATGGCCGTCGGCGGCCTGCGCGCGGGAGTCGAACCTTTCATCGAACAACTCGCAGCCCCCACGGCCACGCCCGGAGGTGGCAGCGCCTCCGCCGCGGCGGCAGCCATGGCCGCGGGCCTAGCCACCATGGTCGCCTCCCTGTCGCGCGGCAGAAAGGCCTATCTGCAATACGAGTCGCAACTCAGCGCGGCCATAGTGGGTCTGACGCCGCTTCGCGAAGAACTGAAGGCTGCCGTCGACGCCGACGCCGCATCCTACGACTCTGTCATGAAGGCGTACAAACAAGCTAAGGCCGCTAGGGATGAAAAGTCCGGCCAGGTCATGATCGAAGAGGCCCTCAAAGGCGCCACCAACATTCCGCTGGGCGTTGCTGAAAAAGCCCACGAAATCGCACAAATCGTGAAGTCGCTCGAGCCCATTACGAACCCGCACATGAAATCGGATTTGACGACGGCTCTGGCGTTGGCTCATGCGGCCATTACCGGCGCGTTAGCCAATGTAGAGATCAATCTGGCTTCGCTGAAAGATCAGGCGTTTGCGGCGGAAGTGCGCAAGCGCAGTGCCGCCCTCTCGTAGAGACGTTGCTGACCAACGTCTTTTTCACCACCCCTCGCGCCGGTATCGGCGAAGACGTAGCAAGCTACCTCTCCGCCGCTGGTGGACCCCAGACGGTAACTGGGCAGTGTACTTTTGTGCGATCCCCGGAGGCGGTAAGTCAAATACAATAAGAGGGACCGAATAACGGCACGGCCCGATTGTGCATCCAAGTATGTGCATCCAAGTAAAGGGCCGCAAGCCTACATGTTCTCCTCGAGGCCTTATGAAACTCCTTAAGATTTGCCTGGCTTCTCTAGTTCTGGTGAGCATGGCCTATGCCATGCCGCTGAACTCGTCCGCTCGCGCCTGCGTTCCCGCCGATCTGCTGCAGCTAATTTCAGTGGATTATCGCGCTCTGAAAGACTCACCCACCGCGATGGCGCTCAAACAGCAATTGCTGCCAGACAACATTAAGCAGTTCGAGGCCGCTCTAAAGGCCATCGGCCTTGATCCCGACAAAGATGTTGATACGCTTACCTTTGCTTCGTTCCGCGCCGGCAAGCAAGGCGTCAAGACGGTGGGCGTGGCTGCAGGGCCATTCAACTCGAAGGCCGTGCTCAAGAAGATGAAGCTGCAGAAGTTCGTGCCCAAGAAGTACGGCACGTCGGACATATATCCCATGGAGGGCGGCTTCGTCATGACCTTCCTCGATGACAGCACACTGCTATTTGGCGACGCGACTTCAATCCGTGTCGCTATCGATACCAGCAGTGGCCAGGTTCTCGGTCTGGATACCAACGGCAACATGGCGGACATGATGTCGAGCGTCGACTCCGCCCCCGTCTGGAGCATCCTCGACCAGGAAGGCACGCAGAACGCCATGCGCTCCGCCATCGGGGACGCTTCCAAGATCGCCGATTATGACACACTCAAGAAGCGCTTGTCGGGCTCCCGCTACACATTGAATTTCAACAGCGGCGTCAACTTCGATATGACCGTGGTCACGTCCGACTCTACGACCGCCGCGACCGTTTCTTCGCTGCTCAAGGGTTACATGCTCTATAAGAAGATGAGCGCCACGCAGGCAGAAAAGATTGCCGTGGAAAACACCTCAGTCGACTCCGACGGTGCGAACGTAGCGGTGCACTTCAAAGCCAACGATCAGCAGTTTCAGTCGCTGATGCATTCCGATCTGTTCGCCGCCGTGACGCATTAACTCGGGCGGGACGAAACGATTCGCACCAGGCGCCGGGACAGAAGCGAGCTGCAGTTTCCTGGAGTTCGCCGTTCTCTACCGCAAAGACAAATTGTCTCGAGTCCCGGCCCCGCACGGGCGGGATGGAGTCTTTGAGTGCGCCGGGCTCCGCATCGAGATGCCGAGTGCTACGCACATCCTGTGGCGGCATGTCTGGAGTTCGAATCTGTTGAGCAGGATTCGCGCGTCCATTCCGCCGAGACTCAAGAAGGCGCGCTGATCCGGTTTCGAGCTCTCTTCCGATAATTGGCTAGCGGCGAATTGGATAATTCTGGTCAGGGTGAATGGGGTGAATGGTCCAGCTCTTGTGAGGCGAATCCCAGGAGATGTATACTTGGTTCGAACGATCGTTCGAATTTGGGCGTCCGTTCAGGATTATGGGCACTCCCGCCACCGCCACCCGAATTACCGCGCGCCGGCATCGCACCCCGACCGTTCCCGCCACGCGCTATGACCGGCGTCTTGCCGAGATCCTCGTTCATGCCACCGACGTTTTTTGCCAGAAAGGCTATGCAGGGGCGTCGATGCGCGATCTCTCGCGCGAAAGCGGCATGTCGCTGGCGGGACTTTATTACTACTTCGAGTCGAAAGAGCGCCTGCTCTATCTGATCCAGAAGCATACCTTCACCACGATTGTGCAGGGTCTGAAGGCGCGGCTGCAAAGCGTGAACGATCCCGAGGAGCGCATCCGCGTCTTCATCGTCAATCATCTGGAATATTTTCTTGCCAATCAGGCGGCTATGAAGGTGCTTACGCATGAGGCTGAAGCATTGAAAAATGGCTTCGCTGCGGAAGTCGCGGCCATCAAGCGTGAGTACTACCGGATTTGCGTAGGCCTGCTCGATGACTTGAAACGCGAGCGCGACTTGCAGTTTTCCACGCGCATCGCCGTGCTGAGCCTTTTTGGCATGATGAATTGGATTTACACCTGGCACAACCCGCGTGTGGACGCGGATGCGGCGTCGATTGCGCGCGAGATGGGCGATGTGTTCCTGCGGGGCGTAACCGCCGGCGCAACGGCCCGCAAGGAGCGGTAAGCAACGCAGGTTCATCGTTCGAATTTGCCATTCAAAGATCAAGGAGCATCCCTATGGCGACCACAGTGCAACCGGCAACCGGCGAAACCGCCAAGCAACTTATCAACTACCGCACCGACGGCGGCGTAGCCGTCATCGAGATGTGCGATCCCCCGGCCAACACCTACACCTACGAAATGAACCGGCAACTGGACGAAGCGATCCTGACCGCGCGCATGGATAACGACGTCTATGTGATGGTCATCACCGGCGCGGGTGAAAAGTTTTTCTCCGCGGGCGCCAACATCAAGATGCTGACGAGCGTCGATCCAACCTTCAAATATTATTTTTGCCTGCACGCCAACGAGATGCTTCTGCGGCTGGAGCACACGCCGAAGCTGGTGATCGCTGCGATTAATGGCCATTGTGTAGGCGGGGGACTGGAGATCGCCATGGCAGCCGACCTGCGGATCGCGCGCAAGGAGGCGGGAAAGATTGGCCTGCCGGAGGTGAATCTCGGGGTGCTGCCGGGTACGGGTGGCACGCAGCGCTTGTCGCGCATGGTAGGGAAGAGCAAGGCCATTGAGCTGATGGTGACCGGCAACACATTCTCCTTCGAAGAGGCCCAGGAACTCGGTATCGTGAACGACATTTTCGAGCGCGACGGTTTCATGGAAAACATCATGGAGTACGCCAAGCAATTCTGTCCGCCCAACAAGGCATCGAAAGCCGTGGGACGCATCAAGCGCGCGGTGCAGACGGGCTGGGAGATTCCGATGGAGTCCGGGCTGGCCGTCGAACGTGAGAACCAGCAGTTGCTGTTCCAGAGCGAAGATGCCAAGGAAGGCCTGGCGGCATATGTAGAAAAGCGCCCGGCGATTTTCAAGGCGAGGTAATCAACAAGGTTGCTTGACTCGGGTTTGGTGACTTGGTTTGGTTGACTCCGGGGACAGCACGAGCCGAAGGCGGAAACAGATTACGATTGCCCTCGTGGCGTGGGTGTCCTCGGTAGTCCGAAAGGTTTGCAATGCCCGGAAAAGTGGCAAAAATCGGAACGTTTAGTGACTGGATCGGCCTATTCAATGACTGGCGCAAAGATATCGGTGTTCACAGCGAAGATATCGATGCGTTCCACTTCGACACGCTGTATGGCGCCATCGACACGGAAGAGATCGAGTTCGGTTCGTACAAAGGCCGCCGCAAGTGGGAAAACCTGCGCCAGATTCCTACGCAACAGATGCGCGACGCCCTCATGAACATGATTGTCTACCAGGGCGACACCGAGTTTGCCAGCGTCGAACAGCAGCGTAACCTGCTGGAAAACGCGCCCACCGAGTGGGATCGGCGCGCGATCACCCGCGTCATGATCGAAGAAATGCGCCATGGCTGGCAGATGTGCGCTCTGCTGGTCGACCACTTCGGCTACTCCGGCAAGGTCGAGGCGCAGAAAATGCTGGAGCGGCGCGCGTTTGAGAACAAGCGTCTGCTGGGCGCCTTTAATGTCGACGTCGACAACTGGATGGACTTTTTCACCTACACCGACTTCGTCGACCGCGACGGAAAGTTCCAGTTGCAGATGCTCAAGTATTCCGCGTTCGCTCCGCTGGGGCGGTCGATGTCGTACATGCTGCGCGAGGAAGCCTTTCACATGGGCACGGGCAACGACGGATTACGGCGCATTGTGGAAGCGGGAGTGATTCCGGCCTGGCTGATTCAGAAATATCTCAACAAATGGATTTCCAGTTCGTACGACCTGTTTGGAACGGATCATTCTTCCTCGGCGCACTGGGCATATGTGTGGGGCGTGAAGGGTCGTTACGACGAACCTAGAAACGACCAGGCTCCCGACCTGGACGACCTGAACGATTACAACCGCAACCTCTATCGCGACGAGGTCGCAGGCTTGATTGAGCGCTTCAACAACTCGCTCAAGGCGGGCGAGCCGAAACTGTATGCGCCCCACATCAAGTTCAATCGCGCCATTGGAAAATGGGCTGGACAAAAGTGTCACGTTCAAACCGGTGAACCGCTTGCGGACCGCGCCTACGAAGAGCACGTGAAGGACTACATGCCGTTGGCCGAAGACAAGCAGCTTTTGCTCGACATCATCAACAATGAAAAGAAATGGATCGCGGAAAAAACGGGGGCGCGCGATCCGCTCTCAACCATTGGAGAAGTGCGGAAGTCGGCGATCAATTTATAGAGCTGTTAGATTGGATGTTAAGTAGGGCACGGATTGAGCCGTGCCGTTCCGCAGGCGAACTGGGCTCAGCTGCCGGGCTTGAAAGCAGAAAAACTGGATATGCCGACCACAGAGATCGCGCGCTCCCGTCTCGCAGTTGATTTTGTTCCTCCGGTTGCGCGAGTTGTGCTACACCATCCGCCGCTGAACGTTATCGATATACCTATGATGGAAGAGCTATCGCAGTCTTTGGCGGAGATCGAGTCGCGGCCAGACGTTTTCATAATCGTGTTTAGCGGTGAGGGTAAAGCATTTTCAGCGGGCGTGGACGTGGCCGCGCACATTCCCGGCCAGGTTGACCAGATGTTGACAAAGTTCCACGCCGTGATTCGAGGGCTGGTCGCGACGGCAAAAGTCACGCTGGCTGCAGTGCATGGGTACTGCCTGGGTGGGGGCGCGGAGTTAGCCATGGTGTGCGACATTGTGTATACCACCGAATCGGCGCAATGGGGATTTCCGGAGATCAAACTGGGCTGCTATCCGCCCGTGGCGTGTACCGCCTTGGCTGCGCTGGTGGGACAAAAGCAGGCTGCTGAGTTGATTCTGACCGGGCGGACTATCGGCGGAAAAGAGGCGGCTGAGATGGGTTTGGCCAACCGTGCTGTACCGGAAGGTGAATTGGCTGCCGCCGTGGACGAGTCGGTTGGACATTTGCGCAAGCTTAGCCCCGTGGCCCTGGCATTGGCCAAGAAGGCTTCCTACGCCTGGGACTCGATGCACTTCGATAAGGGGCTGGCCCGTGCCGAGCGAATTTATTTCGACGCGCTGATGAAGACGGAAGATGCGCGCGAGGGTATTTGCGCATTTATGGAGAAGCGCGAGCCGAACTGGACCGGGAAGTAGCCTCATACCTACTGATGGATTACGAAATCGCTCCCGAAGAAGTGAAGGGCAAATTAGATGCGGGAGACTCTTTCACTTTGCTCGATGTGCGCGAGCCCTGGGAGTTTGAGACGGCGCGCATCGATGGCGCGAAGTTGATGCCCATGGGCGATGTGCCGAGGCGGGCGCACCAGGAACTCGATCCCGACGACTCGGTTGTAGTGGTTTGCCATCACGGCATTCGCTCGATGAATGTGGCCGTGTGGCTGCGGCAGCAGGGATTTGAAAAGGCTCAGTCCATGCGAGGTGGCATCGATGCCTGGTCGCGGCGTGTGGATGAAAAAGTGCCGACGTATTAAAGGCTCTTGGCTTTTGGTTGTTGGTTTTTTGCCAAATCGGAGAGCGCGATCCAACGGTCAGGTCGCCGATGCAGGGATCGGCCTCCCCGCGGCAAATCCCGCGCCCCGGTTAGTGCAGGGGTGGGCGAGTTGCTTCTGGGCAGCGCGGTAGA
>Ga0209420_1001253_pt1 | contig 12161 bp, 9 predicted proteins | sample BlaSpr_A8_OM1_O1_FD_187972 | JGI IMG/M metagenome (GOLD analysis project Ga0209420, IMG submission 187972) | Forest soil microbial communities from Thunder Bay, Ontario, Canada - Black Spruce, Ontario site 2_A8_OM1_O1 (SPAdes) (version 2) | ecosystem: Environmental > Terrestrial > Soil > Boreal... | reverse complement strand
GACTTTTTCCGACCGGCGGTAGAACCAGCTCTGCTGATCCTCGGGCGTGTGCTTCAGCAGTTTCGCGCTCATCATCGGCGTCAGCGTCAGCGAGACCACCGCCGACATCAGGATGGTCACCGCCAGCGTGACGGCGAATTCGCGGAACAGGCGGCCGACGATGTCGCCCATGAATAGCAGCGGAATCAGCACCGCGATCAGCGAGACGGTCAGCGACAGAATCGTGAAGCCGATCTGTTCGGCGCCCTTGAGCGCGGCGTCCAGCGGCTTGTCGCCTTCCTCGATGAAGCGCGAGATGTTTTCGATCATGACGATCGCGTCGTCAACCACGAAGCCGGTCGAAATCGTAAGCGCCATCAGCGACAGGTTGTCGAGGCTGTAGCCGAGCATGTACATCACGCCGAAGGTTCCGATCAGCGACAACGGAACCGCGATGCTGGGAATGACGGTCGCCGACAGGCTGCGCAGAAACAGAAAAATAACCATCACGACCAGCGCCACCGTCAGCATCAGCTCGAACTCGACGTCCTGCACCGACGCGCGAATCGTGGTCGTGCGATCCGTGAGAATCTGCACCTTGACCGACGACGGCAGCGAGGCCTGCAGGCGCGGCATCAGCGCCTTGATCCGGTCGACGACCGCGATGATGTTGGCGCCGGGCTGGCGCTGAACGTTGACGATCACGGCCGGCGTCAGGTTCATCCACGCCGCCGCCTTCACGTTCTCGGCTTGGTCGACCGCAACCGCGACGTCGGAAAGCTTGACCGGCGCGCCGTTGTGATAGGCAACGATGAGCGGCATGTAGTCCTTCGCGGTCAACAGCTGATCATTGGCGCCGATAGTGTACGCCTGCTGCCTGCCGTCGAAGTTGCCCTTGGCCTCGTCCACGTTGGCCGCCGCGATGCCGGTGCGCAGATCCTCGAGCGTCATTCCGTACGACGCCAGCGAAGTCGGATTAGCCTGTACGGTGACCGAGGGCTTCTGGCCGCCGCCGATACTCACCAGGCCGACCCCGGGCAGCTGCGAAATCTTCTCCGCCAGCCGCGTGTCGGCCAGGTCTTCGACCTGGTCCAGCGGCAGTTCTTGCGAGGTCAGCGCCAGCGTGAGAATCGGGGTGTCGGCCGGATTGGTCTTGCTGTAAACGGGCGGGTTCGGAAGATCGGTCGGCAGGTAAGTCGCGGCTGCGTTGATCGCCGCCTGCACCTCCTGCTCGGCAACGTCGATGCTCAAGTTGAGATCGAACTGCAGCGTGATGACCGAGCTGCCGAACGAGCTGTTCGAGGTCATCTGCGTCAGCCCGGGCACCTCGCCGAATTGCCGCTCGAGCGGCGCCGTCACCGAAGACGCCATCACGTCCGGACTGCCGCCGGGGTAGAAGGTCATGACCTGGATGGTCGGATAGTCCACCTGCGGCAACGCCGACACCGGCAGTTGCCCGTACGCGACCAGACCTGCGAGCAACAACCCGACCATCAGCAGAGAAGTCGCGACCGGCCGCAGTATGAACGGGCGCGAAAGATTCACGGGCCGGTACTCGCCGTCGTGGGCGGGACAGCCGCGGTCTGCACGCTAACGTGCGATCCTTGTTGCAGCTTGTCGACGCCGTCGGTGACCACCAGGTCTCCCACCTGAAGACCTTTGCTTATCGCGATCACGTCGCCTTGCGTCGCCTGCACGGTCACCGGCCGCATCTCGACGGTCTTGTCCGGCTTGACGACATAAACGAACGAGCCTTGCTGGCTGCGCTGGAGCCCGGCCGCCGGAATCAGCGTCGCATTCGGGATGGTATTGACCAGCAACTTGGCGTTGACGAACTGATTCGGAAACAGCGAGTTGTCCTGGTTGGGAAATGACGCCTTGAGTTTGATCGTGCCGGTGCTCGAATCGATCTGGTTGTCGGTCGTGAGCAGCGTCCCTGATCCGAGCTCATGCTTGAAGTCGCGATCGTAAGCCGTTACCGGCAGCTGCGGGTTGGCCTTCATCGCGCCCTCGAGCTCCGGCAGGTCGTCCTCGGGAATACTGAAATCAACCGCGATCGGCTGCAACTGCGTGATCACCACGAGACCGGTCGCATCGGTCGCATGAATGATATTGCCGGGGTCCACCAGGCGCAGACCGACCCGGCCGGTGATCGGCGAAGTAATACGGCTGTAAACGAGCTGAAGCTTGGCGTTATCGACCGCGCCCTTATCGCTCTCGATCGAGCCGGCGTACTGTCCGACCAGCGCTTGCTGGTTGTCGAGGTCCTGGCGCGCGATGATTTTCTGGTCGTAGAGTTCTTTGTCGCGGGCGAAAAGAATTTTGTTGTTTTCGAGGTTCGCCAGATCTTTCGCGAGCGTCCCCTCAGCCTGCGTGAGTTCCACCTGGTATGGACGCGGATCGATCTCCGCCAGCAGATCGCCGGCCTTTACTATTTGCCCTTCAGTAAAATTTACTTTGTCGAGCTGCCCATCCACCCGGCTTTTGACGGTGACCGTGTTGTACGCCGTCACGGTTCCGATCGCGGATATGTATTGCTGCAAGTCGCCCTGCTTGGCCGGCGCCGCCGAAACCGGAACCGCCGTATGCGGCACCGCAGTTGGAGAATCCGCGGCGGAATCGGTGCTGCTCCGTCCGCTCAGATAGTAAATTCCAATTATCGCGACGACCAGTACGACCAGCCATGTGCGCCATCGTTGCATAACTTTCTCGAGCAGACTCGGCACTTCGGCCCCCTGCAGATATCGCGAGGCGTTTGGTTTTCCGGTCGTGGGGCCGTCTGAATCCATCATGTTCTCCGTAGCACCTATCTACAAACCAGCAAAAGGCGATCCGACTCTATTGTTGCAATTTTGGACCCGCCAGTCCATATTTCAAGTGTTCCGGACGTAACGAGGGATCGACCAACACTGGTTACGACACTACGAATCCGATGAATGCAGGTTTCCAATCTTGAGTAGCAAGCGGCAGCCGGTTTTGCCACAGATTCGCCGCAAAGATGGCCGCGGCAGGCCGTCGACGCCTTTTCTTCGCGAGAGAATACTCCGAAGCGCCACCGAACTATTTGCTGAAAGGGAATTCGATCTCGTGTTGATCGACGAGGTCGCCGCGCACGCCGGCGTCGGCAAGGGTAGCGTTTACCGCCAGTTCAAATCGAAAGAGGAGCTGTACGCGGCCGCGGTAATCGACGGATTCGCGGAGCTGCAGCGCGAGATTCGATCGGCGCTGCCGGGATGCACCTCGGCTCGCGCGCAGGTCGCCGCCATCGTGCGTCATACGCTCGTATTTTTCTGGAGCCGCCGCCAGTTCTTCGCCCTGCTGCGCGATCCCAAGGCGTTGCCGCCCTCGCAGGAGCGCCAGTATCGGGCGCAGCGCAATGAACTGTCGCGGCTGATCAGCGGAGTGTTCGACGACGCCGTCAAGCGCGGCGCGATGAAGCCCGGCCTCGACACCCGGGTCGCCGCCGAGTCGCTGCTCGGGATGGTGCGCGGCATCAACCGCTACGGCCGCGAGTACACGACGCCCGATCGCGCGATCGATATCGTCACCTCGATCTTCCTCGACGGATACGCCGCGCGATAACATTGCACCGATTCCGGATTGCGAAGAGGCCCACATGCAGAATCTGTTGCCGCTCGCGGAAAAAATCGCCGTGATGCTGAAACAGCGGCGCGAGAATATCGCGGTCGCCGAGTCGACTACCGGCGGCCTCATCTCGGCCGCGCTGCTCAGCGTGCCGGGTGCGTCGTCGTACTTCATCGGCGGCGCCGTGGTTTACACGCTCAAGGCGCGGCGCGCGATGCTCGAGGTTCCCGACTCGGCGTTCGCGGGGATCAAATCGATCACCGAAGAAGGCGCGATGATCCTCGCGCGCGCGGCCCGTACGCGATTCGCAGTCACCTGGAGCATCGCGGAAATCGGCGCCAGCGGCCCCACCGGCAATCGCTACGGCGACTCCGCCGGCCACAGCTGCATCGCAATCGCCGGCCCAGTCGAGCGCTCGATCACAGTAGAGACCGGCAGCGCCGACAGAGTCGCCAACATGCGCACGTTTAGCGCGGCGGCATTGAATCTTCTAATCGAAAGCATGCCAGCAGAATCCTAACTCCACCGCGGGTTTCACATTTAGTTCTTCACGGCGTGACTTCCGAGAGGCGATCCACCTCGCGCAAGCTTGGGAACAGGCGATACCACACCGCTACAATCACCAGCGTGCCGACGCCGCCGATTACCACCGCTGGCACTGTGCCGAACCAGGTCGCCGTGACGCCGGATTCGAACTCGCCCAGTTCGTTCGACGCGCCGACGAACAGCCGGTTCACCGCGCTCACGCGGCCGCGCATCGCGTCGGGCGTCGCAAGCTGGGTGAGAGTCGTGCGCACGTACACGCTCACCATGTCCGACGCGCCGAGCACGAACAGCGCGGCAATCGACAGCGCGAAATTCCGCGACAAGCCGAAGACGATCGTCGCAACGCCGAAAATCGCGACGCACGCGAACATCGCGAGTCCCGCGCGCCGCGACAACGCCCGCTGGCCGAGCGCTAACCCGAGCATCGCCGCGCCGAGCGCCGGCGCGCTGCGCAGCACTCCTAGTCCGAGCGGCCCGACGTGCAGAATGTCGCGCGCGTAGACCGGCAGCAACGCGGTCGCGCCGCCCAGCAGCACCGCGAACAAGTCCAGCGAGAACGCGCCGAGGATCAGCGGCTTGCGCCACACGTACGCGATTCCGGCCGTGATGCGTTCGAAGACAGTCGTGTCTGCCTCCGCCTCGTAGCGTGCGCCGCGGCTCCGGATGCCGAAAATCACGACGGCGATCGTCACGAACAGCATCAGGCAGACGCCGTAGTCCACGGCCGGACCGAGAATGTAGATCGCTCCGCCAATAGCGGGCCCCGCGATCACTGCCACCTGCGAAGTGGACGAGGCCCACGCGACGGCTTGCGGAAACTGATCCTGCGGCACCAGCAGCGGGACGAAAGACTGCGACGCCGGTCCCGCAAAAGCACGCGCCGCTCCGAACATCACGAGCACCGCATAGAAGGGCCAGACGACGGTGGTCCTCGTCAGCGCCAGCATCAGGAATCCGCCGGACGCGACCGCAGTGAGTAAATTGCTGAAGACGAGGATCAATCTGCGATCAAAACGATCCGCCAGGTGTCCGGCAGGAATCGTGCAGGCCATCATCGGCAGGAACTGGAAGAGTCCGGCGTAGCCGAGCGCCAGCGGCGTTCGCGAGATCGCATAGATTTGCCAGCTGACGGCGACCGACTGTATCTGGGTAGCAAGAATCGCGAGGAAGCTCGCGCCCAGAAAGCGGCGAAAGTCGCGATGCGCCAGGGCGCTTGAATTTTCTGTCGCAGGCGAGGCATCCATCGGTTGGCTTCCCCGTTTGTATTGGAACCGCGCCGCCGAATCGACATTTTGCCTATCGCCACTCATCTCGATTAGGCTCTCATCATGGACAAGGCAGCGATCCAAACTCACGTCGAGCGCTTGTGGGACGAATCCATCGTCGCCGAGCTGGTCGAGTACATTCGCATCCCCAACAAGTCGGTCGCGTTCGATCGCGACTGGAAAGCGCACGGGCACATGGACCGCGTCGTTGCGCGCTTCGAGGATTGGGCGCGCCGTCAGCCGATTCGCGGCATGAAGCTGGAAGTTGTGCGCCTCGAAGGCCGCACGCCGCTGCTGTTCATGGAAATCCCCGGCGACTCGAAGGACTGCGTGCTGCTCTACGGCCACATGGACAAGCAGCCCGAGATGTCGGGATGGCGAGAAGGGCTGGGGCCGTGGAATCCGGTGCTCGAGGGCGATCGTCTGTATGGCCGCGGGAGCGCCGACGACGGTTACGCGACGTTCGCATGTCTCGCCGCGATCGGGGCGTTGCAGGCGAACTCGGTCAAGCACGCGCGATGCGTGGTGATTATCGAGGCCTGCGAAGAAAGCGGCAGCTTCGATCTCCCCCATTACATCGAGCATCTCGCGGCACGCATCGGGCAGCCGAGCCTGTGCATCGCGCTGGACTCGGGATGCGGCAACTACGATCAACTGTGGCTGACGACGTCGCTGCGCGGTCTGGTCGGGGGGCGGCTGCAGGTCGAGGTGCTGACCGAGGGCGTGCATTCGGGCGACGCCGGCGGCGTCGTGCCCGACAGCTTCCGCATCGTGCGCCAGTTGCTGAGCCGCGTCGAGGACGTGGCAACCGGCAAAGTAATCGCGCCGGAATTCCACGCGACGATCCCGGAGGCGCGGCTCAAGCAGGCGACCGCCACCGCGGCGGTGCTCGGCGACGATATCTACGCAAAGTTTCCGTTCATCGAACACACGCGTCCGTTGAGCAACGATCCGACCGAGCTGATTCTCAATCGCGCATGGCGGCCCGCGCTCTCGATCATCGGCGCCGACGGTCTGCCGCCGACCGGCAACGCCGGCAACGTTTTGCGTCCCGGCACGGCAGTGAGTTTGTCGCTGCGGCTGCCGCCGACGGTGGATCCAAAGGTCGCGTCGCGAAAACTGAAAAGTATTTTGGAGAACGATCCTCCCTACGGATGCAAGGTGACTTTCCAGGCGAACTGGGGCGCCAGCGGATGGAACGCGCCCGAACTTTCGCCGTGGCTCGAGCGCAGCCTCGACGCGGCGTCGAACGACTACTTCGGCAAGCCGACCGCCTACATGGGCGAGGGCGGCACGATTCCGTTCATGGGGATGTTGGGCGAGCGGTTCCCGCAATCGCAGTTTTTAATCACGGGTGTGCTGGGACCTCATACCAATGCGCACGGGCCCAACGAGTTCCTGCATATCCCGACCGCAAAGAGAGTGACTTGCTGCGTGGCGAAGGTGATCGCCGATCATTTCACTCGCAACGGTTGATAAGGAGACAGCCATGACAATTCGACTCCGCCAGATTGCGCTGGTCGCCAACAAGCTCGCGCCGGTGATCGATGATCTCAAGGGCGTGTTCGGACTCGAGGTCTGCTACATCGATCCAGGAGTTGGGGTGTTCGGCCTGGAAAATTCTCTGCTGCCGGTCGGCAACAACTTCATCGAAGTGGTCGCGCCGATCAAGGAAGGCACTGCGGGCGGCCGTTACTTGAAGCGGCGCGGCGGCGACGGCGGCTACATGGTCATCTGCCAATGCGAAACTCACGCGGCGCAGCTCGAGCGGCGCGAGCGCGCGCTCGGGATGGGAATCCGAATCGCGTGGGAGCCCGAGAGCGGCGGATATCACGTGATGCAGTTGCATCCCGCGGACACCGGCGGTGCGTTCTTCGAGATCGATTGGGACGCGAAGGGCGAACCCGAGGGCCACTGGGAGCCGGCGGGCGGAAGCGGGTGGCGCAAGGCAAAACGAACAGAAGTCGTCAGCGCGTACTCGGCGGTGGAGGTGCAATCCCCTGATCCCGCGGGATTGGCCGAGCGATGGAGTAAAATCGCGGGTGCGCCGATTCGCAAGGACGCGCGCGGACGACTGGAGCTGCCGCTCGACAATGCGAGTATCAGATTCGTCGAGGCGACTGATGGGCGCGGCGAAGGTTTGTCGGGAATCGATATGGTAGTTGCGGATCGCGCGAAGTTGAATGCCGCGGCGGAGCAGCGCGGATACAAGACGACCGGCGACCAACTGACGATCTGCGGCACGCGGTTCTACTTAGTCGCGCCAAGTGGTTAGTCTCACGGCGTGCGCAGGACACTGCTCATATCCGGCATCGCAGTTGGCGCGGCGGTGCTGATCGCGGGTGCGCTTACCGCATATGCATTTTTCAATTTGAGTTCGATCGTTGCCCGCAATCAGCAGCGCATACTCGCGCACGTAAGCGACGCGCTTGGCCGTCAGGTCCAGGTCGGAAAGATGCAGGCGCAGATAGGATGGGGCGTGTCGGTCGACGTGAGCGGGCTGACAATTGCGGACGATCCGGCTTTTTCGGCGAAACCATTTCTCGCCGCGAACGAGGTTTCGATCGACGTCGAGTTCTTCCCGCTGCTTGTCGGCGACGCCAGGGTCACGAGACTCGAACTGATCAAACCGGACATCCGAATCGTGATGAACGCAGGCGGCGACTTGAACGTGAGCACAATCGGGACAAGCCCTGAGGATGTGCGCCGAAAAGCGGCGCATGCGGCGAACCCTCACGGGCACAAGCGATCGTCGTTGGCCGACTTGTCGATAAAGGCGCTCAGCGTCGAGGACGGCAAAATCTATTTTAACGATCTCAGCGAAAAGGCGGCGCCGATTCACGTCCATCACCTGGATTTTGACGTCACCAACTTCAACGCCGCGTCGGCGTTCGACGTCGAGACCAAGTTCGCTTTTCCCGGCGATGTGCAGAACGTCGAGGCTTCGGGCAAGCTCGGGCCGCTGCTCACGCAAGGCGTGCTGGACGCGTCGGGAATCCCCGTCGACCTCAACTTGAAGCTCGATTCGATCGTGCTCGACAATCTTCGGCCACTCGCTGATATCGGATCGCAAATTCCGCCGGGGCTTTCGATTCCCGATCCCGCGTCGGTCAGTGGGACTGCACGCGGTACGTTGGGCCAGCTCGCCATTGCGCTCAGCACCGACTTGACTGCGAATCGGGTCGCGTACGCGACGGTGTTCAGCAAGCCCGCAGGCACCGCGATGACGGTGAATGCGAACGGGACCTGGGGCGACCAGCTCGAAATCGCGAGCTTGAGTCTGAAACTGTCCGATCTCGAAGTGACGGCCAGCCGGTTTTCCGGCGGCGGCGCGCAGCCGCTGAGAGCGCAAATCGATTCGAATAGTTTCAATCTCGCCAATCTGAGCCCGATGATAACTGGGGCGGCCGGATACGACGTCGCGGGCATGAGCGAAGTTCACGGCACCGTGAAGCTGAGCAGCCCGCCGGAGGTGGATGGAACCGTGACGCTGAAACAGATTGCGATGAAGCCGGGGCCGTCATGGCAGAGCGGAATCAGCGATCTAAACAGCACGATTCGTTTCGCCGATGGCGTCGAAGTAGTCGAGCCGACGAGCTTCACGCTGGGTTCCGCGCACGGGAACATCGAAGGACGAGTCGAATCGTTGAGTCCGCTCAAAGCGAGCTACGCGCTGAAGGCGGACTCGGTGAAGCTCGCGCAGATATTCGCGAGCCGGCTGGCGGGCGACGTCGTCAACGGGCTGGTGGTCAAAGGCACCGCGGACGGCGCGCTGGCCGTGCCGCGAATCAGTGCGACGATCCAATCGACCGACGGCTCGCTCGAAAATGTTTCGTACCACAATCTCGATTCGACGGCGGCCTACTTCAACCACCGCGCGTCGGCGCGTCCGCTCAACGTCGGCGTGTTCGGCGGATCTCTGACGGCGGACGCGGACGCGACCGTGGGCGACGTGCCGGCGTTCAGCGTCACGCTCGAGATGAGAAATCTGAACATGGAAGAAGCGCTGCGATCGCAAAATATCGATCCGGCCGGTAGGGTCCGCGGATTTCTGACGGGCAACGTGGCGGTGTCCGGCAGTGGCACGAATTGGGATCGAATCAGGCCGACGCTTCGCGGCAGCGGGCGAGTGTCAATCGCGGACGGCAAGCTGATGGGCGTCAATATCGTGGCCGATGCGCTCAACGCAGTGGCCGCGGCGCCCGGAGTCAGTCAGCTCGTGAACGTGGCGTTCATGTCGAGTCATCACGGGTTGCTGGTCGATCCCAACACCGAGCTGCAAGCGGCCAGCATGAGCTTTCAGCAGGTGGGGCCGCGGTTCATTACGCACGACCTGTATGCGCAGTCGCCGGACTACGCCATCACGGGCGACGGCTGGTTCGACATGGACAAGAACATCGACATGAAATCCGACATCCGGCTCACGCTCGGACTGCAGGTCGCGATCCCGGTGACGGTGAGCGGGACGCTGCCCGGAGTGCGTGTGTTGCCGGACGTGCCGACTCTGGCGGAGCGCGTGGCGATGGGCGCGATTAACACGCCCGGTAATATAATCCGCGGCGGAGTGAACGCGGTCGGCTCGGTGGTCGGCGCACCGTCGGCTGGCTCGTCGATCCCGTCGATCCCGAACCCATTTAGCGCTCTCAAAAAATACCTGCCTTGAGCTAGCGGTTGAGCAGACCGATAGTGCCGACGATCCAGATGACAGTTACGATGCCGAAAATCACGCCCGGCAGCTCGGACAGAAAGCAGTTTTGGCACATGGCAGGTCCCTCGCTTTTCTCTGGCGATTTTGCGAACTCGTGAATCGCCGCTAGTTGTTTCTGAGTGAGTATCGAAGTCATTTCCTTCGCCTCCCGGTAAGCGCTCTCACCTTTAAGGCGTTAAAACGCGCTGAACGGATCGTTCAAATCTAGGGAACGGAGCGAACAATCGACGAAAGGGTGGTGCTGATTACCGCCAATCCGGCCTGCGTCAAATGTCAGCGCACCGGCGAGCGGTTCGAGGATGCTAAAAGAGGACAGAAAGTCGGCGCGGGTCCGGTCGTCGCGCTGATCGATCCTAACGCTTAGCGGCGCGTGAGCTTGTCTACCTCGGCGAGCTCTTCGGCGGACAGTTTCCAGTTGCCGGCTTTTACGTTCTGGGTGACCTGGTCGGGGCTGGTTGCGCCAGAGATTACGCTGGAGACTTGTGGCTGCGACGCGAGCCATCCGACCGCCAGCTCGAGCATGGTGTGCTCGCGATCGCGCGCAAACTTCTCGAGCTTCTCGAGCGTCGCGAAGTTTTCGTCGGTGAGCGCCTGCTTCGCCATCCGCTGCACGAGCGCTAGTCGGGTGCCCTTGGGCGGCTCAGCGCCGCGCTGGTATTTGCCGGTCAGAAATCCACTGGCTAATGGAAAGTATGGCAGGATGCCTACTCCGAACTCGCGGCACGCGGGAATCAGTTCGCGTTCGATCCGGCGGTCGAGCAGGTTGTACTGGTTTTGTGCGGAGATGTACGAACTGAGTCCGCGGCTGCGCGATATCCAGTGCGCATCGACGGCCTGCCATGCGGCGAAGTTACTGTGCCCGATATACCGGACCTTGCCGGCGCGAACGAGATCGTCGAGCGCTTCGAGAGTTTCAGATTGCGGCGTCTCGGGGTCGGGTTGATGAATCTGGTACAGGTCGATGTAGTCAGTAGCCAGTCGTTTGAGGCTCGCCTCTGCCGCCGCCATGATGTAGCGGTGCGACCCGCCCTTCATATAAGGACCGTCGCCCATCGCCATGCCGAATTTGGTCGCAACGATTATTTCGCGGCGGCGATCGCCGAGCGCTTTGCCCAGTAACTCTTCGGAGGCGCCGCGATTGCCGTAGATGTCGGCGGTGTCGAACAGCGTGATGCCCTCGTCGAGCGCCTTATGCACGACTGCGCGCGTCTGTTCCGCGTCGCATCGCATGCCGAAGTTGTTGCATCCGAGGCCGACCGCAGAAACCTTGAGTCCCGAGTTGCCGAGATTGCGAAATTCCATAGTAGATCCTTTTCGTTGTCAGGCTGCGGGCGCAAAGAAGACCAAGGTCCGCACCTCGACGCTTTCGCGCGGCGCGGCGTCGATTGGGCTCGACGGATCCTCGAAGGCGGAGTGCGCGGTGAAGCGCGCGCGGCGGTCGTCGGAGTCATAGCACTTGAGCAATAGTACTTCTTCCTTTTGCTGATTCGGAATGTAGTACCATCGATGATTCGGGTTGTACGCGACTGAGTACACCTCGCCGTCGCGATCGCGGTACTTGAGCACGTGCTTGACGAAGTCGTCCTGCACCATGCTTTGCGCGTCGCATACGGCGAGCGGCGACTCCTGCACCGGTCCGCGAATCGGACGCCAGACGTTGATTACCGCGAAACGATTTTTGAGCAGCGCTCCTGCTTCGTTGGGTAGAAGATCGCGCACGCGTTGCGGGCCACTCTTGAGCGTGTAGTCATTGTGGGCGACCTTGACCGGCTCCTGCGCGCCATTCTCGTGCCGTTTCGCCATCGGACGCGAGCGAACGTTATGGTCGAACACGTGCACTTTGACGGCGCCGGTAAATTGACAGACCATCCGCTCGACTTCGGGGTAGTAAACTCTGCGCACTTCATCGGCGTCGTAGAAATTTGCGACCGCCGAATTCTGACGCGTGACGGCGAAGCCTTGGCGGTCGAGAGATAGCTCGCGCATAATCTTGCGAGCATTGTGAATCGGCACCGTGAATTTTGTGTAGGTTCCGGTCCGCGCTGGGACGCCCTCCGGCGGCTTAAAGTTATAGCTGA
>Ga0209420_1001251_pt1 | contig 12172 bp, 12 predicted proteins | sample BlaSpr_A8_OM1_O1_FD_187972 | JGI IMG/M metagenome (GOLD analysis project Ga0209420, IMG submission 187972) | Forest soil microbial communities from Thunder Bay, Ontario, Canada - Black Spruce, Ontario site 2_A8_OM1_O1 (SPAdes) (version 2) | ecosystem: Environmental > Terrestrial > Soil > Boreal... | reverse complement strand
CCCCCGATTGATCACGATGAGTAACGCGGTACCTATCACCAGGAGGACACGTGCGCAAGATCGCCCTGGAGGAGCACTTCGTCACGCCGGAACTCGCCAAGTACGGGGCGAGCACCAGCACCGTGGCTCAGCCGCACCTGTGGGCCGAGGCGTCACGCCGGCTGCTTGACTTCACCGCTGAACGCCTGCCGGAGATGGACCGCTTCGGCCTTGACGTGCAGGTGCTTTCCCTCAACTCCCCGGGGATTCAGGCGGAGCCGGAGGCGGCGGTCGCGGTGCGCGCCGCCCTGGCGGTGAACGACCTGCTGGCCAGCGTCATCGGCGACCATCCCGACCGGTTCCGCGGGTTCGCGGCGCTGCCGATGCAGGATCCGTCGGCGGCCGCCGACGAGCTGGGTCGCTTCCTCACCTCGACCCGCCACGACCGCCTGCACCCGCTGTGGGTCACCGCGGCCACCACGGCGCTGCGCCGCGGCGAGCTGGCCGGGCTCAAGTGGGCCGACCTCGACCTCGACGGCCGCGCTGCTGCTCTCTCGGTGCGGCGCAGCCGCACCCAGGTCCGCTACGAGGTGCACGAGGACGCCCCGAAGAACGCCAAGGCACGGGTGGTCGCCCTCGACGCTGCCACCGTCGAGGTGCTCAAGGCGTGGCACCAGCGCCAGCGCGAGGAGCGCATGGCGTTCGGCCCTGGGCGGGTCGACTCGGGCTACGTGTTCACGCGCGAGGACGGCACCCCCTTGCACCCCGCGGCCATCACCAACGGCTTCGACCGGGCGGTGCGCCGCTCAGGCCTGCCGCAGCTGCACCTTCACGGCTTGCGCCACTCGTGGGCCACCATCAGCCTGGCGGCTGGGACCAACGTCAAGGTGGTGCAGGAGCGCTTGGGCCACCACAGCCCGGCGTTCACCCTGAGCGTCTACGCCCACGTCCTGCCGGGCATGCAGGCCGAGGCAGCCGAGGCCTTCGCCGGCCTGGTGCTCGGAGGCCAGCAGTCAGCGCGGCCTGTGACGCTCTAACTCGCCAAGGATCTCCCACTCAACCGAGGGCCGGAGCCGGCGTTGGTAGAGCGCCGAGGAACATGTCCACCACGAGAAGGACGTCCGAGGCCCGCAGCGGTTCGCCTGCCTCAATTGTCTCCACCGAGATGACGCCCCCGACCGCGTTCACGACCGGGTTGTCACCGAGTGCTTCCCTGACCATGCCAAGCGCCGCGTCGAGCACGGGGACCGCGACCCCGCGCACCTCCTGCTCGGGGTCGCGCTTCACAATCTCACGCAGACTCTTCTGCAGGTTCGACAGCATCTTGCGAGCTTTCCGGATGTCGCCTTCGGTCACGTCAGAACCTCCCGCCGAACCTGGTTCGGCAAACGCGCTGTCAATCCGCTGTCAATCGGCTCAGTCGAACTTGACCACGCCGCGGATGATGGTGCCCGCGGCCTGGTCGTCGTAGCCCTGTTGGACCTGGTCAAGGCTGTATTCTTGCGTAATCAACTCGTCGATCTTGAGCTGGCCCTTCTCGTAGAGGTTGAGGAGGTTCGGCACCTGCACCCGGGGGCTCTGTGACCCGAAGACGGTGCCGAGCACGGCCTGGTTGAACATGGCCAGGTTGAACAGGTTGAGCTTGACGTCCATCTGGTCGAACGGCGCGATGGCCGTCACCACGATCCGGGCGTCCTTCGAGCCGCAGGCGCAGGCGGCCGCGATGAGCTCGCCCTTGAGCACGCCGGGCGTCAGGATGACCACGTCGGCGTTGCGGCCCATGGTGAGCTCCGGGAGCATCATCTGCGCGTCGGCGAGCGAGGCCGCCGTGTGCGTGGCGCCGATCTCCTTGGCCTTCTCGAGCTTGAAGGGAACGGGGTCGACCGCAACAATGTTGCGCGCCCCCGCGATGCGGGCGCCCTGGATGGCCCCTGAGCCCACGCCGCCGCAGCCGGCGACCACCACCGTCTCACCCGGCTTCACCTTGCCCCGGTCGACCGCCGAGCCGAACCCGGTGGCGATGCCGCAACTGATGAGGGCCGCCGCCTTCATGTTGTCCCATGCGTTGATGCGCACGAGCGAGTTCTCGTGGACGACCATTTCGTCGGCGAAGGTCCCCAGCTGCGCCATACGGTTCAGGTTCTCGCCCCCCAGGTGGTAGCGGTACGTGCCGTCGCTGATCATGCCGCCCGCCAGCGTCATCATGCCGAGGTCGCAGAGGTTCTGGCGGCCGGACGCACACCAGTGGCAGGTCCCACAGGACGGAATGAAGGAAACGGCGACGTGGTCGCCCTGCGCCACCTGGGTCACGTTGGTCCCGACCTCGGTCACGATGCCCGAGCCCTCGTGCCCGCCGACCACCGGGAACATGGACTTCACGCCCATCAGCTCGAGCACCTCGGGCGTCTGGCTGATGTCGCCGGTGCGCAGGTGCTCGTCGGAGTGGCACATGCCCGACCACACCATCTTCACCCGCACCTCGCGGTTGCCGGGCGGGTCGATTTCGATCTCCTCGGTCTTCCAGGGCTCGTTCAGCCCGGTGCACACCGCCGCACGCGTCGTCGCCATCGTCAATCCCTCCCTGAGGTTCGCGTCAATTCGACGCACCCTCAGTATCGTCGCCCGTCCGGCCGCGGACAACCGGGCTGGCGGTAGTGTGCCCGCGTGCCCGTCTCCGCCGTGTTCACCGACGTGGCCTCCCGGGTGCGCAACTGGGGGCGGTGGGGGCCCGACGACGAAATCGGCACCCTCAACTTCATCGACGACGCGGCGCGACGGCGCGGCGCGGCGTCGGTGGTGTCCGGCCGGGCCTTCGCCCTCGGGCTGCCCCTATCGGAGGCGGAGGGGATCCAAGCCGGGTTCATCGAGGGCAGGGTCAATCCGACCCGGACCATGGTCCGGGTCAACCTCCCGGTCAACGCCGACCAACCCGACTGGGTCTGCTTCAGCGAGGACGTCCTCACCCTGGCCACCCAGTGCGCCACCCACTGGGACGCGCTGGCTCACAGCAGCTACGGCGGAGTGATCTACAACGGCTATCCGGCGTCGACCGTGTCTGACGACGGTGCGGCACGGTGTGGCATCCACCGGCTGATCACGGTGGTCAGCCGGGGCGTCCTGCTCGATGTCGCCCGCGCCCTCGGGCACGAGGTGCTCCCGCCGGGCCATCCCATCAGTCCCGACGACCTCGACGCCGCGTGCGCGCTGGCGCAGGTCGCCCTCGAGCCGGGTGACATCGTGCTGGTCCGCACCGGCCAAATGGTGCATCTCGCTGCCGGGCGGCGCGACCTGATCGCCTACACCTTCCCGTCACCCGGCCTCACCATGGAGACGGCGGGGTGGTTCCACGCACATGACGTGGCCGCCGTGGCCACGGACACGCTGCCCTTCGAGGTCATCCCGTGCCAGTACGAGGACACCTACCTGCCGGTGCACCTCCTGCACCTGGTCGAGATGGGGATGACCCAGGGCCAGAACTGGGTGCTCGACGCGCTGGCCGACGACTGCGCGGCGGACGGTCGCTACACCTTCCTGCTCGACGCCACGCCGCTGCCGTTGACCGCCGGCCTGGGCTCGCCCCTCAACCCGGTCGCGCTCAAGTAGCGCGGCTGCGGCGCGGTGCCGTGGCCCCGCCCAGGACCGGGCCGGTGCGCGGGCGTGTCGCTTCGCGCGACGGCAGTTCGACGGGCGGCGGCGGGCGGCCCGTGACCGCCCAATGCAGCAACCGGGCCTGGCTGTCGACGAGATGGCCGGTCCGGATGCCCCAGAACTCGAATCCGTAGCGGTGCGCGGACACGCTGGCGAACATGGCGACGAGCGTCCCCGCCACCGCCATGGGATCGGCGCCGGCCGGCGAGGAGGTCACCGGCCCCGGCGTCCCCCGGGTCGACGGGGAGGCGGAGGCGATCACCTGCGCCAGCGCGACGGTCACCGCGTTGAGCGCCCGCACCCGGATACCGCGCAGCTGCGCGTCGCCCTCCTCGGTGGCCAGGTCGACGACGCGGAACACGGCGCGGTTGTCCTCCCAGTAGGCGAGGAACCCCTCGGTGACGGCAAGGGCGGTGTCCCAGCTGGCGTCCTCCGACCAGTCGCCGCCGACCAGCTCGGCCAACCGGGTCGCCTGGTCCACCATGCCCTCGGCCAACACGCGGATGGCCTGCTCGACGTTGCCGAAGTACTGGTAGAAGGTCGCCGGCGATGTCCGGGCCTGTCGAGCGATGTCGGTGACCTTGACCGAGCGCCACGACGTGGTGGTGAGGAGCTCCACCGTGGCGTCGAGCAGACGTTGGCGAGTCTGGCGACCCCGCTCGCCGGGGACTCGCCCGTCGGTGGTGGCCACCTGCTCGCCGTACTCGCCCAGGGCGACGATGGCGGCTTCCGACCCGCGGCGATCTCCGGCCATGACGGCCCAGCGTAGTGGGCCCGTTCCCGAAGACCCAGGTGACGGGCCGGATACGATGTCGGGATGGAGCAGACGGTGGCCCGCCCGCTCACTCGCGCGCAACAAGCCCGGCGCCAGCGCGTGATCGATGCAGCAATGGCGTTGGGGCTCGAAGGCGGCTACGAGGCGGTGCAGATGCGGGACGTCGCGGCGCGCGCTGACGTCGCCATGGGAACGGTGTACCGCTACTTCTCGAGCAAGGACCACCTCCTGGCGGCAACGCTCGTGCACTGGGTCGAGCTGCTCGACACCCGGATCGCCCAGCACCCCCCGCGCGGCGTGCACCCGGCCGACCGCGTGCTCAACGTCCTCGACCGGGCCCTACGCGCCATGGGACGCCAGCCCAAGCTCGTCGCCGCCGTCTTCACCTCGCTGTCGTCGCCCGACCCCGCCGCCGTCGGCTGCCAGCAGCAGATCACCCTGCTGATGGAGGGGATCATTTCGCGGGCCATGGGCGAGCCCGACATCCCCGACATGGCGGACCGGGCCCGCATGATCGGCCACGTCTGGTACTCGGCCCTGGTGGGGTGGATCAACGGGTGGTCCACCATGGCGCGGGTCTACGACGAGCTCGCCGTGTCAGTGCGGTTGCTGCTCCCCGACGAGCTGGTGGAGCGGCGACCGGCGTGGTGAGGGGCCGCGTCACGCCCGTTCCGGCGCGACCTCGGGAACGGAGGACGCCCGCGCTAACGTCGTCTCGATGACCGCCGGCGCCTCCCCCCGCGGGCTTCCCATCGAGTTCACAGGGCTGAGCAAACACTTCGGGCCGGTGCTGGCGGTCGACAACCTCAGCTTCACCGTCGAGCCCGGGCGCGTCACCGGGTTCCTCGGCCCCAACGGATCGGGGAAGACGACGACGCTGCGCATGCTGCTCGGACTCGTCCATCCCTCGGCCGGCACCGCCACCATCGCCGGACGGAACTACCAGGACCTCGAGAATCCATCCTCCACCGTCGGTGCGGTGCTCGAGGCGACGAGCTTTCACCCGGCCCGCCGCGCCCGCACGCATCTCCGGATGGCGGCCCGCGCCGGCGGCCACCCCGACAAACGCGCCGACGAGGTGCTCGACCTCGTCGGCCTGAAGGGTGACGCCAAGCGCAAGGTGGGCGGGTTCTCCATGGGGATGCGGCAGCGGCTCGAGCTGGCGACCGCGCTGCTCGGCGACCCCGACGTCCTCATCCTCGACGAACCGTCGAACGGCCTCGACCCCCAAGGCATCGTGTGGCTACGCGACTTCATGCGCTATCTGGCCGGCGAGGGGCGCACCGTGCTGGTCTCCTCGCATCTACTGGCCGAAATGGCCCAGACCATCGACGACGCCGTCATCGTCTCCTTCGGCCAGCTGAAGGCCCAGGGGACGCTCGAAGAGATCACCAAGGGCCTGACGGGGATCGTCATGCGGGCCCGGACACCGGAGGCGGATCGGCTCGGCGACGTGCTGACGAAGGCAGGCATCGCCTTCCGCCGCCTGACCAACGAGGAGGTGGCGATGGACGGCGTCACCCCCGAACAGATCGGTCCGCTGCTCGCCTCCAACCAGATCGTGCTCTACGAGTTGACGCGGGACGGGGGCGACCTCGAATCGGTCTTCCTCTCGCTGACCTCGGGGCTCGGCTTCGCCGACGTGAACACCCTGTCGTCGTGATCGACGCGCTCCGAGCCGAGCTGCTCAAGATCCGTTCGACGCCGGGGGCGTGGGTCATCTTCGGCCTGGGCTTCCCCCTGGCCGTCCTGGGTCTTCTGTTCGTGTTCGCCGCCTCGGGCGGCTTTCCCGGGCACACCTTCTACTTCGCCGACAGCACACGCCTGCAACGAGAGCTGCTCGGCGCGGGCTACTTCGCCATAGAGGTGTTGGCCCCCATTCTGGGTGTGCTGTGCATCACGAGCGAGTACCGGCACAAGACCCTGACCACCTCGCTCGTGCTGGTGCCGGTGCGCCCACGCGTCCTGGGCGCCAAGGTCGTCGTCACCGCGTTCTGGTCGATCCTCATTGCCGCGCTGACCCTGGTCGCCGTCGGCGCCGTGGGACTGCCGTGGAACAACGCCCTGGGCGGAGCCGCCACCCAGGTGACGGACCAGGCAGGTGCGGTCCTCCCGGGTCTGCTCGCCTCTGCGGTCCTGCTCGGGCTCTTCGGGCTCGGCTTCGGCACGCTGGTCAAGAACCAGATCGCCGGCATTTTGATCACCATCGGGGGGACGCTCATCCTCGAGCCGCTGCTCATCGGCCTGGCCCACGCCATCTTCCACTACAACCTCAACTGGCTCCCCAACCGTGCCGGCGCTGCCCTGGCCGGTGACGTGGCGCGCGGTATCGGCGGTGGGGGCGGGGGAGGTGGTGCGTTCCGCCTGCTCACCTGGTGGCAGGGCGGCCTCGTCATGCTGCTCTGGGGCCTGGTCCCGCTGACGATCGGTTACTTCACGACCTTCCGCCGGGACGTCACCTAGTTGTAGCTAACCCCGCAGGACGACACCGGGCCGCCGGGCCAACCCGTCGGGCGCCGGCGCCCCGTCGACGCGGATGGGCACCCCGTTGACGAGCATGTGCGTCATCCCCTCCGGCGCGTCGGCAATGAGGCGCTCGCCGTCGGCCGGGAAGTCGCGGATGCGGCGCAGCGGTCCGGGCGCCACCGTCTCGGGGTCGAAGACGCACAGGTCGGCCGCCTTGCCCACGGCCACGGTCCCGCGGTTCTCCAGCCCGTAGACGCCGGCCGGCTCCCCGGTCAGCTTGTGGATGGCCCGCTCGAGCGGCATGACCCCCTTCTCGCGCACCCAGTTGCCCAGCAGGTCGGTCGAGAAGCAGGCGTCGCAGAGCTGGGAGACGTGCGCCCCCGAGTCGGCCAGCCCGAGCAGCACGTTGTCGCGCGGCAGGAGCCAGGCGATGGCGTCGGGATCGTCGTTGGCCAACACCGACCAGAAGCGCGACTCGAGGTCGTCGTCCAGCGAGACGTCGAGCATGACGTCGAGCGGTGTGCAGCCCCGCTCCTCCGCCAACACCTGCACCGGGCGGTCGGCCAGGTCGGGGTGGGAGCGCGACTCGGCCACGGAGATGGCGCCCCAGTTCAGCGGGAAGCCGCCGGCCCGCCCGCTCACCTCCTCCCAGGTCGAGGCCCGCCACGCCGGGTCGCGGTAGGCGGCCTTGCGCTCGTCCTTCGACTTGCCCATGAGAGCGGCGAAGGAGGGACGCATATTGAGGGTGAAGGGCTCGGAGAGGTTCATCTGGAAGACCAGCGGGCGGCACGAGACCTGGGGCCACACTTCGACGCCCTCCGCCCAGGCGGCGTCGTGCTCGGCCACCACCTTCTCGTGGTACGGGTACCCCTTGACGGTCAGCAGCGCCGTCCAGGTGAAGGGGCGACCGACCTCGCGCTGGAGGCGGAAGACCTCCTCGTTGGGGAACACACCGCCCGGCAGCAGGGCCACCACGCCGCGCCCGCTCTGCTTGACCGGCTCCAGCAAGGCCCGCAGCTCGGTCAGGTCGGCCACCCGCGAGGGCACCGGGCGGCCGCTGTCGCCGTTGTGGGTGGGCGACGCGCTCGAGGCGAAGCCGGCGGCGCCGCCGGCCATGGCGTCGGCCACCACCTCCTGCATGCGCGCCAGCTCGTCCTCGGTCGCGGCGCGCTCGTAGGCCCCCTCGCCCATGACGTAGAGGCGCACCGCCGTGTGGCCGACGTAGCACGCGTAGTTCAAGGCGGTGCCGCCGCGGGCCACGGCGTCGAGGTACTCGGTGAAGGTCTCGAACTCGCCCCAGGGCACGCCGACCGAGAGTGTGTCGAAGCTCATGTCCTCGACGTGCTGGAGGGTGCGGGCCAGCAGCGCCACCCCATCGGGCCGTATCGGCGCGATCGAGAACCCGCAATTGCCCGCCACCACCGTCGTCACGCCGTGGAACGACGAGGGTGTGAGGTCCGGGTCCCAGAAGACCTGCGCGTCGTAGTGCGTGTGGATGTCGATGAAGCCTGGGCACACCACCTGCCCCGACGCGTCGAGCACCCGGGTGCCGTCCAGCCCGTCGCCGACCCCGCTGATCAGGCCGTCCGTGACCGCCACGTCCGCCGGCCGGCCGGGTGCACCGGTCCCGTCCACCACCGTGCCACCCCGGATGACGATGTCTGCACACATGGTCACATCGTCGCAGCCCCAGCGCCCCAGCGCACGCGCTGGTTGCTAAAACGCGGTGACGTTCGGGTACGGTGGAGCCGGGCCCGGGTATGGCACCGGGTGGGGAGGACGGCGCGCCAGCGCGGCGCGAGACGGGAGTGTCGCCATGGCGGTTCGCTTCTTCAGGTCGAAAGCACGGCAGCCGGAGGACTCGCTGCAGATCTCGGGCGCCATCATCGCCCCCTCCGACGGGCCGTCTCCCGTGGCCCTCGTCGACGCCGGCCACGCTGCCCACGGCCTCGGCGTCGTGCGTGACCAGTACGAGCGCAAGATCCGCAAGAACCCCACCATCAGGATGGTCCCGAGCTCCATCATGGTGGACGGCCGGCGCCTTCAATTCGCCGTGTCGGACAACGTCGGCGCCTACGGGCCAGACGGGCCGGGGACGCCGCCCATCTGGGCGGTCAACATCCACGGCTATTTCGCCGGCGGCGGCATGTACTGGCGCGAGAGCGCCCGCCTGGCCGAGCAGCTCGGCTGGCGCGTCATCAACCCGAGCCTGCCCGGCTTCGGCGGCAGCGACCCGCTCGACTGGCAGGACATCTCCATGGAGAGCCTGGCCAGCCAGGTCATGGCCATCGTGCACAAGGTCGACGCCGGTCCGGTCGTCCTGCTCGGCCACTCCATGGGCGGGGCGGTCGCCGTGCAGTTCGCGCACGATCACCCCCGGCGCACCCTGGGCCTGATCTACCGGGACGGGGTGAGCACGCCGGCCTGGAAGGACCGCACCGGCATCATCCCGACCGTCCTGTCACCCCTTTTGCCGGACGTGGCGCCGATGGTCGACCTCATGGCCGCCGTCCTCTTCGACCTGCCCGACCTGGCCATCGGGCGGCTGTACTCCACCGTGCGCGCCGTGCTGCCGGACATGCGCCAGAACATCCGCACGGTCGCCCAGACCATGCCGGTGGGCAGCATGCTCATGACGCTCGACCAGCGCAGCCAGGTGCGGGCGCTGGTGGCCCAACAGATCCCGATCCTGAACGAATGGGGATGCTTCGACCGCATCACACCGGGGCACACCGCGCTGGAGTTCGCCGCCATCGCGCGCTCCCCCGTGCTGTGGGTGCCGGGTGGACACAGCTGGATGCTGGCCCGCCCACAGGGGCAAACGGACATATTGACCCACTTGGTGCGCGGACGCGAGTTCCTCGAACAGATGGAGAGCCGCTGGCGACAGCTCACGCCCCGCGAGGTCACGCTGCGCGCCGTCAACTGATCGTCGCCGTGCCGCGGCTCCGGTCATCGGTGCCGCGTGACACACACGAGGGCGCGGCGTGATCGACAAGATCCTGCAGCCGCTCCTCTCCCTGCACGGCTGGCAGGCCTATGCACTGGTCGGGGTGCTCGTCTTCGCCGAGGCCGCGATCCTGCTCGGCTTCGTCTTCCCCGGTGAGACGGCGGCCCTCCTCGGCGGCGTCCTCGCCTCGAAGGGCGGCGTGACCCTGCCCGCCATCACCGTCGTGGTCGTGCTGTGCGCCATTGTCGGCGACTCGGTGGGCTACGCCGTGGGAGACCGCTGGGGCCGCAAACTGTTGAACCTCGGACCTCTGCGCAAGCGCCAGAAAGGCCTCAACATGGCGCTCGACCAACTGAGCCGCCGCGGCGCCACGGCGGTCTTCGTGGCGCGCTTCTCGGCCTTCTTGCGCGCCGTCGTGCCCGGCCTGGCCGGCATGTCGTCCATGCCCTACCGCATCTTCCTGCCGGCCAACGCGATCGGAGGCATCTGCTGGGGCGTCCTGTACGTCATGCTCGGCTACTTCGTGGGCGAGCGCGTGGAGAAGGCAACGGGCATCGCGTCGGACATCCTGCTCGGGATCATCCTCGTCGTGATCGTCGTGCTGGTGATCCGCCACCACCGCAGGAGCAAGCAGGAGATAGAGGGCCCGGGCGAGCCGGCGACACCCGAGGGCGACCAGGTCGCCTGACCGCCTCTCAGGTCGGCGGCTCGAGCACCGAGCGGTCGCCCGCCCGTAGGCCTTCGAGGACCCGGGCGAACTCGCCGGCGGCGTCGTTGCCCTGGGCGTCGGTGTCGAGCCAGCGCGGTGCCGACGGATCGCGGCGGTCCATGCCGAACAGGCCGAAGCGGGGTTCGTACGTGCCCCACTCGTAGTTGTCGACGAGCGACCAGTGCAGGTAGGCGCGCACGGGCACCCCGTCGGCCACGGCATCGGCCACGGCGCCCAGGTGGGCGCGCACGTAGCGCGGCCGGTCCATGCCGTCCTCCCGCCGTTCCGGGCGCCCGTCGTGCACCCGCGTCGCCATGCCGTTCTCCACCACCCACAGGGGGAGGCCGGGCCGCAGCGCGGATTCGGTGGCGCACCACGACCGCAGGCCCGAGGGGTGCGGCACGACGTCCCAGAGCGCCCGCCCGAAGGACCAGTCGCGCCCGCCGGCCCGGAGGCGACGCCCCGGCACCCGCATGGCGTGGCTGGCCACGGGGTCGTACCAGTCGAACGCGGCGGCGTCGATGACGCGCTCCCGCCCCGACGCGTGCACGGCGTCGACCACCCGGCGGGGGGTGGTGCGGCGCGTCATCCCGCGCACCCGTTGCCACAGGCGTCCCTGGCCGGGCTCGCGGCCGGCGCCGTAAGGCGACATGGCGGCGAAGTACCGGCGGACGGCCGCCTCCCCGGCGTGGCGCGGCGGGAAGGCGGCGTCGTGCACCGTGCGGCGCTCGTCCAGGTAGTGGTCGACATCGCTCGGCTCCACCCCGACGTGGCGCAGCTGGAGCAGGTCGAGCAGCATGCGGTCCAGCTCGTAGATCGACGACGAGCTCGTGTTGATGGTGACCTCGGCCCCGCGCTGGACTGCGCCGACCGCGTCGGCGGCCAGCACGTGCGCCGTGAGCAGGTTGTCGAGCGCGCAGAAGGCGTCGGACAGCGCCATGCGCCGCCCCGGCGGGCACGCCCCCTCGACCCAGCCCATCAGCATCACGATGTTGGGCTCGTTCACCGTGATCCAGCGCGTGCAGTACGGGGCCAGCGCCGGCACGATGCGCGCCACGTGGCGCGCGAACACGTCGGGCGAGCCGGGGCGCAGCCAGAACTCCTCGCCCAGCCACCACGGGTGGGTGAAGTGGTGCAGCGTGACGACGGGCTCCAGACCCCGGTCGCGGCACAACGAGAGGATCTCCGCGTAGTGCTCCAGCGCGGCGTCGTCGAACTCGCCCGGCCGGGGCTCCAGGCGAGCCCACTCCACCGACAGCCGGAACGCGTTGCAGCCGATGGCCGCGGCGCGGTCGAGCGCCTCGGTCGGGTGACGCCAGAAGTCGCAGGCCAGGCCCGAGCGCTCGGCGCGGCCGGTGGCCTCCCAACCCGACCAGTTGTTGTGCGGCTCACCGTCGCCGTTGAAGCCACCCTCGACCTGGTAGCCGGCGGTGGCGACGCCGGCCAGGAAGCCCGGGCCGAGCAGGCTGGCGTCCTTGGCCCGGCGTGGGCGCGCCGCCGGCCTGCGTCGGGTCGGGGCGTCGTCGGCCATGCGATCAGCTTGGCAGCTGGCGCACGTCCGGGCCCGGCCGGCGTCTCAGTGGGGCGGCGACAGCGCGCGCAGCCGGGAGAGGGCGGCGGAAACGATCTCCACCTCGTCGCGCGC
>Ga0209420_1001250_pt1 | contig 12174 bp, 3 predicted proteins | sample BlaSpr_A8_OM1_O1_FD_187972 | JGI IMG/M metagenome (GOLD analysis project Ga0209420, IMG submission 187972) | Forest soil microbial communities from Thunder Bay, Ontario, Canada - Black Spruce, Ontario site 2_A8_OM1_O1 (SPAdes) (version 2) | ecosystem: Environmental > Terrestrial > Soil > Boreal... | reverse complement strand
CCGCCTCGATCTTTCGCATGCGCTCGGCGGTGTCTTCGCTGTCGCGTAGACCCAGGCCGCTTCGGAGCATGTCGGCAACCGGCCGGAAGGCGCTGTTGACGGCGAGCGGCGAGCAGCGCAGCTGCAGCCAACGGTGCGGCTCTCGCGCCAGCGACTCCTTCAGTGTCAAGAGCAGTCGCGACTTGCCGACACCGGGCTCGCCGGAGATCAGGGCCGTGCGGCCATGCCCACGGCGCGCCTGCTGCCAGATCTCGAGGAGGTGCTCGAGCTCCCGCTCGCGGCCGATGAGCGGCGCAGGGAACGCAGCAGCCAGCTCGCGCTCATCGGCCACGATCGGACCGTCGACGCGGTAGGCGACTACTGGACCACTGAGCCCTTTCAGCTGGGCCGGTGCGAGTTGGCTGGTGTGAAAGCGACCGCTCACCACGCGCCGCGCAAGGTCGCTGATCACGAGCGTGTCCGGCTCGGCGAATTTCTCGAGGCGCGCGGCGACGTGGATCGTCTCGCCGAAGACCGGCGTGTCCGGGCGATCGGTCCGAACGACGACCGGTCCCACGTGCACGGCTATACGAGCCGCAAGCGGGGCGCCGCTCGCGCGTGCGACGTCGCTGCCGAGCTTGCCGAGCTGCGCCAATATCTCCAGCCCGGCGTGAGTGGCGAGCGCGGTGTCATCCTCATGCGCAACCGGCCAGCCGAACCAAGCGACCAGCCCATCGCCGGCATAGGTGCCGACGGTCCCGCCGAAGTGTGTGATCACGTTTGTCGCCAGCCGCTGGACCGCGAGCATCAGCTCACCGAAGTCCTCCACGTCCATCCGTTGCGCGAGCGGCGTCGAGTCGACGACGTCGCAGAACAGCACCGCCAGCTGACGGCGCTCACCTTCGCTGGCGGCGCTCCGAGTGTCCTCCAGCCGCAGGCCGCAAGAGGCGCAGAAGCTCGCGTCGAGCGCAACCGTTGCCGCGCATGACGGACAACTGCGTTCCAGGGGCGCGCCGCAGCCATCGCAGAACCATCCCGAGCCCCCTTCGCGGCCACATGAGGCGCACCGCGTGCTCATTTGCCCAAACCTTAGCGCTGTGCCCTCAGCGCACTCGAGCAAGCCCAGCAGAAACTTGTGGGCCGGATCAGACCTTCTTCATCGCGTGCGCGATGAGGACCGACGCGCGCGAGCAGGGATCCGAGATCTTCTTGAACGTCAGCGACGATCCCGACAGCTTGAAGTCGTAGACGCCGGGGGCCGTGCATTTTCCCGGGCCGTGGAGGGTGATCCTCGATCCGGAGATCGTGTAGGTGCCGTGGCCGATGAGGTTGTATGGAGCGTGCAGCGTGAAGTGCCCCGGCGAGAAGGTGATCTCGTAGGTGCCGTCGAGCGACCCAGCCGTGTTGACCGTCGTCTTGTAGGTGCCCGATATCCCGCTTGAGGCCATGGCGAGCGCCGCAGACGTTGCTGCGAGGACAAGTGCGAGCGCCGTAGCGCGGCGAATTTGCTTCATGGCTGTGCTCCCTTCATATCGGTGGGGGACGCTAGCTGCTCGTCAGTCCGTTCGTGCGCCCGGGTGATCTGCAGGGTACTGCGGCAGAGATCCACTCGGCATTCTCGGCCGGCGCTTGCGCGATCGTCCTGTCCCAACCAGGGGAACTGGCATGGCCCGGCCACAGTGCCCGCACCACGCGCTCGCGGGTTTCGGCCGGGTCGATCACTGCATCGATCGCGCCTGCTCCAAGCGCGGCGTCGGGCGAGAGACTCTCTTCCGCGTAGCGACGCGCAAGCCGGTCGCGAAGATGCACGTTCGGGACCCCCCGCAAACGCCGCCCATGGATGATCTCGACGGCCGCCTGCGGGCTCATGATTCCGATCTCGGCCTGCGGCCAGCAGAACGACGCATCTGCACCGAGGTCCTTGCAGTTCATGGTGATGAACGCGCCCCCAAACGCCTTGCGCACGATCACCGTGACCCGGCGGGTGCTGGCGGAGGCGAACGCCCGCACCAGTTGAGCCCCGTGGCCGATCACGCCGGCCGCCTCCTGGCGACTCCCGGGCATGAACCCCGGCGTGTCCACGAGCACGAGCATGGGAATGTTGAAGGCATTGCAGGTCTTGATGAACTTCGTGCCCTTCTGCGAAGCCTCGACATCGATGATGCCGCCGCGGTGGCGAGCCTGGTTGGCGACGATGGCCACGGCGTGTCCATCGAGGCGGGCGAATCCGACGACCATGTTGCGCGCCCAGCGCTCAGACACCTCCTGGAAACGACCTGCGTCGACCAGGCTCCTGATCAGGTCGCGGACGTCGTAGTAGCTTCGGCTGCTCGCCGGCAGGACAGCGGCCGGGTCCTCACCGGTGGGGGGCTCGGCCGATACGACCAGCGGATGCTCGGACGCGTTCTGGGGCAGATAGCCCAGCAGCTCGCGCAGCATCCCTATCGCGCTGTGGTCGTCGGGCGCGACGAAGTCGCAGACGCCGCTGCGGGCGTGCACCCTGGTGCCACCCAGAGCGGCGGTCGACACCTCCTCACCGAGCGCGCGCTTGACGATACGCGGGCCGGTCAGGAACATCGACGCCTTCTCGGTCATCATCACGAAATCTGTGAGCGCCGGCGAGTAGCACCCGCCACCCGCCGAAACGCCCGTGATCACCGATATCTGCGGCGAGCGCCCCGACAGCGCCACGTTCTCGTAGAAGATCCGCCCGAAGCCGCCCAGCGCGGCGGCGCCCTCCTGCAGACGCGCCCCCGCCGACTCGAGGAAGCCGACGAGCGGAACTCCCGCCTGGCGGCTGTGGCGCAGCGCGCGAACGATCACCTCGGCCTCGCCCACGCCGACCGATCCGGCGGCGATCGAGGAGTCCTGGGCATAGCAGACGATCGGGCGCCCCCCCACGCGCCCCCACGCCGCCTGCACCCCAACGTCGGGATCGTCCGGCAGCGAGGCCGACTCGAGCGGCTCCAAGCTGCGCGGGTCGCACAGCCACTCCAGCCGTTGCTGTGGCAAAGGGCGATCCACTTGGGAAGTAAATGACAACACGACTTGAGGAAGAGCGCCCCCGCGCGGACAGTGAGATGACTGACAGGTGCTTCCTCGACCCGGGCTGACGGCCACCGTAAAGTGGACCGTCCGGCATCCGTACCGAGGGTGGCCGAGTAGGCTAGTGGCACTCACGATGCACGGTCAATGATGTTTGCACCTTTGGGCAAGGTTGCCTTCAGACGCTTGACCGGTCTTTGTGAGTGGCTCAAAGTCAGCGCAAAGTCCGCGGGCATAAAAATCCTCTTCACGGAACGGAGAGGGCTCACCCGCGAAAGGGGCACAACTCTTGTTCCAATTCATCACGTTGTGTCCAACGGGCACGCCGGATGCCGCGATTCCGATCGCCGGCAGCCGAGCGGGCGCGCTTGGCATCGTCAGCCTCGAGTTCGACCCGAACGCCGGGCTCGAGCAGCTGCGCAGGCTGTGCGCGCTGGGGCACGGGCGACGCGGCGCGCTCGTCGACACAGAGCCGGTCCTCGAGCTCGTCCTCGGCGCATCGCTGGACGGCCTGGACACGATCGTGCTCGCAAACATGCCCGTCGATCGGCTGAGCGCTCTGGTCGAGCGGGTCCATCGCGCCGGGATGCAGGCATACGTCGTCGCCACGCAGCTGGAGCAGGCCCTCGCTGCGCAGACGGCAGACGCCGATGGCGTGATCGCCAAGGGCCACGAGGCGGGTGGCTGGATCGGCGAGGAAGGCTCGTTCGTACTGTCCCAGAGGCTGATCGGGGCCCTACAAATACCCGTCTTCGTACACGGCGGCATCGGGCTGCACACGGTCGGCGCCGCCTACGTCGCGGGCGCCGCCGGCGCGGTGCTCGACGCCCAGCTGCTGCTGGCCCGCGAGTCGCCCATACCCGCGAGCCTGCGTGCCACGTTGACGGGATTCGATGGCAGCCAGACGGCGACGCTCGGCGCACAGCTTGGCGCGCCGTTTCGCGCCTACAGCCGCCCGGGTCTGCAGGGCCTTGAGCGGCTGCGCGACGCAGAGGCGCAGCTCACGCCCGGCCCCGGAGCGACGGATGAGTGGCGTACGGCCGTCAGGCAGCACGTCGCCAGCCAAGACCCGGATGTGGCCGGGGTGCTTGCGCTCGGACAGGACGCCGCATTCGCCGCCGATCTGGCCCAGCGATTCGGCAACGTCGCCGGCATCGTCGACGGCCTGCGCCGCGCGATCGCCGATACGTGCGCGGCGCTTGCGCGAGGCAACCCGCTGGCGGAGGGCGCGGGGGTCGCGCAGTCGCACCGCACCCGCTATCCGCTCGTGCAGGGTCCGATGACGCGGGTGAGCGACCGCGCCGAGTTCGCGGCCGCGGTGGCGCAAGGCGGCGCACTCCCGTTCCTCGCGCTCGCCCTGATGCGCGGCCCCGACGCCGACGTCCTGCTCGCCCGCAGCGCCGAGCTCGTCGGCGAACGGCCATGGGGCGTGGGGGTGCTCGGCTTCGTTCCCGCCGAGCTGCGCGCCGAGCAGCTGGAGGTCGTGCGCAGGCACAGACCGCCGTTTGCGCTGATCGCCGGCGGGCGCCCCGACCAGGCGCGCGAACTGGAAGCCGACGGGATCGCTACGTACCTGCACGTCCCCTCACCGCAACTGCTCAGGCTCTACCTCAAAGATGGCGCCCGCCGGTTCGTGTTCGAGGGACGCGAGTGCGGTGGACACGTCGGGCCACGCACGAGCTTCGTCCTGTGGGACACGATGCTGCGCGTCCTGCTCGAGGAGCTGCCGGGCGACGCCTGCGACTGCGACGTGCTGCTCGCCGGCGGCATCCACGACGCCAAGTCGGCGGCGATGGCCGCGGCGGCTGCCGCGGTGGCTGCCGAGCGCGGAGCCCGTATCGGAGCGCTGATGGGAACTTCCTATCTGTTCACCCGCGAGGCGACCGAGTGCGCAGCCATCACGCCGCTGTTCCAGCAGGCCGCGCTGGCAGCCGTAGACACCGCGCTGCTGGAGAGCGGTCCCGGCCACGCCACGCGCTGTCTGCCCTCGCCCTTCGTCGAGCAGTTCGCGGCCGAGCGGCTGCGTCTGCGTGCCGCCGGGCTGGACGCAGAGGAGCTTCGCGGCCGCCTGGAGCAGCTGAACATAGGACGCCTGCGGATCGCCGCAAAGGGCGTCGATCGGCCGCTCGCCCCGGACGAGGCGCATCCCGAGCAAGCCGCCGAGCCGCCCCGCGACGACACCCCCTCCCCGCCCCCGTCCTCGAAGCTGGTCGCGGTCGACGCCGATGCGCAATGGGAGCAGGGCATGTACATGATCGGCCAGATCGCTGCGTTGCGCGATGCGGTTACGACGGTGGCCGACCTGCACCGCGACGTCTCGCAGGGCAGCACCGAGCTGCTGGCGGGCCTGTCGGCGCCCGAGCCGGCAGCCGACCCCCCCGCGCCGCCGCCCGCGGACGTGGCGATCGTGGGCCTCGGCTGCATCCTCCCGGGTGCGCCCGACGTGGCGACGCTGTGGGCCAACATCGTCGACAAGGTCGACGCGATCGGCGAGGTGCCGGCTGAGCGCTGGGACTGGCGCCGGATGTATGACCCAGACCCGAGCGCGCGCGACAAGGTGTACTCGCGCTGGGGCGGGTTCATCGACCCCGTACCGCTGGATCCGATGGCGCTCGGGCTGCCGCCCAAGTCGTTGGAGTCGATCGAGCCCTTCCAGCTGCTGGCCTTGCTGTGCGCTCAGAAAGCCCTGGCGGACGCCGGCTATGCCACGCGACCGTTCGACCGGGAGCGCACCTCGGTGATCCTCGGCGCGGGCGGCGGAGGTGCGGACACGTCGGTCGGCTACACGGTCCGCTCGGCACTGCCCTCGCTGCTGGGCGACGCTCACCCGCAGCTGCAAGAGCAGTTGTTCGAGCGACTGCCCGAGTGGACCGAGGACAGCTTTGCCGGCATCCTGATGAACGTGGCCGCCGGGCGGATCGCCAACCGGCTGGACTTCGGCGGCACCAACTACACCGTCGACGCGGCCTGCGCCTCGTCGCTCAGCGCGATCGGCCTCGCCGCGCGCGAGCTGCAGATGGGAACCAGCGACATGGTCCTCGCCGGCGGCGTCGACGCGATCCAGAACCCCTTCGCATATCTCTGCTTCGCCAAGACGCACGCGCTGTCGCCTACCGGCCACTGCCGTCCCTTCGACGCAGCGGCCGACGGAATCGCGATCAGCGAGGGCTTCGCCACGATCGTGCTCAAGCGCCTGGCCGATGCCGAGCGCGACGGCGACCAAATCTACGCGGTCATCCGCGGTGTCGGCGCGGCCAGCGACGGGCGCGACCGCAGCCTCACGGCTCCGCGGCCCGAGGGGCAGATGCGAGCGCTGCGCCGCGCCTACGCGCAGGCGCGCGTGTCGCCCGAGACCGTCGCGCTGGTGGAGGCGCACGGCACCGGCACCGTCGCCGGCGACGGCGCCGAGATCAAGGCCCTCAGCACCGTCTTTCGCGAACACTCAGAGCAGCGCCAATGGTGCGCCGTCGGCTCGGTGAAGTCGATGATCGGGCACACCAAGGCCACGGCCGGCGTCGCCGGGGTGATCAAGGCGGCGCTGGCGCTGCATCATCGTGTGCTCCCGCCCACGATCGGCGTGAGCGAGCCCAACCCCAAGGCCGACTTCCCCGACAGCCCCTTCTACGTCAACAGCGAGGCGCGTCCCTGGCTGTCGAGCGCCGCGGGGCATCCCCGCCGCGCTGGGGTGAGCGCGTTCGGCTTCGGCGGAACCGACTTTCACCTCGTGCTCGAGGAGTACGACGGCGCCTACCTGCAAGATCAGGACACCGCGGTGCCTCGCTGGCCCGGCGAGCTGCTGCTGTGGCACGGCTCCAGGGCCGAGCTGACGGCCGCGCTGGACGCGTTCGCGTCAAGGCTCGCCAAGGACGACCTGCAACTCGACGTCCTGGCCCACGAGCACGCGCTCGCAACCGCCAAGCGCCAGCCCGCAGGACCGACGCTTGCGCTCGTCGCGACGTCGCTCGAGGACCTGCGCGCAAAGCTCACGCGCGCTCGGGAGCTGCTCGCCTCCGGGCAGACGCGGGGGCACGACCGCGACGGGATCTACTGGTCTGAGCAACCGCTGAGCGCCGCGGGCAGCGTCGCGTTCCTGTTCCCCGGGCAGGGCTCGCAGACCCTGGACATGGGACGCGAGCTGGCGATGGCCTTTCCGCAGGCGCGCGAGCAGCTGGAGCTCGCCGACCGGGTGCTCGCCGATCTGTATGAGCGCCCCCTCAGCAGCTACGTGTTCCCACCGCCCTGGTTCACCCCAGAGGAGCGGCGCCGTCGCCAGGCCGAGCTGACCGACACGCACGTGGCCCAGGCGGCGATCGGCGCGAGCGAGCTGGCCTACGTGCACGTGTTGGCGGCGCTGGGCATAGAGCCGGCCATGACCGCGGGACACAGCTACGGCGAGTTCGCGGCGCTGGCGGCCGCCGGCGGCATCGACGCCGAGCAGCTGCTGCGGATCTCAGAGGCGCGCGGACGCTTCATGAAGGAGGCGGCAAAGGCCGAGGCGGGGGCGATGGTCGCGGTCGACGCGCCACCGGACGCGCTCACGCAGTTGCTCGAGGGTGGTGGCGTCGTCACCGCCAACCTCAACTCCCCGCGCCAGACGGTCCTGTCGGGCCCGCGCGAGCACGTCGAGGCGGCGGAGGAATGGTGCCGTGCACGCGACATCGGCGCGCACATGCTCCCCGTCGCGTGCGCATTTCACTCTCCTCATGTCGCCGGCGCCCAGCAACGGCTCGCGCAGCTGCTGCAGGACACGACGCTGACGGCGCCGACCATCCCGATCTACTCCAACACCACCGGCGACGTGCACACCGATGAGCCCTCTGCGATCGCGCAGGTGCTGTCCGAGCATCTGATCCGCCCGGTCGAGTTCGTCCGCGAGATAGAGGCGATGTATCGCGACGGCGCGCGCGTGTTCGTCGAGGTGGGACCGCGGTCGGTGCTCACCGGGCTCGTTCCGCAGATCCTCGGCGAGCGCGAGCACATCGCCGTCTCAACGGACCGCTCGGGCCGCTCGGGTCTGCTATCGCTGCTGCACTGCCTTGGCGCACTCGCCGCCGAGGGTGTGCCTGTGAACGTCGAGCGCCTGTTCTGCGGTCGCGCAGAGCTTGTCGATCAGCCTGGCAACGGCCGTGCTGAGCCCCGGTCGGGCCCTGCCTGGCTGGTCGACGGCGGCCGTGCATGGCCCGCTGGGACGCCCCGCGTGCCGGCGACGCCGATCCCCGTAACCGATACCAAGGAGCAGACAACAATGATCACGACGAGCACGAACGGCGACGGGGCGCTCGCGCCCGCCGCCACGCAAGAGCACAGGCTGACGCTGGCCGATCTGCAGCCCGACCGGTCCCCCCCGTCCGCGACCGAGATCCTTGCGCCGCCGCCCAGCGCCGGTGAGATCTCTGGGTCGCCGCTTGCGGGCGACCGCGTGGCGGACGTGGTCCTGCGCCATCAGCAGGTGATGCAGCAGTTCCTGGAGACGCAGCGCAGCGTGATGCTCGGCTATCTCGGGGCCGCCCAGGGCGCACCTGCGGCCCGGCCAGGCGTCGCGATGCCACGACGTGCCGTGCCCGCGCTTCCCGTGGCGCCCGCGCGGGCGGTCGCCCCGCCGGCCGTGCCGGCGAGCGCCTCCCCGGCGTCCGCTGCGCCCGCGCCGATGCCCGCCCAGCCAGTGCCAGCGCCCGCCCAGCCGGTAGCTGCAGCCGCCGTGCCGATGCCTGTGCCCGCGCCCGCCGCGCCGGCGTCGACGAAACCCGCCAACCCGACCACGACGCTGACGCCCGCGGAAATCGAGGAGCGGCTGCTCGCGCTCGTGAGCGATCGGACCGGCTATCCCGGGGACATGCTGGGACTGGACGCCGACCTCGAGGGCGACCTAGGAATCGACTCGATCAAGCGCGTGGAGATCGCGGGCACGTTCACACAGAGCCTTCCAGAGGCCGATCGTGCGGCGATCGATATCGAGGAGCTGACCGCGAGCAAGACGCTGCGAGCGGTGATCGACACGCTGGTGGCGGCGATCGGAAGTCCCGCGTCGGGCGCCGGCGCTGCGCCACCGGGCGCGCAAGACGTCCTGGAGGAGCAACGCCCTTTTAAACAAGGACCGGCCGAGCAGGAGCGCATCGGTCGGTTCGTCGTGCACGCAGCGAGCGCTCCAACGATCACAACCACCGCGGGACTCGCCGCCGCCGGCGCCGTGGTGATCGTCGACGACGAGCGCGGCGTTGGCGAGGCGCTGGCCACCGCGTTGATGAGCCAGGGCCATCACGTCGTGCGGCTGGCACGCGACGCCCAACCGCAGGACGCCCAGCAGGCCGCGCGGTTCGCAGCGGAGATCCGCGATCACGGAGGGGCAAAGGCGCTCGTCCACCTCGCCGCGCTGCGCGATCCGCAGCCGCAGTACGGCGGCCTGGCGGGTCTGCTGGTGTTGGCGCAGACGCTGCGCGAGGACCTCGAGGCGGCGGCCGCGGCGGGCGGCGCGGCGGTCCTCGGTGCGACGCGACTGGGCGGCGCGTTCGGCGTCGCTGGGACCTCGGTCTCCGGCGCGGCGCCCCAGGGGGCGCTGCACGGGTTCCTCAAGACGGTCGCCCAGGAGTGGCCCACCGTGCGCGTCAAGTCCGTCGACCTGTCAGACACGTCCCCGGCGCAGACTGCCGAGCAACTGCTGGCCGAGCTGGCGGCGGCCGATGACCTGGTGGAGGTTGGCTACCGCGATCACGAGCGGACCCAGCTCGCGCTGTCGCCGGCGCCGCTTGCCGATCGGCCCGCCGGCGAGATCCTCGACGGCGACTGTGTGCTGCTCGTGACCGGCGGCGCGCGCGGGATCACGGCGCGTGTCGCGCTGATGCTGGCCGAGCGCCACCGCCCGACGCTGGTGCTGGTGGGTCGCACCGAGCTGCAGGAGGAGAGCCCGGCGACCGCCGCCCTTGACGAGCTTGCGCAGCTGCGCCAGGCGATGATCGAGGCCCGCAAGCGCGAGCACAGGGAGCTGACCCCCGCCCTCGTCGAGCAGGACTGCCGGCGCATCCTGCAAGCACGCGAGGTGCGCGAGAACCTCGAGCGCCTGCGCCAGACGGGAGCCCGCGTCGAGTACATCGTCTGCGACGTGTCCGATCGAGACGCGTTCGCGGGCCTGATCGACTCCGTGTACGAGCGCCACGGTCGCATCGACGGCGCGGTGCACGGCGCCGGCGTGATCGAGGACAAGTTGATTCGCGACAAGCAGCCCGACTCGCTGGCGCGGGTAATGTCAACCAAGGCCGCCGCCGCGCAGACCCTCGCAGACCGGTTGCGCCCCGATGGTCTGCGCTTCCTCGTCCTGTTCAGCTCGGTATCCGGACGGTTCGGCAATCGCGGGCAGGCCGATTACGCAGCGGCGAGCGAGGTCCTGGGCAAGCTCGCGCACGAGCTCGACAGCCGCTGGCCGGGGCGGGTGGTGTCGATCGACTGGGGGCCGTGGCGCACAGCCGGCATGGTCTCCCCCCTGCTCGAGCAGGAGTTCGCCCGCCGCGGCGTGGCGCTGATCGGGCTCGACCAGGGCTGTCGCATACTCGAGGACGAGCTGACACGCGGGCGCAAGGGCGAGACGGAGGTGGTGATCGGGGCGGCAACCGGGCTTGCCGGCGCCGACAGCGACCCCTCCGCAGCGGCCGATCCCGCGCCCGCCGGTGCCGCCCATCCGGCTGGTGCTGGCGCTGGCGCGCTGGCGTTGATCGCCGGCGCGAGCGAGATCGTCCACCTCGCCGGCAACGACACGCAGGCCCAGGGCATTACGCGCGCGCTGTACACGCTCGACCTGCAACACGACCGCTATCTCGACCACCACCGGATCGACGGCCGGCCGGTGCTTCCGTTCGCGGCCGCGATGGAGTTGATGGCGGAGGTCGCCGCCATCGCGACGCCCGGGCGCGCTCTTGCGGGGCTGCGGGACATCCGCCTGCTCGATGGGATCGCCCTGGAGGACGACCAGCCGGTGAGCGTGCGCATCGACGCCGCGCCGCGCGCGGGCGGCGAGGAGGTCGACGTGACGATCAACCCGCCAGACGGTGGTCGCTCCCACTATCGCGCGCTGGTGGAACTGCACGATCCGGCCGAGCCGCACGAGACCGCTGGCCACTACACGCCGCGCTTCGCCCGCGGACGACCGGGCACCGCGGCCCACCCCGCTCCTGCGCCGATCCCTGACCTCAAGCCGTTCCCGATCCCGATCGAGGACGCCTACCGCGACCTGCTGTTCCACGGACCGCTGTTCCAGGGGATCATCGCGATCGACGGGATGGATGAGCGGGGGGCCTCGTCGCTGCTGCGCCCGTCGCGACCGGGACGTTGCGTGGCCGATGCCGACGAGCTGGGCTGGCTGCTCGATCCCGTGCTGCTCGACAGCGCCCTGCAGATCCAGGTCCTGTGGGCGCGCCTGCAGTGGGACGTGACGCTGCTGCCTGCCGGGATCGGCGGCTACGCGCGGCTGGCCGCTGCGGGCGAGGGCGAGTTGGTGCGCCACGAGCTGCGCATCCGCCTCGCCAGCAACGCGCCCCTGTGCCACGCCGACCACTGGTTCTACGGGTCCGACGGGCGCCTGCTGGCCCTGCTCGAGGACGTCGTCGGGGTGGGTACGCAGACGCTCAACCGGCTCGCGGGAGCACGACCGTGACGACGCCTGCGGGCGCCGAGCGCAGGGACGGGGTCGCCATCGTCGGCATGGCGTGCCTGTTCCCCGGCGCGCAGAACCTCGACGCCTACTGGCAGAACATCCTCGGCAAGGTCGACGCGACCTCTGACCCACCCCCGGAGGCATGGGACCCCGACGTGTACTACGACCCCGAGTTCAGCGACGAAGACCGCACGTACTGCAAGCGGGGCGGATACCTCGGCTCGATGGCCCGATTCGACCCGCTGGAACACGGCATCCCGCCGGTGGCCGTGGGGGGCGAGCCCGACCAGTGGCTGGCTTTGCAGATCGCCCGCGACGCGTTGGCGGACGCCGGCCTGACCGACCTGCCACAGGAGATCCGGGCTCGCACAGCCATCGTGCTCGGCAAGGGGACCTACCTGAACGGCGGCAACGCCGTGGCGGTCCAGCGCGGCCTGGTCATCGGCCAGACGCTTGACCTTCTGCGCCAGCTGGAACCCGAGCGTCCCGAGGACGAGCTCGAGCGACTG
>Ga0209420_1001249_pt1 | contig 12183 bp, 8 predicted proteins | sample BlaSpr_A8_OM1_O1_FD_187972 | JGI IMG/M metagenome (GOLD analysis project Ga0209420, IMG submission 187972) | Forest soil microbial communities from Thunder Bay, Ontario, Canada - Black Spruce, Ontario site 2_A8_OM1_O1 (SPAdes) (version 2) | ecosystem: Environmental > Terrestrial > Soil > Boreal... | reverse complement strand
TCTCGGCAACCCGCGCGTGTGCCGGCATTCGACCCTCGGTATCACTCATGCCATGACTGCCTTTGTTGCACAGTGCACTGCCCACCACCCAGCGCCGCTTCGACCACAGGATGCGTTCACCGGGACGCGGGCGGCCTCACGGCGAGGTACACCGTGCTCCACAGTTGCGCGGCATTCGACTCATCTGCATCGCCGGCCGCCGCCCCGAATGGCGCCACCTGGTAGTGGCCCGCGGCAAACGACCAGGACCACAGCTCCGAATTGTTCATCGAGCGCGTTGCGGTGATCGCGGACCACAGCAGGCGCTGCGCCTCGATGAGGTGAGCGTGTACGGCGGGGGGAAGATCGTCGCGCTGCAGTTGCCGCTCGAGGCCGGCAGCAAACAAGGCCTGCTGCCACGACCACACGACGGTGCCGTGGTAGGCATTGCGGCTGAACGAGCTCTGCAAGGCCGGCGCGCAGAAAGCGGGGTTGGCGACCAGCATGCCCACCTCAGTCATCAGGCCCGCCGGAAACGGGCGCATCAGCGCGGTGAGGGCCTCTTCGACACGTGCCGCGTCCAGTTGCTCGAACAACAACGCAAATCCCTCATCCGAATGCATGATCGGGATCGGCGTTCCCGAGGCATCCAGCGCGACGGCATGAAAGCGCAGCTCAGCAGGCCCGAGCGCTGCAAGCGCCGGCTGCGCCGCCACGCCCTGTGAGGCGGCATAAGCCTCGATGGCACTGGTCGCCGTCTTGCGCGCAATGACCACCTCGAACAGTGGCGGCGCTTTCGCGCGCCACACCGCCGCCATCTGGGACGCGCGGGCAAACAGCGCACGATCGGACCCGGCCAGATACGCTGACAGCACTCCACTGGCATTGAGCCGTGCCGCGGCATCAAGCGCCGCCGGAACCAGCACCGCGTTGACATCGTACGGATAGCGGCCGCCGCCCAGGCCCGTGCCGCTGTCGCGCCATTCACCGACCGTGATCCCCGGCTTGAGCGCGATGAGATTCGCGCGACTCGGATCTGCGGCGAACGCCGAGGCGGTTTGCAGCACGAGCCGCAGGTTATCGACCAAGGCGGCGCCGCGCGTACCGGGGCGCTCGCCCGGCCCACCGGCAGCCGCGGCCAGGAAGGCGACGCCTTGTGCCCGCGCGCGCTCGTCGCGCGCGAGCCACGCGCTGGCGACCGGTGCGAGCAGATAGTTGCCATCGATCATCTTGTAGTCGAGGACCGGGACGGCCGAGCGCGAGCCATCGCTCTTCAGGTGATCGAGCACCGCCTGCTCGCCGATGTCCTCCTCGTGGGCCACCTCCCCTTGCGCTGACAGCCGCGCGAGCACCGAGGCAAGCGCGGCCTCGACTGCGCTCGGGCTGAGAACAGGCATCAGCAGCCGCACGGATATGAGCGTATCGCGCCCGAAATAGCTGTCGAAGCGCCAGGAGCCCGCCAGCAGCTTTTCGCGGTAGGCAAGGAAGGTCAGCGTGTCACGAGCCGCGCGGTCGGACCCGGCCGAGTCCTGCAGCAGCTGCGGGCCAAAGAGCGCCGTCAGGGGGGGTTCGCCGGTGAGGCCCGTGATGCGCAAGCCGATCTTGCCGTCGGGACCGGCGAGGATATGTCCGTCGCGCAGCTGTCCGTGCGTGACCTCGAGCACCAGCCGGTAGCCTGCGGCCCCGTCGAGCCGATCGCGCGACCAGCTGAGCGTGCGCGCCTGCAAGGCCGGGGCGGCGGCGAGCGCCGGCGGCACGGTGCCGAGCCCCTGGTAATCGCGCAACACCCGGATACTGGAAAGCACCGCCTGGCGGATCTGCAGATCGTGGCTCTCGAGGGTGGCGTCCGCAGAGATGCCGTAGAGCGGGCGGCCGCGGCCGTCGGAGTCGTGCAGCGTCCTCGGCGGCCCGTTGAGCGTCCAATTCGCCCGTCCCGGCTGATGCACGAACCAGATACCCACGCCGCTGTTGCCGGCGGGGAAAGCGATCAGGATGCGCGGGTCGGTTCCGGAGCGAAGCAGCAGGTGCGCGGCGACCGGCCCCTCGCGCACGAACCGGTTGAGGTTAAGACCTTCGTGGACTTCGAAGTCGAGCCGCGGCTGCGGCGCGGCGTCTGCGGCCGGCCCCAGCAGCCCGGAGCCGACCATGACCGCGGCGGATTGCAACACGGTCATTGCGTTCACCAACCACCACTCCTCGAAGCGTCCCGCAGAGGGCTCTGGGCAGCGAGTCGGGGCGACGCCTGCGACGCGCCGCTGCCTGCTAGGCATCGAGTAACTATACATGAGGCGGGCGGCCGCATGACGAGCGGCGCCACCGGTCGCGCGCAAATCCCCTGCTGAAGCGGGACTTTTCAAAATGTTGAGTGGCGCGAGCAGCACCGAGTTCTCCTGCGGCTTGGCGCAGGAGAACTCACCACCACTAGAATGCACTTGCAACACCAGCGACGACCCGCAAGGCCGCCCTTTGATGCACCCCACCGGCATTATTCTCCCGGGAGTTGCATTTTTCGCTGCAAGCGGCCTTTAGGTGTCTTCATCGGATCGCTTGAAGTTACCCGCTGCCCGCGCGAGCATGGGCCCACCCGTGAGCCACAGGAAATTCTCGCGCCGCGACTTCGCGCGGCTGTCGGCGGCGGCCGCAGCGGTGGCCGGCGTAGCCGCGCCGCTGCGCGGCCTCGCCGCCGCCGGCTTCGCCGCGCCCCCGCTCACGGAATTCGGCTACGGCGATGTCACCCTCGACAGCCCCCTGCACCGGGCGCAGCTGCAGAACACGCACGACGTGCTGATGAGCCTGAACGAAGACAGTCTGCTGAAGCCGTTTCGGCAGATGGTCGGACAGAGCGCGCCAGGGGCAGATCTGGGCGGCTGGTACAACTACGATCCGGATTTCGACTGGCACAAGGATGATGCGGGATTCGCCCCTGGCGCTACTTTTGGGCAATGGGTGTCGGCGCTGGCGCGCTATTACGCGATGACCGGCTCGCAAGAGGTGCGCGAGAAGGTATTGCGGCTCAATCGGCTGTATGGACTCACCATCGGCGAGGATTTCTACGACAAGAACCGCTTCCCGGCGTACTGCTACGACAAATTACTCCTGGGACTCATCGATTCGCATCAGTTCGTGGGCGATCCGCAGGCCTTCGCGCTTCTGAATCTCACCACCCGCGCGGCGCTTCCGCATTTACCGCCCGGCGCCGTCGATCGCGAACTGGCGTGGCGGCCGGGCAAGGATCAGTCGTATCGCTGGGACGAGTCCTATACGAATCCCGAGAACCTGTTTCTGGCGTATCGGCGCGGGGCGGGACGCCGCTACCGCGATCTGGCCGTGCGCTTTCTCGATGATGCAACCTGGTTCGATCCGCTGGCGCGCGGCGATAACGTGCTCGCCACGAAGCACGCCTACAGTTACGTCAACTCGCTGAGCTCCGCGATGCAGGCTTACCTCACGCTCGGCAGTGACAAGCACTTGCGCGCCGCCGAAAATGCGTTCGTCATGTTGTCGGCGCAGAGTTACCCGACGGGCGGCTGGGGCCCCGACGAGAAACTGGTGGCGCCCGACAGCGCCGAGCTCTATGCGAGCCTCACTTCCACGCACAATACCTTTGAGACCCCGTGCGGCTCCTACGCGCATTTCAAGCTGACGCGCTATCTGCTGCGCGTAACCTGCGATTCGCGCTACGGGGACAGCATGGAGCGGGTGATGTACAACACCGTGCTGGGCGCAAAGCCCATGCACGCCGATGGGCGGGCCTTCTACTACGCGGACTATAATTTTGCCGGCAGGAAAGTGGATTCGAACCACAGGTTCCCTTGCTGCTCGGGCACCCTGCCGCAGGTCGCCGTGGATTACGGCATCAATACCTACCTGCGCGATCCTCACGGGGTCTATGTCAACCTGTACGTGCCCTCGAGCGTGCGATGGACTCAGGGCGCAGCACATTGTTCGCTGCGCCAGAGCGGCGGGTATCCTTTCGACAGCCACGTGGCGCTCAAGATCGCCGCATCGCAGCCGCAGGACTTCACGCTCTACCTGCGCATTCCCGCCTGGGCGGCCGGCGCCCGCGTCGAGGTCAATGGACAGGCCTGGACGGGTGCTGCGAATCCCGGTAGCTTCGCCGCCATCACCCGCCGCTGGCGCGATGACGACCGGGTCGATCTCGAGTTGCCGCGCAGTGTGCGGCTGGAACCGATCGATCAGCAGCACCCCGACACGGTTGCGCTGCTGTGTGGCCCGCTGGTCCTGTTTGCGGTCAATGGCAACGCCGCGCTGCGGCCGCGGAGCAACGAGCTGCTGTCGGTGCGGCAGACGGCACCACGGCAATGGCAAGCGAGCCTCTCGTCCGTTCCGCTGACTTTCCTGCCGTACGTCTCGATCGGCGAGGAACCGTATTCGACCTTCCTCAACCTCGCGACCTGAGAGCGCGGCAAGCGCACAACCCGGCGGACGATCAGGGTGATCGGAGCGGAGACGTGGCGCGCGCTCGAGGGGGATCGAAAGGACACCGCGCCCCCGCTCCGGTCATTCTTTAGCTGCCTCCTGCGCTGCGCGCGCGGGAGCAGCTGCATTGTGAAGTGCTGGCAAGACAGTCGTGTTACGGATCGCGAAGCACGCGCCGCCAGTTACCCGAGCGGACTGCCATCGATTTGAAGCGCGGCCCACAACGTCGGCAGAAAGATCGCCGCGCCGACCCACTGGAGCACTGCCGACCATACCTTCCTCCATTCTCTGCCGAGGCCGTTGCGCGGCAGGTGCTGAGGAGTGTGCCGGTGCAAGGTAAGAAAATCAGTCGAACGCCGGTTATGGATTTGTTACAGAAGATCTCGCCCGAGTCCCCGCCATCCGGGTATGGTCAAGCCGTGATCCGGTACGGTTGTCTACCGCTTCTCGCGAAGCGTCGGAGGCCCGAGCGGGGGTTCCATGAGCAGGTAGGTGCTGCCCTCCTTCACCAGGAAGCTCATGACGTAGCCGTCCGGAAAGCCTTCCGGCGTGTAGCGATTGCCCTTGAGTACAACGAGCGCGGCATCCGGACGGCCCTCCACACGGCAGATCAGCCGGCCGTCCTTTTCCAGAACGGTCACCCGCGGGCCAGAACCAGCCTGCATGGCATAGGTCCCCGTAACCCACTCGTTCGGCAAGCGTTCCGCGCTGCCGGACTGCGCCGCGGCGATCGATTCCAGCTGCATCGCAACCGCCTCGAGCATGGAGCGCGGCACCGGATCACGTGTCCCCGCAATGAGGCGCTCGATCGCCAGCGCGTGCGCCTTGTCCAGCGCCTCCTTCGCGGGAACGGCGATGTCGGGCTTCACCCCGACGCCTTCCCAACTTGTGCCGGTGACGGGATTGACGGCCTGGCCGCGCGGTATATTCGCGACGAATTGATGTCCGAGCGGCTCCGGTCCCCCCGGATTTGCGCCTCCGCCGCTCACTTCGCCGACGACTACGCCGCGCTTGAAAACCTGGATGTCGTAAGTGAGTTCCTCACCGCCGGAGAATGTCGCGGCCGAGCTGAGAACGAACACCGGCTTGCTTGCGCCATAGCTGAGCTCCCCAAGCTCGGTGGTCCTGAACTCCTCCACTCGATTGCGTTCGCGCCAGTGGAAAGTGTTGACCACAAAGGGCTCGCCCTCGCTCAGGTAGCTCATGTAGAGGGCGACCGTGTTCGGGTCGCCACCGGTGTTTCCGCGGTTGTCGATAATCAGCGCATCAGTGACATGCAGGAACGCGAACGCAGCCGCGACCGCATCGCGTGCCACATCCAGCGGTGGCACACCATTCACGCGCATGTACCCGACATTGCCCTCAAGAATCTCGACCTTCGGGATCATGCCGTTGAGCTTGCGCATGCGTTCGAGAACCTCGGGCGCAGGCGCCCCGGGTGTCTGCTGCGGAACGGGCCCAAAGCTGTAGTTCACGTGCAGATGCTTGTCGTGAGCAATGGCGTAAAGATCGCTGGTGAGCGCGCGGGCGAATTGCGGCGCCGAGGTAATGCCCTTGTATGCGTTCGCCTTCTGCTTGGCACGCACTTGTGCGGCCAGTGCGCTGGCGGTCGCCGGGATGGCGTATTGAGCGTCAAGCTTGCGCGCGAGCTCATCCAATACCTCCCGTCGCGTGCGCGCGTCTAACTGTGATGGATCCCTTGCAGGGGCAGCCGTTTGGGCGAGTGCGCCCGACAGGGTGGCGCAGAGCAGCGCGCCGAAAGCGAGCGCGCGTGCCGATCGCATCCTGTGGGCTCGCATGTGCAGCGATCCTGCGCTCTCGGCGCACGCAGATTCAAGCGTTATGCCGGGCGGGGGCCATACACCAGGGGAGCGCTATTGCGAGGGACCGCAGGTGCGATGATTCGCTGCAGGTGGATCCCGGTGCGTCGGTCAGTACTCGCCGTAGCGGCCGCGCACCGACTTCAGCAGTGCGGCGGAATCGTAGCCGACACCGTCCTTGAACACGATCTCAACCTTCTCGATGTCGGTGATGGCACGCCCGGGATCGCCGTTCAGCACGACAAGATCCGCATCCCTGCCGGGGGCGATCGAACCGATGCGGTTGGAAAGACCGAGATAGGAAGCGCCGTTGTAGGTTGCGATCTTGATCGCATCCTCGACACTGAAACCGGCCTCCACCAGCAGCTCGACTTCGCGCAGATCGCCGAAGCCGGGAACCACACCGCCGTTGCCGGTCGGGTCGGGACCGGCGAGTAACAAGCCCCCGGCGGCGACGAACTTGTGCTCGAGCGCCAGGTCGTGCTGATAGGCCGTGATTCGATCCTGGGCCTGTTCGCGAGGCAGGGTGTTGGTGACATTGCGCAGGTAGAGGTATGCCTCGCGTGCCTCGGGCGTCAGGCTCTCCATCGCACGGGGCCACAGCGGCGCATGTCCGGGAACCCTCTGCTCGAAAACCGGCAAGGTGGAGGTGACGGCCACGTGGTGGGCAACAAGAGTCTTGATGAGATCGGCGGCCTGCGGCCCATCCGGGTCCATGGCGAGCAGCGTCGGCCCACCCGCGGTGTCGGGACACACGTCGGGCGCCTTGCCAGGATCCAGCTGCGTATTCACGAAGAAACCGTGCTCCAGGTCATCGATGCCCAGCGCGGCGGCTTCGGGATAGGTCACCGCGCACAGGTGCCCGGTTATCTTGAATCCGCGGCGATGCGCCTCATCGATCGCGGCCTTGAGTTGCGCCCGCGTGATGTTCATGTACGCCTTGAACGAGGTGGCGCCCTGATCGGCCCAGAATGCCACGGTCCTGCGCGCATCGTCCGCGTCTTTGAGTTGATGCATCTGGATGAACGACGAGTGCGCGCCTTCCAGGTAGGGCCCCGTCACGTCGATGTGCGGTCCCGGCAGTGAGCCGGCGTCGATCATGTGCTTGACGTTCAGATCCGCATACGGTTCGACGCTTCCGGTCGTACGCAGGGTAGTCACGCCATTGGCCAGATACAGTCGCGGCGCTGAAAAGGTCATCTGCGGCACTACCAGAGGCGGTTCGCTGTGCGCGGCTGCGTCAAGATTCGGCCGTGCGATGTAGTACATGTGGTCGTGCATCCCGACCAGTCCCGGGATGAGCGTACGACCCGACAGATCAAGCACCGTCGCGTCCGGCGGTAAAGCATCGGCCGATGAGCCCACCGACACAATCTTGCCGTCCTGGATCACGATCGTCCGATCGGCGAGCTCCGCGGCGCCCGTACCGTCTATGACGTGCACGTGCGCGAGCGCGACGGTCCTTGCCGTCACTTTCACGTAGGGCTGCACGGCGGCACCCGGCACAGCCGGAGGTGGCAGGACCACCGAGTCGAGGCTCGATGCTCCGGCTGCCGCCGAAACCCAAACGCACAGAGCCGTCAACGCGCCGGCCACCGTGTTGTGCAATCCACCCATGTCTTGCGTCCCGAGGGTGCCTGGGCCGGCAATAATAGAGGAGTCCGCAGGCGAAAAGTCGCCCGCGGCAAACCGTGAATACTCGGCCTCGAGGCTGCGCCGAGGAGGTGGTCGCAGCGCAGGCCGCGTGTCGGCGAAGAACGCCGCGACCCGGCGGCAGACCTGCTGTGACTCTGGCAGGTCGGCATCCATGCAGAACGCATGCCACATCCCGTCCCACGCGTGCAGCCGCGCCTCCACTTCAGCATCGCCGTGCTGGCTTGCGCTGTAATCCCGGCCGCGCTGCCGCGCGCAGGAATCGTCGCAAGCGACCTTTTATGCGGCGCTGCAGCGTGCCTGGCTCAGGCGGCAGGCGCAGCGCTGGAAGGCGTCAGTGAGGTTTGAAGTGGCGGCGACCGGCCAGCTCGTGCAGTTCCCGCACTAGTCCGAGCACTGCGAGGCGGTGATCGCGCCGCTCCGGGGTGTACGGCATTAAACGCAGGTCACCAGCGCGGGCGGCAAGCGCTTCGACGGGTAACCCGCTTGGCTCCTGTGGAGGTCTGCGCACTTTCATGTTGGTGTTCCTTTGCGGCCGGCTAAAACTGCTGCAAAGCATCCTGCGTCAAAGGGCCGCACGTGCCTATTGACTTAAGTCCTTTGCATTGGTCTTCAGAGCCCGCCTCGTTCTAGAATTACGGCCACATGCTCGTCAAAACAGGGCAAAAGCCCAAAGAGCCGTGGCACGCGGTCGGCATCGTCGCCAGCCCGGGTGCGTGCGCGCAGGCGCTGGCCCTGCGCGGACTTCGATTTCTGGCCGGCAAGGCGGCTCCCGCACTGCCGCTGAACGAATGCCCCCACCCGGGCAACTGCAAGTGTCTCTACAAACACTATGCGGACCGCCGCGCCGGCCCGCGTCGTGCGCAGGAAAAAGGCGCGCCGCCCAACAGTACGCCACGCACTGAGCAACGGAAGAAGCGCGGCCGGCGTGCGGACGATGAGACGGATTGACGGGCGCTCGCCTTGCGGTGCGCTTGGAATGCGCGCCGTCCGGCTTGAACTTATTAGGACGGCGCGGCGGTCCAGGCACTGCGCCCACAGTACCGCAAGGGCGTTTGCGCTATTTGGATAGGGGACGCGGCAGATCCATCAGCGACATCATCAGCTGTCTCGGCGCAAAGGCAGCAGCCGAACCCGTCAGACAGGACGACTGAACCTGGTGGTGAAACTGTGAGTTTCGGTGCAGAAAAGTGGAGCCGTCGTCAGGTGCTGGGTGTTTCAGCATCGTGGGCGCTCGCCATGTCCCTGAAGAAGTCCGGCGCCAGCACTGCCGGCGCACGGCGTCCCAACATCATCCTGTTCATGCCTGATGAATTGCGGGCGGACGCCCTCGGCTGCTATGGAAACGCGTTGATCAAGACGCCGAACTTTGATCGCCTGGCGCAATCGGGAACTCGATTCGAAAACTGCCACGTTCAGTTCCCGGTCTGCGGCGCCTCGCGCTGCAGCATGGTGACGGGCTGGCCGACGAGCGTACGCGGACATCGAAGCCTGTATTACTTTCTGAAGCCCGACGAGCCGAACATGTTCAGATACCTTCGGCAAGCGGGCTATGACGTCTTCATGTTCGGCAAGAATGATGTGCTGGCGCCAGAAACGCTCGCTGGCAGTCTCACGCAGTGGCGCAATCCCAGAAGTCCCGCCGCCGAATTCGCGGCCATCGACAAACCGCAGTTTCCCACGACCATGTTGCTCCCGGCTTCCGGCGAGCGGCGCGGCACGGGCGACTACGCCGCCGTCCGACTGGCGGTCGAGGTGCTCGAGCGACGCGAATCCGAGCGCCCGTTCTGCATCTTCTTGGCCTTGTTCGAGCCTCATCCGCCCTACACCATCCCCGCTGACTTCTACGACCTGTACGATCCTTCGGACATCCACTCCCTCACTCCTCCCGGCTTGCCCCGACGACCTCTGTTCCACAGCGCACTGCGAGAGCTCAGTGGCCTGAATCAGGTGCCGGAGGCGCAGTTCCGCAAACTGCGCGCGGTCTATTACGGTCAGGTCAGCTATTCGGACTGGCTGCTCGGGGAACTGATGGAGGCCATGTCGCGGACGGGTCACGACCGCGACACGGCCTTGCTGCTGTGCTCAGATCACGGCGACTACACAGGCGATTATGGCCTGGTGGAAAAATGGCCGGCTGGCCTGGAAGACTGCCTGACCCACGTCCCGCTCATCGCACGCATCCCCGGCGGAAGGCCCGCAACGGTGTCGAGAGAGCTGATCGAGCTGTTCGACATCATGCCGACCTGTCTGGATCTGGCGGGCACGAAGGCGACCCATACTCATTTCGCACGCAGTCTGATACCGCAGCTGCACGGTTCGGCAGGTGATCCCCGGCGCGCTGCCTTCACAGAAGGCGGCTACAACACCTACGAGCCGCAAGCATTCGAACCGATCATTGAGGGTCTGTACGGCCCGAAGACCCGCCTGCAGAACGAGCGGCCCGAGACGGTAACCCGCTGCGCGGCAGTTCGCACCGACCGCTACAAGTACATTGCCCGGCCCAATGACCAAAGCGAGCTTTACGACTGCGCGCAGGATCCGATGCTGCGGAACAATCTTTTCGGTGACAGCTCCATGCGCGACATACAGGCAGCACTTCAGGCCCGTTTGACGAACTGGTACATCGATACTTCGGGCGTACCGGCCTTGGAGCGCGATCCGCGCGGTGCCGCGGTCCTCGACCGTGCCCCGGAACTTGGACACGTTGCGACTCCAAGCAGTCTGCTTGACCACTGAGTCATTCGCACCGGCCCGCGCCAAGCGCGGCAGCGGTGCACTTGCCGTGGGGCTGAGTTTGCTGCTCACCCCGGCGTCCGTGCCGGACGCCATGCGCACGCTGATTTCTAGCCCAGCACAGCCGGCATGCCCCTGAATCAGCGCCAGAGCCGTCGGGGATCGCGATTGTGGTCAGCCCGCGGTCAGGGGCCGGCCATGCTTTATGTCGCTACTTTCCTATCCGGCCTTCGGGCGCGCTGCGAACGCTCTTTAGGACCTGATGCTGGCAAACGCTTCAGCGATGCGAGGTGCGGCATTCGGTCGGGCATACATCCGCTGCATGTATGCCAGGAGCTCGGGGTAGTCGTCGAGTAAGTTAACCTCGTTGGCCCAGTCAAGCGTGTAGGCACCCACAATATCCGCAACCGTAAATTCATCGCCGACGAGGAAACGGCGACCTTGCATATGCTCCTCAAGCACGGATGCCATGTCTTTAAAATCGCGGCGAGCAAGTGGTATATCACCCGGGATACGCAAGTTCTCTGGATACAAAGTCGTATGCCGCGCGATGCGCCACAGAGGCTGCTCCAACTCAGTCGCTGTGAATAGGAGCCAGCGGTTGACCTCCGCTCGCCGCTCGAGGTTTGTGGGAAGCAGTCCCTTGCTGGGATACTTCTCGGCCAGGTAGAGCACGATGGCGACAGACTCGGTGAGGACAAAGTCGCCGGCGGCGAGCACGGGTACTTTTCCGGCCGGATTGATTTTGAGAAACCCCGCATCCCTATGCTCGTCCGCCGTAAGATCGACGGTGATAGGCTCGAAATCCACGCCTAACTCTTGGAGCGTCCAACGCGCGCGAATCGAACGTGTCGGCGCAAATTCGTACAACTTCAGCATTTCTGCCCCCGTTTTGAGACTCTACGATGCCGCGTCCGAGTCGCTGGCTCCGCGGCTCATTAGGCGGCGTTGCCACCGCAGCGTATCTGAGTCGTATTAACTGTGCAGGCCAGCATGTTGTTCGTAGCCCAACGACGGAGCCTGCCACATGTCCCGAACCCGAACCGCCGCACCGGCGTCTTGTTCCTTCTGCGGAAAGTCCCAGCACGAGGTACAGGCCCCTCCTACCGTCTTCCGTCGCACCGCATCGTCGCGGTGCGAGTTGCGGATGCGCTGGGAATCCGCTGGCGACAGGGAGCCGAAGGTCGCTCAACCGGGGCTCGGTGGATGCACCCGGCTTTGGCGCCGTGGGAGCTTCTCTTGGTGCGCGGTGATCCGGAACGGGGACGCGACGTGCGTTCGCTGACGGGTCGAAAGGACGTCCCGCCCCCGTTCCGGTCATTCTTGGCCTGCCGATGGCCACCGGGCTTGCCAACGGGGCGGTCAGGTTCTGATGCGGTCGCGCTCAGGCGCGTGCTAGTGAAGATAGACACCGCCACGCCCGCGGACAAACGAAAAGATTGGCTGCATGGATGAGGCCGGCTCATGGCACCGAAGGCCGCCCGGGGTGCCGAGTCGGGCTCCAGTGATCAAGCCGCGTGCCACGGCGCCGCAGGCCGGTTCTCTGCCGCAGCAT
>Ga0209420_1001248_pt1 | contig 12184 bp, 8 predicted proteins | sample BlaSpr_A8_OM1_O1_FD_187972 | JGI IMG/M metagenome (GOLD analysis project Ga0209420, IMG submission 187972) | Forest soil microbial communities from Thunder Bay, Ontario, Canada - Black Spruce, Ontario site 2_A8_OM1_O1 (SPAdes) (version 2) | ecosystem: Environmental > Terrestrial > Soil > Boreal... | reverse complement strand
CACCAACAAGCGCCCGCTGAAGTCGCTCGCCGACATGATCAAGGGCAAGCAGGGGCGCTTCCGCCAGAACCTGCTCGGCAAGCGCGTCGACTACTCGGGCCGTTCGGTCATCGTGGTCGGCCCGCAGCTGCGCCTGCACCAGTGCGGACTGCCCAAGAAGATGGCGCTCGAGCTGTTCAAGCCCTTCATCTTCCAGAAGCTGCAGCTGCGTGGCGAGGCCTCGACCATCAAGGCCGCCAAGCGCCTGGTGGAGCGCGAGGGACCGGAAGTGTGGGACATCCTCGAGGAAGTGATCCGCGAGCATCCGGTGCTGCTGAATCGCGCCCCGACGCTGCATCGGCTGGGCATCCAGGCCTTCGAGCCGCTGCTGGTCGAGGGCAAGGCCATCCAGCTGCATCCCTTGGTGTGTACCGCCTTCAACGCCGACTTCGACGGCGACCAGATGGCCGTACACGTGCCGCTGTCGCTCGAGGCACAGCTGGAAGCGCGCGCGCTGATGATGTCGTCAAACAACATCCTCTCGCCCGCCAACGGCGACCCGATCATCGTGCCCTCGCAGGACGTGGTGCTGGGACTTTACTACCTGACCCGTGAGCGCATCGGTGCGCGCGGCGAGGGCATGTTCTTCTCCGACGTACCGGAAGTGCACCGCGCCTACGAGAGCCGCGGTGTCGACCTGCAGGCGAAGTGCAGCGTGCGCTTGCGCGAGCACGTTCGCTCCGAGGACGGCACGCTCACCGAGCGCACGCGCCTGGTCGCGACGACCGTGGGCCGCGCGCTGCTGTTCGAGATCCTGCCCAAGGGCCTCTCGTTCGACATCATCAACCAGGACATGACCAAGAAGGCAATCTCCGCGACCATCAACGCGTGCTACCGGGCACTCGGCCTGAAGGAAACCGTGGTGTTCGCCGACCAGCTCATGTACACCGGCTTCCACTATGCGACGCGTGCCGGGATCTCCTTCGGTATCGACGACATCGTCATCCCGGAGCAGAAGACCCGCATCGTCACGGCGGCCGACGACGAAGTGAAGGAGATCCAGGACCAGTACGCCTCCGGCCTCGTCACTAACGGCGAGCGCTACAACAAGGTGGTCGACATCTGGTCGCGCGCCAATGACCAGGTGGCCAAGGCCATGATGGAGAAGCTCGGCTCCGAAGAGGCGACCGATCTTAAGGGCACGCGCCACAAGCAGAAGTCCTTCAACTCGATCTTCATGATGGCCGACTCGGGCGCGCGCGGTTCCGCGGCGCAGATCCGCCAGCTTGCCGGCATGCGCGGCCTCATGGCCAAGCCGGACGGCTCGATCATCGAGACGCCGATCACGGCCAACTTCCGCGAGGGCCTGAACGTTCTGCAGTACTTCATCTCCACGCACGGCGCCCGCAAGGGACTCGCCGACACGGCGCTGAAGACGGCGAACTCCGGCTACCTGACCCGCCGCCTGGTGGACGTGGCGCAGGACCTGGTGGTGACCGAGGTCGATTGCGGCACCACCAACGGACTGGCCATGGCTCCCCTGGTCGAGGGCGGAGATGTGGTGGAGGCGCTCGGTGAGCGCGTGCTCGGACGAGTCCTGGCCGAGGACATCCTCAAACCCGGCTCCAGGGAAGTGCTGATCGGCATCGGCACGCTGCTCGATGAGAAGCTGGTGCGGCTGCTCGAGACCGAGGGCGTGGACCAGATCAAGGTGCGCTCGCCGATCACCTGCCGGACCCGCTACGGGGTGTGCTCGAGCTGCTACGGGCGAGATCTGGCGCGCGGCCGGCCGATTTCCATCGGCGAGGCGGTCGGCGTCATCGCCGCGCAGTCGATCGGGGAACCCGGCACGCAGCTGACCATGCGTACCTTCCACATCGGTGGCGCCGCCTCGCGGGCCGCTGCCGCGAGCAGCGTGGAAGTTCGCAACAAGGGCGTGATCCGCTTCCACCACGTGAAGACGGTGCAGCACGAGAAGGGGCACCTGGTGGCGGTGTCGCGCTCGGGCGAACTCGGCGTGGTCGATGACTTCGGCCGCGAGCGTGAGCGCTACAAGATCCCCTACGGCGCCATGATCAGCGTCAAGGAAGGCGCCACGGTGGCCTCAGGCCAGGTGATCGCGACCTGGGATCCGCATACCCACCCGGTGGTCACCGAGGTCGCCGGCTACGTGAAGTTCCAGGACTTCGTCGACGGGCTGACCGTCACCTCGCAGCTCGATGAGGTGACCGGACTTTCCAGCACTGTCGTGCTCGACACCAAGCAGCGCGGCGGCAAGGACGTGCGCGCCACGATCAAGCTGGTGAACGCCAAGGGCAAGGAAGTCACCTTCGCCAACACCGAGATCCCGGCGGTGTACACGCTGCCCCCGGGCGCCCTGGTCAGCCTCGAGGACGGCACGCGCGCCTCGGTGGGCGATGTCATCGCCCGCATCCCGCAGGAGTCCTCCAAGACCCGCGACATCACCGGCGGTCTGCCGCGTGTGGCGGACCTGTTCGAGGCTCGCAAGCCCAAGGATCCGGCGATCCTCGCCGAGAAGTCCGGCACCGTGAGCTTCGGCAAGGAAACCAAGGGCAAGCGGCGCCTGATCATCACCAGCGACGACGGCGAGAAGTACGAGGAGCTGATCCCGAAGTGGCGCCAGCTGAACGTGTTCGAAGGCGAGACCGTGGAGCGTGGTGAGGTGATCGCCGACGGCGAGCCGAACCCGCACGACATCCTGCGCCTGCAGGAAGTCGAGGCGCTGGCGAACTACCTGGTGCGCGAGATCCAGGACGTCTACCGCCTGCAGGGTGTGAAGATCAACGACAAGCACATCGAGGTGATCATCCGCCAGATGCTGCGCAAGACCGAGGTGCAGGAGGCCGGCGAGACCGCGCTGCTGCGCGGCGAGCAGCTCGACCGCTCGCGCGCGCTCGACATCAACGATCGCGCGCAGACCGATGGCAAGAAGGCGGCAAGGCTGCAGCCTGTGCTGCTCGGCATCACCAAGGCATCGCTGGCGACCGAGTCGTTCATCTCCGCCGCCTCCTTCCAGGAGACCACGCGCGTGCTGACCGAGGCTGCGGTGCGCGGTCTTAAGGATGACCTGCGCGGACTCAAGGAGAACGTCATCGTCGGCCGGCTCATCCCGGCGGGCACCGGCTTTGCGGCCCACGCCTCACGTCGCAAGAAGATGGAGGGCGCCGACCGGCGCAGCTTCATGGACGTGAGCGGCGGCCTGCCGGATGCGGAGGAATCGACGGTGACCGAGGAGTCGGAGAGCGCCGCGAGCTAAACGGTGCGCGGCCGCAACGGCCGTTGCTGTAGAAGATCATCGGGCCAGCCCTAGCGCTGGCCCGATTTTTTTTCCGGGTCCGCCCGCGCGGCTGGCAGCAGCGGCGTCTGCTCCCGCGCGATGTACTCGCGCACGATCGCAGGCGTGGCGCCATCGCACGAGGCGGCCAGATAACTCGGCGACCACAGCACGCCGTTCCAGTAGCGCTGGCGAATGGCCGGCCGCCGCCGGTGCAGCAGGCGGCTGGAGACGCCCTTCAGGCTGTTGACCAGCGAGGAAACCGGCACCTTGGGCGGGTACTCGACCACGAGGTGCGCGTGGTCGTGCTTGCCGTTCATTGCGATGAGGGTTGCGCCAAAGTCGTGGCAGACGCCGCTGAAGACGGCGCGCAGTATCTGCAGCGCCTCGCCATCAAACACCCTGCGCCGGAATCGGGTCACAAAGACCTTATTCGTACGATCAAACAACACATGAGCGGCGGATGAGAATTGGACGCACTCCATAGCCACACGCCGGGGGCGCCGGTGCTCGAAGGCGCTCACGTGCGGCTCGAGCCGCTCGCGCGCTCGCACCTCCCCGGGCTGGTCGCGGCCGCGGGTGACAGCCGCGAGAGTTTCCCGTGGAGCGCGGTGCCGCTGGGCGTGCGCGAGATGAGCGAATACGTGGACACGGCGCTGGCCTGGCAGCAAGCCGGTACCGCGCTGCCCTTCGCCACCGTGCGCATCGCCGATGACAGCGTGATCGGCTCGACCCGCTTCTTCCTTATCGAACGCTGGTCATGGCCGGTGGGTCACCGCGAGGCCGCGCGCAGCGGTGCGGATGGCTGCGAGATCGGTTACACCTGGCTTGCCCCCGCGGCCCGGCGCACGGCGGCCAACAGCGAGGCGAAGCTGCTGATGCTCACGCACGCCTTCGAGAGCTGGGGCGTGCAGCGCGTTTGTCTGCACACCGATGTGCGCAACCAGCGCTCGCGCGAGGCGCTGGCGCGCCTGGGCGCAAAGTTCGAAGGGGTGCTGCGCGCACACCGGCTGGCGAGCGACCTCACCGCGCGCGACTCGGCGCGCTACTCGATCATCGCCGCCGAGTGGCCGCAGGTGAAGCAGCGGCTGCAGCAGCGCCTGTGCGCGCCGCGCGGCTGACTTGAGGGCGCGCGGGGCGGCTATTTGCCGTCCCAAATCTTCATCATGTCGGGCGAGCCCTGGGCGCGCACGCCGTTGTCGGTGAGGATCGCATCGGTGGAGCTGACCAGCTGCGCGCGCGGGAACACCATGGACTCGCTGGCGCGGTTGTCGAAGTCGAGCGTCACGTATTCGTCCTTCAGATCGCGCAGCAGCGTCACCAGGTGCGCAAGGCTGCGCACCGGCGTGCCGTTGACCGATTTGAGGACCGAGCCGGTCGGATCGGAGTAGCCCTTGGAGAGGGCGTGGGGAAACAGCGGCGAGGGCAGAACCACCAGCTCCTCGCGGTTCGGATCGGGCCGCTCGCCGAGACGGGCGATCAGCGGGCTGCCGATGGCCGCCTGGCCGTGCGCACGCACCAGCGACAGGCACTCCATCGAGGCGCGCTCGAACACCACCGGCCCGAGAATGAAGTAGGACGGGTACTCGCCCTGCAGCGACTCGATGAGCAGCGGCCGGTGCGTGGGCACTGGCATCTGGATGGTCTGGCTCTTGCTGGAGCGCACCAGGGTCAGCGGCACGCTGCCGTCATGCACCTTCTGCTGGATGAGGTAGGTGAAGTTCACGCGCAGGTTCTTGCCGATCGCGACCATACCCTCATCGTCGATGTCGCTGTCGCCGATGCGCGTGATCACGTCCCACTGCTTGAGGGGGTAGGAGGCGCTGTCTTCGTCCGGCCGGTGCACGATCATGCCGCGCACCGAGCTGTCGAGTTTCAGGAAGCCACGCAGCGCCGGGTTCTCGAGCGTCTGCAGCTCGGCATACAGCCCGGGCTTGCCGTCGTAGTGGCCGCCGGCGAGGCCCTTGAGGAACAGCTCCACCTCCTCGTTAGGAATGATGTAGCCGATGTTCTCCGCGTTCTGCAGGTGACTGAAGGCAAGCCCGATCATCTTGTCATCGGCGATGGCCGGCCCGCCGCTGTTGCCGGGGTTGATGGCCGCGTCGATCTGGATGCGCAGGCCGGAAGTCGGGAACCCGTACGGTACGAACTCGATGCGCGAGACGATGCCGCGGGTGATCGACAACGAGGTGCCGCCGGTCGGGAATCCGTACGCGAGCACGGCGTCCTTGATCTGCGGCAGGGCGCTGGCGCGCGGCAGCGGCGGGCGGGTATTGAAGAAGGCCTCGTCATCGAGCTTGAGGACCGCAAGGTCGATGCCCGGCGCCATCGCCACGACCGTGGCGGATACCTTGTCGCCGGACTGGTTGCCCTGGATCTGCACCTGGCTGGCATAGGCGACCATGTGTGCGTTGGTCAGGATGCGCTTGCCCTCGATGACGACGCCCGAGCCGCTGGCCTCGATCGGCGGCGCCTTGCTCCACGGCCGGCTCACGTCCGGCCGCCGCATGGTCGAGAACACCTTGACCACGGCGTTCTCCGCTTCGTGGGCGATCGCAGGACTCGGCTCGGCGGCGGCGTGGGCCGCAGCGCAAGCCAGGCCGGCAAGCAGGCAGGCACACAGGAGTCGAAGCTGACAGCTCATGAGGGGCGCTCTTGCTGAGAGGGCGGGGGCATCGCCGCGGGTGAGGATTCTGACACAACCGGCGCGAGCTCTCGGCAGCTTCATCGCCATTACGCACCGCCACGTTGCGTTCGATGGCCGGTGTGCGCCCGGCCCGAGCCGTTTGCCGCTCGCCCGGGCAGCTGCGGATTACACCCGGCAGGCGCCGTTCCCGCGCCGCGACGCCAGCCGGGTGCGGTGAAGCGATAGTGAGGGCGACAACTCTCCTGATAGAGTGAGGCACTGCGTTCGAGACCCACGCACCTGAAGGAGGCGTTCCATGCCACGTGCAGCCCTTGTCAGCCTCGCTGCGCTGATGACTCTCGCTCTTGCGAGCGGCTACGCCGCGGGCGCGACTTTACCGGCCTACATCAGCGCCGCCGTCGCCGACAGCGCGCGCCCCGATGAGGACAAGCAACGCGACGCCGACCGCAAGCCCGGCGAGACGCTGGCGTTCGCCGGCGTCAAGCCCGGTGAGCAGGTAGTGGAACTCGCCGCGGGCGGGGGCTACTTCACCCGTCTGCTGAGCGCGGCGGTGGGACCCAAGGGCAGGGTGACCGTGATCGTCTCGCCGCCCAAGCCCGACGCGGCCCCTGGCGCACCGGTACCCGGCGCCGCCGTGAAGGCGATCGCCGCGGATCCGCACTATGCCAATGTGCAGATCAGCGTGCAGCGCGTGGCGGAGCTGAGCATGCCTGAGAAGGCGCAGCTGGTGTGGACCACGCAGAATTACCACGACTTTCACAACATCCCGGATGTGGACATTGCCACCATCAACAAGGCGGTGTTCGCCGCCCTGAAGCCGGGCGGCACCTTCTTCGTGCTCGATCACGCGGCCGAGGCCGGCTCCGGGGCGCGCGATACCAACACCCTGCACCGCATCGACAAGGCGACGGTGATCAAGGAAGTGGAGGCGGCCGGCTTCAGGCTGAAGGGTGAGAGCGGCATCCTCGCCAATAAGGATGACCCGCACACCGCCAAGGTGTTCGATCCGGCCATTCGCGGCCACACCGACCAGTTCATCCTGAAGTTCACCAAGCCCTAGGTCAGCCGTGCGCGGGTGAGCGGATCCGGCTCACCCGCGAAATACCTGGCGAGCGCCTCGCCGAACACGGCGTTGCCGGCCGCGGCGTGCGCCTGCGCCGCGGACGCAAACAGCGTCATGCAGGAGCGGAATTTGAGCTCATCCGGGTAGCCGAAGATCTGCCGCGCGCTTTTCGCGCGGACCTCGTTCACGAGCCGGGTGCAGCGGCGCAGCCGCTCACCGAGCAGCGGATGGGCCAGGTAGGCGCGCGCCTCCGCGAGCGATGCGATCCCGAAGTGCTGCGCCGTGGGACTTGCTCCAAGCCCCTTGAGCTGCGGAAAAATGAACCACATCCAGTGGCTTACCTTCGCCCCCGCGCCGAGCTCGGCGCACACCCGGGCGAACACCCCCTGTTGGGCGAGCACGAAACGATGCAGCTCGTAAGGGTCGTCGCTCTTGGTCGCTTCGCTCATGGCCTGCCCGTCCCGACTGCACTATTCTATGCGACCCGGCGAACGGACACGTCGAGGGCACATGCACCACTCCGCGCGCGCGGCTGCTCGCGAACCCCCAGCGGTCTCTTTCATCTGCCTTGCGCACGCGCTGATCGCGACCCTGCTGCTTGGCAGCGCGCCCGCCGCAGTGCGCGCGGCGGCCGCACTCACCCCGCAACTGCAAAAGCAGCTGAGGGTGGCCACCTTCGAGATCGTCATCAAGAAGCCGCTGAAGGACCTGCTCACCTACGAAAAGCCGCTGCCGCTCGAGCTCGTCCCGTTCAGCGAGCGCAACGATGCGTACTGGCCGGTCGGGACCGCGTTCGCCATCGCACCCGACACGTTCGTCACGGCAGCGCACGTGATCATCGCGGGCGTCGGCAGCCAGTTCGGGGTGCCGGGCATCCGCGACAGCCAGGGCAAGGTGTACAGCATCGACCGCATCCTGAAGTTTGCGATGCACGAGGACTTCGTCGTGTTCAGCGTGAATGGCGCGCCCGCGGTCATGCCTTTCGCCACCAGCACCACGGCGGCGCCCGACGATGCGGTATTCGCCGTGGGCAACGCACTCGGGGAGGGGGTGGTGGTGCGCGACGGGCTGCTCACCTCGCTGACGCCCGAGCCGCAGGATGGCCTGTGGAAATACCTGCGCTTTTCGGCGGCCGCATCGCCAGGAAACAGCGGCGGTCCGCTGCTCGACATTCAGGGGCGCGTCATCGGCGTGGTCATCGCCAAGTCGCCCAACGAGAATCTCAATTACGCGCTGCCGATCGAGCGGGTGCTGAACGGCTCGGACAAGCTGGCCGTGTTCGACACGCGCCGCTCGTTCAGCATCCCGAATCTCCTGCAGGGCAGCACCGTCGGGGAGCTCAAGGACAGCTTCGCGCTGCCGCTGCCGTTCGAGGAATTCTCGCGCAAGGTGAGCGCGGCGCTCTTGAAGTTCGTGCAGGCTCAGGAGGCGAAGCTGGTGGCCGAGACCGCGGACCTGTTCCCGAAAGGCGCCTCGGGCAAGCTGCTCGCCACGCTGTACGGGTCCTACGAGCCGTGTCTGGTCGAGCAGCAGGAGGACCGTTCCTGGGACGTTCACGGCTGCAGCAAGGAGGGCGACACACCGCTGCCCGGCGACGGGCGAGCGTGGGTCTGCCAGGACGCAGGTCCCGCGCAGCTGTTTCGACTGCAGTATCCGGGCAGCGCGGCCGATGAACATCATTACCATGACAGCCAGGAGTTCATGGACCTGCTCCTCAGGGCGGTGAATGTGCCGCGCGTGGTGGGTACGCAGCCGGTGCGCATCACCTCGCTCGGTGCCGCGCAGCGGGAGAGCGTGGTGCGCGATCACTTCGGGCGGCCCTGGCAGCTGCGCATCTGGTCGCTCGGTTACTCGGATGCCTACGTCGTGGTGCTGGCGCTGCCGACCCCGGATGGATACGTGGGCCTCATGACCGTGAGCGCGAGCACGTTCCTCGACGGGGTCGTGGAAGGGATCCGCTTCGTCAGCGACTACTTGTACCTCACCTACACCGGCTCGCTCGCGCAGTGGCGCGCGTTTCTCGACCGGCGCGAGCTGCGCCCCGCGGTGTTCGATCACATCAGGCTGCAATACGATCCGGACAAGGGATTGCGCTTCGATTCGCCGCGCCTGCAGCTGGACAGCAGCGGCGTGGTGACGGTCGGCGCCCACAGCTCACTCGATCTGCAGATGGCCTACATGCTCGATCAGGGCAAGCTGGTGTGGGACGTGGGTGCGGTCGTGGTGCGGGAGGATCGGGACAAGAACACCTACCTCGGCGCTTACCGGCAGCCCAAACCCGCCGACGATGCCGGCCGCGAGCGCCGCGAGCGCTGGGAGCACATGAGCCATCGTGACGGGGATTTCACCGGTACCGCGCAGCACGACGATCGGCTGAAGAGCTTCTGGATCCGCACCGTCGCGCAGGGCAGCAGTGCGGCGGCGGGCAGCGAGACGCGGCCGCTGTACGAACTCGTTTACAGCATCGAAGGCAGCGTCCTGCCGCACCAGATGGAGGACATCCAGGCGAGGCTGCCCAAGGTGCTGCACGTGGCGGAGTAGGGGCACGCTGCCGGGAGGGGCTGCGCGCCAGCGCGCGGCCTTTTGCGCCTTCAGGGTTTGCGGGCCCTGCGAAACACCATCACGAAGCGGTCGGTCTTGCCGAGCATCTCGCCCTTGAAGGTGATCATGTCGCGCGGGTCATCGGGCCGGCGCAGCAGCTCGCTCGACCTTACGAAGATGAAGCCGTGCTTCTCGAAGTCCGCTCGAGCGTACTGCTGATCGATCCGGTGCAGCCGGCCCGCATCCGCGCTGCCGGTTCCGGCCTTGGCCGAGTGATCGACCAGCACCAGGATGCCGCCCGGCCTCATCACCCGCGCAATCTCGGCAAGCGTCGCATCCGGATCGATCTTCGGCCACGAGCCATCCGCCGGCTGCCAGTACAGGTCGTGGTAGACCTTGATGAGCAGGATCGCATCGAGAAAGTGCGCCGGTAATCCGAGGTGCTCGACGAGTACGGTGCGATGCTCGACGTTCGGCAGCCGCAGCAGCCGGCCCCGCCACTGGTTGTCACTCCACTTGTCCCAGGACTCGTTGTTGAGGAGCAGCACATGTCCCCTGGGCCCCACGAGGTAGCTCAGAAGCTCGCTGTAGTAGCCATCGGCCGCGAGGAAATCTGCGACCTCCATGCCCGGACGGATGCCGGAAAGGCGCAGCACCTCGGCCGGGTGATCGCTCTCATCGCGCTTGATATCCCCGGCCGGCCGGCCGGCATGCGCAACCGCATCGCTGTAGCGGTCGGCGCGGGCCGCGCTCACCGTCACCACGGCGGCGCTGGCTGCCAGGGCCAGGAGCCACGTGCGGGTGCGGGATCTGGGCGCAGACATAGGCAATCTCCCCGGAAGAAGAATTATTGAACGTGGTGAAGAGTCAGTATGTGCCCGGCGCGGCGCCCAAGCGGGACTCCGTGCGATGAGGCGAGCTTTGCCGACGCCGCACGGTGGGCCTCACGGCAGCGCCTTGTCCAGCAGCTCGTAACCGGCGCGCGGCGCATAGCCCTGGCGCTGATAGAACGCGCGCGCCCGCGCATTGGCGGCACCGAGCTGCAGCTGCAACCGCACGCCTCCCCGGCGCACCAGCCACGCCTCGGCGGCGGCGAGCAGCTGCGCGCCCATCCCGCGCGAGCGCGCTTCGGGCAGTACGAAGAACTCATCGATCTCGCCCATGAGACCTAAGTGCTCAACGCTCATGACGAGCACCACGATCAGGTAGCCGGCGAGCGTGCCGTGCGAGCCGGCCACGAACACCGCTCCGGGCGCCTGCGGGGCGAGCAGTTGCTTCAGTACCCCCTCCAGGCGCAGCGCCGCGAAGCCCTCGATGCCCTCGAACTCCCAGTAGCCCCGGATGAGAGTGAGCAGGGGCGGGATGTCGCTGGGCGCGGCGGGACGTACCTGCATACTTTCAGGCCGCAAAGGCGCTCGCCAGCTGCACCTGGTTGCGACCCGAGCGTTTGGCGGCGTACTGGGCGGTGTCGGCGTGCGCGATCAGGTGCTGGCCCCACACCCCCAGGGTATCGCTCGCGGCCACCCCGATGCTGCAGGTGATGCGGATCGGCGGCCCGAAACCCTCGATGCGAAGTCCGGCGACGCGCCGGCAGATGCGCTCGGCGATCGGGTAGGCGGAGGCCCCGTCCGCGCCGCTCAGGATGACGATGAACTCCTCCCCGCCGTAGCGGCCGATCACATCCGAGTGGCGAAGCTCCGCGTGGATGGGCGCGATGACCCCGGCCAGACAGGCATCTCCTGCCGCATGCCCGTAGGTATCGTTGATCTGCTTGAAGTGGTCGAGGTCGATGAACAGCACCGCGATGGGCAGTGCGCGCGTGCGGGCACGCATGCAGGCCGAATCGAGCCGCTCGATCAGGGAGCGGCGGTTGAGCACGCCGGTGAGCGCATCGGTCTGCGCGCGCAGCTCCGCATCCGTCAGCGCGGCATTCTGCGCCCGCACCCGATCCGAGGTACCGAGCGCGATCAGCACCGCGGCGGCCACCATGGCCGGGGCGAGCCCGTAATAGAGGAGTCCGCCGACATCGTCCGCGCGGGCCGTCAGCAGGCGCAGCGCGGTCAGGAACTGGAAGGTGCACAGCAGCGTCCAGGCCATCAGAAACCAGCCCGCCGCGCGGTTACCGCGCCGCCAGGCCAGGTAGGTCACCAGCAGCGTGAACACCGCGCTGCCGAGGAACATGAGGTTGCCGGCGGCCGCGATCAGTGGGGAGAGCGCCGGCGCCACCAGGCGCAGGAGATTGGAGGCGGCGAGCACCACGAAGGCGGCGGCGAGGGCGCCGAAGGCTGTGTACACCTTCGGTGAGTACAGCCGAAGGGAGGCGAACTCGCGCACGAACAGCGCGGAGGCAGCCCCTGCGAAGGCCACCGGGATGTTCCAGGCAAAGGAGGACAGCGGCCGCGCCAGGGACAGGATCGGCCAGTGGAAACCCTGGCCCGAGAAGTAGGCGAGGTACAGCGCCTGCAGCGAGAACAGCGTCCCGTACAAAGGATAGAGCCGCTCGGTGAGGACGAACCGCACCAAGAGCGTCGAGAGCGCCATGGCCATCAGCGCCCCGAAAGCCAGGGCGATCATGCGCGCATGGACCTGGGCCTGATCCAGGGTGTGATCGAGGGTCGAGCTCATGAAATGAAGGTCGGTGGTGGCGCGCCCGGTGCGC
>Ga0209420_1001247_pt1 | contig 12186 bp, 16 predicted proteins | sample BlaSpr_A8_OM1_O1_FD_187972 | JGI IMG/M metagenome (GOLD analysis project Ga0209420, IMG submission 187972) | Forest soil microbial communities from Thunder Bay, Ontario, Canada - Black Spruce, Ontario site 2_A8_OM1_O1 (SPAdes) (version 2) | ecosystem: Environmental > Terrestrial > Soil > Boreal... | reverse complement strand
GGCCGGGACTGGGCCCGCGGTAGCGGCGCCGCGGCCACCGGGTTTACGGTCATGCCATGGTGACCGCCGCGTTCGTCGCGCCCTATCTGCTGGACACTACGGCCCGGTTCGTCGAGGCGGCCGCCAGCCTGCCCGGGGTCAGCCTGGCCCTGGTCACCTGCGAGCCCACCGACCGCCTGTCACCCGGGCTGCGGCACAAGCTGACCGGGCACTGGCGGATCGACGATCCGCTGGACGCCGGGCAGATCGCCGGCGCGGTGGAAGGGCTGAGCGGCCAGGTCGGCCCGGTGCAGCGGCTGCTGGCCGTGCTGGAGCAGCTCCAGGTCCCGCTGGCCCAGGTCCGCGAGCACCTGGGCATCCCCGGCATGGACCCGGGCACGGCCCGTAACTTCCGGGACAAGGACCAGATGAAGACGGCGCTGCAGGAGGCGGGCATCCCCTGCGCCCGGCACCGGCTGGCCACCGACACGGCCGCGGCCGCCGACTTCGCCGCCCAGGTCGGTTTCCCGCTGGTGGTCAAGCCGCCCGCGGGCGCCGGGGCCAAGAGCACGTTCCGCCTGGACGGTCCGGACGACCTCACGGCGTGGCTGGAGGTGGCGCCGCCCGGCCCGGACCGGCCCGCGCAGATCGAGGAGTTCCTGACCGGCGAGGAAGGCTCCTACGACAGCGTGATGATCGACGGCCAGGTCGTCTGGGACTCGATCTCCAACTACCTGCCCACGCCGCTTGAGGTGCTGCGCAACCCGTGGATGCAGTGGGTGGTGCGGCTGCCCCGCGACATCAGCGGCCCCGAGTACGACGGCATCAAACAGGTCGCGCCCGCCGCGCTGCGCGCCCTCGGGCTGCACACCGGGCTCACCCACATGGAGTGGTTCCGCCGGCCGGACGGCAGCGTGGCCGTGTCCGAGGTCGGCGCCCGGCCGCCTGGCGCCCAGATCACCTCGATGCTGTGCTACGCGCACGACTTCGACCTGTACACCGCCTGGTCGCAGCTCATGATCGACGGCACCTTCGACCCGCCGCAGCGGAAGTGGGCCGCGGGCACTGCCTACCTGCGCGGCCAGGGCTTCGGTCACGTCACCGGCGTGTACGGCCTGGACCGGCTGCCGCCCGGGATCAGCGATCTGGTGGTCGACTCCCGGCTGCCCCAGCCCGGCCAGGCCTCCTCCGGCAGCTACGAGGGCGACGGCCACATCACCGTCCGGCATGCCGACACCGCCGTGGTCACCGAGGCGCTCAAGCAGCTGATCAGCACCGTCCGGGTAGAGCTGGGACCGGCGTAGCCGTGAACGTGCTCATGATCTCGCCCGGCTACCCCGCCGAGATGGCGTTCTTCACCCGCGGCCTGGGCCAGGCGGGCGTCACTGTCATCGGCCTGGGCGACCAGGCCCAGGACGCGCTGCCTGAGCCCGCCAGGCAGGCCCTGGACCACTACGTCCAGGTCGGCTCGCTGGCCAACGACGACCAGGTGGCCGCGACCGTGCGCGACCTGGCCCGGCACGTCCGCATCGACCAGGTCGAGTGCCTGTGGGAGCCCTACATGGTGCTGGCCGCGCGGCTGCGGGAGGAGCTGGGCCTGCCCGGCCTGACCGTGGCCCAGACCGTGCCGTTCCGGGACAAGGAGCGGATGAAGCAGCTGCTCGACGCGGCCGGCCTGCGTACCCCGTGGCACGTCGCGGCGGCCACGGTGGCCGAGGTGTGGGCCGCGGCCGAACGCGTCGGCTACCCCCTCATCGTCAAGCCCATCGACGGCGCGGGGTCGGCCGACACCTACCGGGCCGACTCCGCCGCCGAGCTCGACGCCGTGCTGCCCGCCATCCGGCACGTGCCGCACGTCAGCGTCGAGGAGTTCATCGACGCCGAGGAGTTCACCTACGACACCATCTGCGCGGGCGGGCAGGTGCTGTTCGAGAACATCTGCCAGTACCACCCCCGCCCGCTGCTGACCAAGATGCACGAGTGGATCAGCCCGGTCACCATGGCCCTGCGCGACCTGGACCAGCCCGGCCTGCACGGCGGCCGGGAGATGGGCCGCAACGTCATCGCGGCGCTCGGGTTCCGGGACGGGTTCACCCACATGGAGTGGTACCGCAAGGCCGACGGCGAGGTGGTGTTCGGCGAGATCGGCGCCCGCCCGCCGGGCGCCCGCACCGTCGACGTGATGAACTACGCCACCGATTCCGACCTGTTCACGGCCTGGGCGCAGGCCGTCACCCACGGCCGGATCCTGGAGCCGATTGAGCGCAGGTACAACGCGGCGAGCATATTCAAGCGCGCCAGCGGCGCCGGCCGGATCACCCACTACGAGGGCCTGGACCGGCTGCTGGCCGAGTACGGCGACCATGTGGCCGCGGTCGAGCTGCTCCCGGTAGGCGCGCCGCGCCGGGACTGGCGGGCCACGCTGATCGCCGACGGCATGGTGATCGTCCGGCACCCCGAGCTGCCCGCGGCCCTGGAGATGGCCCAGCGCTTCGCCGCCGACCTCCGCCTCTACGCCGCCTGACCCCCGGTTGAGGCCGCCTGTGCCGCGCCGGTAACGTCGGAGGACATGACCGCGCCCGAGCCGCTCAGCGAAACGATCCGCCACGTCCTGCCGTCCGTCCGTGCCGACCTGGACCGGCTGGTCCGGATCCCGTCGGTGTCGGCCGACCCGGCCGCCGGCCCGCACCTGCGGGACAGCGCCGAGGAGGCCGCCGCCCTGCTGCGGCAGGCCGGGCTGGCCGACGTGCAGATCCTGAGCGCCGACGGCGGCCAGCCGGCCGTGCTGGCCCGCAGGCCCGCCCCGCCCGGCGCGCCCACCGTCCTGCTCTACGCGCACCACGACGTGCAGCCGCCCGGCGACCCCGCCGCCTGGGACAGCGACCCGTTCGTGCCCACCGAACGCGACGGCCGCCTGTTCGGCCGCGGCGCCGCCGACGACAAGGCGGGGCTGGCCGTGCACCTGGCCGCGCTGCGGGCCCACGGCGACGACCTGCCGGTCGGCGTCACCGTGCTGGTCGAGGGGGAGGAGGAGATCGGCTCGCCCACCCTGCTCCCGTTCCTGGACACCTATAAGGACCTGCTCGGCGCCGACGTGGTGGTGTTCGCCGACGCGGTCAACTGGACCGCCGACGTGCCCTCGCTGACCACCAGCCTGCGCGGCGGGGCCACGGTCACCGTGGAACTGCGCACGCTGGATCACGCCATCCACAGCGGCCTGTTCGGCGGCCCGGTGCCCGATGCGCTCACCGCCCTGTGCCGGCTGCTGGCCACCCTGCACGACGACCAGGGCGACGTGGCCGTGGCCGGCCTGATCCGCAGCCCGTCGGATCCGCTGGACCTGACCGAGGCGCAGCTGCGCGCCGACGCCGGCGTCCTGGACGGGGTCGAGCTCATCGGCACCGGTGGCCTGACCGACCGGCTGTGGACCGCGCCGTCGATCACCGTCATCGGCCTGGACGCGCCCGCGACCGCCGCCGCCTCCAACACTCTCCTGCCGGCGGCCCGGGCCAAGGTCAGCCTGCGCGTGGCCCCTGGCGACGACGCCGACCGGGCCCGCGATGCCCTGGTGGCTCACCTGCGGGCCCACGTCCCCTGGGGCGCCCAGGTCATCATCGGCTCCTCAGGCTTCACGGCCGCGCCCTACACGGCCCGCGCCGGCGGCCGCGCCTACCAGGCCTTCCGCCAGGCCCTGACGCAGGCCTGGGGCAGGCCCGCCCTCGACATCGGCGCCGGCGGCTCGATCCCGTTCGTGACCGCCTACGCCGAGCGCTTCCCTGCCGCCGAGATCCTGGTCACCGGCGTCGAGGACCCCGACTCCCGCGCTCACGGCGCCAACGAGAGCCTGCACCTGCCCACCTTCGAGCGCGCCTGCCTGGCCGAAGCCCTGTTCCTGCGCACCCTGGCCCCCGGAGCCTGACCACCGGTGGCCGTCCGCTGATACCACGGCCCGTTCGGATAAAAGCCTTTTGCCGAACGGTCCGTGGTTTTCTTACGCCTTCTGGTGACACGCTAAATCAGGATCATTACCATCAGGGCATGGCCCAGCAGGAACACCAGAAATACTGGTTTATGGTCATGGGCGGCTCCGGGTTGCTCGGTATCGGGCTGATCGGCTCCGCCGCGACCGTGGGGACTTCGACGGGCCGCCTGGATGCCACAGGTCCGCTGGCGATCCTCGCCTATATCGCCTTCGCGTGCGTGGCCGTGTTTTTTGTATGCGGTATCCGCCAGCTGCGTTTCCCGCTGGCGAAACCGCCCCCGCCCCCGCCACCCCCGCAGCCGCAACCCCAGCCACCATCGGCGAAGTATCTCCCGCAGTCGCCAACTGTGAAACAGGTTGAAGAAGCTATTAAAAATGCGGTGAAATCAACAAAAAAGCAGGAAGCTAATGACAATTGAGCCGACCGGCCCGGGCGCGCCGGACAAAAGGGATGAAACGTCGGCAGCACTGCCGGGCGCTTACACGCAGGCGGCCAGCTGGTTCGTCCAGCTCTTGGGTCAAGGCTCAGCTCAATTCAGCGCCGCACTGGTCGGGCTGGGCACGGCGTTCGCCATTTTTACCGTAGCGGCTCGATTGGAGGACCCGAAGGCGTGGGAAATCTCCGAATTCCTGCCCTCGCTAGGCTTCGGGGCCCTGCTGGTGATGCTGGGATTCATCGAGGAGATGTTCGTCGTGCGGGCGTCGAGGCGGCCCAAGTCGCCCGAACCATCCACGCCTCCGGCCAGCCCCAACGGCCAGGCCACCACGGCGCCCCTTGCCGGAGCATCTCCCGCCGTGGCACCTCCCGCAGGGTCGGCCTGACTACGTCAGTGCCTCCCGGACGGCGGGGACGATTTCCCTGGCGAACCGGGCCACCGCGGTCTCAGCCGGGGTGTCGTCGGTGCTGCGGTAGATGAACCCGGCCGCGCCGTGCTCGACCACCGCGCCAGTCAGCTCGTCCACCCACTGCCGGACCGAACCGCCGACCCAGCGGCCGGCCTCGTCGCGGGTGGCGGGCAGCTCCTCCGGAGTGATCCGGCCGCCGAAGTTGTAGACGTCGATGACGTCCGCCGGATCCCGTCCGGCCGTCGCGGCGGCCTCGTCGACCAGGGGCCGGGACTCGCGGTACACCGCGCTGAGCCAGTCCGAACCGCGGGGCGGGACCCAGCCGTCGGCCAGCCGGCCGGTCACGGCCAGCGACGCCGGGCCGACCGACCCGGTCCAGACCGGCGGGACCGGCGCCGGGGCCGGAGCCAGGCCGTCCACCTGGTAGAACTCGCCCTCGAAGGTCACCGGCTCGCCGCCGCCGGACAGCGCCCTGACCAGGGTGATCGCCTCGGCCATGGCCCGCACCGCGGCCCCCGGGCTGAGCCGGGGCACGCCCTGCCTGGTGATCATGTCCCACATCCCGCCCGCGCCCACGCCGAGTATGACCCGGCCGCCGGACAGCGCCGACAGCGACGTCACCGTGCGGGCCAGCACCGGAGCGGGGCGGCTGGGCAGGTTGGTGACGGTGACCACGCCGGAGATCCGCGTGGTCTGCCCGAGCAGGAAGCCGAGCGTTGCGTAGGCCTCGAGCTTCTCGCCGAAGTAGGGATGGTCGGCCAGCGTGAACAGGTCCAGGCCAGCGCCGTCGGCCTGGACCGCCAGCCGGCTGATCCCGGCCGCGTCGCTGGCGTCGGCCCCGTTCCAGGCGCCCAGGCCGACGCCGAACAGCACGCCGCGTCCGGCCAACGTCAGCCCCTCATGTTCACGGCGTTGATCCTGGTCGGCTTGATCGTCACAATCACGCGCGACTGGCCCGGCTGGTCGTACTCGCGCACGTCGGACTGGTATTTCGCGCCGAGCCGGTCGGCGAAGGAGTGGTCGTCGTCCGGCGTGATCTCCGCGTCGCCGCGGATCTCCAGGTACCGGTAGGGCATGGCCAGGTCCAGCAGGAACACGGTCACGGCCGGGTTGGCCTGCAGGTTCCTGGTCTTCTGCCGGGAGGTGTTCAGCGACGTCTGCACGGTGTCGCCGTCGGCTAGGAACCAGACCTCGGACAGCTGCGGCCGGCCGTCCGGGCCCACCGTGGCCAGGGTGGCGAACTGACCGTCGAGCAGGTCACGATGCGAGGCGGGTATCTCGGGCATGGTTCTCCGTTTCCTAGGCGTTGGCACCCCTCGGCTAACGTTATTGGCCATGGCCGAACCGCTGCGCTCCGGGGTGTTTCCGCTGGGCGGTGCCCGCTAGATGTGCTCGACCGTCACGCCTGACGCGTGCTCGGGCAGCGCCCGCAGCCGGACCAGGCGGCCGGTAGTCTCCTGCTCATGGCCGCGGATCTGGACGCCCTCGTCGCGATGATGCCGTTCGCCCGGCAGCTTGGCCTGGTGCTGGCGGAGGCCGACGCCAACCGGGTGGTGGCCCGGCTGGACTGGGCCCCGCACCTGTGTACCACCAGCGGGATCATGCACGGCGGCGTGCTGATGTCGCTGGCCGACACCGCCGGCGCCCTGGTCACCTTCCTGGGGCTGCCCGAGGGGGCCACCACGGCCACGATCACGTCGACCAGCCAGCTGTTCCGCCCGGTCAGCAGCGGCACGGTCCGCGCCGTGGCCGTGCCGCTGCACCGCGGCCGCACCACGGTCACCGCCCAGACCACTCTGTACGACTCCGCCGAGCGACTGGTCGCGCTGACCACCCAGGTCCAGGCGGTCCGTCAGCCGCCCGGCTAGCCAGACCCGCCCGCTGCCGGCCGCGGTTAACGGATCCGGCGGATGGCGACGCCGAGCGCGGTGCCGGCGGGGATGTCGCCGTGGGTCCTGGCCAGCAGCCAGCCTGGTCCGTTCGGCCCATCCATTACTTGACCTTCACCTCGGCGGCGAAATTCATCAGTCCGGGGCACCGTCCGGCTGGCGCCGGACCGGGTGGCTCAGCGGGCCCGGCGCGGGCCGGGCGTACAGCGCGGTGCGCAGTGCCGGAGCGGCCCGGGCCACCAGTTCGCCGGCCGGCATCGAGGCCAGCGGCTCGGCCCGCAGCACGTGCCGCATGAAGACCAGCCCGGCGATCTGGCTGGCCACGACCCCGGCCCGGCCCTCGGCGTCGGCCCCGCCCAGGTACTCGGCGATCACCGTCACCACTTCGCGCTCGATCAGCTCGCGCAGCAGCCGGCTGGCGTCCGCCTCCTGCCCGGCGCGGCGGTACAGGGCCAGCAGCGGAGCTCCGCGTTCGGGATCGTCCCAGGTGGCGATCACATAGGCCAGGATCCGCTCGGGCAGCAGGCCGGGGTCGCCGCGTACCGCGGCCCGGATTATGTCGGGCGGGCTGACGATCAGCTGCATCACCGCGCCGAACAGCCCGCGCTTGGACCCGAAGTAGTAGCTGATCAGCGCGGGGTCCACGCCCGCCTCAGCGGCGATGGCCCGCATGGTGACCCGGGTGTAGCCGCTGGCCAGGAACAGCCTGCGCGCGGCCTGGAGGATCTGCTCGCGGGCGTGCGTGACGTCGCGCGGACGGCCGCGCCCCCGCGGACGGCCGCGGGGGCGCGGGCTGCCATCTGCCCGGCCATTATTCATCAACATTGAATTTAAGCGGTCGCGCGCGCCATCCTCAACTCATCACAGTGAAGTTAAGGAAGGCGTGAAAGCAATGGCACAGCACACACAGGTTCGTCCCACGACGGCCGCCGGCCCGCACCAGGCCGTCCACCATCACTGGCTGTACCCCGGGTTGATCATCGCGGTGATCGCGGGGATCCAGGCCCTGTTCGTGTTCTGCCTCGGTTACCCCATGCTGCACGCCAGCCCGCACGCAGTGCCGGTCGGCGTCGCGGGGCCGCCCGCGCAGACCGCACCGCTCGAGGCGGCCCTGGTCCGGCAGCCCGGCGCCTTCGACGTGCGGACCTACCCGGATGCGGCCGCCGCCCGCGCGGCCATCCGCGATCGCGACGTCTACGGCGCGCTGACCGCTACGCCCCGCGGCCCGGAACTCCTGGTGGCCAGCGCGGCCAGCCCGCAGGTCGCCGCCCTGCTGACCACGGAGGCCAAGGCGTTCGGCCGGGGTCGCCCGGCGCCGGTCACCGACGTGGTGCCCGCGCCGGCGAAGGACCCGGAGGAGACCGGCGCGCTGACCACCCTGCTGCCGCTCGTCCTGATCAGCGTGGCCCTCGGCGCCATCCTGGCCCACGCCGAGCGCCGGGCCTGGCGCAGGCTCGGCTGGTGCGCGGCGGCCGGGGCCGCGGCCGGGCTGGCCGTCTCCGGCGTGGCCCGCGGGCTGGGCACGTTCACCGGCCATTACTGGGCCGATGCCGGCGTGCTGGCGCTGCTGGTGTTCGGGCTCAGCGCCTGCGCCGCCAGCCTGATCTCGGCCCGGCCCCTGCGCCCGCTGGGCGGCCTGTTCGCCCTGACCATGCTCTTCATCGGCATCCCGTCGGCGGGCGCGCTGGTGCCCGCCGAACTGCTGGCCCAGCCGTGGCGGGCGATCGGCCCCGACCTGCCCCCGGCCGCCGCGCTGAGCGCACTGCGCGGCATCACCTTCTTCGGCGACGCCGCCATCGGCCGCCCGCTGGCCGTCCTGGCCTGCTGGGCCGGGCTCGGCGCCCTGCTGGCCATCCTGGTACCGGCCGCCGTCGCCGCCCGGCACCGATGAGTTTTCCGGCCCGGAATCGTTCTAACCTTCAGCAGTGACCAGAGGAGGAAGAATGCACCCGGAGCTGACGCCCGCCACCCAGGCGATGGCCCTGCTGGTAGCCGACATCGGTGACGACCAGCTCGCAGCGCCTACGCCCTGTCCCGGATCGACCGTGGCCGACCTGCTCGACCATGTCGGCGGGCTGTGCCTGGCCTTCACCGGGGCGGCGGCCAAGGATCCGGCGACGGGCAGCCAGGCGCCATCGGCCGACGGCTCACGGCTGGACCCGGACTGGCGCACGCGCCTACCGGAACGGCTGGACCGGCTAGCGGCGGCCTGGCAGGACGACGGGGCCTGGGCGGGCCTGACCAGGGCCGGCGGGGTCGACCTGCCCGGTGAGGTGGCCGGCCGGGTGGCGGCCAACGAGGTCGTCGTGCACGGCTGGGACCTGGCCAGGGCCACCGGCCACGACTACACCTGCGAACCTGGGGTGCTCCAGGCCGCCTACGAGTTCGTGCAGCAGGCCGTGGCGCAGAACCCGGACGGAAGCGAGGGCCTGTTCGGCCGGCCGGTCAGCGTGCCGGACGACGCGCCCCTGCTCGACCGGCTCATCGGCCTGACCGGCCGCGATCCGGCCTGGCGGCCCGGCCGCCAGGCCTGACGTCCGGCCCGGATGCCCGGCGGCCGTCAGCGCGGCGTCTCGGAGGTCGGCGCCAGCCGGTAGGCGGCGTCGATGCCGCGGAAGATGTAACCGTAGCTGACCAGCTGGTAGACGACCAGGCCCGCCTTGCGCCCGTCGCGGCGGTAGCGCTCGGCCAGCCTGACTCCCAGCGCCTCGGTGAAGCCCCGCCACACCGGCTCGGGCACCTGGAGCACCTCGGCGAACCCGGCCAGCTGGGCGTCCACGAACCCGCACAGCTGCGACCTGACCGGGGTCACGGCCGCTACGGTCGGCCCGGCAGGCCCCGATTCAGGCACGGGCGGCAGGCTGGCCAGGTCGAACAGCGGGTCCGCCCCGGCCAGCTCGGCGCTTAGCCGGGCGGCGTAGCCGAACATCACGGACATGATCCTCGGCTTCTCGGCGACCTTCGCGGCCACGTCGTTGACCACCAGCAGCAGTTCCCGGCTGAGGACCGTCATCGACTTCGCGGCCGCCAGGTGGTCCTCGGCCGCGCAGTAGAGCTGGAAGGCGGGATACGCGTGCTCACCAAGCGGTTTCAGCTTGGCTGCCACCGCGTCCTCACGAGCCATTGTGGTGCCGCTCTCTGGCTTGCTCGTTCATGCGGTCTCCTGGTATTGGTCGCCGACAGCAAAGGTAACCTGAAGATCCCTGAGGAGCGGCGCATGCCTGAGGTTCGGCACTGCCGGCATTGCCTGGGCGACTGCCCGGGTAATTGCCTGATCGGCGACACCGGCCGGTGCATGCACGGGTGGAACGAGAAGCCCCCGCGGCAGTTCAGGTGGCAGCTGGTACTGACTCGTAAGTGGTGGCACCGGGTGTTCTGGGGTATCGGATAACGTCCTGCTGCCCTGGGCCGGTCATGGCTACCTCCCAGCGAAGCGTGCCACACATCGCCCGCCGCTCGTCCCTCGGGACGGCCATGACTCATGGCTTATACGAGGTGGTAATACAGCACGATCTGGTTGAGGAAGTAGGTAGCGAGCTGGCCGCCAGCGGCCGCGGCAGGAATCGCCGCCCAGGCCGCGATCCGGGACCTGCGCGCGAGCAGCGCCGCGATGAGAATCAAGGCACCCGTTGACCAGAAGGCCAGGTTGTGGTCGTCGTAGGCCTGTGCGGTGCGGCGCAGGCAGTCGGCCACAGCGGTGGCCGGCAGGACGGAGCAGACCGCCTGCCCGGGGCTCGCGCCGGAGACCGTCGTGATGCCGCTGAGCGGTCCCGGTACCGTCGGCCATAGCACCCAGATGAGCAAGCCAGCCGCCGGGCCTCCCAGGTGCCACCAGCTCGCTGGCTCGGCGCCCGATGACCGCACCTGCCACCACTGCACCACCGCGAAGCCGAACATCACTACGACCGGAAGCACCAGGACCAGTACGGCGGTTATGGTCGACAGCTGGTTGGCCACGACGGCGCCGCCGGCCAATTCGGCGATCACCCCGCCGGAGACCACGGCCCACCCCGTCATGCCCCCCTCGAATGGCCGCGTCAGCAGCGGCGCCGGCCTCGTCGGCTGGTCGTCCTCGGGAAGATGCCGCGACTCCGGCGGATGTCCGTGACGCCGGGACCAGTTCATGTCCTTCCGTTTCCCACAGACAGCATGATGTGGCCTCGATAGGCATGAGCGTACTGCGCCCCGACCCGCCATAAAAGCCGTGCGGCCTCTGCGCGCGGCTCCTAGCCCGAGCCGTGCCGCGGGCACCGCCAGCCGGGCGGTTGGCGGTTAGTCACCGGCGTTTCTGGGTTACTCCGCGGCTCAGGTAGAGCGACTGGTCGATTTCCCATGGTCGGCGGGCGTCGTCCTTAAAACTCACCACGAAGGGGACAGGAATTTCTTCGTCACTTTCCTCAGCCTGCCCGTCCTCGACAGCCTTGCGGAAGGCGAAAACGACATGCGCCCCGGGCCGAAGGATGAAGAAGGTCAATCCTGTCCGTTCCCTGATCTCTGGAGTGCCTGAGGCGTCGTAGGTCACCTTGGCAATCTGCGCGGGCATTTCGGGTGCTCCTGAAGCATTCAGGATCTCGCAGCTGAGCCACCGGATCGGACCTCCGGAGCCGTTACGGACTTCCACCGACCAGGTGGAGAAGCCGAGGCCCAGCATTGTCGTCGCGGCCAGCCTGACCTCAACCTTGCTGGCCTGCTTTCGTTCGAGCTGCTCGGTCTGCCGGAGGATCACATCCTGCTGGCTCCGGAGCTGCCTGAGCGCGATTGCCGCCGCGATTGCCGCGGCCACGACGGCCAGCCAGGTCGGCACATCACCCAGGTCGAAGTGCATACGCCGTACCCTAGCGGCGGCCGGAGCCGCAAGCGCATGCCGCGCATGGCGCAGGCGCAGCGCGGTTGACGACACCGGCACCCTGGCGGATCACAGCTGGGTCAGGGTGCCGCGCCGGCGGCCGTGCCGATCTCTGCGTACCCGATGGTCACCCATCGCTGCAGCTCACAGCCCAGGCAGAGTTCGGCCAGGGGGTAGTTCTTCCATTAAAGCGCCTTTACAAACGAAAGCGTGGGGCCCTACGGTCGACTCGTGCGAACGCCCCCTGGACGCAGCCGCCCGTCGGTAGCGATCCCCGGGCCGCTGTTGATCGTTATCCCGCCCGCGACCAGCGCGACGGTCGCGTTCTCCCGCGTTGGAAGAAGCTGTCCTGGTAAATGGAGACCGTGAACGCTGTCGTCGTGGAGGACCTGCGGAAGAGCTATGGCGCCACCCGCGCCGTGGCCGGAGTGAGCTTTACCGTCAGGTACGGGGAGATCTTCTCCCTGCTCGGCCCGAACGGCGCGGGCAAGACCACGGTGCTGGAGATCCTCGAGGGCTACCGGCAGGCGGACCAGGGCAAGGTCGTGGTGGCCGGCTTCGATCCGGGTGACAGGCGCACCGGGCGGCAGCTGCGCGAGCGGATCGGCCTGGTGCTACAGGAGCTCGCCGTGGAGCCGCACCTG
>Ga0209420_1001245_pt1 | contig 12200 bp, 9 predicted proteins | sample BlaSpr_A8_OM1_O1_FD_187972 | JGI IMG/M metagenome (GOLD analysis project Ga0209420, IMG submission 187972) | Forest soil microbial communities from Thunder Bay, Ontario, Canada - Black Spruce, Ontario site 2_A8_OM1_O1 (SPAdes) (version 2) | ecosystem: Environmental > Terrestrial > Soil > Boreal... | reverse complement strand
CCTGCCGGGGGCGCGCCAGGAGTCGGTCTTCCATGCGACCTGGCATGCGCTGCCGCAGGTACCGGCGGACCCGATCGACTGGGCGGCGCTCATCGCGCTGCGCACCGATGTGACGCGCGAGCTCGAGAAGCTGCGCGAGCAGGGCCGCATCGGCGCGCCGCTTGATGCGCAGGTGGACATCTACTGCCGGCCCGAGGAGTTTGCGCGCTTCGCAGCCCTGGGCGACGAGCTGCGCTTCCTCCTCATCACCTCGCACGCCCACGTGCATGAGGCGGCGGTGGCCCCGCCGGGTGCTGTGCCGGCCACCAACACCGGCAGCAGCGGGGTATGGATCGTGGTGCAGCCCACCACGGACCCCAAATGCGTACGCTGCTGGCAGCACCGGCGCGACGTCGGTGCCGACGCGCGTCATCCGCAGCTGTGTGCCCGCTGCGTCATCAACATCGAAGGACCTGGCGAGCAAAGGATATACGTATGAGCGATGCCGACAACGGCGCTACGCCGGCAGTGCGCACCGTCGCGGCCGCCGCGGCGCGTGTGCTGCCGCTGGCGGCGAGCGGCTGGCGCTGGCTGCCGCTCGCGGCGGCCATCATCGTCGCCGACCAGCTGGTGAAGGCCTGGATCACGCATCACTTCTCGCTGTTCGAGCGGGTGCACGTGCTTAAGGTGCTGGACATCATCCTCACGTATAACACCGGGGCCGCGTTCAGTTTCCTGGCACAGGCGTCCGGCTGGCAGCGCTGGCTGTTCGTGGTGCTGGCCGCCGGGGTTGCTACGGCGCTGCTGGTGTGGATGCGCCGCCTGGATGCCCGCGTGCACGGTCTGCTCGCCTGCGGCCTGGCGCTCATCGTCGGCGGCGCCCTCGGTAACATGCTCGACCGGCTCACCATCGGACGGGTGGTCGATTTCATCCACGTACACTGGGGCCGGGCGTATTTTCCGGCCTTCAACGTGGCCGATTCCGCCATTACGATCGGGGCGCTCGTGCTGCTGATCGATGCCTGGCGCGAGACACGCGCCGCGAAGAGGTTGCGTCCATGATGCAGATACTGCTTGCTAATCCGCGCGGCTTCTGCGCCGGTGTCGACCGCGCCATCGACATCGTCGAGCGGGCGCTGGAGCTGTTCGGCCGACCGATCTACGTGCGCCACGAGATCGTCCACAACAGCCACGTGGTGGAGCGCTTGCGCGGCCTCGGCGCGATTTTCGTCGACGAGCTGAGCGAGGTTCCCGCAGGCGGCACGGTGATCTTCTCCGCGCACGGCGTGTCGAATGCGGTGGAGGAGGAGGCGCGCGAGCGCGGGCTGATGGTGTTCAATGCCACCTGTCCGCTCGTGACCAAGGTGCACATGGAGGTGCAGCGCTACGCCCGCGACGGCCTCGATGTGATCCTCATCGGTCATGCGGGGCACCCGGAAGTAGAGGGCACCGTGGGGCGCTTCGATACGTCCGCGGGCGGGCGCATCCACCTGGTGGGGACTATCGCCGAGGTCGAGGCGCTTGCGGTGCGCGACCCGCTGCAGCTCGCCTTCGTCACCCAGACGACTCTCTCGGTAGATGACACCGCGGAGATCGTCGCCGCGCTGCGCGCCCGCTTCCCGCAGCTGGCAGCCCCGCAGCGCGAGGACATCTGCTATGCCACCCAGAACCGCCAGGATGCCGTCAAGAAGCTGCTCGAGCAGTGCGATGTGCTTTTGGTGGTGGGCTCGCGCACCAGCTCCAACTCCAACCGTCTGCGCGAGCTCGCCGACCGCGCCGGGGTGCCCGGTTACCTGATCGACGGACCGGCGGAACTGCACGAGGAGTGGTTCGAAGGCAAGCGCGCGGTCGGCGTGACCGCCGGGGCTTCAGCGCCTGAACTGCTGGTGCGGCAGGTCATCGAGCAGCTCGCGCGCTGGGGCGGTGAGGCGCCGCGCGAGGTGGTCGGCCGCGAGGAGCACGTGCTGTTCTCGCTGCCGCGCGAGCTGCGGCGCAAGTCAGAAGAATCCGTGTAGCTCGAGGAAGTAAAGGCGCGTGTGCTGGACCGGATCCTGCGGGATGCCGTCCGATAGCCGCACGCCGGCGCGCAGCTGCACGAACTGGATCGGCGTGAGCTCATAGACGAAGCTCCAGCGCGTCTGCTCGCCGTGTCCCGCCGCACGGTCCGGATTCAGGAACTCCTCGGTAACCTTCAAATTGTTGCCGCGCGCGAATCCCCAGTCCGCTTCGAGCAGCGATGCGAACATCTGCACGGCGCCGGCCGGGGTGGCGGTGGAGGTCGTGCTGGCGCTGTTGGGCAGGCTGGCCGTGGTGCGGTTGTCGATGAGCTCGGCCTGGGCGAGCCAGGCGATGGGCCCGCTGCGCAACCCGCCGAACACCGCGAAGGCGCTCTTGCTGCCATCCGAGCCTGCGTCGTTGTAGTTCGCGGCCGCGCCGAGCCGCCAGGCGGTTTCAACCCACATCAGCTGAAGGCTCGCCTGCTTGCCGTTGCCACTGGCCGCGCCACCGGCGGTGCCGTTGCTGAGCGCAAGCTGCGCGTCCCAGTGCCCCTTCAGCCAGCCGAACTCCACGCCCTGGTCGGGCGTGGTCATGTTGATGCCGCTGATCTGTTCGATGAAGGCGGTCTGATCCTGCAGCCGAAAGCCGAACGGCAGATACATCTGTCCGGCCTTCAGGTACCAGCTGTGATCGGCCGAGAAGTACAGCCCGTAGGCTTCACGGTTCAGCGCGCCGCCGGGCGCCACCTGTTCATCGACGTACACCAGCAGTCGGTCGGGAATCACGCTGGCATCGAGGTAGACCCGGGTCTGTTGCATCTGGAACTGGTTCAGGGTCTGGGTGTTGGCAGCCTGGGTGCTCGAGGCGTCAAAGCGCAGGTCCCCGCCGATCGACAGGAAGCGGTTGATCTGACCCGCCCAGCTGTCGGTGCCGATGTCGAGATGCCTGGCGGGCAGCAGCGACTGCGCGAACACATCGCCGTAGGCGCTACGCAGGCCGCCGCCGGTGGGATTGAGGTGACACTGGCTGCACTTGTAGCCGTTGGCGATGGCGAGGTAGGGCTCGGCGAATGCGGCCGGGCTGGCGGTGAAACCGAGCGCGGCCCACAGCAGGGCGAGGCAGGCCGCCTGGCGTGTCATCGGGCACCGCTGACGGTGAATTCGAAGCGGTAGTCGCGCTCGAGGGTCTCGGCGTTCTGGTCGGCGAGCGCAGCCGCGCCGGTGCCCCGCACGCTCAGTTGATAGTGGCCGGGCGTAAGCGGAGTGCCGGGGGTGATGAGCAGCGCGCGCGGATTGCCCTTGGCCAGCTGCAGCGAGAGCGAATCGCTCGCCGGCTCCGCGCCGTTCGCGGTCAGCCGATCCAGCCGCAGCGTCGTGTAGTTGATGAGCGATGCGTCGGGCTCGTGGTTGAGCACCAACACGATCTGCGGCGCGGGAAGTGTGGTTTGCCCGGACGGCGATACCGAGCTCACCGCGAAGTGCGCAGCCGCCGTCGTCGCATCCGCCGGTGGCGCGCCGTTTGCGATCCACTGTCTGATCACATCGATGGTGGCGGAATCCAGGTACGGACCGCCGAAGGGCATCTGCGCTCCGACGATTCCCGGACTGCCCTGCAGTTTCAGCACGAGATAACTTTCATCCGGTGAGCCGGGATCCACCCGCAGCAGCTGCGGCTGCTCGGTGCTGGGAACGCCGACCAACAGCGCGTAGCTGTGCTGCGCGTCGAGCTGCAGTCCCTCGGGTGCTCCCGCGCCGCTGTGACAGCGCGTACAGATCGGCGTGAAGACATTGTCCTGAATGGACTGGAAATCGGCGGTGAGAGGCGCGGGCGCGTTTCCGGGACTCACCGGCTGCCCCTCGTCATCCAGGCCCTCGCCGTTCCCGGCGCAACCGCACAGCAGTGCAGCGGCGAGCGCTGCGTTGAGCCGGCGGCCTGAGCTGTATGACATCACGCGAACTCCGCCGCTGTTGACACTGGGCAGTAAGTACGCCGCGCTGCCCGTGTTGGTTTCCGTTCCCGCGCAATCATTTTGCGTGTTGTCTTGCGAACCATTGCGCCAGGCTGCGCTACCTACCAGCCGGGACGTCACGTTCACCGGGGAATTTAAAATGCGAAACAACTTGCAGATCAGACCGGCCGCGCCAGCGGCGCCGTGGCTGGCACTAACATTCACCGTGATCCTCGCCGCCTGCGGTGGCGGAGGTTCCGGCAGCAGCGGCAGCAGTGGCGGCGCAACCGCGATGGCCTGTGCGCAGTACGGCGGCACCTGTCCGGCGCCGACCGTCAGTGTGACCGCACCGAGCGCCACGCTGGATCTCACCGTCACGCTCAGCGCGACTGCCGCTGCGGCCGGTGCCAGCGTGACGTCGGTCGAGTTTCTGGTCGACGGCGCAAGTGTCGGCAGTGCGAGCACGGCTCCTTATACGGTGAGCTGGGACAGCACCACGGTGAGCGATGGCACGCATACGCTGACTGCCGCGGTGACCGACAGCCAGGGTCAGACGGCAAGCTCGCCGCCCGTCACGATCAGCGTGGACAACAATCCGGCCTTCACGGTCGCGATGGGGCCGGGACAGGTGTTCCCGGTACCGACCTCGAGTGCGACGGGAACGGCAAGTCTCACCGTGAAGCTGGCCAGCGGCACGGTGAGCGGCAAGGTCACGGTGAGTGGCGTCACGGCGAGTGCGGTGACGATCAATCAGGCCTTCGCCGGCAATAGCGGAGCGGGCCTCGTCACGCTCACCGCCAACGCGAGCAGCGCCGGGGAATGGGACGTGCCGTCCGGGGCGCTGCTCACCTCCGAGCAGATCACGGCGCTCATGCAGGGCGGCCTGTACGTGCTGGCCAGCTCTGCTGCGAATCCTGCCGGCGAGATCCGCGGCCAGATCACGCCTGGCAACGTGACGCTCGTGTATGGCACGCTCAGCGGTAGCCAGGAAGTGCCGCCGGTCAGCATCAGCGCCTCGGGGATAGCGGCCGTGACGGTGGACTCCAGCGCCAACATCCTCACCGTGCACGTGCATGACACGGGTGTCGCTGATGCGACCGCGGCCTCGGTGAACACGGCCGCCGCGGCAGCCACCGGGCCGCAGCTGGTGGCGCTCAACCAGGACAGCACCGATTCGGGCCACTGGTCGGTGCAGCTGGCGAGCATCACGGCAGCCGATGTCGCCAACTTCAAGGCCAACCAGTGGTACGTGAACGTCGTGACAGCGGCCGAGACCGCCGGCGCCATCCGCGCACAGATCGACGCCACCTCCACACCGCCGCCGGCGACGCCGACGCTCACGCAGCTGACGACGACGGTGTTTGCGGTGTGCGGCACCTGTCATACCGGTGGCGGAACATCGCTGCCCTCGTCGATGAACCTGACGAGCGGGCACATCTACGCCTCGATCGTGAATGTCCCGAGCGTGGAACAGCCGGCGCTGCTGCGCGTCAAGCCGGGCGATCCGGCCGACAGCTACGTGGTGCAGAAGCTCGAAGGCGCCCCCACCATCAGCGGTGCGCGCATGCCCTTCGGCGGACCCTACCTGAGCCAGGCGACCATCGATCAGCTCGAGGCCTGGATCAGCGCCGGAGCACCCAACAACTGACGCTGGCCGCGTCAGCCTGTCCCCTGGCCGGCCCGCGCAAGGAGGTGCGGGCCGGCTCCTGTTACGAGGCGGCCTTGAGCGCGCCGCGATTCTGGTACACGGATTTCTTCAGCTTCCAGCGCTTGTGCGACCACGGCCAGTCGGGCGGGGCGGCGCGGATCTGATCCTCCACCCGGCGCGCGTAGCGCTCGGTGAGCGCACCCGGCGGCAGCGCTTCGCCGGCCTGCGCCAGCGGCTGGAACTCCATCTGGTAGTAGCCGCGGCCGATTCTGCGCAGCGCGATGAAGAACACCGGGAAGCGCGTGACCCGCGCAATCTCCTCGGGTCCCAGGTAGAAGGCGGTGTCGCGGCCGAGGAAGTGCGTCCAGTACTTGTGCTCGCTGGTGGTGGGCTCCTGATCGGCAACCATCGCCACCGCGCGCACCACGTCACGCCGCCTGATGATGTCCGCCAGCAGGTCTTTGGCCGGCACCAGCCGGCCACCGAAGCGCGTGCGCAGCTTCTTCATCTCGCGCTCCGCCCAGCTGTCCACCAGCGGCTTGTAGGCGGCATCGAGCGGGTAGCCGAGCTCGAGCGACAGGGCGAGCAGCAGCCACTCCCAGTTGCACTGGTGAGCCGCCACCATCAGCACCGACTGACCCGCATCCATCAGCGCGCGCGGCGTCTCGATGTTCACGCAGCTGACGCGGCTTCTGAGCTCCTGCGCCGGCATCCTGACGGACTTCACGATCTCCATCAGCATGTCGGCGAAGCCCTGGTAGTAGCGGCGGATGACCGAGCGCAGCTGCTGCTCGTCAAAGTCGGGGAAGGCCTTGGCGAGATTCTCGCGCACCACGTGAACGCGGTAGGGGTACACGCGGTAGGTCAGCCAGCCCAGAACGCTGGAGATCCCGTACAGCACGCTTAACGGGACGGCTGCCACCATCCGCACCCAGAGGGCGGAACGCGCCGCTGCGGCGCCGTGCGGCGCGCCGGCAACGCTGCCTTGGTCGGGGGGAGCCTCGCTGGGCATTCCCTCTAGTTTACCGGATGCGGATGCGGCGGCGTGGCGGCCGGCGGCGGCTGCGCGGTGAGCACGCGGCCGAACTTCGGCGCCAGCCAGCGCTCAACGTCGTCGATGATGGTGAACACCGCCGGCACGATGACCAGCGTCAGGCCGGTCGAAGTGAGCAGACCACCGATCACGGCGACCGCCATCGGCTGACGGAACGAGGTGTCTCCGCCGAGCCCGATGGCCACCGGCAGCATGCCGGCGATCATCGCCACCGTGGTCATGACGATCGGGCGCGCGCGCTTGTGGGCGGCCTCCAGGATCGCGGTGAGGCGGTCCTTGCCGGCGCGCATCTCCTCGATGGCGAAGTCGACCAGCAGGATCGAGTTCTTCGCGACGATGCCCATGAGCATGAGGAAGCCGATCATGGCCCCGAGCGAGAGGGCATTGCCGCTCACCATGAGCGCCAGCACCGCGCCGCCGATCGACAGCGGCAGCGAGGAGAGGATGGTGATCGGCTGCAGCACGCGCGCAAACAGCAGCACCAGCACGGCGAACACCATGAGCACGCCGGTGACCATGGCGATGAGGAAGTTCATCATCAGCTCGGCCATGTACTTGGCATCGCCGACGTCGACCTGGTGCACGCCGGCAGGCAGATTCTTGAGCGCCGGCAGCTCCTTGATCTTGGCCATCGCGGGACCGAACTTGACGCCGTTGAGATCTGCCACGATCGACAGCCGCCGCGCCTGGTTGTAGCGACGCACGCGCGTGGGTCCCTGGCCGAAGGTGATGTCGGCGACCGCCTTGAGCGGTACCGCGCCGCCGCTGGCGGTCGGCACCGGCAGGTTCTCGAGCGTCGACAGATCGCGGCGCGTGTCCTCGGCGAGGCTCACGCGGATCGGCACCTGACGGTCGGCGAGTGAGAACTTGGCGCTGTTCTGGTCGAGCTCACCGAGCGTTGCGATGCGGATCGTCTCGCTGAGGGAGGCGACCGTGACGCCCAGCTGCGAGGCGAGGTCGAGGTGCGGGTGAATGAGGATTTCCGGGCGCGGCATGTCGCCGTCGATGCCCGCATCGCGCAGCATCGGCAGCGCCCGCATCTCATCGACCAGCCTGCGTGCGCTGGCTTCGACCTTGGCCGGATCATCACCGGTGATGTACAGGTTGATATCGCGTCCGTTGCCGTTGCGGTTGAAGTGGATGCGGGCATCCGGGATCACCGCCAGGTCGTTGATGACCCGGTCCTCCCACTGCCGCTGCGTGACCTTGCGCTGGCTCGGCTTGACCAGCGTGATGTCCAGAGTCCCGGTTCGTACCTCACCGAAGTCATCGCCGCCGATGACTTCGACCACCGACTCGACCTCGGGCTGGCGGGCGATGATGCGGTAGGCCGCGGCCGAGACCCCCGCGGTGTCTTCGAGGCGCGCGCCGGGGGGCAGCTCGACGTTCAGCTGCGTGAAGCTGTCGTCCGAGGCCGGGATGAACTCGGTCGGGACGATGGCGAGCCCGACGATCGACAGCACGAAGAACAACGTGCCCGCGGCCACGGTCTTCCAGCGATGGCGCGTGCTCCAGCGCAGTACGCGCTGATACCACGACATGATCGGGCCATCGGTATGGGAGGCGACCTTGTCGGACTTGAGCGTGTAGGCGGCGATGACCGGCGTGATGAGCCGCGCCACCAGCAGCGAGAAGAACACCGCCGCCGCGACCGTGAGACCAAACTGCTTGAAGTACTGCCCGGTGATGCCGCCCATGAAGCTCACGGGCAGGAACACCGCGATGATGGTGGCGGAGCAGGCCACCACGGCAAGCCCGATCTCATCGGCGGCATCCAGCGCCGCCTGGAAGCCGCTCTTGCCCATGCGCATGTGGCGAACGATGTTCTCGATCTCCACGATCGCATCGTCCACCAGCACACCGGCCACCAGCGAAACCGCCAGCAGACTGATCGAGTTCAGCGTGAAGTCCATCCACTGCATGAACGCGAATGCCGGGATCACCGACAGCGGGATGGCAAGAGCTGAGATCAGGGTCGCGCGCGTATCGCGCAGGAATAGGAACACGACCAGCACGGCGAGGATGGAGCCCTCGACGAGGGCGTCCATGGCCGAGTGGAACGTCCCTTTGGTGTAATCGACCGAGGTGTAGACCTGCGAGATCGTCACCTGCGGGTTCTGCGCCTTGATCTTGGCGAGTTCCTTCTCGGTCGCGTTCATCACGTTGACGTCGGAGCTGCCCTTGGCCTTGAAGACGCTGAAGATCGTCGCCGGCCGGCCGTTCAGGCGCGCGAGCGCGCGGATCTCGCCCACGCTGTCCTTCACGTCCGCAAGATCCGAGAGGCGCGCAACCCGCCCGCCCGGCAGCATGATCTGGGTGTCGGCGAGTGCCCGGGCGGTGCGCGCTTCGCCGAGCACGCGGATGGCCTGCTCGCCGCCGCCAAGCTCGGCCCGGCCACCCGGGGAATCCAGATTGAGCGTGCGCAGCTGCTGGTTGACCTGGGCTGCGGTCACACCGAGCGCCTGCATGCGGTTCGGGTCGAGCTCGACGCGGATCTCGCGGCTGACGCCGCCGCCGCGCGTGACCTGCGACACCCCTTCCACCGCCAGCAGGCGCTTGCTGATGCTGTTGTCGACGAACCAGGACAGCTCCTCGTTGGACAGCGCGCTGGAGCTGACCGCGTAGGCGACGATCTCGTTGCCGTCGATGTCGAGCCGGGTAACGGTCGGTTCCTGGATGCCCTGGGGCAGATCAACCCGCACCTTGGCCACCGCGTCGCGCACGTCCGATACCGCCCGATCGATCGGGGTGCCGATGTTGAACTGGACGAAGACGCGCGACTGGCCCTCGACCGCGAGCGAGGTGATGTTGTCGATGTTGCCCACACCGGCCACCGCGCCCTCGATCTTCTGCATGATCTGGGTCTCCACTTCCTGCGGCGAGGCACCGGGCTGGAAGACCTGCACCAGCACCACAGGGAAGGAGACGTCCGGGTTCAGCGTGACCGGCAGGCGCACGAAGGCGACGGTGCCCATGAACAGCAGGACGACAAACAGGACCACCGGCGTTACCGGGTGGCGGATCGCCCAGGCGGACATGTTCTTCATGACGGCGGACTCTTAGTTGGTGGCGGCCACGGGCGGCGCGACCTTGACTTGCTCACCGGCGCGCAGGAACCCGCCGGCGGTGGCGACCACGCGCTCATCGCCGCTCAGCCCCGAGGCGACGATCACCCCGGTATCGGTCGTACCGGACACCCGCACCGGGCGCCGCTCGACCTTGTTGGAGGAATTGACGATCAGCACGTAACTGCCGCTGACGTCGGCCATCACCGCGGTCTGCGGCAACACCGGGTGCTGCGCCTTGTCGATGGCGACCACGGCGCGCGCGAACGCCCCCGGACGCAGCGCAGGATCGGGCTTGAGCCGGATGCGGATGTCACCCAGGCGCGTCGCGGGGTCGATGATGGCACCGAGCAGGCGCACCTCGCCGGTGAAGGGCCGCTCGATCCCCGTCAGGTACACGGTGGCGAGCTGGCCGGTCTTGACCTGCGCAAGATCCTGCTCGGCAATCTGCCCGCGCATTTCCACTTCCCCGCCGCTCTCGACGCGAAACAGGGCATCTCCGCCCGGGTTGGCGATCTGGCCGACCTCGGCTCGGCGCGTGAGCACCGTGCCCTCAACCGGCGCGATGATGCGGGTGCGGCTCAATCGCGCCTGCGCCTCGGCCAGCTGGGCCGCGACGACCTTGACGTTCGCCGCATCCGTGACCGCCGTGGCGCGGCGCTTTTCGATGTCTTCCGCGGACAGGGCCCCGGCGGCTTCCACTCCGAGCGCGCGCTTGTACTCGGCGGCCGAGAGGGCCGACTGGGCGCGGGCCTGCTCGAGGGAGGCATCCAGACGGTTGACCTGCTGCACCAGCACCGAGTCATCGATCTTGGCGAGCAACTGGCCGCGCTTCACCTGGTCGCCGGCCTCCGCGTACACGCCCACGATCCGCCCGGTATCCCCCTCGTTGGCGATGGGCATGTCGTAGCGCGCCGCGATCGCACCGGTGAAGCTGACACTCGACGTGACCGCCTGCTGGGCCGGAACGATGACCGTGACCAGGGGTATGCCGCCGCGGTCGGCGAGCGTGGTGAGGTGGGCCGGGCCGCCGGCCATCAGCTTCCAGGCGATGAAGGCCACGGCCAGGATCAGGGCAGCGGCACCGGCGACCCATTTCCAGTGCTGACCCGACAGCTGCGGCGGCACGGTCCCGGCGGGCGGTTCAGGCGGGCGCTCGAACGGGCGATCGCGGCCGATCCAGGCGACGGGCTCGCCCTGGCTCTCGGGGGTACTCATGATGTGTTCCTGGTTCCTGGCCACGCCGTTTCCTTCGTCTGGACCACCATCCGCCGCTGGGTCAGCGCTCTGACCGGCTGACTGCCCCGGAGTTTAAGACTCCCCGGGGACAATCCAGCGCTGGAAGCGCCAGGCGGACACCGGCAGGCGACGGAGCGACACGCCGGACCCCGTGGAATTGGTGCCGGGAATAGGATTCGAACCTACGACCCGCGCATTACGAATGCGCTGCTCTACCAGCTGAGCTATCCCGGCGGCCGCGACGCGAAAAGCCGCGCATTCTACATTTTTTTACGGAGCCGGATCACCAGATCAATGCCGGCGACTTCCATGCCGGGCGGGGGCGGGGGAAGGCGCCTGAATTGCACCGCGGGAACGGGGACATCGATCAGTGCGCCGGTCGTCAGGTCGTGAAAGTGGTAGTGCGGGTCGACGTTGGAGTCGAACCAGGCGCGCGATCCGTCGACGGAGAGCTGGCGGATGAGTCCGCGCTCGGCGAACAGGTTCAGGCTGTTGTAGACCGTCGCCTTGGACACGCGGGCACCGGCCGAGCGCAGGCTCGCGAGGATCTGCTCCGCGGACAGGTGCTGCGGAGCCGACAGCAGCAGCGCTGCGATGCGCACCCGCTGCGCCGTGGGACGGATTCCACAGTCGGTGAGTCTGCGCTCGCAGCCATTGGCGGCGCCGCTGAGACCCGATGCTGCACTAACCTCCATGATCGACGCATTATAGCGCCAAGTTGGCGCGTATTGCCGCGTTTTCGGGGCGAGCGGCCGTCTAATGGGCCGCAACGCGGGCCCCGCCCCCCTTGCCGGGTCTGACCAGCAGCAGAAGAGGGATCAGGGCGAGAAAGATCAGCCCGAGGGCCTTGAAGCCATCCAGATACGACAGGAGGGTCGCCTGCTCGAGAGCCTGCTGGTAGATGCTGGCCAGTGTCGTGGCGCCAGCGGGTGCGCTGCCGAGCACGCTCCCCAGCTGATGCGTGAAGTCGGGGTAAGAGGGGTTCAGCGGCTGCAGGGCTTCGACAAGCCGGCTCTGGTGGAACTGCTCGCGGCGTGTCAGGAGAGTGGAGGCGAAGGCGATGCCGAGGCTGCCGCCGAAGTTGCGCGCCAGGTTGATCAGGGCCGAGGCGTTGTTGGTCTTGTCGGGCGGAATGTCGCGGAAGGCCATGGCGTTGATGGGCACGAACAGGAAGGGCAGCGCGGTCGACTGCAGCACTCGCAGCCACACCAGGCGCTCGAAAGAGACATCCAGGTAGAGGCTGGTCATCAGAAGGAGGCTGACCCCGCC
>Ga0209420_1001244_pt1 | contig 12201 bp, 7 predicted proteins | sample BlaSpr_A8_OM1_O1_FD_187972 | JGI IMG/M metagenome (GOLD analysis project Ga0209420, IMG submission 187972) | Forest soil microbial communities from Thunder Bay, Ontario, Canada - Black Spruce, Ontario site 2_A8_OM1_O1 (SPAdes) (version 2) | ecosystem: Environmental > Terrestrial > Soil > Boreal... | reverse complement strand
ACGCGACTCGCCGCGGCACCAACGACTCACGGACGAGGCCAGCCGTGGCGTGGAGCATCTCACGTCGGAACCGAACCAAACCACTACGGTCCCAATCCCCGGAATGTCTGATTACAGCGACCTTAACGACATCTTCGATCATGAGCTGCGCGCGACCGCGAGGTTCCGGCGCGCCGCTTTCCATGTTCACTCACCCGACAGCCACGACTGGGGCAAGGGCGGCACGGGCGCACCCACGATCGAGGAACTTCGAGGCCCGGCGGGCCAGACCCGGTTCCTAGACGAGCTCGTCACCGCTGGGCTCGAGCTCGTCTGCATCACCGACCACATGAAGGCCGGCTACGCATGCGAGCTCGCGAAGCTCGCTGCGACCCGCGAGGACATCACCGTGTTCCCGGGCATGGAGATCAGCTGTCGTGTCGCACCCGCCCACTCAGAGCGGATCCATGTCCTCGCAGTGTTCCCGCCCGAGACGACACCCGACGTGATGGAGCGGATCTTCGTCGACCAGCCCGAGCTGCCTGGTGCCGCCGAACGCACGGGCCACGAGGAGGTCACCTTCGCGTCGCTGAAGGAGGTGCGTGACCGCGTCGATGCGCCCGGCGGGCTGTTCGTGCTCGCGCACATCGACGAGGATCCTCGCGGGCACCGCTGCTACGTTCGGAGCGTCCGCGGGGAGACGGCGAGCATGTTCGCCATCGACCCTCATGGGGCCGAGACCGTCAGGGCCATCTCGCGCGAGTATGCGGACCACCTCGTCGAGCTCGACCCGCACGCCGTGGAAGTCAGGAAGAGCAGCGATCGCGCTCACTACTGGGACTTCAGCACGCACGACGGGACACGCCACGGCTACCCATGCGTCGCCCGCGCCGACCATCACTCCGTGCAAGCCTTCGGCGCCGTAGATGCCGTCACGTTCCTGAAGGTCTCCCGCAGCGACATCGGCTGCGTGCGTGACGCGCTGCGCTTCCATGAGACACGGCTGCGGTTCGCCGAGGACCTGCCACTTGCACCGTCACCGCGCCTGGTCGGTATTCGCCTACGAGGAGGCGGCCTGTTCTCCGAGGCGACGATCGCGCTGAACGAGAACCTCAACTGCATCATCGGGCCACGTGGCTGCGGCAAGAGCACCGTCATCGAGGCGCTCCGCTACGTGCTCGGCCAGCGAGCGCTACTCCCGGATGCCTCACCGCGCGGTGAGGACGACCGGTCCTACGCGAGTCTTGCGGTCGCCACCCAGAAGGCAAACCTGAAGGACACCGAGATCGAACTGATCTACGAGCGAGAGGGCGAGCGGCATCTCCTCGCGGCGACGTATGACCCCGATCAGACGGTCGCGACCCGTTCCTTTTCCCTCGACGGTGAGGATCTACGTATAGCTGCGGACGCAATCGAGGCCGCGTATCCAGCACGGATATTCAGCTGGAGCGAGCTGGAGACACTCGGTCGGCAGCCGCGCCTTCAACGACTCGTCGTCGACCGCCTCGCCGAAGGGCTCCCAGCCCTCCTGGACCGCCAGGAGAGCTTGCGCGCAGAGCTGCGTGCGAACCGGTTGCGGGCCAGCGACCTGCGCCAGCGGCTGGAGTCTGTGATCAGCCAACAGAACGGGACGCTCCGCAGGTACGTGGAGTACGAGACCGCCTACGCACAGCTGAACACCCCAGAGGTGCAGGCGCTGTTCGCTGCGCTGGATCGCGTGCGCGGGCGACTCGAGCTGCTCGCCACGGTCGATGGACACCTGCGCGAGATTGACGAAGACGCCGCCAGGCTGGAGAGCCGGGACCCCGCCGCGCATCTCGAGACGATTCTCGGCGAACACGACGGGGAGCTGCGCGAGTGGTGGGAGGCCGGCCCGACCGGAGACATCGATCTCGCAGGGCTCACGGCGATCACAGACAAGAAGGGCAGCGAGGTCCGCGACGCGATCAGGGCCCGTCGAGAAGCGATCGCCGCTCAGCTGGCGAGTGAGCGAGCGGATGCCGAGGCTCACGAGACGGCAATCCGGGAGCAGACCCACGCCAGCCCAGGCGAGTCGGTCAAGCGCGACCAGAGAGAGCAGGCACGCGAGCGTCTCGAGGCGGCCTCCACGCTGAGGGATGAATACCTGAGGACGTTCGCCGAGCTGGAGGAGGCACTGGAGCATCGCGGCAAGCTGCTCGGCGTTCTGGCCGCCGTCACCGCCGAAATCACCGATGCTCGCGAACAGACCGCCGGCGAGCTGGGCAAGCGTCTGGCCGAGATCCAGCAAGCTGCCCAATCGATCACGGTCGCAGTACATCCGGGCGCCGATCGAGCCACCTATCAGGCCCACGCCGATGAGAAGTTCCTGAATCCGGAGCGTGGCGGGCAGTACAAAGCCCAAGGGGTCCCGGAGCGCCTGGCCAGCATTGAACCGACGGAGGTCGCCTACGCGATCCTCGCGAAGGCTGAGACGTCACTCATGCTCGACGGTGCGCTCACGGCGGCGGAGGCGCGAAGGCTGGTGGGCGCGTTTGACGTCTTCAGCGAGGACACCGATGCGAACGTGACGAGGGTCACCGCGCAGCTCGAGGAACTACTCGAGCTTCAGGAGCAGCCGATCGACGATCTCGTGCGGATCGAATCCGACGGACGGCCGGTCGACGAACTGTCCCCGGGCGGTCGCAGCAGCGCCATGCTGCCGCTGATCGCGCTCTCGGACACGGTGCCACTGATCATCGATCAGCCGGAGGACAACCTCGACAACCGGATGGTCGGACAGACGCTTTCGTCGATCCTCAGTCGCCTGAAGGAGCAACGCCAGATCATCGTGACCACGCACAACCCGAACATCGTCGTCGGCGGAGACGCCGAGCAAGTGGTGGTCCTCGACGCCCCCGACGCGCGATCGGCGAGGGTCGAAACCGCCGGCAGCATCGACGACCCGGAGATCATCGATGCAGTGATCAAGATCATGGAGGGAGGCCGCGAGGCGTTTCGAGAGCGCACCCGTCGCTATCGCGATCGGCTGGCCTGAGAGGCGCCGTGAGCGGACGACGTGCACGACAGGCCGCCTCGAAGGTGGCGAGCATCGAAGTCAGGTCGGGGTCACGCCAGCTCGCTGATGACTTCCTGTCCCGCGGCGCCCGTTCGCGGAGCGGCTGGGAAGATCTCGAGATCGAGGAGCCCGAGCATGTGCTGCTGAGCATAAGCCTGGGCACCGCTCACAACACGTGGCACTCGAAGCTGGTCGCCGGGGTTCTTCGCTTCGGCTGATGTGGTGCCGCCGCGGGCGCTCGGGTCAGGTCTGGTCGTCGTACTCGGCGAGCTGTCTGCGCAGCAGCGCTGCCTTGAGCTGATCGCAGGCCCGTTCGAAGGCGAGGAGATCCTCCTCGGCGCAGAGGCTCCACACTCGCGAAGGCCGTCCGGTCTTGGCCGGCTTGTCAGGCGTGGAGCCGACGAGACCGTAGGCCTCCAGGAGTTCGAGCGCATGGGCGATCGTCTGCTGAGAGGCACCGATCGCCGATTTGATCTCCGGCGCGGTAGATGGCCGCGCCCGCAGAGTCGCGATCAGTAGTCCTGTGGATTCCTCTGCGAGTAGCTCGACCAAAGGGCGCGTCTGGGAGTTCATGTACTTTGCTCACGTAAAGTTGTTGAAGTGATCTAACTGACATGGTGACCGATCAGAGCAGCCCACGGGTAGTGGGCCTGAGCGTGCTGGCGGGCGGCGGCCAAGACGTCCGGTTGCGTCGCCTCTCCCCTCCGAGGTTTCGTTGCCGTCCGGGTGAGATACCGCGATGGATCCGTCTGGCTTTGAGCGACGCACAGCAGGAAGCGCTGCGTGAGGCCGCGAGGGACGCGCGGGCGAGTGTCGACGCGCTGCTGTCGGTGACGGTCGAGTTCCTGCTCGCGATGGAGACGATCGAGAGCGCGCTAGGGGGACGGGAGGCGGCACGAGACACCCTTCGGCGGGCCGGCGAGCTACCTCCGGTCCGGCTCGCGGCGCTGAGCGAGTGGCGGGCATGGCAGGCCTCGCTGTCAGGCGGGCAGGAGACGGGCAGCGACGAGCTCCCGGAGGTCGTGGTCAGCGAGCGGTTGCTCGCGCGCTGCGGTCGGCTGATCGACGTGGAAGCCACCCTTGCGGCGGTCGACGACTGGCCGCTTGCGAAGGCGTGCGAGCTCGCAGCCGCCGGGCGCGGGCAGACGCTGGAGGCGTTCGCGTTGCAGGCGGCGCTCGAGGACGCGGTCGCGGACAGCTAGGCGCTGCGGCGCAAGCGATCCTCGGTCTTGAGGATGCCCTCACCCAGCACGACGTCGAAGGCCCGACGTGCGTGCGCGACGTGGCGGAGGGAGCGCATCGATGTGTCGACGGCCCGGACCTTGCGCAGATGGTCGGCGGCGTCGAGCAGACGGCCCTCGTAGCGCTCCACGCGCGCGTCGGCGCTCAGCGCGGTCAGGGAATCGCGCAGGGCGAACCAGTGTGAGAGGTTGTGCGCGTCGGCTGCTGCCAGGCGCTCCTCGGTGCTCGAGGCGGCGCGGCAGGAGACGCATCGGCAGTCGCTCTCGGGCAGCAGGCCGCTGTCGAGCAGCTTGCCGGCCAGCGCGGCGGGGAGCGAGGTCATGATCGAGGAGAACTCGAAGCGCGGGGCACGGTCGACGCGACGGAACGTCTGTCCGGTCGCGGGGAGACGGAAGCCGCCAGCGCGCCCAAGCGGGAGCTCGGCGCCCGCGATCCCGAGCGACCAGGCGAGCTCGGCGAGCTGCCCGGGCAGCGTCCATATGCACGGCGCGCCGAGCTGCTGAAGCATGAGGATGAGATCGATCGCGGTCGCCAGCTGCTCGGGCGTGGAGCCTTCCGCGCCGGCGATTCCTACCCAGTAGCCGTCAGGTTCGCCGTGGGCGAAGCGGTTGACGATTGAGAGCCTCTCATCGCGGTGTGTTAGCGAGTCGATGGTGCAGGAGACGACGGCGAACAGCGGCAGCGTGGGTGCGAGCGCGTCACGGGCCGCGAGCGCGGCATCGAGAAGCCGCGGGTTGCGCCGTAGCCATCCGTCGTCGACGGCGGTGAACGGGAAGCCGCAGGCGCGCAGCAGGCTTGCGCCCTCCCTGATCTGCTCGGCGACATCTCCGCGAGCGACGCGATCGCACTCCTCTCGCCGACGCAGAGAGGCAGGGCTGTGAGGCTCTGAGCCGGCGGGCAGGAACTCACGTCCGCGCAGCGCCGCTACGGCCGCGAAGCCACCGGTGGCGGTGTCGGCGATGCGGGTGTCGACGACGAGGTTCACAGGCGCGAGCGTCCGGGCGCGGTGAAGCTCCTCGAGCTGGGCGGGCTGAGTTATCGCCGCGATCGAGGCGTCCGGTGCGAGGCCCTGCAAGGCAGCGTCGAGCACCGCGCGAGACGCGCCCGGGGTGCTCGCGCGGCTGACGTACATGGGGGCGCCGTCCCGGTCATAGGGCTCCCGGACGATCGGTGCGCTCGTTAGCGTTGGCTCGCGCAAAGCGGCCAGCAGCGCAGCAGCCGAGCGTGGGCGCGCGAGCGGCTCCTTCGCGAGCAGACGAAGCACGAGGCCGTCGAGCCACGGCGGGATCGACGGCTCGAACGCTCCGGGCGGCTCGGGGTCCTCGTGGCGGATGCGGTCGATCAGCTCGAGCTCGTTGGAGGCAGGGAACGGGACTCGGCCGGTGAGCATCGCGAACAGGACCGCGCCGAGTCCGTACAGGTCGCTATGGATGTCCGGCTCGCCGCGGATCTGCTCGGGCGCGCTGAAGGCCAGCGTCCCGACGAAGGCGCCGCGGGCGGTGATCGTCGTCAGGTCCTGCACGTGCGCGAGCCCGAAATCGAGGATAACGACGCCGCCGAGGCCGGGAAGGTAGATGTTCGCGGGCTTCAGGTCGCGGTGGACGACGCTGTGCTCGTGCAGGCATTGAAGGCCGGTGGCGATGCCGGTAGCGATCGCGATGGCTTCGCGCCACGGCACCTTGCCGTGCTCGGAGAGGTGCTCGCGTAGCGAGCGGCCAGGAAGGTAGCGCATCGCGATGAACGCGGCGGGCCGCCCGGCGCAGGGGGCGATCCCGCTCTGTACGTACTCCGCGAGGTTCGGGTGCTCGATGCGTAGGGAGGCCACCTCCCTGTTGAAGCGCTCGCGCGCCTCGACACTAGCCGGCAGCTCGTTGAGTACCTTGACCGCGAAGCGCTCCTCGCCGCGAACCGCCTCGAAGGTCTGCGCGAAGCTGCCGCTGCCGAGCAAGCGCACGAAGCGGAAATCCGCGATGCGGTCGAACGTTACGGGCAGATCCACGACTGAAATCATGGCGAGGCAAGCGGACGCTCATGCGCCGTGCTCGTAGGTCGAATGCGAATCTCGAACGCTGCCGACTCCACCTGAGTCGAGCAGGAGCTGGCGGGATTGAAACGCAATCCTGCGACGGTAGAACGCCGCAAACATTGGGCGCTAGACGAGGCCGCCCGTCGCCAGGCGCGGTTGTGGGTGCTGCCGGTGGCTCAGTGGGAGGCCTCCATAGGCAGCGAGACGAAGTCGGACTCATACAGCCGTTCGTGGTCGAGTATCGCGACCCGTTGCAGGCAGTAGAGCTGCCAGATTTCGCGCCAGCACTCACCGTCGGGGTAGGTCTTCCGCCGCGCCCGGCTCCTGGCGCAGACACTCAGGGCAAACCTAACCCAGGAGGCGCTCATGACCACGAAGCGGAGCCAGCATGACGACCCGTCCCCTGATCCGGCGGACACGAACACGCATCGGATCGTCGCCGACATCGGGTGGGGGCCCACCGAGGTCGTCTTCCATATCGAGACGACGGAGCCAGGAACCACGCTCGACGATCTGCTCGGAGCCAAGCAGACAGAAGTCCTGCCCGAACTTCTAAGCGAGGCGCGAAAGAAACGCGATCTCCCGGAACACTAACCACCCCCGATCGCTGGGCCATCAAGAACCCAGACCACAATCCTAGAGATCCTTATCGAAGGTCCTGTACCGCAAGGGCTCCAAAACGACCTTTTTAAGGGGGGAGCCCTGTCCTAGTTCATAGCGGGGGCGGGATTCGAACCCGCGACCTTCGGGTTATGAGCCCGACGAGCTACCAGACTGCTCCACCCCGCGGCGGTTCTTATGTTTTAGCAAAGAATCGGGCGCATGGCCGGTATCGGCGCCCGGTCAGCGAACCCGGCCTCCGAAATCGCCCGAGCCCTCAAAACGCAATCGCCTTCCCATCCCGAAAGAACCCGCCCGTCGGCCCGTCATCGCCCAGCGTGGCCAGCCATACCACCCCCGCCGCCCCGTCCTCGACGGGCTTCTTGGCGCCCATCGGCCCGCCCATGTCGGTGTTGACGAACCCCGGACACGCGGAGTTGACCAGGAACCCCTCGCCCGCGAGCTCCGCCGAGAGGATCCGCGTGACCGCGTTGAGCGCCGCCTTGGACACCCGGTAGCCGGGCGACCAGCCGCCCATCTCGGTCACGCCGCCCATGCCGCTGGACACGTTGACGATGCGCGGGTGCTCGCTGGCGCGCAGCAGGTCCAGCAGCGCCACGGTCAGCCGGTACGCCCCATAGAAGTTGGTGTCGAGCGCCAGCTGGATCTTGTCGAAGTCGGGCGCCACGCCCGCCACGCCGAAGTCGCTGCCGATGCCAGCGTTGTTGACCAGCACGTCCAGCCGACCGGGGTCCGAGCGCACGCGCTGTGCAGCCGCGGCGATGCTGTCGGGGTCGGCCACGTCGAGCGTCAGCGCCCGCACCGTCGCGCCCGTCGCGTCCGCCAGCTCGCGCGCGGCCGCGTGCGACTTGTCGGCGTCGCGGGCGCTCAGCAGCACCTCATACCCCTGCTCGGCCAGCTGGCGCGCGACCTCGCGCCCGATCCCGCGATTTGCGCCCGTCACCAGCGCCACCCTGCTCGATCCTTCGTCCGACCCGCTCGCTGCCTGCACGCTTGCGTTCATGTGCTCCCCTCTCATCGCTCGTGGATGCGCACACCTCTAGCATGCCGCCGATGCGCGTAGCGGTCGTCGACATCGGCACCAACTCCACGCGGCTTCTGATCGCCGACGTGGACCCGGCCAGCGGGTCGATCGAGCAGCTGGTCAGGCGCTCGCGGGTCACCCGCCTGGGCGCGGGCGTCGACTCGTCGGGCTCGCTGTCTGACGACGCCATCGAGCGAGTGTTCGCCACGCTGGCTGACTATCGCCAGGCGATCGATGCCCATGGCTGCCAGGCCAACCTGGCGGTGCTCACGTCCGCGGTGCGCGACGCCGCCAACGGAGCTTCGTTCGCCGAGCGTGTGCGCGAGCACTTCCACCTCGACGCCCGCGTGCTGAGCGGCGACGAAGAGGCGCAGCTGACCTTCCTCGGCGCCATGTCCGGACGCCCGGACGACCCGGAGCACGCAGCGCAGCCCACTGTCGTGGTTGACATCGGCGGGGGCTCCACCGAGTTCGTGGTCGGGCGCGGCCACACGGCCGGGTTTCACACCTCGCTGCCCGCAGGCGTGGTGCGCATGAGCGAACGCCACATCCACTCCGATCCGCCCGCTCCCCATGAGCTGCAGGACCTTGCGCAAGACGTCCGCAACACGTTCCTCGACGGCCTGCCCGCGCCCGAGCGCGCGCCCGTCACACACGCCATCGCAGTCGCCGGCACAGCCACGTCGGCCGCCGCCATCGACCAGGAGCTCGACCCCTACGACCCCGAGCGAGTCCACGGCTACACGCTGCGCCTGGCCACCGTCGAACTGCTGCTCGCGCGGCTGGCCGACATGGACGAAGAGCGCCGCCGCCAGGTGGTCGGCTTGCACCCCGATCGCGCGCCCACGATCGTCGCCGGCATGATCCTGCTTGAGGAGGCAATGCGCGCGTTCGACCTCGACCAGGTCGAGGTCTCAGAGCACGACATCCTGTTTGGAGGAGCCCTCCGCCTGGCCGGCTCCGGGTGACGGGCGGCCCACGCCGCGACCGCCACAACGGCGCTGGCGCCAAGCCTCGTAGCGCCCGCGCGAGGGCCCAGCGCCATGGGAGGCCTCAGCGCCCGCCGGCGGCTCAGGCCAGGTTGGCTTTGCGCGGGTAGGCCACCGTCGGGTCGGTCAGCACATTGACCAGCGCGGGCCTGCCCGCCGCAAACGCGCGCTCGAGCGCCCCGCACAGCTCCGCCGGGTATTCCACCAGCTCGCCGTGACAGCCCAGCGCCTCGACCACGCTGTCATAGCGGGTGCCCGGACGCAGGTCCGCCGCGACCGAGTAGCCATACAGGAACTCCATCGGGTGCTTCTCCAGTCCCCAGATGCCGTTGTTGCCCATCACCGCAACCACATTCACCCCATGGCGCGCCAGCGTGTCGAACTCCAGCCCGGAGAAGCCGAACGCGCCGTCGCCCAGCAGCACCACCACCTGGCGCTCGGGGTGGGCGAGCTTGGCCGCGAGCGCATAGCCCGGCCCGGTGCCCAGACAGCCGAACGGCCCGGGATCCAGCCAGCAGCCGGGCTGGTAGCTGTCCACCACGCGCCCCGCGTACGACACGAAGTCGCCGCCGTCGCCCACCACGATCGCGTCGCGATCGAGCACCTGCGCGAGCTCTGCATACAGGCGCATCGGGTGAAGCGGCGCGCGATCGTCCTCGCGCTCTGACCGCTCCGCCTCGCGGCGCTCGGTCTCGGTCGCGCGCAGCCCAGAGATCCACGGCTCGCTCGACAGCGCCGCCGCGCCGGCCGCGCCGCGCAGGTCCGCCAGCGTCGCAGCGATCGACCCGTAGCACTCGGCCGCCACCGCGCGCGCGGGGCTACGTTCGGGTTCGGCCGCGTCGATCACCACGATCTCCGTCTCCTCGCCGAACGCGCCGCCGAAGCCCAGGCGAAAGTCCATCGGCACGCCCACCACCAGCGCCACGTCCGCGCCCGTCAGCGCCTGCGAGCGCGCGCGCGAGAAGAACAGCTCGTGATCGGCCGCCAGGCACCCGCGCGCCAGGCCGTTGAGGAAGACCGGGATGCGCAGTGTCTGCGCCAGGTCCGCCAGCGCCGTCTCGCCGTGGGCCCAGTACAGGTCTGTGCCCGCCATGATCACCGGCCGCTCCGCCGCGCGCAGCAGCTCGCCCGCGCGCTCGATCGAGCGCGCGTCCGCAACCCGGCCGCCCGCGCCTGCGGCTCGTCCGTTGCCGGGCTGGGCGGCCTGCGAGGGATCCTGCTCGTACAGGCCCTCCTGCTCGGCCGCCTCCATGAACACGTAGTCCAGCGGGAAGTCCACAAACGCCCCCCCGCCGTGCGGCGCCAGCGCAGCCGCGAACGCGTCGTCGACCAGCCCCGGGATCTCCTCGGTGCTCTGCGCCGTCGCAGCCAGCTTGACCAGCGGGCGCACGAACGGCACGTGATCGATCTCCTGCAGCGACCCCTGCCCCCAGCGCAGCGCCGGCGCGCGCCCGCCCAGGATCACTATCGGCGAGTGGTTGGCCTGGGCCGATGCGATCGCGCTCATCCCGTTGGTCACGCCCGGCCCGGCCGTCAGCGCGCACACGCCCGGCTCGCGTGTCACCTTCGCCCAGCCCTCCGCAGCGAACGCCGCCGTCGACTCGTGGCGAACGTCCACGATGTCGATGCCCTCCTCGCGACAGCCGTCATAGATCGAAAACAGGTGCCCGCCCGACAGCGTGAACAGCTTGCTCACGCCGTGGGCCTTCAGCCTGCGCGCCACCAGGCGCCCGCCATGGAAGGTCTTTGTGTCCTGCATGCTGTCGGTCGACACTGACGGCGACTCTACCTTTTCGCGCCCTCAACGCGCCCGCAGGACGTTAAAAGCGCGCTCACGGGATGCCGCGAGCATCCCCACATCTTGCGCCACGTGCGCAGTGCCCGGAGTGGGACTCGAACCCACACGCCCGTCCTGGGCCATCGATTTTAAGTCGATTGCGTTTACCGATTCCGCCACCCGGGCAATTGGGCCGAGATCAGTTTATGTAAGTCAATCCATGCGTCCGTTGACGCATGAGCGAGATGCTTCCCTGACGCATGGCCGGGTAGAAGGCGCCCAGCCCGGGTAAAGGGCCTGCAGCCCCGCAAACACGGCTGCCTGGACGCGGAAACCCGCAACTCCGGCGCTGCTACCGTGTCTTAGGGGGAGAGCAAGGCAGCGATCGGACATTTCCATGGAGGTCTCCGCCCTAACACACCGAGGGAGCGTCTCGGGCCTGCGTGGCCCGTCACCGCTGCTGCGCCTGCAATCGGACGAGCGCCTGATCGCCCTCACGCGCCGCGGCCAGCATGCGGCCTTCGAGACGCTCTTCTCTCGTTATCAGTCGCGCCTGCTGTCCTTCTGCCGGCACATGCTGTCCTCGCGCGAGGACGCCGAGGACGTCCTACAGGAGGTGTTCGCCGCCGCGTTCAACGCCGTCCTCGCAGACGAGCGCGAGATCAATGTGCGCCCCTGGCTGTATCGGATCGCCCGCAACCGCTCGCTCAACCACCTGCGCCGGGCGTCTGCCGTGGGCGTGGACTCGATGGACGTGCACTTCGCCGACAACGGCCTGTCGACCGGCGACCGGGTCCTGCGCAGGGAGAGCTTTCGCGAGCTCGTCGCCGACGTGCATGAGCTTCCTGAGACCCAGCGCACCGCCCTGCTGCTGCGCGAGATCGACGCGCTGTCCTACGACCAGATCGCCCACGCCATGGAAACGACCGTGCCGTCGGTCAAGTCGCTGCTCGTGCGCGCCCGCATCTCCCTGGCCGAGGCCGCCGAGGCACGCAAGCTCAGCTGCGACGAGGTCCGCCTCGAGCTCGGCGAGGCAGCCGAGGGCCTGAGCAAGCTCAGCCCGCCCGCCCGCCGCCACGTGCGCAGCTGCGATCGCTGCAGATCCTTCAAGGCGCAGCTCAAGGAGAACAACCACGCGCTCGCCGCCATCTTCCCGGTCGGCCCGCTGCTGCTCGCCAAGAAGCTGCTGCTGACCAAGCTCGGCACGACCGCCTCGGCCGGCGGCGCCCACGTCGCCGGCGGCGCCGGCGTGGGCGCAGGCGCCGGGGCCGGGGCCGGCGCCTCGGTCGGAGCGGGCGCAGTCGCCGGTGCCAGCGCAGCCGGCGGCTCGGGCCTTGCCGGCGGAATGCTCACCGCCGGAGCCGGCGCCATCGCCACCAAGGCCGTCGCCGGGCTCGCCGCCGCCGCGATCGTAACCGCCGGCGCCGTAGCGGCCGATCACGCGGTCGTCCCCCAACACCACCGCCCCCGCGCGACCGTCGCCCGGACGGGGTACTCGAGCAGCGC
>Ga0209420_1001243_pt1 | contig 12204 bp, 7 predicted proteins | sample BlaSpr_A8_OM1_O1_FD_187972 | JGI IMG/M metagenome (GOLD analysis project Ga0209420, IMG submission 187972) | Forest soil microbial communities from Thunder Bay, Ontario, Canada - Black Spruce, Ontario site 2_A8_OM1_O1 (SPAdes) (version 2) | ecosystem: Environmental > Terrestrial > Soil > Boreal... | reverse complement strand
CGAACGTCATCGACTGGCCGGAGCTCGGCACGTGGGCCCGCAACCGTGGCGTCGTGATTTTCGGGCTCATCCTGATCGCCGCGCAATTGATCTGGAAGTCGATTTTCATCAGCAACTACTTCTTCTGGCAGGACGACTTCCACTTCACCGAGCTGGCCCTCGGCCATTCCTTCACCTGGAGCTACCTGACATACGTCGGGGCCGGTCACCTGTTTCCCGGGGTCTACGCGATCGTCTGGGTCGTATCCCGGATCGCGCTGTACAACTGGGCGTTCGCGTCGGCGATCACCGTGATCATGCTGGCCGCGGCGGGCCTCGCCGCGCTGCGGCTGCTGCGGACGCTGTTCGGTGACCGCCCGGCGATCCTGGTGCTGCTGCTCATCTACCTGCTCTGCCCGCTGACCATGCTGGACCTGCGGTGGTGGTCGACGGCGATGGAGCTGCTGCCGCTGCAGATCGCGGTCTTCATGGCGCTGAACGCGCAGGTCTACTACGTGCGGACCGGGCGCTTCCGGCACGCGATCGCCGTCGCGGCATGGCTGGTCTTCGGGCTGATCTTCTTCGAGAAGGCGCTGATCCTGCCGCTGGTGCTGCTCGGCGTGACCTCCGGGTTCCTGATGGAAGGGCCCTGGCCGCGCACCATCGCGCGGTGCCTGGTGAAGTACTGGAAGTCCTGGGTGCTCGAGGTGCTGATCGTCACGGCCTACGCCGTGGTGCTCAGCCAGTCGCTGCAGACGTCGACCGCGCAGCCGACGGTCTCGGGCGTGAGCCAGACGTTCAGCTTCACCTGGGGGCTGCTGAAGAACACGTTCGTGCCGGGCGCGCTCGGCGGGCCGTGGCAGTGGTTCCCCATCGAAGACGCGCAGTACGCGGCATCGGCGCCGCCCGGCATGCTGGCCTGGCTGGCGGTGATCGTGGCCGTCACCGTCATCCTCGCCAGCATCGCGCTGCGCCGGTACGCCTGGCGTGCCTGGGCGATCCTGGCCGGGTGGCTCGTCGCCGCCGACGTGACGCCGGTCGTGCTCGGCCGGGTCGAGGTCCTCAACGCCGGGGCGCTGGCGCTGGAGACCCGGTACGTCTCCGACGCGCTCGGAGTCCTCGTTATCTGCCTGGGCCTGGCGTTCCTGCCACTGACGGGCCAGCCGGACATCCGGAGGCGCACCGCGATCCCGGCCGGAACCCAGGTCGGCCGGCTGGCCGCCGCGGGCCTGGTCGGCGCGTTCGTCATCGGATCGGTATGGTCCGTGCAGGACCTGCAGACCACCACATCCGGCCTGCAGACCCGGCTGTACATCGACAACGCCCGGGTAGCGGTCGCGCAGGCGCCTGCGCACACGGTCATCGCTGACTCGCAGGTCCCGACCACGATCATGATCGGCGCGTTCGGGCAGAACGCCGACACCTCCAGGGTCATCGGCCCGATGGAGGACGCGGCAGCCAAGGCCCGGCTTCGGTGGACGTCGTCGCCGCACGGGACGATCGATCACCTGATGGTGTTCGGCACTGACGGCAGGCTTCGCCAGGCCGCCATCTACGGCCAGACCTCCGCGGCGCCCGTGGTCGGTCGGCAGTGCCACCCGGCAGCCCACGGCCGGGTGGTCGCGACGTTCCCCGCACCGGCCGACCCGCACAGCACGGTGCTGCGCATCGCGTATCTGGCCGACACGGCGGCGGGCGGCACCGACATGACGATCCGGTATGGGAGCAGCACGCAGCAGCTCGCGATCGAGCCGGGCCTCCACACCGGGTACCTGGCGATCCAGGGCAGCGCCGCGACGGTCACGATCTCGAGCCCGGCGATCCACGGCCTGTGCGTCGGCGACGTGCAGGCCGGCATCATCGTGCCGTCGCCGACCGGGCTGGTCATCCCGGCCGCGTACTGACCTAGTCCGCGAGGGTCCCCACCGCGGCGCCGCCACGGGCCCGCTCGAGCAGCCGGGCGTGCTCGTCGTCGGGAACCGGCGCGGCCCGCTGCGCGAGCAGCACCGGGATGTCGTTCTCTATCCGGTAGCTGCGCCGCAGCCGGGGGTTGTACAGCAGCGCCTCGTCGGCGAAGTACAGCAGGCCGCGCTTGTCGATGGGGCAGACCAGGATCTCAAGCAGCGTCTCGTCGAAAGCCATGAGCCTCTCCTTCCTTGCGCCAGGTTCGCGGTGGCGTGTCGGGGCCCATGCTCGGCGCGGGCTGCGAGGCGTCGGGTTGCCTGGACAGCAGCACCACGACCCCGCAGGCGACGAGGATGCCCCCGATGCGGAGGGCCAGCCGCACCGGGTCCGAGGGGAGCCGCTCGTGGAACAGCCACGTGCCGGCCACGATGAAGTAGACGCTCCCGAGCACGTTGGACACGGGAGCGACGATCGAGATCCGGCAGCGCTGCAGCGCGGTCTGGAACAGCAGCAGGCCGGCCGCCGAGCACGCGGCCATCACGTACGGGTACGGCGACGACAGCAGCGCGACCAGGGTTCCACCTATGCCGTCGTGATGCGCAAGCGTTCCGGACACCCCCTTGATGGCCAGCGCGGCGACGCCGTACAGCAGCCCGGTGGCGATGCCGAAGGCCACGCCGCTGCCTGGCTGCGCGTGCTTGCGCCCGCTCGCCCGCAGCGCGCTGACCGCGAAACCGAGCGCGAACAGCACGGACACGATCGCGATGATCGCCAGCCGGATCCCGCTGACCTGGTGGCCCACCTGCGGGGGTTCACCGCTGGCCGATAGCGCCAGCAGCACCACCGACAGCGCCATGACCGCCACGCACACGTACTGCAGCCGGCCCAGGCGCTCGTGCAGCACCAGGCGGGACAGCACGAGCACGACCGCCACGCCGGCGGCGATCACCGGCTGGACCAGCGTCACCGGCGCGAAGATCAGCGCGAGGACCTGGAACGCGAGCCCGAACAGCATCAGCATGAACCCGGCCAGCCACCGCGGCGACGTGGCCAGGCTCGCCACGAACGACACGATCCGCCCGGCGCCGATGGCCGGGAGCTGCCCGAGTGCCTGCTTCTCCACGATCAGGCCGTAGTTGTAGGCGATGGTGGATAGCAGGGCCAGCCCGATACCCACATCCGTGCTACCGGTCACCCGCGCCTCCCTGGCTCGTCAGATTCCCGAGGGCCGTCGCGTACAGGCCGGCGAACCTGGCCGCCGACGGCTCGCTGAACAGGGCACGCCGGTACCGCAGGCACAGGTGCAGCCGCCCGCCGACCGTGACCGCGCCGACCGAAAGACCGCGCGGCATGTGCGCGGACGTCGAGAACCACATATCGGTCGCCGTCGCGGCGCCGAACCGGGGCGGGCCGACCACGCCGAGGTTGGAGACCAGGGACGTGTCGCAGAGCAGCGGCCCCGCCGTCCGCAGCGCCAGCCGCAGCACCCCGCGCTTCACCGCCGGGGGCCACCACGCCGCGGCCAGCGCGCGGCTGGCCGGGTCGACCTGCGGCCCGGCCTGCTGCTTGGCCGGGCGGGTCTGCGCGGCCACGTCGGCGACCAGCCCGGCCAGGTCGCCGCCGCCGGACGGCGCCGGCACCGAAACGGTGGTCAGCCGGGACAGATTGCCCGCCGTGCCGGCCTGCCCCTGCGGCCTGGCGTTGACCGGCATCGTGATCCGGATTAAGCCTGCCGGCCGCCCGTGCGCGCTGTTCCACCGCGCGATGGCCAGGACCAGCGCGGCGATCAGCACGTCGTTCACGGTGCCGCCGCCCGGGTGGCGCCCGGCGGGCACCGGCCGTCCGGGCAGCAGCACGAACCCGTAGCCCGGCAGGCCGGCGGCGCGGCCCGGCTCCCGGTCGGCGGCGATCCGCGCGGCGCGGCCCTGCTGCGCCCGCTCCGCTGCCCCGCGCCCGGCGCTTGGCGGCGGCGCGGCCGGGACCTGCAGGGGCGCGTCCGGCGCGACTGGGCCGGCCGGGGGATCCGCGGCCGCCCCGCCCGGGTAGTGCCCTGCGATGCTGCGCAGCAGCTCGAGACTGGACAGGCCGTCCAGCGCCGCGTGGTGCGCGTTGAGGATCACCCGGTCCTCGCCCGGCCCGGCCGCGAGCAGGATGCGCAGCGGGGGCGAGCTGCGCAGCGGCGGCGCCGCGGACAGGAACCGCGCCCGCACCCGCGCGAGCTCGTCCTCGCCGGCCCAGGCCGCGGTCGTGACCGGGTCGCAGTCCGGCTGCCCCGGCACCTCCCAGGCGTACCGCCGCCACCACGCGCCCGGCGCCCGGCGGACCAGCGCCCGCGGCTGCGCGGCCAGCGCGGCGGCCGTGGCGTCGCGCAGCGCGCGGGCGTCCAGGTTCCCCGGCACGCGCACCTCGACGTGCACGTTGCAGGGCTCGGCCGGCGCGTCGTAGTAACAGCTCAGCTCGTCCGCGATGCCGAAGGGTGCCCGTTGCAGGGAGGGCCGGAACGCTGACGCCCCGGGGGCGGCCTGGCCCTCCCGCGGACCTGGCCCGGCCGCGTGCCGCGTGCCGCGCGAAGCCGGCGTCACCGCGGGCCGCCGATGCTGAGCGGCCGGTCGCTCGGGGGGAGCTTGACTCTGGTGCCGTGGCCGGGCAGCGGGCGGGACGGCCGCCAGCCGCTGCGGTCTGTTGCCCACCTGGTCGAGGCCGACGCAGGGTACAGGGCGGCGGCCAGTGCCAGCAGCGCGCACGCCTGGCCGGCCGGCCCGAACGCGCCGCCGCCGAGCGTGGCCGGAGCGGTCGCGGTGGCGGCGATCAGCCCGGCCGCCAGCATCGCCACCAGGCTGACCACGGGCAGCCAGCGCGGCCGCAGCGCCGCGACGACCGCGACCACCGGCAGGGCCAGCACCACCGGCCCGCCGATGAGCAGGATGAGCACGGCGACGGCCGCCGGGCCGGCCCAGCGCAGCGGCAGGCGGGCGATGCGGCCCGGCCGGCGCGCCGGGTCCTCGGCACCGCGGGCCGGCGTGATCGCGCCGCGCGCGTCGTGCGGGGGAGGCACGTCGCGCGGCGCCCGGCCGGGCTGACGGCGGAACCGGACGTAGGCCAGGGCGACCACGGCGACGCCGAGCAGGCTCAGGACCTCGAGCGGCTCCCATACCGCAGCCAGGCGGGTCCCGCTCAGCAGCAGGATCGTGCCGGTCTCCAGCACGGCGAAGTAGACCGCGGGGATCACGTAGGACATCCACCGCCGCCATCCCGCGGCGACGCACACCAGGCCGATAAGCGCCAGGGCGGCCAGCGCGAGGCCGATGTGGTACCAGGTCGACGGCGCGAACGTCATGGTGATCACGCCGCCGGCGCCGGCCGGCACGATGAAGCCCTGCTGCCAGCCGTCCAGCGTCGCCGATGCCAGCCGGTGCCCGTTGAGCGTGGCCTCCCAGCCGGGGCTGGCGTTCTGGTGCACCTCGACGTAGGTCTCCTGCCCAGGGCCGATGCGCACGGAGCGGCTGTCCGCCTGCCAGCCGAGCACGTGCAGCGGGCGTGCTGGCGCGGTGCCCGCCGAGGCGGCCGCCGTCGACCGCAGTGCCACGTCGGTCATCGTGAACAGCCCGGGGGCGACGTACAGCCGGTGCTTCCCGCTGCCGAGGGTGACCGAGGAATCCTGGGCGCACAGCCGCACGCTGACCGGCAGGCCGCCGGACAGCTCACCGAGGGTTCCGCTGACGGAGGTCGCGAGGTTGCGCCCGTCGATGCTGATGACCGGCCCGCTGCCGCAGGCCAGGCTGAATTTGGCGGTCTTGTCGAGCGTGTCGACGTGCAGCCCGGCCAGCGCCGGGATCGTCAGCTTGGCCAGCCCGAGCACCGGCTGTCCCGACGACGTTCCCGGCTGCGCGGCCTTGGCCCAGCCGGGAAAGCTGATCTGGATCTGGTTGGTGGTCAGCGCCTTCGTCAGCATGGCTACGCCGCCCAGGCCGATCGTGGCCTGCCGGGTGCCGGCGGGGCTGGTGACCTTGATTTTGGTCGGCGCGGCCGCGAAGCCGTAGGCGGGCTGCACCACGATCTCGGAAATCCGCCGGGCACGGTGCCAGCTCGCGCTGATGACCGGGTTCGACGACCCGGATATCCACGGCACGGCGGTCTTCGGGTTGAACAGGTTGCCCGCCCCGAACTCCGGCAGGTCGCCCCAGGTGGAGCTCGCGCTGACCAGCAGCGCAGTCCGTTGCGGCCGGGCGAGCTTGCCGAGCAGGGTGTCCAGCCCATCGCTCGGCTGCGCCACCGCCGACGCCGTCACCCCGAGCCGCAGCGGGACCGGCAGGCTGAACAGCCGGGCGATCGGCTCGGTCGCGGCGCGGTCGGCCACACCGGCCGGGGCCGGCGCCGACTGGTGGAAGGAGAACGCGACGGCCGACGCGGACACGCCCGCCGCGCTGTCTTCGGCCGGCTTCAGGTAGCGGGTCACCCGTACCCCGGGGATCAGCACGTTCCTGATGCCGGCGCCGGGATTGCCCGCGACGACGTTGCTCGCCCCCGCGATCGTGATCCGCAGCCACTTGGTCGGGCCCGGCCGCACGCTGAGCTGCTGGGTCGCGTTGGCCGGCGTGGTGGCCGTGGTGACGCTGCCCTGCGCGGTGCTGACCTTGAGCTGGTTCGCGATGGACCGGCTGAAGCCGTCGTCGAGGAGCTGAACGCCGATGCTGGACGGCAGGTCGAGGGCGCGGTTAAAGGTGATCTGGATCCACTGGCCGACAGGCGTGCTGGGATTGCCTTCCGCCCAGGCGGTGGCGCTGTTCCCGTCGAAGGCGTTGACCGGGTCGTACTGCGGCTCGTAGGTGAGCCAGGAACCGTACGAGGACGCGGTGACGCTGGCCGCGCCGGACAGCACGGCGACGGTCTGATGGCCGGCGGCCGGCACCGGAAGGATCTCGCGCGGCGGGCCGCCCGCCCCGCCGAGCGGGTCGTCGGCCGGGTTGGTCTCGGTGGCGGTGTACGTGAACGACGTGTTCGCGTTGGTCAGCCCGAACGCGGTGTCCTGGCGGCGCTGCCCGTCGGTGACCGCCCAGAGCGCCGGCCGGCCAGCCAGCTTGTCGCCCGCGATGACCGCGGCCTGATCGCCGAGCAGTCCCTGCCCGGAAAGCTGCAGCAGTGAATCCGGGCCGCCGCTGACCAGCTCGGTGTCGCTGACCGGCAGCGCGACGGCCGGCGACGACGGCCGCTGGGCCGCGCTGGCCGCCTGGAAAACCTCGACGGCCGGGTACCGCGGCAGGTACGCCTGGACCTGGTGGATCGCGCCCGGATCGGTCTGATCGCCGGTGATCATCGGCCCGAACGAGGCGACCCGGCTGAACCCGGACAGGGTCAGTGTCGCCGCGACGGTCTGCGGCGGGGTGTATCCCAGCTGGTTCGGGCTGAGGTCGTTGCGCACCACCACGTACCGGACGCCGGCCCGGGCCAGGTACGCGGCGAGCCCGGGGACCCGCTGGCCGGACTCGATCGAGGTCTCCGCGGTGTCGAGGAAGGCCTGTGATCCCGGGCCGCCGTACGGCACCAGGCTGCGCTCCACCCAGGGCGAGGTGGCCAGCGGCTCGAGCGGCTCGTCGATCGGGTCGCCCCACAGGTAGATCCCGTGGCTGTCCCCGGGCACCACGAGCGCGGTCTGGTCCGGCGAGTGAGCGGCCAGGAAGCCGGCCACCTGGTACCAGTACCGCGGCACGCTGCTGAACGAGCCTGGCTGCAGGATCTGGCCGGTCAGATACGGCAGCGCGAGGCCGGCCAGGCACAGCGCGATCACCGGCGCCAGCACGATCCCGGCTGCCAGGCGCCGGAATCCCCTCGGCGTCGGAAGAGCACGCCGGCTGGCACCGGCGCACACGTGCGCGATGCCGAGCACGAGGGCCAAAGCGGCGACCGGCTCGAGCTTGCTGACGTTGCGGAACGGGGCGAGCGTCCCGTTGAGCTCGCTCTGCACGAGCCCGTGCAGCGGCCCGCCGAGCGCCCCGGCGTAGCCGGCCAGCGCGATCACCGCGGCGAGGCCGACGCACAGCCGCAGCCACAGCTGATCGGGCAGGTCACGCCGGGCCAGGCCGGCCAGGCCGACGGCCGCCGCGACCGCCGCCGCGGCGATCGCGGCCGGGTTGGCCACCATCTCCCAGCCCGCCGACAGCCACGGGCCGCCGAGGTTGAGGTAGGCGGTCCAGTTGCCCGCGCCGCGCAGGAACGCGTCGGCCGACATCGTCTTCGTAGTGGTGCTTGCCTGCTCCACGAACGGCAGGAAGTTGAACGAATAACGGCCCTGCAGCAGCAGCGGAACGGCCCACCACGCGGTAGCCGCGGCCACCGCGGTCGCCCACAGCAGGCAGACCTTGACGCGCTGCCGTCCCCGCGTGTGCGTCAGCAGGTACAGCCCGGGCACCACCAGCGCGCAGATCGTGGACACCGCGTTCACGCCGCCCATCAGCGCGACCGCGATGCCGGAGCGGGCGCAGCCGGCGAGGACCGACCCGCGCCCCTGCAACGTCCTGGCCAGAGGCAGCACGGCCCACGGCACCAGCAGGCCCGGCAGGGCCGCGGCCGACGTGGACCCGATCACGATCGTGAACGTGGGCCACAGCACGAAAACGACGCCGGCCAGCAGCCTGGAGGCGTCCGAGCCGATCCGCAGCGTGGTGGCGAGCCTGGTCATGCCCCAGAACCCGGCGGCGACCAGCAGCGAGAGCCAGAGCCGCTCGACCACCCACACGGGCAGCTGCAGCGCCTGCCCGAGCAGGAAGAACGGTGCCATCGGGATCGCGTAGCCGATGTACTGGTTCTGCAGCGTGCCGAACCACTCGCGCGGATTCCACAGCGGCCACAGGCGCTCGATGAACTCGGCCGCGTTGATGTCGACGCCGAGCTTGGTGTCGAAGATCATCCGGCCCGGCGCGTTCGCGGCCAGGACGATCAGGGCGACCAGCCAGACCAGCAGAAACCAGCGCCAGTTCGCCGCGGCCCACCGCCCCGGGTGACGCGCGCCGGCCTCGGGCTCCGGCGCCGCGTCCCCGGCATCCGGCTGATAGCGGGCGGGCTCGGCGGTATGCGCGAGATCACCTGCCGGAACACCGGGGTGGGCGGGACGAGCGGGGGGCCCGGGAATGGCCGGTGCGGTCACTCGATGCGCCTCAGGATCAGCAGCAGGTTCCAGGTGGCGATCTCGCGGAGCCCGGGAATCCGCACGATCGCCCTGCACCAGCGCGGGTAATAGCGCGGCAGCGCGTCCACGATGCGGATGTCGCTGCGTGACCTCACCAGCCGCAGAACGGCACCCACGTGCACCGGGAAAAGGGTGGCGCCGACGCGGTTCTTCGGTGGGCGGCCATTCCGCCGCTCGTAGCGGCGCTCGGCAAACCGGGAGCCGAGGTAGTGCCACGGCGACATCTCGTGCCCGCCGTGCGGCGAGTACCAGTTGCAAAACGACAGGTAGACGAGCCCGCCCGGCCTGGTGGCGCGGACCATCTCGTCGATCAGGCCGAGCGGGTCCCTGACGTGCTCGAGCACGTTGGACGACAGGCACAGGTCGGCTCCGCCGTCGCGCACCGGCAGCCAGTAGCCGTCGGCGAGCACGGCGCCGGACGGGGCGGTGCCGCGGCTGAGCATCTCCGCGGAGTCCGGCTCGAACAGGAAGCAGCGGGCGCCGCGTTCCCTGAGCGCCTCGGTGAAGTGCCCGGGCCCGCCGCCGACGTCGACGACCGTGCAGCCGCCCAGGTCGAAGTAGTCCTCGATCTGGCAGACGGTGTCCTCGGCGAGGTTCGTGTAGAAGGTCTCCGGATCGGTCTGCTCCTTGCGGAACAGCCGGTACAGCCGCACCGACCTGAGCAGGCCCCGATGCCGGCGCCAGGTGCCGGCCTGGTCCGGGCGCGCGTCAGACTCGACCGATGCCGAGGACGGTTGGCTAAGTGGCGGGGGCAACAGGCTCATGGAGGTCCTCTGGATTGCGTGGATTGCGCGCTCTCCTGCATCGCTGGCCGGCCCCCGCCACTAGGGCACCGTCAGTTATGGCGCACGGCCCGCCGCAACGAGCTGAGCGAACCGGGAGCCACTCTCCAGCATCCCTGGGCCAGGCATCAGCGACTTGTCGAAATTACCAGAACTTATGCTCCATTGTCCGGTAGACATTACCTGCGAGTAATGATAGCTCTGGTGCGGTGTCGCAACCAGAGGTGGAGCGTGGACGCGTGAACGACGAGTCGGCCAGCCCGTCCGCCGCCACGGCAACCGCGGCCGGGCCGTTAGTGCCCACGACAGCCGGAGCAAGCGCCCCGGCGCCGCCGCTAGCGGGCGCCCCTGTGCTGCCGCTGGCGGGCGCGCCTGCGCCGCCGCCCGCGAGCCTCGCGCCGATGCAGCTGCCACGCGCCTCCGCGACCCGGCCCGCGCGGCACATCCTGTTCGTGGCGTGGCGCGACCTCGCCAATCCCAGGGCAGGCGGGTCCGAGATCCTCGTCGACCGGCTGGCCGAGGGCATGATCGCCCGCGGCGACGAGGTCACCCTGCTCTGCGGCGGCCCGGTCGGCGAGCGCTCGTACCAGGTGATCAGGAACGGCGGCAGCTACACCCAGTTCCTGCGCGCGCCGCTGAAGTACCACCGGGTGCTCAGCGACTGCGACCTTGTGGTCGAGGTCTGCAACGGGATGCCGTTCTTCGCTCCGCTGTGGGCTCGCCGTCCCATGATCTGCCTGGTGAATCACGTGCACACCGAGCTGTGGGAGGTTCGCTTTCCCCCGGCGCTCGCGGCGTTCGGCCGGTACACCGAGAGCGTGCTCATGCCGCGCGCGCACCGGAACAACCTGTTCCTCACCGTGTCGTCCTCGACCGCGGCCGCGCTGACCGACATCGGGGTGCGGCAGGACCAGATCCGGCAGGTCTGCAACGGCGTGGAGCCGCCGCAGCCGCTGACCCCGCGGTCACCGGAGCCGATGTTCCTCGCGCTCGGGCGGCTGGAGGACTACAAGCGCATCGACCTGCTGCTGCGGCTATGGGAGCGGGTACGGCACGTGGTGGGCGGCCAGCTGGTGATCGCCGGGGACGGCCCGGAGCGCGCGCGCATCGAGGCCCTTGCCGGGCCCGGGGTGGTCGTCACCGGGCGCGTGTCCGAGGAGGAAAAGCACCGGCTGCTGTGTTCCGCCTGGATGCTGCTGCACCCGGCGATGATCGAGGGCTGGGGGATCGTGATCACCGAGGCCGCGATCCGCGGCACCCCGGGTATCGGGTTCGACGTGCCCGGCCTGCGCGACTCGGTGGTGGACGGGGAGACCGGTGTGCTGGTCCGCAGCGAGGGCCAGTTCGCGTCCGCCTGGGCATCGCTCGCGCTCGACCACCGGACCCGCGAGGCGCTCGGCCGCGCCGCGCGGGAGCGGGCGCTGCGGCTGCACTGGTCGGCGGCGGTCGAGGGCTTCGCCAACGTGGCCGACGAGGCGATCGCCCGGGCCGGCGCCCCCCGAGGAACGTAGTGCCGGCGGTGACCACGGCCGGGGCGCCTGGCGGGCTGCGGGAGTTCTACGAGAACCCAGACACCCCGGCCAGCTCGGGACCGGACCGCGCCGTGCGCATGGCGCGCATGCTCGGCCAGGCGCTGGACGGTATGCCCGGCCCGGCGTGCATCCTGGACGTGGGCTGCGGCGACGGCGCCGCCGCCGTGCTCGCGGCGCAGCGGAACCCCGGGCACCGGGTGATCGGCCTGGACTGGTCGGCCGGTTCGCTCGGCCGGGCCCGGCGGCTCGGGCTGACCGTGGTGCGCGGTGGCGTGGACGCCCCCGGCCTCCCGTTCGCCGCCGAGTCCGCCGACGTCGTGATCATGAGTGAGCTCATCGAGCACCTGGTCGACACCGACTCCGCGCTGGACGAGGCGTTCCGGGTGCTCAAGCCCGGTGGCTCGCTGCTGATGTCCACGCCGAACCTGGCCGCCTGGTACAACCGCGGGCTGGTCGCGCTCGGCGTGCAGCCGATCTTCTCCGAGGTCAGCCTCCGCGGCGTCTACGGCAGGCCGGGCAGCCAGGTGGCCGGGCACCTGCACCTGTTCACCCGCGGGGCGCTGGTCGGGCTGCTGGCCGCGCGCGGCTTCTCCTCCATCGGCGTCCGCGGGGCGAGATACCACGACGTGCCGAAGCCGCTGCGCCCGGTCGACCGCGCGTTCTGCTCCTGGCCGGCCGCGGCGTCGATCCTGCTCGTCCACGCCAGGAAGACATGACGCTGCGGACTCTGGCCGAGGGCGCCGCGGCACGGCTTCGGGCCCGCGACGCCGGCGCGCCCGGTCCGCAGGCCGGCAGCTCAGCGGAACGGCCCCCAGATCCCGCC
>Ga0209420_1001242_pt1 | contig 12210 bp, 12 predicted proteins | sample BlaSpr_A8_OM1_O1_FD_187972 | JGI IMG/M metagenome (GOLD analysis project Ga0209420, IMG submission 187972) | Forest soil microbial communities from Thunder Bay, Ontario, Canada - Black Spruce, Ontario site 2_A8_OM1_O1 (SPAdes) (version 2) | ecosystem: Environmental > Terrestrial > Soil > Boreal... | reverse complement strand
GGCGGGGGAGGTGCGCGAGTTGGCGTTTGACGTGCGAGCGCTGGCCTGTCTGCGTCACGCTATCGCGGGGTGGGCCGGCGAGGAGATCCTCGACAGCGGGTCGGCTGAGGACCTCGTCCTGGCAGTCAACGAGCTGGCGAGCAACAGCGTTCGCCATGGCGGCGGTCGTGGGACGCTGCGCTACTGGAGAGAGGCGCAGGCGCTGGTCTGCGAGGTCCATGATGCGGGGCACATCGAGGATCCCTACGTGGGACGCACGCGCCCGGGACCCGACGCGCACAGCGGTCGCGGTCTGTGGCTCGTCGACCAACTCTGTGACGAAATGCAGATCCGCTCCTCGCGCGCGGGCACCGTGGTCCGCGTACTAAAGCGTGTGCCCTGAGAACCTCTTTCAAATAGGCGGTGCGGTCGGGGCGTTCATGGACCAAGCTGGGCGACGCGGGCCGGTGAAGGCCGTGCTGGTAGCACGGGCAAGCCGGTACGTGGCGATCCAGCGCCGTGTCCAGGGGCGCATCCGGGCGTGCCGATCTTTTGAAAGAGGTTCTGAGCCTGGGTTGAGTTTGCGCGCCGGCGCGGGCGCAGTAGCAGTCCCGTTGCGATACTGATGCGTCCTGGCTAAGTTCCGGCCTGTAGGCGCACGGGGGCAACGACTCGGCGCCGGCAGGCGTGGGCCAGCCTGGAACAGAGAGCCCATGACAGAGAAGGCGCCCCCGCGCGACATCGCCGTGGAACTGCTCGTCGAGGCGGGCGCGGTGATGGCCAGTTCCCTGGATCTGGCGACGACCATGCAGCAGGTGGCGCAGCTGACGGTGCCGCGCCTGGCGGACCTGTGCACGATCGACCTGTGCGACGACGCAGGCGGTGCGATCAGGGAGGTCGCGGTGGCGTCTGGTGATGTGGGGCTCGCCCACGATCTGGAGGCCCTGCGCCGGCGTCATCCGCTGGACCCGAACGGCGAACATCCGGTGGCGCGCGTGATCGCGAGCGGCGAGCCGATGCTGCTGGCAGAGATGAGCGACATGCTGATGCGCTCCTTTGCCCAGGGCTCCGAGCATGCGCGCTTCATGATCGAGCATCGCTACCGCTCGGCGGCGGTGGCCCCGTTGGTGGCGCGAGGACGCACGCTTGGAGCCCTGTCGGTGCTGCGCCTGGGAGACTGCGAGCCCTACTGCGGCGAGGATCTGGGCTTGGCCTGCGAGCTTGCCAGGCGCGCGGCCCTGGCGATCGACAACGCGCGCCTTTATTCGGAGGTTCGCCAGGTCGAGCAGCGCCTGGCAGCCATCCTCGTCAACCTCGCCGAGGCGATCACGCTGATGGACGCGCGGGGGCGGATGGTGTTCGCCAACCAGGCCGCCGCAGAGCTGCTGCAGGCAAGCTCGCCGGAGGAGCTCATGCAGGCGCGTCCAGGCTCGATCATGGAGCGCTTCCTCGTGCTCGACGAGCAGGGCCGCGAGCTTGCGCTCGATCAGATGCCGGGCAGACGCCTGTTCAAGGGCGAGCGTCCGCAGCCGCTGCTCGTCAGGAACGTCGTGCGCGCGACCGGCGAGGAGCGCTGGCTGATCGTGCGATCGTCGCCCGTGATCGACCCCGAGAGCGGCCGCGTGCTGTTTGCGGTCAACGTGTTCGAGAACATCACCGAGGTCAAGCGGGCCCAGCTGGCGGAGAGCTTCATGGCGGAGGCCAGCCGCGTGCTGGCCTCCTCGATGGACTACTCCGAGACGCTTCAGGGCATCGCGCGGCTGGCGGTGCCCCAGATCGCCGACGGCTGCGCGGTCGACGTCGTCAACGAGCACGGCGAGATCGAACGCGTGGCCATCCACCATCGCGATCCGGCGATGGTCGCGCTGGCACAACGGCTGGACCGCGGATATCGCCCGGCGCCGCAGGACCCTGCGGGCGTGCCGGAGGTCATCCGCAGCGGGCGCCCACGCCTGTACGCGGAGGTGGACCCGGACGCGCTGGCGGCGTACGCGACGGACAACGAGCACCTCGAGCTCTTGCAGGGGATCGGCGCGAGGTCGGTGATCATCGCGCCGCTGGCCGCGCCCGCGCGAACGCTCGGCGCGGTGACGCTCATCTGCTCGGACTCCGGGCGGAGCTTCTCGCACGCCGACCTGGCACTGGCCGTGCGGCTGGCCCGGCGTGCGGGTACCGCGGTGGAAAGCGCGCGGCTGTACACGGAGCGCAACAGGATCGCGCATGTCCTCGGAGCGGCCCTGCTGCCGGAGTCCTTGCCGGAGGTGCCCGGCGTGCAGATCGAGGCCCTGTACCGCGCGGCGGGAGAGCTCAACGACGTGGGCGGCGACTTCTATGACGTGTTGCCCTACGGCGCCGATCGCTGGCTGTTGGTGATCGGCGACGTCTGCGGCAAGGGGCCGCGCGCGGCGGGCGTGACCGCGCTCGCGCGCCACACGCTGCGCGCCGCGGCGATGCTCGGCCAGACGCCGACGGGAATGCTGGGCACCTTGCACCGGGCGCTGCGCAGCCAACCGATGGGTGCGGACCTGTGCACGGCGTCGCTGGTCACGATGTGCCATGCGGGGACGGGGCAGCCCGCCCAGCTGACGGTCACGCTCGCCGGGCACCCGCCGCCGCTGGTCATCGACGAGAGCGGGCAGGCCACCCAGGTCGGCAGGCCCGGCACGCTGCTCGGCGTGATCGACCCGATCGACGTGGCCGAGGTGGAGACGCAACTGCGCCCCGGCCAGACGCTGTTGCTCTACACCGACGGACTTCCCGAGGCTGGCAGATCAGACCACCGGCTCGGTGAGCGGGACCTGCTGGCGCTATGCGCCCAGGCGCCGGGTCTCGACCTCGCGGCGATGCTCGCCCGCATCGAGCAGACCGCCCTGCGACATGCGCAGGGCAAGCTTCGCGACGACATCGCGCTGCTGGCCGTGCGCCTTTGCTGAGGGCTGTGCCCGTGATGATGGCGGCGACGGCGAGCAGCTAGAATCCATGGTTATGGGGGTTGAGGACCAGCTGGGCATCACCGTCAGGCGCGAGGCAGACCGGGTTGTGGTCGACTTGGACGGCGAATTGGACATGGCCTCGGCTCCGCTGCTGCAGAGCGCCCTCGACAGCGCCGAGGTCGACCCCGAGACGATGGTCGTGCTCGACCTGCAGTCGCTTCAGTTCATCGACTCGACAGGGTTGCGCGCGATCCTGTCGCTGCGTGATCAATGCCGCGAGCGCGCTCAGCAGTTCGCGGTCACGCGCGGCTCGCCGCAGGTCCAGCGTCTGCTGGACATAACGGGCGTGTCCGAGCATCTGCAGACGCCGACCGCTTGAGGCGCCCGCAGCGGCGCAGCGCGCTCCGCCTCGCGGGCGGTGGACGACAAGAAGCGCTGAGCCGGTGCCCCCAGGCTCAGGGCAAATGCAGGGGATAATGGTCTGATGGGCCTTGACAGCGAGCAGCTGATCCAGGATCTGGCCGAAGCAGAGCGCGAGCGCGAGCAGCTCGTGCAGGAACTGCGCCACGCGCTGCGCGGGAGCGAGCGGCGCTTCGAGGCGATCGTGGGCTCGCTGACGGACGCGGTGACGATCCGCGATCGCGAGCATCGCTTCCTGTACGCGAACAGCGCTGCGATCGCGCATCTGGGCTTTGACTCGTGGGAGCAGCTGCGCGATACGCCGCCGGCGCAGATCATGAAGGACTACCTGGTGTGGGGCGAGGACGGCGGTGTGATCTCGATGGACGACATCCCCTCGGTGCGCATCCTGCGCGGCGAGCAGGCCGAGCCCTTGCTTATCAGGACGGTCCACCAAGAAACGGGTGCGGAGCGTTGGAACCTGCTCAAGGCCGCTCCGTTGCTGGACGAGGACGGCGAGGTGGAGGCGACGATCACGATCATCGAGGAGGTCACCGAGCGCAAGCGCGCGGAGCTGCGCGACGCGTTTCTGGCCCAGGCGAGCGCGGCTCTGGCGTCATCGCTGGACTACGAGCAGACGCTGCGCAACGTCGCGCAGTTGGCCGTTCCGGACATCGCGGACTGGTGCGCGGTGGACCTGCTCGACGAGGACGGGGACCGCAGGACGGTGGCGGTGGCGCATGTGGACCCGCAGCGCCTGAGCCTGGCGGAAGCGCTGCGCGGCTACGTGCCCGAGCAGCTGGATCCAGAGCGTGGCATCGGGCGGGTTCTGCATACCGGCGAGGCGGTCTTCTACGCGGAGATCCCCGACGAGATGCTCGTGGTGGCGGCAATTGACGAGCGCCACCTGGAGCTGCTGCGCGCGGTGGGCTTTCACTCGGCCCTGATCGTGCCGATGCGTCTGGGCGAGCGCATCCTGGGTGCGATGACGCTCGTGGGTGCCGAGTCAGGGCGTGCACTGGACCGGTTCGACCTCGAGCTGAGCGAGCAGGTGGCGGCGCGCGCGGCGGTGGCGATCGAGAACTCGAGGCTGTACAGCGCGCGCTCGTCGATCGCGCGTACTCTGCAGCAGAGCCTGCTGCCCGAGCAGCTGCCGGAGATAACGGGCTATGAGCTGGCGAGCATCTATCTGCCGGGTGTGGAGACGAGCATGGTGGGCGGCGACTTCTACGACGTCTGGGCGGTGCGCGACAGTTGGCTGATCGTGATCGGCGATGTGACGGGCAAGGGGATCGACGCGGCGGCGTTGACTGCGCTGGTCCGTCACACGGTGCGCACCGCGTCGGAGTTCGACGCCAGCCCGTCTCGACTGCTCGAGTTCGTGGACGCGACGCTCAAGAAGCGCCCGGTTCTGTCGGTGTGCACGGCGATGTGCGTGCGCTTGCAGGGCGACCGGGCGACGCTGGCGGTGGGTGGGCACCCGCTGCCGCTGCACGTCAGCTCTGAGGGCGTGCGCGAGCTGGGCGAGCATGGACCGCTGCTGGGCGCGTTCGCGGACGCGTGTTGGCGCGAGCACGAGGTGCACCTGAAGCCGGGCGCCACGCTGCTGGCCTACACGGACGGGATCACCGACGCGCAGGGCCAGGGCGACGTGCGCTTTGGCCTCGGGCGTCTGCGCGAGGCCGTGGCCGAGCTGGCGGACAGGCCGGCGGCCGAGATGGTGGACGGTCTGGCGCGCAGGCTGGCGGAGTTCCAGACGGGCGCGCACAGCGACGATACGGCGGCGATTGCGCTGCGTCGAGCCGTCGCCGGCACCGCGGGCGCGGACCGGGCGCAGGCGCATGAAGTCACGAGGGCGGGCACGGCGTCGGCCATGAGTGCGACGGCGTAGGCAGGCGGGGCGATGGTCAGGCAGGCGAGAATTACGATTAGCGAAGAGGTACGGGGGGCAAACCTACAGTTGTCGATCGACGGCGAACTCGACATCAGCACGGTGCCGTTGCTGGAAGCGCAGATCGAAGCGACACACGAGAGCCCAACCCCACTGACCCTGGACTTGAGCGGCCTGACCTTCATGGACTCATCTGGACTGCGTCTGCTGATCGAGCTCAGCGAGCGATCGCGGCGCGAGGCGTGGCAGCTCTCGCTGGTGCCTTCGCGCCACGAGTCTGCCAACCTCGTGCTGCGCATCACGGGCGCCGACACCGCTCTGCCGTTCACAGAGCGGGCGCCCGAATGACCGCACTGTCAAAAGGCGCGCGCGATGCCCAGGCCCCGCCGGCCCTGCGGCTGGACCTCGATCGCGACCCGCAGGCCCCCTCACTGGCGCGCGCGGCGGTCGCGGGCTTTTGCGAGCGCGGCGAGATGGATGGCGAGCAGGCGTCCACGCTGGCGCTGCTGGTTTCAGAGCTGGTGTCCAACGCGGTGATGCACTCGCAGGCGCCGCCGGCAAGCGAGATCCTGCTGTGCGTGTGCGTGCTCGACGAGGGCGGCGTGCGCGTGGAGGTGATCGACCGCGGCAGCGGCTTTTCGGTGATTCCCCGCGACCCGGCGCGATCGAACGGCGGCTACGGCCTGTTCCTGGTCGACCGGCAGGCCAGCCGCTGGGGCGTGGACCGGATGGGCGGCACGCGCGTATGGTTCGAGCTCGCTGCCTGAGCGTGCCGGAGGCCCGGAGCCAGGTAGTGGGTCAGTTTCAATCAAGTAGCCCCGCGATCTCCTTCAAGGACCAGACGTGATCCGCCTTGCCCGCCGCCATCGCGGGCGTCCGAGGGTAGGGGTTCTTGAGGCTCGTGTGGGGCCGCGCGAAGTTGTAGTGCATGTAGTGGAGCGCTACGGCGTGCGAGAAGTTCTCGGCCTTCTTTGAGAACGCATTGGTCAGCCGTGTGCAGCGGCGCATGCCCATCCGCATCGTGAGATTCTGGCGCTCGACGTAGCTCGTGCTGATCTTCGCCGGGTCCGGGTCGCCGCGCTTGACATCGATGTCCAGGCCAGTGCAGACAGCGGGGCTGTAGCGGCGCTCGCCTGACGGGTCAGAGCTATAGGTCTTTTGCAGGACGGCCCAATCGACCTGCGCCCCGAACGAGAAGCCGATCGCCGCCGCATACGCTTTCAGGCCGTCCGTCGTGATCTGCGGCCGATACTTGAGCCGCGTCCGCAGGTCCATCATGAACAGGAACCCATCTTCCGCTGTGCGCTGGCCGACGAACCACGACGGGACCAGCTTCGTGTCGTCGCAGATCGCGATCCACGTCCAGATGTCGCCGTAGCCGTACTTCCCCTTGTGCTGCTCGGGGACGTTCTTGGCCTTGGCGTAGCAGAAGTTCCAGATCTCGTCGCACTGGATCGTCCGGCACGGCAGATCGACCAGGACGTGGCTCTGGTAGGCGCTGCAAGCTTCCCCCAGGTCTACGACCAGTTTCGTGATCGTGTTCTTCGCTGCGCCTGTGATCCGGACTGTGGAGCGGATGCTCATGCCCTCGACTAGACAGCCGATGACCTGCGCGCGCTTTTCTGTGCTCAAGCGATTCATCCTGACCTATTATGCTTGAGCCATCGGACGGCAAAGTCCGGGATTTCGAGCCGAACACGAGTTCGTAACTGGCGGTCCGGGATTCCCGTACCAACGTGTGCTTTAATCCCGCACATGGCCACAGACGCCTTCGTGATCGACCTACGGGACCGGGTGGACCTGGCGCGCAAACAGCGCCAGGCGGAGCAGGCACTCGCGGACGCTGAGCGGACCACCGCCAAATGGCGGTCGGTCGTGGACTTCCTCGCCTCCCAACTTGCCGATGAGCCAGACGCACAGGAGCCGCCCGCGCCCGAGGAAATGGGGAACGGCCACGCAGCACCAGGCATTGCCCAGCTCGTTGAGGAGGTCGTGAATCGAGCGAACCGACCGATCATGTCTGGCGATGTCCGCGAGATCCTGCGCCGCGAGGGGCATCCCCTGTCGTCGTCGTCGGTCTATAACTCGCTGCGGTACATCGCGCTTCGGGCGGAACGTATTCAGCAGCTACCGGGACGGGGCGTATTCGCGCCGCTCTCATACCAGCCCGAGGAACTGCCTGGACCCGCTCTCAACGGGTCGTCAACGGCAGCAACACAAGTTTCCCCGCAAACTCAGTACGCACCTGGGAGCGTAGGGACGTGAGCTAGGTCGAGTGTTCAAGGGGTTGCACCTTCTGGTGGCCCCGGTGCGGACAGCCCGGCCGAATCGGGCTGGCCTGGCAGGGCCAGCCCTTGCTCACGAGAACTTGTGCTACAGGCAGTCTAGCGGCCGGAGCCGATAGACGCTAGGGGCTGGTCGTTTCCTTGCGCCAGCGGGCTTCAGCGGCCTTCTTGGCGATCGCCGAGCGCTGCTCGGGCGTCAGCTTCGCCGCTCGCGCCGGTCCACCCTTCCGACCGCCATTGCGTCCGTTGACCTGCGCGGGCGTCGGCGGACCGTCCGCTTCTTGCTCTCCCGGCTCCGTGGCGTCGATGGTCGCCTGCACGACGCGGTGCGCGAGCTGACTGAAATCAGCCATGAGGGCATCGTAGCGCCGCTGACAGCGCCACGCCGGCCCGCGACGTGGCGCCCTGAGCGTGCGTCAGCCGACGCGGCCGACGAGCCCGACCATCTTGTATGCGGCGGGCGTGGCGAACACGAAATCGTCTGTGGTGCGGTGGATCAGGCCCGCACAGCAGAGCGGGCGCAGGACGGCCATCGGATCGCCGGTTTCCATCTGACGCCCGACATCCGCTACGGACCAGATCGGCGGGTGCTCATCGGGGGCGGTCAGCAGGTAGATGACGTCGATTTCTATCGCGTCGTACTTGCGCTCTTGGTCGAGGATAGGGTTCTCGTCAGGCATGGGGGGAGTCACCACTCCTTCTATGTCTAGGCGTCGGCGTGGACTAGACCTCCGCGTCGGCGCCGCTGGTTGATTAGATGCCCAGCGACCCTAGACTCTGCGACGGCCCCCATGGGGCCGAAATTCAAACTGACCCACTACCCGGAGCCAGCGGCGTATAACCATGGCTATCGGCAAACGCAACGGGACACATCGACCCTGGACCCTCGGCGGTCAGGCGGCGCGCGGGCGGTGGGCGGCCTCGTGCTCGAGTAGCCAGACCTTGCGCTGAAGCCCCCCGCCGTAGCCGGTCATGCTGCCGTCGGCGCCGATGACGCGATGGCAGGGCACAATGATGCCGACGGGGTTGCGTCCGTTGGCCAGGCCGGCGGCGCGCGCGGCGCCGGGGCTACCCACCCAGGACGCGAGCTCGCCGTAGCTGATGGTCTGGCCGTAGGGAATCTCGCGCAGCGCGGCCCACACGCGACGCTGAAATGGTGTGCCGTCCATTGCGAGTGACAGGTCGAAGTGGGTGAGCTCGCCGGCGAAGTAGGCCTGCAGCTGCTCGACGACCTCCTCAAACGCGCCGTCGTCGCGCTGCCACTCGGTCGAGCGCGCGGGCGCGTGACGCTGGTCTTGCATGTGCAGGCCGCTGAGCGAGCCGTCGCGCGCGGTGAGCGTGAGCGGGCCGACCGGACTGTCGACGGTGGTCGTGGTGGTCGTGGGTGCGGTGGCGATCATGCTGCCTCCTTGAGTGTTTTGATGGGGCCGGCTACCGCCGGCCAGCGGTTAATGGGGTGGGTGGATTGAGACCACAGGTACTGGACGGCGTATGCGCGCCATGGTCGCCAGCGGCTGGCACGGGCGGTGAGCGCGGCGGAGCTGTGCGGCAGGCCGAGCGTTTGCGCGGCGCGGCGCACGCCGAGATCGGTCGCGAGGAAGGCGTCGGGATCGCCCAGCGCACGCATGGCGATGGTGTGGGCAGTCCAGGGGCCGACGCCGGGCAGGCTGTCGAGCACGGCCATCGCCTCGTCGCGGTCACAGCCGGGCGCCAACGACAGTCGCCCGCTGCAGAGGGCATCGACGAGCGCAGTCAGGCAGCGCTGGCGGCTGGCGGGCATCGCCACGGAGACTCGCTGCAGCGAGTCGACGGTGGGGAACAGGTGCGTGAGCTCGCCGCGCGGATCGGCGACTGGCTGGCCGTAACGGGCGACGAGCCGCCCGGCGCTGGTGCGCGCGGCGGCGGTGGATACCTGCTGGCCGAGCACGGCGCGCACGGCCAGCTCGGCGCCGTCGACACAGCGCGGGACCCTGCGCCCGGGGGCACGGCGCACGACGGGCCGCAGGTCTGGGTCGGCGCCGAGCAACTCGTCGACGGCGACGGGGTCGGCGTCGAGGTCCAGCAGCCAGCGACAACGGGCGATCGCGGCGGTCAGGTCGCGCAAGTCTGTGAGCGTCATGCGGGCACCGACGTGCCCGGGCGCGGGCGTGAGCTCGACTATGCAGGGCCCGTGCTCGAGCGCCAACGTTCGCCTGTAGGCGCCGTCGCGCACCTCCTCGACGCCGGGCACGGCGGTGGCGGCGAGGTGACCGAAGAGGTTGTCTGGGCACAGCGGCTGGCGGAAGGGCAGGCGCAGCGTGAGCGTGCCGGGGCTCGCGTCCGCCGTGCTCCACGGATCGCTCGCCTTGGCGTGCGCGCGCCTGCGCAACTCGCTGGGGGTGGTGGCAAAGACGGTGCGGATGGTGTCGTTGAACTGCCTGACGCTTGCAAACCCGGCGGCGAGCGCGATTGCAATCATCGGCAGGGTGGTCGTCTCGATCAGCACGCGGGCGGTCTGGGCGCGCTGCGCACGGGCGATCGCGATCGGTCCCGCTCCCAGCTCGGCTACCAGCAGCCGCTGCAGTTGGCGCACGCTGTAGCCGAGCTGGTTGGCCAGGCCGGACACGCCCTGGCGGTCGACGACCCCGTCGGCGATCATGCGCATGGCGCGAGCGACCACGTCGGCGCGTCCGTCCCACTCGGGCGAGCCGGGGGCGGCGTCGGGCCGGCAGCGCTTGCAGGCGCGAAAGCCGGCCTGCTGCGCTGCGGCGGCGGATGGGTAGAAGCGTACGTTCTCGCGCTTGGGCGTCATGGCGGGACAGCTGGGGCGGCAGTAGATGCGGGTGCTGGTGACGGCTGTGAAGAACCAGCCGTCAAAGCGCGGGTCCTTTGACCGAACGGCCCGATAGCAGTGCTCGAAGTTCTCGACCATGTGCCCAGTCTGACCGATGCAGCGGCCGAAGTCTGGCGGGATTGCGACATGGGCGTATGAGATCCCGCGGTCGCATACGTGAGCTGCGCTGGCCGCGCTCTCGTGGCCGAGCTGTCGCGTCTCGTTGCAACGGTTGTCTAAACGACCGCCCGCAGATTTTGGCCCCTTGCTCATGTTGGCGCGGGGAGCGCGGGGGCATAGTGCGTGCTGCCCTAGGGTTCCGCTGCCGCTGACGGCAGGACTGGTCCGAGAGGGCGGGCCGGCACCGACATAGCCGCGCCTACACGGAGGGACAAAAGCCCGGGAGACATCGTGTTCTCTCGGGTTTTTTGCATTTGAAAGGACCCGTTTTTGCAACTGCACGGTAGGGCTGCGCTGATCGTGATCGACGTCCAGAAGGGCGAGGTGCTGGCGGGCGAGCACGGCGTCGCGCACATGCCCGGCGGCGAGCAGCGCCACGAGCGCATCCGCGCGCTCATCGCGGCCGCGCGCGCAGCCGGCATCCCGCCGATCTTCGTCCAGGAGGTGCACAAGCGCACGCTGGTCGACTTCGGTCGTGAGCTCGACGGCGAGGAGACGATCCACTGCCTGGAGGGCGATGCCGCGACTGAGCTCGCCGACGGCATCGCACCCACCGCTGACGAGTACCTGATCCGCAAGCGCCGCTACTCGGCGTTCTTTGCCACCGAGCTTGCGCTGGTGCTCAAGTCCTACGGCGTGGACACGCTGGTGCTGGTGGGGGCGCTGACGGACGTGTGCGTGCACTACACGTTCGCGGACGCCCACCAGCACGACTACCGCTGTCTGGTGGTCAGCGACTGCGTGGGCGGGTCCTCGCTTGCCGCCCACGAGGCGGCGCTGGCAGCGATGCGCTACCTGCAGCGCGACTGCCTGGTGAGCAGCGACGAGGTGCTCGATGCGTTCGCGAGGGCCGGCGAGCCCGACGGCGTGGTGATCGCGGCATGAGGGCCCGACAGCGTTCAGATCGCGGCCCGCGCTTGGCGGACTCCGCCACATACGGAGGGGACCGATGAGTATCGTGGCGACGAGCCACGCCCTCGAGGTCGAGGACCTGTACGTCACCTTCCCGTCGGCCAGCGGGCCCGTGCATGCGGTGCGCGGCGCCAACCTGTCGATCGAGCCCGGCGAGATCCTCGGGCTTGTCGGCGAGTCGGGCTCGGGCAAGAGCGTGCTGGGGATGACCGCGCTGGGGCTGCTGGCGCCTACGCCCAGGCCCGTCTTCGGCGGGCGCGTACTGCTCGACGGCCAGGACATGCTCAGGGCTTCCGAGGAGGATCGCCGCGCCAGGCGCGGCAGCTACATCACAGCCGTCTTCCAGGACCCGATGGGGAGCCTGAACCCGTCGATGCGAATCGGCACGCAGGTGGCCGAGGCGGCCGGCGGGGCGGAGCGCGCGCGGGTGGTGGAGCTGCTCGCCCAGACGGGCATCCCCGAGCCGGAGGTCAAGGCGCGCTGCTACCCGCACGAGCTTTCCGGGGGCCTGCGCCAGCGAGTGATGATCGCGATGGCGCTCGCGCGCGACCCGCGCCTGATCGTCGCCGACGAGCCCACCACCGCGCTCGACGTGACCACGCAGGCGCGCGTGCTCGACCTGCTCGCCAGCTCCGCCCGCGAGCGCGGAGCGGCGCTGCTCCTGATCACCCACGACCTCGGCGTGGCCGCGCGCATGTGCGACCGCATCGCGGTCGCCTACGCCGGGCGGATCGTGGAGAGCGGGACGGCGGCCCAGGTGCTGTTCGCGCCACGCCACCCCTACCCCTTGGGCCTGCTCGCGAGCCGCCCGCGCCTCGA
>Ga0209420_1001241_pt1 | contig 12210 bp, 6 predicted proteins | sample BlaSpr_A8_OM1_O1_FD_187972 | JGI IMG/M metagenome (GOLD analysis project Ga0209420, IMG submission 187972) | Forest soil microbial communities from Thunder Bay, Ontario, Canada - Black Spruce, Ontario site 2_A8_OM1_O1 (SPAdes) (version 2) | ecosystem: Environmental > Terrestrial > Soil > Boreal... | reverse complement strand
GAGCCGCACCTGCGCCGCCAGCGACACGCTATTCCCGTTGCGTATCTCGAGCGGTCCCGGCGTCGCGTCCACGGCCACCACCTCATCGCCCGTGGAAAGAATCGCGATGCGCGGACGCGCCGCCACCGCCAGCTTGGCGCGCCCGACCTGCCCCGCCAGCGCCAGCTCCGCATACCCCAGCCGCGTCCCCGGAGCCAGCAGCTTCTGCCCGGCGCGCGCTTCCGTTCCGCGCCGCACGATGTTTTGCCCTGGCTCTGGCGCACGGTCAAAGCGAATTCTCGTGCGGCCCTCGTGAGTTTCCGCGTGCGTGTACTCGATCATCACCACCGCATCTGTGCTCGCCGGAGCCGCCGCGCCCGTCATGATCTGCACGCACTCGCCGGCGCGCACGGTCGCCGCAAAATCCTGCCCCGCGCGAATCTCGCCGATCAGCACCAAGGTGTTCGCGCCGCCATGCAAATCGGCGGCACGCACCGCATAGCCGTCACGTGTCGAACGGTCGAATGGAGGGTAGTCGCGGTCGGCAGCGACGGTTTCCGCCAGCACACGGCCCAACGCGTCACCGAGCACGACCGTTTCCTGCGGAGGCGTGAGCGCAAGCGCGCCCACCACCTCGATCACTTTGCGCCGGGCATCTTCAAACGCCAGCATAACGAGGGACGTCTAACTACGGCCGCAGCCACGCTTCGAGCTGCGTTCCTGCAGGAACGATCGTCGCATCGCGGTCAGGACCCGTGGAAATCATCCCGATCTCGACGCCCAATTGATCGCCGATAAACTTCAGGTAGTCGCGGGCGGCGGAGGGTAGCTTCGCGGCCTCGCGCACGCCAAACGTCGAGCTGTTCCAGCCACGCACCGTCTTATACTCCGGCTCGATCGCGGCAAAGGCGCCCACTTCCGCCGGCATCTCATGCACCGGTTTGCCCTTGTAACGGTAGCCCGTGCACACCTGAATTTCCTTCTGAGTATCGAACACGTCGAGCTTGGTTACGACCAGCGAGCTGATCCCGTTGAGCATCACCGCGTATTTCAGCATCATCAGGTCAAGCCACCCGCAGCGCCGCGGCCGGCCCGTCACCGCGCCGTATTCGTTCCCGCGGCTGCGGACCTGTTCCGCTTCGAGTTCCGGCATCTCGGTGGGAAAAGGACCGCCGCCTACGCGCGTCGTATACGCTTTCGTCACGCCAATCACGCCTTGGATTTTCGTGGGCGCCACGCCGCACCCGGTTGTGGCCCCGCCGGAGATCGCGCTCGATGACGTCACAAACGGATACGTTCCGTGGTCGATATCGAGCATTGTTCCCTGCGCGCCCTCAAACAAGACCGAATGTCCCTCCAACAACACGCGATTCAGCAGCATCGCCGTGTCCGTTACAAAAGGACGCAGCCGCTCCGCTTGCTTCAACGATTCCTCGAGCAGACCTCCGACTTCCAGTTCCGCGCCGTAGGCAGAACGGCAAACCGCGTTCTTCTCCACGATCACGCGTTCGAGCCTCGTCCGAAACACTTCCGCGTCCATCAGGTCGCACACGCGCACGCCGTGCCGCGCCATCTTGTCCTCATATGCCGGACCGATGCCCCGCGCGGTCGTCCCAATTTTCCCCGCGCCCCGCGAAGCTTCTGCAGCCTTATCCATTTGCCGATGAAAGGGGAAAATCAGGTGTGCGCGATTGCTCAGGTGCAACCGGCCGTTCACATCGAGTCCCGCGCCTTGCAAGGTTTCGATTTCGCCGAGCAGCGCCGTCGGGTCTACGACCGTGCCCGAGCCAATCACCGCATGCTTCCCCGGCCGCAAAATGCCGCACGGGATCAATTGCAGCACGAACCGCTTATCGCCATGGATTACGGTGTGCCCAGCATTGTGCCCGCCGGCAAATCGCGCAGTGTAGTCGAAGCCGCCGGCAAGGTAATCCACCACCTTGCCTTTGCCTTCATCGCCCCATTGCGCGCCCACCACAACAATCGCTTTAGCCATAAATCCGATCGAAATGGCCTCTCAGGCCGCATGCTTCCCTTTTCAACCAACCGCTCGCAACAGGAAACTCAGGCGGGAGCCGCGCGGACCGTTAATCGTACCCGCGCCCCAAAACGAACGCAAGCCAGCCACGACACCCTGAATTTCGCTGCAATCGCTGCCGATCTAAACCGGCTTCATTTCCTTGCCGCTGATCTGCAGATCGAACCCGTTCACATCCTTCACATGAAAGCTGTTCTCCGTATCGGGACGCGGATTCAACCCCCGCCGCTCGAGTTCCGCCTTCACGGCGTCCTTGTCCCAGTTTTCGATGGTATACGCGATGTGATCGATTCGCGGCGTCACGCCACCTTGCGGCGCGTTGCGCGGGATCACAAACGTATTCGAGTCTCCCAGCACAAGCTCGCATTGCGTGCCCGTATCTCCCATCACTTTCATCCCCAGCAAATCCGCGTAGAAATCGCGCGTCTTGGTGTAGTCGCTCACCTGGTAAGAAATGTGGTTCACGGATACGGCGCGAAACCCCTTCGCGCCTTGGGCCGGCGATAACGACGTCCGTTCCGCCGATGCATTAACCGCCGCAGCGCCCATACCTACAGCGGACGCGGCCGCACCGACGACCGCCAAGCTCTTGATCAACTGCCGCCGCGTCATCTTCCCGCGATCGAAATCGTCCAGCAGCCTCGCAATCAGATTTTCCATGTGGTCCCCCTGGCTCCTAGAAATCCGCCGCCATCGGCGAAGGTTAACACAGGCACCTACGGGCATCCGCGCGAATCGATGGGCGTTTGGATCGTCTACTTTCCTCATTGACGAGAGTGCGTCGCATCGGTATACAAGTCTGTTTCCTTGGCGAGCGTCGATCTCAAGAAACCGTCGTGAATTGAGTCGCCGTACGGAAGCAGTGGACCTGGTATGAACAGCGAAGTGAAGCGCTTTACCGGCAAAGTGGCAATCGTCACCGGTGCGGGACATGGTATCGGCCGGGCGATCGCCGAACGATTCGGCGTGGAAGGCGCGCGTGTGGTGGTGAATGACGTGCATGCCGAGCGCGCGCAGGAAGTGGTGCAAGCCATCAAGAACGCCGAAGCGATGCCGTTTGTGGCGGACGTCTCGAAGAAAGACCAAGTCGACGCGATGTTTGACGCCACGTTCGCTCGCTTTGGAGGGGTGGACATCCTGGTGAACAATGCCGGGCTCATCGACACCTCGCGGCATTTTCTGGAAGCCGACGAGGAATGGTGGGACAAGATTCTCGAGGTAAACCTGAAAAGCGCGTTCCTCTGCTCTTTCCGCGCCGCGCAGCACATGGCCCGCAAGAAGTCCGGCACGATCATTCACATGTCCAGCGGTGGCGCCACGAAAGCGCATCGCGGCAATGTGGCGTATGACGCGTCGAAAGGCGGCATCGAAGCGATGACGCGCGCCATGGCGCTCGATCTGGCGCCCTATGGTATTCGGGTGAATGCCATCGTGCCCGGATTCGTGCGCACCTACAACATGAGCGACGAAGTCACCGCCGAGCGCGCCAAGTCCGTGCCGCTCGGACGTTACGCGATGCCCGAGGATCTCGCGGGACCTACGGTTTTTCTTGCCAGCGACGACGCGGCCTACATCACGGGCATTTGCCTGGCTGTGGATGGCGGCGTGCTGGTGCAGCAGCGATCCACTCCGGTGGACACATTTCCTCTCAGCCGTTTTCCCAAGGTCGTCTAGTCCATGGCGCATAGGCCTACCGCCAATCCATCGTCAGTCCATTGCCGTGTGGGCGTCGATATTGGCGGCACATTCACAGACCTGATCATCGTGAACGAAACGACGGGGGCCTTCGCCGTAGGCAAAACCTTGACCACGCCTTCCGATCCTTCACAGGCGATTGAGACCGTTCTCGTTGATACTATGCAGCGCGCGGGCATCCCGGCCGGCGAAATTGCCGAAGTGATTCACGGCACCACTCTCGTCACCAACGCGATCATCGAGCGAAAAGGCGACCTCACGGCTCTGCTGGCCACGCGCGGGTTTCGTGACGCGGTCGAGATCGGCCGCGAGAGCCGATACGACCTTTATGATTTGACCATCGAGCTGCCGCGCCCTTTGGTGCCGCGCTATTTGCGGTTTGACGTGCCGCAACGCACGCTCGCCGACGGCGCAATGCTCGAGGAATTGGACACAGCTTATGTCGAGCGATTGGCGCGCGAGTTGGCGGCCAATGGCGTCGAGGCCGTCGCGATTTGCTTCCTGAATAGCTTCGCGAATCCATCAGCCGAACGTGCCGCGCGCGACGCCGTGATTCGCGCCGCGCCGAGAATGCGTGTTTCTATTTCGGCCGAAGTGTCGCCGGAGATTCGCGAATATGAACGCAGCAGTACCACGATCGCGAACGTTTACGTGCAGGCCCGCGTGGATCGCTACCTGCGGGAACTGCAGACGCGGCTGGCGCGGCTCGGATTTGCGGGCCGGTTTTTCATGATGCTGAGCGGCGGCGGACTCGCGACTCTCGATACCGCCACGCGCTTTCCGATTCGTTTGCTGGAATCGGGGCCTGCGGCGGGCGCGCTCGCGGCCGCAAATTACGGACACGCGGGCGGCTGGCCCGACCTTGTGTCCTTTGATATGGGCGGCACTACCGCGAAATTCTGCGTAATTGATAAAGGCGAGCCCTCCATCGCGCACGAAATGGAATTCGATCGTGTCTATCGCTTCAAGAAGGGATCAGGGCTGCCGGCAAAGATTCCCGTCATCGAGATGGCGGAAATCGGAGCGGGCGGCGGCTCGATTGCGCGTGTGGATGCGCTAGGCCTGTTGAAAGTGGGACCGGATTCGGCAGGCGCCGAGCCCGGACCGGTCTGCTACGGACGTGGAGGGACGGAGCCAACCGTTACTGATGCCGATCTGGTGCTCGGCTATCTCGATCCGAATTTCTTTCTCGGCGGCCGGATGCAGCTCGATCTCGAGGGTGCGCGGCGCGCGGTGCAAGAGCACGTGGCCGCAAAGCTCGCCATTCCGCTCGAGCAGGCCGCCTGGGGCATCCATCAAGTGGTGAACGAAAACATGGCGAACGCCGCGCGTGTGCACGTCCTCGAGCGCGGCAAAGACCCACAACGGTTTCCGCTTTTTGCGTTTGGCGGCGCCGGACCGGTGCACGGCTTTCGAATTGCAAAGGCGCTCGGCGCGCCATCCATGATCGCACCGCTCGGCGCGGGGGTGATGAGCACCGTCGGGTTCCTGACCGCGCCCTTATCGTTTGACTTCGTGCGCTCCTGGCGCACACCGATCGAGCAAATGGATTGGGCGCGCGCCAATGTCCTGCTTGCGGAGATGGAGGCCGAAGGGCAAGCTCTGCTGGAAACGTCTGGCGTCGCGCCGGCACAGATCGTTCATAAGCGCGAAGCAGACATGCGTTACGTCGGCCAGGGACATGAGATTCGCGTGCCGCTGCCCGTAGGCGCGCTCGGCGCGGGCAGCGTTTCGAAACTGATCGCGGCATTCGAAACGGAGTACCGGCAGCTATACGGACGCCTGGGCCCGCCGGTGCCGCTCGAGTTCATGAACTGGCGGATTCTCTCGACCGGCCCGAAGCCAAAACTTCACCTGGGAGCCGCGCGGCCAACACGCTCGAATTCAAAGAGCGTCGGCCAAAAAGGAGCGCGCCGCGCATATTTTCCCGAGTCGCAAGGTTTCGCCGACACGCCGGTCTACGACCGCTACGAGATCGCGGAAGGGGCAACATTCGATGGGCCGGCGATTATCGAGGAACGCGAATCGACAGTGGTGGTTGGGCCGGGCGGGCGCTGCCTTATAGACAAACATGGCAATTTGATTGTGGAGTTGCGATGAGCAAACCGCTCGATTCGATCGCGCTCGAAATTTTGTGGAGCCGCCTGCTCTCCGTCTGTAACGAGCAGCAGGTGGCGCTGATGCGGACGGCGTTCAGCACGGTGGTGCGCGAATCGCAGGATCTGGCCTGTGGAGTCTTCGATACACGCGCCAACATGATCGCGCAGTCGATTACCGGAACACCCGGCCACATCAATGCCATGGCGACCGGCGTGCGCCATTTTCTCAAGGTTTATCCCCCGGCGACGCTGCACGAAGGCGACGTGATGGTGACCAACGATCCCTGGCTCACCGCGGGCCAGATCAATGATTTCACGGTGCTGACGCCGGTGTTCAAGAACGATCGCGTGGTCGGCTACTTCGCCAGTACTTGCCATGCGCCCGATATCGGCGGACGCATTCTCTCCGCCGAAGCACGCGAGGTCTTCGAAGAAGGCTTGCGTGTGCCGATCATGAAGCTTTTCGATCGCGGAGCGCCCAATGATGAATTGCTGAAGATCGTTCGCGCCAACGTTCGAACGCCCGAGGAGACCGTGGGTGATCTTTACGCGCAGGCGTCTTCGAATTCGGTGGGTGCGCGCAGTCTGCTCAAGTTTATGGAGGAGTTCGGGCTCGATACGGTGGACCCACTCGCCGACCAGATCATTTCGCGCTCGGAACAGGCTCTGCGCAGCGCCATTCGAAATATTCCGAACGGCACGTATACGAATGAAACTTGGAGCGACGGCTTCGATGAGCCCATCTTGATCAAAGTCGCCGTGACGGTGAAAGACGACGAAATTTTCATCGATTTTGCAGGCTCATCGCCCCAGACCGACCGCGGCATCAACGTGGTGCTCAACTATACCCACGCCTATGCTTCGTTCGCGATCAAGGCCGCGGTGAGCCCAGAAGTGCCGCACAACGAAGGCGCTTTTCGGCCGGTGCACGTTTCCGCGCCGGTTGGCTCGATCTTGAATTGCGTGGACCCTGCGCCGGTGGCTTCGCGGCACCTTGTAGGTCATTTTCTGCCGAACGTGATCTTTGGCGCGCTGGCTGGCGCCATGCCGGAAAAACTGATGGCGGGCGGCGCCGAGCCGGTGTGGATTTCGATCTGGCGAGGAAAATGGCCAAAGGAGGCCGGGCTGTTCACATTCAGCTTGTTTCAGTTGGGAGGCGCTGGAGCGCGCGCCAACAAAGACGGATTGAGCACCACTGGCTTTCCGAGCGGCGTGGGTGGAGTTCCCGCCGAGGTGATCGAGTCGCTGACGCCCATGGTGCAGCGCCGGCGGGAATTTCGAATGAATTCCGGCGGCGCGGGAAAATTCCGAGGCGGGCTTGGGCAAAGCACGGAGATGATTTACTTGGGCGGCCAATCCTGGAGCGTTTCGGGGATGATCGATAGGATCGAGCATCCCGGCTCTGGACTCGAGGGCGGCAAGCCCGGGGCTTGCGGCGAAATCATCGTCAATGAGACCGAACGCCCACAGCCAAAAGCTTTGATCTCGCTCGCGGCGGATGCGCGGGTGCAGCTTAATCTACCCGGTGGCGGCGGGTACGGGAACCCGTTTGAACGCGATCCAAATCTGGTGCTGGCCGACGTGGTAAATGGCTACGTTTCGCTCGACGCGGCGGAGCGCGAATATGGCGTGGTAATCCGGTATACGGGCGCTGCGGAGCAATTGGTGCGGCTGCCGAAGCATTACGCGATTGATGCGGAGGCGACGTCGGTTCGCCGCACGCAAACGACGTAAGCCTCAGTTGGGCACCGAGCAATTGGCCGACTAGCTGAGGCTCGGCTTTGTATAAAGAATCCTGTGGCTACTACTGCGGGTAGGAGTAAGATGACGCCCGATCAACCAATTTTTGAAATGCGAAATATCCCTTTGGAGGCGGCGCTATGAAGATGGTGCAAGGCAGAGGATGGCGATGGACGTGTGTGGCAGCGCTGGCGGTTGTGCTCTTTCTAATGGGAATTGCCAGAACGCACGCCCAAGGCGACAACGCCACCCGCAATCCGTTTGCACAGCTTCACTATCGCGAGATCGGGCCCGGCGGCAATCGCGTGGCCGCCGTCGTCGGCGAGCCGGGAAATCCCAACGTGATCTTGGCGGGAGCGTCCGATGGCGGCGTTTGGAAGACAACCGATGGCGGCATCAACTGGAGGCCAACGTTCGATCACCAGGACGTCTCGGCGATCGGTTCGCTGGCGATCGCGCCCTCCGCACACAACATCGTCTGGGCTGGCACCGGTGAAACGTGGATCATTCGCCCCGACTACTCGATGGGCGACGGCATCTATAAGTCCACCGACGGCGGCGAAACCTGGCAGCACATGGGGCTCGATCTGACGGGCCACATCGGGCGCATCGTGATCGATCCCAACAACCCGAATATCGTGTTTGCTTGCGCCTTGGGCCAAGCCTACCGCCCACAGCGTGAACGCGGAATTTTCCGAACCACCGACGGCGGCAAAACCTGGGAACAGGTGCTCTTCGTGAATGAAGACACGGGATGTTCGGAAATTTCGATGGACGCGCATGATTCGCAGACGCTTTTCGCCGGAATGTGGCAGGTGGCAATCCACACTTGGGATTTGCATAGCGGCGGGCAGAGCAGCGGCGTGTACGTCTCGCACGACGGCGGCAGCACCTGGCGTAAACTTTCGGGGCGCGGTCTTCCGCCCGCGGACAAGGTGCTCGGTAAAACAGCAGTACAAGTGGCGCCGAGCGATTCTTCACGCGTTTACGCCCTGATTCAGGAAGAAACGCCGCGTTTCTATCGTTCCGACGACCGCGGCAATACATGGAAGCTTGTCAATCAGGAGCACATTCTCGATGAACGTTCACCTTACTACACCCGGTTCGCGGTGGCGCCCGACGATGAGAATTTCATTTTCTTCGTCGCGGTGAGCATCAGCTATTCGCGCGACGGCGGCTATACGTTGGCCGAAGACATTCCTCGGCCGGCGGGAGACGTGCATGACGTCTGGTACGACCCGCTGAATCCGGATCGCGCGATGGTGGCGCACGATCATGGAATTAGCGTGACGCTCAACCGCGAGCGCAGCTTTGAAACCTACGAGTTCCCCGTCGCACAGATGTATCACGCGTTCACGGACAACAACGTGCCGTACAACGTCTACGGAAACCGGCAAGACGAACCGACCTTCCGCGGTCCGAGCGACAACCTGGCCGGTGGCGGCCGGGGAGGGGGCGGGTTCGGTGGCGGCATTTCCGCGGGCGACTGGACGCAAATCGGCGGCTGCGAGCCGGGCTTCAGCATCCCGGATTGGCAGGACAACAACATCGTGTGGTCGGGCTGCTATAACGGAGACATCAGCCGTATGGACCTGCGCACCGGACAGGCGCGGTGGGTTTCGGCATGGCCCGCAGCAACGTATGGATGGGCGCCGAAAGATGTGAAGTATCGCTGGCACTGGACGATGCCGGCGGCGATTTCTCCGCACGATCACAATCGCTTTTACGTGGGCAGCCAGTTCGTGCATGAAACGGACAATGGCGGGCAATCGTGGCGCGTGATTAGTCCCGATCTGACGCTCAATGACAAAAGCCACGAGACCGATTCGGGCGGCATCCACGCAGACAACTTGATGGTCTTCGAGGGAGCGGTGCTGTATGCAATCGCGGAGTCACCCGTGAAGGCTGGCGTAATTTGGGCCGGAAGCACCGACGGCCAAGTGAGCCTGACGCAGGATGGCGGCAAGACATGGAACAACGTTACTAAAAACATTCCGAACCTGCCGCCTTGGGGCACGATCTGGAGCATCGAGCCTTCGAATTTTGAGGCGGGCACAGCGTATGTGGTGGATAACCTCGAGCAGGGCGCCGGCGACTATAACGCTTACGTTTACAAAACATCGGACTTTGGCCAAACGTGGAAATTCATCAGCGGCGGAATTCCGAAATCGGCGAACAGTAGCGCGCACACGATCGTCGAGGATCCGGTGCGCAAAGGAATGCTGTTCCTCGGCACGGATAATTTCATCTACGTTACCTGGGACGACGGCGAGCATTGGATGCTGCTGCGCAATAACATGCCGCCCGCTCCAATTTATTGGCTGACAATCCAGAAGCAATACAACGACCTCGTGGTGGCGACGTACGGCCGCGGCTTCTGGATTCTGGACGACATCACGCCGCTGCGCGATTGGGATCGCGCGCAGCAGGAAGACGTCCATTTCTTCAAGCCACGCAACACTTTTCGTTACCGGCATTTCGGCAGCACGCACGCGATTGATACCTACAACAAAATGGTCGGACAGGATCCGCCTACGGGCGCGGATCTGAACTATTTCCTGAAATCGCCGGCAAAAAAAGTTGAGATCACCGTAACCGGCGCGAGTGGCGAAGCGATCCGCACTTTCCCGGGATCAACGCAACCGGGCATCAACCGCGTCTGGTGGGATTTGCGTTACGCCGGGCCGGAAGTGGTGAAGCTGCGCAACAGCCCTCCTGGCGAGCCGTGGGTAACGCCCGGCCCCGAGGGTTGGCGTCCGCTAGTGCATTGGAGAAATTACAACCAGGGGCCGCAGGTGACGCCGGGCACATACACGGTCAAGCTGAATGTGGATGGCAAGGAGTCCACGCAAACTCTCGAGGTTGTGCGTGACCCGAATGACCTTGGCAAGGAACCGGACATCAAGGCCAACGTCGATTTCCAATTGCAGATTCGGAATGAGATGACCGACGCGGGCCAAATGATCAACCGCATCGAGTGGACACGCAAGCAGCTTGGCGACATGGAAGGTATGCTTGGAGACGATCCGAAGAACGCGGCGGTTGTGCAGGCCGCAAAGGACCTCGAGAAGAAGATTTACGCCGTGGAAGGCAAGTTCTTCCCGCTCAGCCTGACCGGTCGCACGGAGGATGCGTTCCGCGCGCCTTCCGTAATCTACGGAAATCTGGCGAACCTCGGGTTCGTCGCCGAAAATGGCGCGGACTTGCCGCCTACCGACCAAGCCGTGGAGCTCAACAAGGAATTACAACAGCAACTCGCGGATGCACGGCAGGCCGTGAAGCAGCTTTACGAAACGGCGATCGCGCAATTTAATAGCGCCGCAAAGGCGAAGGGGCTTTCGCTGCCAACCGAGCCATGACCCGACCTTTCATCGCATTCGCGATCCGGTCTTCACCCATGCAGTCCAATGTGGATGGGCAAAATTGGTTTGGCCGCAAAATCCGGATAGCATCGGCACGCCCATTTTCTTTACAGTAGCTCCATGGAAACCACCGATACAGGCATTCGAAATACACTCGAAGCAGCCCTTTCGGGCGCGCTTTCTCACATCGAAAACCTGGATCAACTGCCCGTGGGGGCCACCGCAGACCTCGCCGCCCTGCGCAGCCAGCTTCGAAAACCGCTAAACAACGAAGGGCTGCCGGCTGAACAAGTCGTCTCCGAACTTGCTCGCGACGTTCGTGGCGGCATTCTTGGTTCCACGGGAGGACGATTTTTCGGCTGGGTAATTGGCGGATCGCTGCCTGCGGCGCTGGGGGCGGATTGGCTCTCGTCCGCGTGGGACCAGAACGCCGGGCTCTACGCGACCGCGCCGGCGGCCGCCGTCGCCGAGGAAATCGCCGGAGAGTGGTTGAAGGAGGTTCTGGGACTCCCGGCGCATGCGAGTTTCGCGCTGGTCACCGGCTGCCAAATGGCGCACGTGACGTGCCTCGCGGCAGCCCGCCACGCGGTTTTGGCCAAACACGGTTGGGACGTCGAACAACAAGGACTTTACGCCGCGCCGCCCATTCGAATTTTGTCGAGCGACCAGCGGCACGGCACGTTCGAACGAGCACTGCGCCTGGTGGGACTCGGGCTGAAGCAAGTGACCTACCTCCCTGCCGATTCGCATGGGTGCCTCGAGTCGGCGGTGCTCGAGCGCGCGTTCGAAACGGATTCTTCGGCCCCGACGATCGTCTTGCTGCAGGCCGGCGACGTAAATATCGGCGCCTACGATCCATTCGAAACTCTGATTCCTATCGCGAAGCGGCACGGGGCCTGGGTGCACGTGGACGGGGCCTTCGGACTATGGGCGGCGGCGAGCCCGAAATATCGGCATCTGGTGCGCGGCGTCGAGCAGGCGGATTCCTGGGCGACGGACGGACACAAATGGCTTAACGTGCCGTTCGATTGCGGGTATGCCTTTGTAGCTGACACGAACTCGCACCGCGCTTCAATGTCTTATCGCGCGTCCTATCTGACGCACGCGAGCGACGCCCGCGACCAGATGGACTGGAATCCGGAGTGGTCGCGACGCGCCCGCGGCTTTCCTACTTATGCGGCGTTGCGCCAGCTTGGCCGGAACGGCGTGGCGGAACTGGTCGAGCGATGTTGCGAGCACGCGCACGCTCTGGTGATGGGCATGGGCAAACTGCCCGGCGCCGAAGTGGTGTGGGAGC
>Ga0209420_1001239_pt1 | contig 12214 bp, 13 predicted proteins | sample BlaSpr_A8_OM1_O1_FD_187972 | JGI IMG/M metagenome (GOLD analysis project Ga0209420, IMG submission 187972) | Forest soil microbial communities from Thunder Bay, Ontario, Canada - Black Spruce, Ontario site 2_A8_OM1_O1 (SPAdes) (version 2) | ecosystem: Environmental > Terrestrial > Soil > Boreal... | reverse complement strand
GAGCCGGCGGGCGACCTCGCGCATCTCGTGGCGCTCGCCTGCGCCGACGAGGGTGATGCCGATGCCCTGACGCCCGGCGCGTCCGGTACGCCCGACCCGATGGACATAGGCGTCATGGTCGCCGGGCGGGTCGAAGTTGATCACGTGCGAGATGCCGTCCACGTCGATGCCCCTGGCAGCGACGTCGGTTGCGACGAGCGTGTCGACGCGGCCGGACCTGAAGCTGGCGAGGGCCCGCTCGCGCTGGCTCTGCGACTTGTTGCCGTGGATCGCCAGCGCTTCGACACCGCTGGCGCCGAGCCGTTTGACGAGCCGGTCGGCTCCACGCTTGGTTCGCACGAACACCAGCGCGCGGTCGCGCTCGCAGCCGAGCTCATCGACCAACGTCTGCAGGCGGGCGTCGTCGCGTATCGCGACGAAGCGGTGCTCGACGTCGGCCGTGCGGTAGCGGCCCGGCTCGCCGTGCTCGTGAGTGATGGGCCGCTTGGTGTAGCCCGCCGCGAGGCGGCCTGCGACGCCGTCGAGGGTGGCTGAGAAGAACAGTGTCTGGCGCTCCTTGGGGCAGGCGGCGACGATGCGATCGATGGCGGGGCGAAAGCCCATGTCGAGCATGCGGTCGGCCTCGTCGAGCACGAGGATGCGGACCGCGTCGAGCGTGAAGGCACGGCGCTGCAGAAGGTCCTCGAGGCGGCCGGGTGTTGCCACCAGGATGTGAGACCTGGCAGCTTGGGCGGCCTGCTTGGTCAGGCCGACGCCGCCGTAGACGGCTGTGACCCGCAGCTTGCGCGAGCGAGCGATGTCCTGCAGCTCGTCGACTATCTGGCTGGCGAGCTCGCGGGTGGGCGCCAGCACGAGGGCTGCGGGGTGGGCGCCATCAGCGCTGAGACGCTCGGCGAGCGGGACCCCGAAGGCGAGCGTCTTGCCCGATCCGGTGGGCGACTTGACGAGCACGTCGCGGCCCGCGAGGACATCTGCGAGGACGAGTTGCTGGACGGGGAACGGCTCGTGGATCCCGCGACGGGCGAGCGCGGCGATGACCGTGTTCGAGACGCCGAGATCGGCGAAGGACTGCTTATTCATGAATGACTCCTTTGGCGGCGCTTGGTGGCGCGTACAGTTCGGAGGCTCTGGCCTACCCGAACCGCTGTCAGCGGGACTCAAGCGAGCTGCCTCGCGGCCGAAAGGTTCAGCCGCTGGGGCCAAGCTAGCAGACGCGGGCCGCTGCGCCCGGGATGCGGGCGCTATTGCGCTAACCTGATTATGCAGATTCACACCACCTACGCAGGCGCGGACCCGACGGTCGCGACCGCGCAGGCAAACGGGAGGTGGCCGGGACCCGGAAGTCCCATCGCCTCGACGCGCCGAGCTGCCCCGAACCAGCACCCGAGCGGTGGCCGACAGCGCCCGGACGCGCGATCCCCTAGGAGCAGGCACGTGCCAGGTCCCCAGCAGGTCCGCCAGCAGGAAAAGCACGAAGAGAAGCTCAAGGACATTCGCGAGCAGGTTGCCCAGGGCAAACTGGTGATCAGGAAGATGACGGCAGACGAGCGCATGCGCTATCCGCCACGCGAGGCCAGCCGTTCGCGCCCAGGCTCCAAGCGGCGCTGATGACGCGCTTCTTCTTGCCATCGTCGCCGCAGGGCGACGCAGCAGTCGAGAGCGGCTACAAGAAGCTGCGCGAGCAGGCGGAGGCCTGCACGGGATCTGCCTCACGCGACCGGCGCATCCGGGAGATCGAGTGCCGACGCCAGGGCCTTGACTGTCTCCTGCGGGTGGGCGAGCCCGATGCGATCGACGGCCGGACGGTCGCGGCAATCCTGCAGCTCGGTCGCGACACGTACACGGTGCACCACGTGCCGAGCGAACCGGACCAGTTCACGGCGCCGACGGTGCTGCAGCGGACCGAGGTCTACTCGGTCGCAGACTTCGACTGAGCGGATCGCTGGCGGGCGCTTGGCGCTCGCCAGCGAGGGCACTCACGCTTCCTCGGGCGGGCGACGCTCGCGCTTGCGCTCGGTAGCACGGCGCTTGGCCGCCAGCCGCCGCTCGCGCGAGGCAGCGGTGGGACGGGTCGCGCGGCGGCGCTTGGGAGCGGCGAGCGCCGTGGCGAGCCGCGCGCTCAGACGAGTGAGGGCCAACTCGCGGTTGCGCGCCTGTGATCGCTCGTCCTGCGCGACCGCTACGACTCGTGGCCCGATGCGAGTCAGTACCCGCTCCCGCTGGGCTTCGCTGAGCGTAGGTGAGGCGAGCACGTCGAAGCTCGCTTCCACCCGCGAGGCGGTGACGTTGGCGTGCTGTCCCCCCGGCCCGGAGGAACGGCTAGCGCGCAGTGTTACCTCCGCGAGCGGAATCGCCAGCTCGCCAGTGATCTGCAGCCGTCCGTGAGGGCCCTCTTCAGCTTCGCTGGGGATAGTCGCGGGCATGGGACCAGTGTTGCGCGATGTCCGTGGGCGTACCGGCATCTTGCTCAAGATGGCTTGAGTGAGGGTTAGCCGACCCAGCTGGCAAGCAGCGGATCCTCAGCGGCGGCAGCCCGCAGTCGTTGGGTGGTTGCACCGCGCAGCTCCCACTTGGTGCGCGCGTACACATCGGAGGGCAAGGCCGCCAAGCTGGCCGCGAGCTCGAGCGCGCGAGCGAGTACAGCGTCGGGCTCGACGACCTCGTCGAAGACACCGAGGCGCAGGCATTCGCCGGCGTCGATCAGCTCGTTGCCGAGCGCGAGGACTCGCGCGGCGTGTGGCGCGAGCTCCGCAGCGACGATCCCGATCGCGGCCTGTGGGTAGGGCACGCCAACCTTGACCTCGGTCAGCCCGTAGCGGCCGCTGCTGGACGCGACGCGGATGTCGGCACAGAGCGCGAGGACGAGTCCGCCTGCGATTGCATGGCCGGTGATCGCTCCGACGACGGGGCAGCGAAGCTCATAGACGCCGAGCGCCATCGCGTTGATGGTCGCTACCATCTGGCGCTGCTGCTCTGGGCCATAATCGGGGACCAGCTTGAGGTCGGCACCCGCGGAGAAGAACCCCGGCCGCCCAGCCAGCACGAGCGCTCGGGGCTGATCGCTCGCCACCCGCTCGATCGCAGCAACGAGGTCCCCCAGCAGGGCGACGTCCATCGCGTTCGCGGGCGGCCGGTCCATTGTCAGCACGACTACACCAGCGTCGACGTTGCGCAGGCTGACGTGCTCCACGAGTACGGAGCCTATTGAGCAGCGCAAGATCACGAGCCCACGGCCAACGAAACAGCAGGATGGTAGTTACGGCGTCTGTTCTGTTCGATGGCTGTCGATTCCCAGCACCCCTGCAACGGCGCATGCGGCCAGGGGCTCGTCGTGAGGCGTATGTCCGGCGAGGGCGATGACGGTTCCCTCGAGCGCGCCCAGCAATGCGACTGCCATCGCCCGGGCCGGTAGTCCCGGTGGAATCGAACCGGCTTCGCGTCCGGCGTTGACGAGCCTGACGCAGCGCTTGACGCCGGCCTCCCAGATCCGCTCGGTCTCGCGCCCCACCGGATGGTCCTGGCCGTCGAACTCGAAGCGCAGCGCCATCACGACGCGGGCGATGTCACGCCGGCAGAAGACGGCGTGGCCGCGTGCCAGCGCGAGCAGCTCGGCGACCGGGTCGGTCTGTTGCGCGGCCGGCTCGCCGACCTCGCGCATCCAGTTCTCGTTGACCCACTCGATCACCGCCAGCGCCAGGTCCTCCTTGTCCTTGAACTGGTGATACAGAGCGCCCCGCGTATAACCGGCCTCGCGCGCCACCTCCTCGAGCACGAGGTTGCCGTAGCCGTGGCGCGAGAGACCACGCGCGGCGGATTCGAGCAACGCGCTGCGCGAGCGGGCGCGGCGCTCAGCCTGAGTAGGGCGCCCTCGCACTGACAGTGTCGGCGCGCTCGCGGAGCTCATCGACCTTGCGGCGTTCGTCCTGTATCAGTACATACATGCACGTATGTATGCTAGCATCCTGGCGAGCAGACGATGTCCACAGCCTCGTCCCAGCACTCCGACCCTCTGTCTCCGCGTCGCGACGGACGCGCAGACACCTCGACCGTCCGATGGAGGCGCGACGTTCCCGAGGCGATTCGCTCTCTCGGCGCCCTTGCGAACGCCGATTACGCCGACATCGTCACCGCGACCGTTGACGAGACGCCAGCAGACCCCGACCAGTTCATCCACGCGGCGTTGAAGCGCCTACCGCGTGGTCTGGTCGTCTTCATCCCATTCGTCCAGCGTGCTTTCCTCGGCCTTCGCCTGGAGCTGCGGCCCTCCCCCGATCGCCTGCTCGGGTGGAAGATCGCCGATCGCGGCGAGAACTGGATAAGGATTGAGGCTGCCTCGTGGTTCTTGACCGGCCACGTAGTCATGCACGCCGATAAAGGCCTCCTGTCCTTCGCGTCGTTCATCCGCTACGACCGACGGCTGGCAGCGCTCGTTTGGCCTCCGGTATCCCTCATCCACCGTCAAGTGGCGCTCGCCCTGGTACGCAGCGCGATGCGAGCGCAGTGATCAAGGCAGGCATCACAGTATGACGGGACAAGCGAGACTCCCGAACAGCGCCCACACCTCCCGCCCTTGGCGCATCCACGAGATCACCCCCGACTTTCGGCTCGAGGACGTGTGGGCGCTACCCGCGCGTGGCGAGGAGAGCGACTTCCCCCTGCTGGTGGCGGGCATCGCCGCTGGCGACCCCTCGCAGGGCTCGTGGCTTGCTCGCGCGCTGTGGAGCATCCGCTGGAAGGTCGGCGAGCTACTCGGTTGGGATGAGGCGGAGACCGGGCTTGGAGAGAGGGTGCCGACGCTGCGCCAACGCCTGCCGGGAGACCTGCTGGATGCACCAGGCCCCAGCTTCGACACGCTCCCATTCACCTCGCTGTACCTGATCGAGAACGAGTTCGCCGCGGAGATCGCCAACCGCACCATGCATGGGGTCATGCACCTCAGCTGGGTTGCTGACGGAACAGGCGGTTACCACGGCCAGATGGCCGTCTTGGTCAAGCCAAATGGACTCCTCGGGACCGTGTATATGGCCGCGATCAGACCCTTCCGGTACCTGATCGTCTACCCCGCGGCGATGCGGCAGATCGAGCGCGAATCGACATCTCGCGCAGCTGCATCTAGACATTAGGGCCCGCGTCGGGCCGTCTCCACTTCCAATTTATACCTCACAGGGGGGCTTGTTACAAGCCCCGGTCGTGGCGCATAATCGCCCGCCGCAGGCCAGAACCTACGGAAATGGGAGAGCTATATGCATGTGGATATGAGTGAGCATGCGGTGGTGATCGCCGGCGGCGGTCCGACGGGGATGATGCTGGCGGCTGAGCTGGCGTTGGCGAATGTCGATGTCGCGATCCTCGAGCGGCGCCCCGATCACGTGCTCGTCGGCTCACGCGCCGGCGGCTTTCACTCGCGTACGATCGAGGTGCTGGACCAGCGCGGGGTCGCTGATCGGTTCCTCGCCGAGGGTCAGGTGGCTCAGGTCGCGACGTTCGCCACGACCGTGTTGGACATGAGCGACTTCCCGACGCGTCATCCTTATTCGCTCGGGATCTGGCAGAACCAGATCGAGCAGATCATGGCCGGCTGGATCGCCGAGCTGCCCGTGCGGATCTACTACGGATGTGAGGTGACGGGCTTCGCGCAGGACGACACCGGCGTTGACGTCGAGCTGTGCGACGGCCAGTCGCTGCGGGCGCAGTATCTCGTCGGGTGCGACGGAGGACGCAGCGTCATCCGTAAAGCAGCCGGCATCGAGTTCCCCGGATGGGATCCGACCAAGAGCAACCTGATCGCCGAGGCCGAGGTGACCGAGGAGCCGGAGTTGGGCATCCGGCACGATGCCGTCGGCGTCCACGCCATCGGCAGGTTGGAGTATGAGATCCGCGACGGCGAGGTGATCTACAAGGATGGGGGGCCGGTGCGGGTCATGGTGACCGAGCAGCAGATCGGGCCCAGCAGCGAGCCCACCCTGCGCGATCTGAGCGAGGCGCTCATCACGGTGTACGGCACCGACTTCGGGGTCCACAATCCCACGTCGATCTCCAGGTTCACCGACATGACACGTCAGGCAGCGGCCTACCGCGCGGGGCGAGTCCTACTTGCCGGCGACTCGGCGCACGTGCATTACCCGGCGGGTGGACAGGGCCTCGGCCTCGGTGTGCAGGATGCGGTGAATCTGGGGTGGAAGCTGGCTCAGGTGGTCAACGGGACCTCCCCGGAGAGCCTCCTGGACACCTATCAGGACGAGCGCCACCCGGTCGCTGCCCGCGCGCTCCGGCACACGATGGCTCAGACTGCGCTCCAGCGCCAGGACGAGCGCACGAAGGCCCTGGTCGATGTGGTGTCGGAGCTGGCGAGCATGGATGAGCCTCGCAAATGGCTCGCCGGGATCATCTCCGGGCTGGACATTCACTACGACCTCGGCGAGGGACATCCGCTGCTCGGACGCCGCATGCCCGATCTGGACCTCGTGACCGCCGACGGCCCGCTGCGAGTCTTCGAGCTGCTGCACGACGCCAAGCCGGTGCTGCTCAACCTCGGTGAGCCGGGCAGCTTTGACATCACTCCATGGGCTGACCGGGTCCAGCTGATCGATGCTGAATATGTCGGCCTGTTGGAGCTTCCGGCACTCGGCGCGGTCACCGCCCCCACTGCCGTGTTGATTCGGCCTGACGGATATGTCGCCTGGGTGGGCGACGGCACAGATACCGGCTTGCGCGACGCGCTGACTACCTGGTTCGGACCGCTTACTGCGACATAGCGCACTGGCCTGCGCAAGACCGCGTGGTGCGTGACCTGCGCGGTGCGCAGACGTGTTAGACCCTGCCCAGCCGCCGCGAGGCAACGCTCGCTCTCGCGCTCCGCGCCGTCAGGAGCCGTCGTTCACAAATGCCTGGTAGAGGCGGCAGGGCTCGTTGCGCAGGCTTGCGCAGGGCGGCAATGCGGTGGGCACATTGACACCGGGCACGATCGGGAGGGTGAGGTTGGCGGGCATGCCGGGCCCGAACGCGATCGACACCTTGGCGGTCGTGCCTTCCGGCTGCGTCTGGCTGAACGACCACACGGGCTGTGTGCCGTTGGGCGCGGAGATCGTGACCCTGATGCGCGAGCCTGCTCGGTAGACGTGCCCCTCGAAGTACAGCGGAATCGTGACCGGGACGAATTCGTCAGCCGGCATCGGCTGCACATCGGACGCAAGGAAGGTCGGGATCGGCTGCAGCGGCGTGGGGGCCTGGTCGAGCATGTTTTCCGAGGTGGTGGCGAGCTTGCGCTCACTGGCGCGGATCCAGCCGTTCTGGACGAAGGTTTCGTTGCCGTCGGGGCGCACCTCGCTGACCGTCGCCTGAAGATCGACGTCTGGAGTCGATGACTCCACCCAGAGGTTGACGGCGCCTGCGCCGATTGCGGTTGTGTCGCTGGTGAGGGGTGCGGACTCGTAGGACACGGCGGAGCCTGCCGTTGGCTGCTGCCAGTTCCATTCCCACTGGGACGCGTCGCCCCACAGCCCGCCTGTGCCCGTGTTGGACGAGTAGTCCGTCAGCGGCGTGGCGCCCGCATCCGAGGTGTAGGAGTCGACCCCCTGGGCCGTTGCCGGCTGTTCGCCCAGCGCGCCTTCCGGCCCGAGATACCACGAGCGAGCCGTCGTGCCGGGGATCGGGAACGCCGAGAACGACTGTTCGAAGGCGGGATAGGGGTTGCCGGGCGTCGTCTTTCCGGTCGGCGAGGCTCCTGCCCCGTTGTCGAACAGCACCCGAATCTCCGGGAGCGCCGTGAAGGTCGATAGCGCCTTTGCGTATGACAGCTGGTCCTGGACCGGGTCCGGCGGCAGCGTGACGATGTCGCCCGCCGGGACTCCCAAGGCCATGTGGTAGATGATCGGAGCCGCGAGATGCACGATCGCCCGGCGGTAGAGCGGCGCTCGGTGCGCGACGAACAGCTGCAGGAAGTCGTACAGCCGGTCGAGGGTATACGGATCGAGCGAGTCGACGTGGGCGCCGTTGGTGAACGTGAACCACTTGCTCTCGGTGCCGGTGAAGTGCTCCGCCAAATCGGCGCAGTGCCCGCCGGTCTGCTCGTCCTCCCACTGGCATGCCATGAACGTCGGAACGTCGATGTTGTGAACGAACGTCACCGGGTCCAGCGGGTCAGCAACAGAGGGCTTGTAGGTCGCGTTTTCCTTGATTTCTGACAGCAGGTTCGTCGCCTCTCCGTGCAGGTCCTGGTTGCCCGCGCAGGTTTCATCGCCCGTCTGTATCTGTTCGTAGGCCCAGTGCTCGCCGTTGTCGGGACCGGCCGGTTCGGCGTCGTGCTGTCGTTCTTCGGCCCACGGCACGGCAAAACCGGTGTTGAGGATGCCGCCGGGATAGAGCGTCGTCGCTGTTGCGTCGAGCACCGATAGCGGCGCGATCGCCTCGAGCGCAGGCGGCTGAAGTTGAGCGGCGAAAAGCTGGCTGATCCCGCCGTAGGAGATGCCGAGCATTCCGACCTTGTGGTGGAGCACCCACGGCTGGTGAGCGATCGTCTCGATCACGTCGTAGGCGTCCAGATCCTCCAGCGGTTCGAAATAATCGAACGCACCGCCCGAGCAGCCGGTGCCGCGCATGTTCACGTCGACCACCGCGAAGCCCATCAGGTTGGCCAGTTCGGCGATGCCGCTTTCCGGGCCCGCGGGGTTCGCGTATCCGTACCCCGAGTATTCGATCAGCGTTGGGTACGGCGCCGTGGGGCTCTCCGTTGGGGAGGCCGGGAGCTGAAAGCCCGAGCTTGAGCCAAACACTCCCGCCGGAATGCCGGGCGGGTGGACGTCGATCGCCAGCTGGGTGCCGTCGCGCGTCGTCAGGTACGTGTAGCCGCTGTCCGGGATCGACTGCCTGTAGATGCCGGGATCCCACGGCGCCGCGGCTCGCGTGTGGACGGTGATCGGCCCCGACTCTTCACGTGTGGAGCTCAACCGGACCCGGTAGCGCCTTCCCGGTGCGACGTCCCGGAACAGCAACCCCCCAAGCAAGTCCGCGGTCTGCGTGGACACCGTTTCGCCATTCGATCGCAGCAGCGACATCTGAGCGCTCGGGGCCAGGCCGGTGACATACACCTGTTCCACGCTTCCGTGCGCGCTGAAGGCACACGCGGCCGCAGCGGCGACGAGCCAGACGGCGGCTGTCGCAAGCGTTACGACGGCTCCGATACGCGCACGACGCCGGAGCGCAGACGCTGTGACGAAGCGGCTAGCGCCTCCCACGCGGCCCACCGCACGACGATCACCGCTCGCTGGCTCGGCACGCAGCGGCACCCTCCCATCCCGCACATCCCCATTGCACGTCCCCATGTAGTTCAAAGTAAACAGCACTTGAGCGGTCAGCGACACCCGCCGGCCGTGAATCCGCGGTTCGAAGGTCACATCGGCGAGATCGGTGACACTCACCTCGACGTCCCCGACGAGGACGAGATGAGCGCGTCGAGTGGGCTGCCGGTGTCCGCCCTGAATGCCAGGCGGGCCCCGCTGGACGGCGCCGGCGAGCTGCAAGGGTCCGTCTCGCCGAGAGGCGCTGATACACGCGGATATTGGCGATTATCGGCGTTCAGTGCTGATGCGCGGGATGCCAGGTCCGCTCGTGGTCTGTCGCCGAGGCGCGAGCATCGAGGAGCTCTTTACGCGGCGCCTGGCCAGGCTGCCCGGTGATGCGCGTCGCTTGTTGCTGACAGCGGCGGCCGATCCAATGGGGCCACCCGGCGATCGTATGGCGTGCAGCCCGGCGGCTCGGATCCCCGAGTCCATCGTCTGGGCGAGCGCCCCGGCGGGCGCGAGCGTCAGCCCGGCTACCAAGAGCAGCAGCGCTGCCCGCACGCGCAGCTCGCGCCGCGTTGCTCGATTTGCTTGCCGAAGACGGTCATCGCCGAGCGCCAGTTCAACCTCAGCTTCCTCAATACCGCCGTAGACGCACTCGCGCTGATTGTTTTCGGCGTGGCGCTCGCGGTGGGCGTCGTCGCCGGCGAGGGGGACCTGTTGCTGACATTGCTGCCGGCAGCGCTCGCGGCGGGCGGGGTCGCCACCGCGCGGTGATCGCAGGTCGCGCGAGCTACACGATCCTTCGCCGTCGCCTCGGGCCGATACACAGGCATGCCTGATGCGCAAGGTCGACGGTCTCGCGTCGATGGTGTTCCGCAAGTCGATATCGCGCCGTGCAGCGTTAAGATTTGTAAGACGACGGAATCGACTGGGGGGAGCGCTTGTCCCATCCGTGAAATGGCGAGTAGTCGCCCGCCTCCCACTTTTCGCGCAGCCCGGGCTTGCTTAGCTCCCAGTCCGGGCGGATCTCGCTCGTCACGGTCCGCAGGTCGTGAAAGAGATCCACGAAGGAGGGACGTCCCCAGAACCAGTAGCCGTTGTAGATGCTGTGGATGACCAGCCCGGGCTTGAGCACGAGGGTGTGGGGGATCATCGGGTCGTGCTCGGGGTCGGTGTACTCCTGGATTTCAAGGTCCTTCTGGACGGTCCGCTCCGGGTCGGAGAGGAACGGCCACTGGGCGCCGATCGACGCGCGGAACTCCTGGCTCGCGTGATGGGTGTCGGTCGAGATGGTGGCAATCTTCGTGTAGGCCACTGCGATCTTGGGGTAGTTGGCGGCGAGCTCGAGGTGCTGCTGGTGCTCCTTGGGGCAGTAGTTCCCGCGCGCGAGCGTGAGGACCAGGGGGTCGTCGCCTTGGATCTCGCTGAGCTTCCGAGTATGGTTCTCGTGATCGGGCAGCTCGTAGTCGGGGAAGGTGCCGCCGGGGACGATGTCGCTGCGCATGATCTGCTCCTGTCTATGGTTGAGGAGTGACGCGATGGCCGCCGTCCCGTCCACTCGCGCCCGGTGGTCCAACGGGTCCGGCCGCCCGGTCCGCGGCACGCGCGTGGACCAGTGGTATCCCGGGCGCCATCGGAGCTTTTCGGGTCTACGTTGAGCCTAGTCAATCGGCGCCGCGGGCGCCAGAGAGGGGACCATCCCAATGAGTGCCCACACGCCGGTGTGCGAGTTGCTGGGGATAGAACGCCCGATCGTCCAGGCGCCGGTGTCTGCAGATCCCCGCCTGCCCGCCGCGGTCTCTAATGCCGGCGCTCTGGGCAGCGTGGCGCTGTGGTGGGCCGACGACGCCGGTGACCTGGTTCGTGAAACGACAGCGCTCACCGACCGGCCCTTTTCCGGCAATTTCGTTCTTACCTCCGATCAGCACCATCGACTCGATCAGGCACTTTCTGCTGGTCTGCGGATCGTGTCGTTCCTGTTTGGCGATCCCCACAGCTATGTCGACTCGATCCATGATGCCGGAGGGCTTGTTCTGCAAACGGTCGGGAGTGCGGAGGAAGCGCGGCGCGCAGCCGGATGTGGGGTGGACATCGTCATTGCGCAGGGCTGGGAGGCCGGCGGGCACGTACTGGGTCGCGTTGCAACGCTCCCATTGGTGCCAGCGGTAGTCGACGCGGTGGCACCGGTACCGGTCATCGCCGCTGGTGGGATTGGCGACGCTCGAGGAGTCGCGGCCGTGCTCGCCCTCGGCGCGCAGGCCGCCTGGCTGGGCACCCGGTTTCTCTTGGCCGACGAGATGCCAATCCACGAGGAGTATCGGCGCCGCCTGATCGCCGCGACCGAGACCGACGCAGAGTGGTACCCCAACCTTTATGAGGTGGGGTGGCCGGACGCCCCCCACCGCGCCATCCACAACTCAACCGCCGAGCGGTGGGAGGCCGCGGGCCGCCCGCCACCGGGCAGTCGACCGGGAGAAGGGGAAGTGATAGCGCACTTCGCTTCAGGCGAACCCATCGTTCGATATTCCCCCGCGCCCCCACTCGTTGGAACAACCGGCGAGATCGAGGCGCTATCGCTGTGGGCCGGACAGAGCGTTGCGCTCGCCAAACAGACACAGCCCGCTGCGGAAATCGTGGCCGAGCTCGTCTCGCGCTTGTAGCCCCACCGCCCTGCCCGACCAGCGGCTCCGGCGTCAGCGGATCAGGCTCAGTCGTTGGCGTGGATCGTGTCAGCCTCGTCGGGCGCGGCTGTCCAGCTTGCGAGGAGGTTCAGGGCCTCCTCGGACTTGGAGCCGGGCTCGGCCGGGTAGAGGGTCATCGTGAGGCCGGGGTCGGCGGAGAGCTCCATCGCCACGTAGGTGAGCGTCAGCTCGCCAACATACGGCGGCTGGGTAAGCCCCGCCCTGGTGCCGGCCGCGCGACGGCGCTAGCTC
>Ga0209420_1001238_pt1 | contig 12215 bp, 8 predicted proteins | sample BlaSpr_A8_OM1_O1_FD_187972 | JGI IMG/M metagenome (GOLD analysis project Ga0209420, IMG submission 187972) | Forest soil microbial communities from Thunder Bay, Ontario, Canada - Black Spruce, Ontario site 2_A8_OM1_O1 (SPAdes) (version 2) | ecosystem: Environmental > Terrestrial > Soil > Boreal... | reverse complement strand
TTCCTGGCCGCCGCCAACCGCGACCCCTCCACCTTCCCTGATCCCGATCAGTTCGACATCAGCCGCGACCCAAACCCGCACCTCAGCTTCGCCGCCGGAGCCCACTTCTGCCTGGGCGCGCCCCTGGCCAGGCTCCACGGCGAAGTCGCGCTGACCACCCTGTTCACCCGCCGGCCGGGCCTGGCCGCACTCACCCCGCCTGACATCACCGCCAGCGTCCCCATCCGCCAGATCGACCACTTCACCGTCACCTGGGACCAAGACTGACCAGCCGCAATCGCGCACCACCAGCACCACGATCAATAGCAAACCGTCCATGGCGTGGAAAGGATCAAGCGAGGCCCAAACGTAAGCCTCAAGTGAGGCCAGGCGAGGCAAGGGGGCAGAGGGGCGATTTGGGGCAACGTCCGTAGGGCGAAGGCTTCGGGAACATCGCCTGGCAGTTCACCAAGTTCCCGCCCGAGCTGCTCGACCGGCTCGCCGCTTCGCCAAGCTGATCGACCGGGGCTAAGGCCGAGGTCTTGGTCAACTGATGCACGCCAGGCGCGTCCGCTCCCTCCGATGCCTGATAAAGGCGCGGGGCGTGATTGTCTAGCCGCGCAGGAATGCCAGCACGGCCAGCACTCTGCGGTGATCGCCAGCTGCCGGCTGGAGGCCGAGCTTGGCGAGCATGTTCCCGACGTGTGTCTCGACCGTCTTCGGCGACATGTAAAGCTGGGTGGCGATCGCCTGGTTGGAACGGCCCTCGGCCATCAGGGCCAGGACGGCCAGCTCGCGTTCGGTCAGGGTTTCCAGTGGGCTGTCCCGGCGCGGTCTGCGCACCAGGCGGGAGACCACCTCGGGGTCGATCACCGACTCGCCGGCGGCGACCCTGCGTATGGCGGCGGTGAACTGGGTGACGTCGGCGACCCGTTCTTTGAGCACGTAGCCGATTCCGCGGGGGTCGTCGCCGAGCAGCTCGAACAGGTGCCCGGTCTCGACGTGCTGGGACAGGACGACCACGGCGGTGGCTGGCCGCTGGTGGCGGATGTGCAGCGCCGCCTGCAGGCCCTCGGTGGTCTGGGTGGGCGGCATCCGGATGTCGGTGAGCACGACGTCGGGCTGCAGGGCGCCAGCTAGCTCCAGCAGCTGGGCTGCGTCCCCGGCGGTGCCCGCCACCTCCAGGCCGGCGTCGGTCAGCAGACGGCGCAGGCCCTCGCGCAGCAGCACCGCGTCCTCGGCGATTACCACGCGCAGCGGCGCTGCTGGCTGGGTCACGGACACGGGATGTCGGCCTCCAGGTGTGTCCCGGAGCCTGGCGGGCTTTCGATGCGCAGGACGCCGCCCGCCGCCGCCACCCGGTCGGCCAGGCCGCGCAGGCCGGATCCGCCTTCGGGCCGGGCACCTCCGGGCCCGTCGTCGCTGACCCGCACCACCAGCCGTCCGGTCAGTTCCCGTATCGTGACCCGGGCGCTGCTGGCCGCGGCGTGCTTGGCGACGTTCGCGAGCGCTTCGGAGACGACGAAGTAGGCTGTTGCCTCGATCTGGGCAGGGTAGCGGCTGGCGGGTACCGCGGTGATCGTGGTGACCACCGGTGAGCGTTCTGCCAGGGCCTGGATCGCTCCAGCCAGGCCGGTTTCGGTCAGGACAGCGGGGTGGATGCCGCGGGCCAGTTCCCGCAGTTCGGTGATCGCCGCCTGCGCCTCGGCGGCGGCGGTCTCCAGCAGCACCGCAAGTTCGGGATTTGCCGCTGCCTGGCTGCGCGCGATCCCGATGGCCAGGCTCAGGGTCACCAGCCGCTGCTGTGCGCCGTCGTGCAGGTCGCGTTCCAGGCGGCGGCGCTCGGCGTCCCCGGCCTCGACGATCCGGGTCCGGGACGCGCGGACCTGCTCGAGCTGCGCTTCGACCTCGGCCTGGAGCCGCGCGTGTTCCAGCGCCAGGCTCGCCGCGGTGACGGTGACCTTGACCAGTTCGGGCTCGTGCTGCATCAGTTCGTGGTAGACGAGCACGGCGTTGCCGGCGGCGTCGAGTTCGGTCAGCATCCGCCCCGCGGGCAGCCGCGCGGGGTCGACGATCTGATCGCTGGTGTCCTGGTAACCGCCGTGCTCCGGTATGCGGAACGCGAGCTGCAGGGTGGGGTCGCCCAGGGCCCGGGACAGTGCGTCCCGCAGCCGGGCCGGCGAGGGCCCTGGCTCAAGATCCACGAGAGCGGCCCCGACCGCGCGGCGGGCGGTTCGCGCCCGGAACATCGAGATCGCGTAGGCGGCCGGCGCGGCTATCAGGATCAGCGGCCCGATGCCGTACAGCACGAGGCCGGGAATCCCGAGATTACCCGGCACGCCGAGGATCGCGATGTAGGCGGCGATCGGTATGGCGACCCAGATCAGCGAGGTCATGGCCTGCCGTGCGTAACCGCGGGCCGACCGCCAGTGCCAGGCGATCAGCGCGGCTATTGCCGCGGTGATGCAGACCCCGGTGATCGAGAACACTGTCCCGGTCGTGCTGTACAGGCGGCTGGAGCTGTGGGCCAGCAGCAGGTTGGCCGGGCAGGCAGTGCCGCAGCCGTTCGTGCGGGGATTCCAGAAGAGCATCTGCACGACGTTGTTGCCGACGTTGAAGGAGTAGTTCACGGTGACCGCCACCCGGTCAACGCGGGATCGCAGCCGCCCGTACGGCCACGCCAGCGCCAGGTGCGCCAGGACCGCCTGGTACAGGGCGCCGGACACAATGCCGACCGTGAACGGAAGCGGGTAATGCAGCTGCGTCAGCGAGGGCAGGAACCAGGCATAGCCCGCCATCGTGAACAGCAAGCCGATCCGCTCCGCCGGATACCGCTGCCAGGCAGCCAGGCCAACGACGAGATAGGCCAGCAGCACGAGCGTGGGAGTGATCACGTAGATCGCCGGCCCGGGCGGTTGCGGCCAGCCGTTGAGGTAGAACGTGACCAGGTTGAACACGGCCGCCGCGGCCGCGCCGGCGATCAGGATGTTCCGCAGCCGGCGGCTCACCGCGGGCTCCGCGTCAAGAAGGCGCTCAGCGCGGCGCCGGACAGCTGGTCCTTCGGCAGGAACCCGGCCGCCGGGCTCGCCGCGATCTGGCCGCCGTAGTCGCTGGCCTCGCGCGTCGACGTCAGCACGATCACGGGCTTATCTTCCTGCGCCGCCAGCCGCCTGGCCACCTCGAACCCGTCGAAGTCGGGGAGCTGAATGTCCAGCAGCACCAGCCGCGGCCGGATGATCCGGGCTGTCTGCGTCGCCTCCGCGCCGCTCGCCGCCTCCGCGACCGTGAACCCGGCCATTTCCAGCATCGTCCTGGCCAACGCGCGGAAGCCGTCGTGGTCATCGACGACGAGGATTGCTGAGGATACCGGCACCGCTCCAGTGTCGTACCGCCGGGCGCCGCTGGCATCAGGGCTGGCCCTGACCCGCGGTCAGGGCCAGCCCCGTCACGGCAGGGGGACAGCCCCGATGACTCCCATGCCCCCGCGTTCCTAGCGTGTGCCTCAAGCCGAGCGCGCAGACCCGCGCCGCCAGGGAGGGAACGCAGATGAACATGACGAAACGGCACGCGACAATACTCCTGCTGGCCGCGATCGTGGCCGCGGCCGCGGCAGCATGCGGCGGCGGGGGAACCCCGGCGGTGGGAGCGCCGCCCGCATCACGGCACACCACCGCGGAGCGCGCGGCCACGCTGAACTGGCTGGCGAAAACGAACCTCATGTGGACCAGGAACGATTTCGCGCCACTGGATCAGGTGACCACCGGTGCCGCGCGAACCGCGTTCCTGGCCCAGGAACATGCCACGACCAGCGACCCGGCGCAGGGCAGCCGGACACCGTTCCAGGTCACCAGCTTGTCGATCACCGTGCCATGTCATCAGGGAGCCGAAACCACGTTCGTGGCCTACGGTGACACCGACGTCTTCACCCTGGGCCAGTCGGTGCAGCCCGTCGCCCTGGTGTTCCAGCGGTCCGGCGGCAGATGGAAACTCGCCGCCATCGTCAATCAGCCGTCCGGCAGCGGCCACGCCGCATGGCCCGCGCTTTGCCGCGCCGGAACCGGAACCACCGCCCCGGCCGTGCTGCCCCCAGCGGACTACGCCGCGACCCTTTCCACGGCGCTGGACCAGGCCGCGGCCGGCGCCCCGCAGACCGCCGCCGCGACGGCGCCGTTCGCGCTCAAGCCGTTCTTCGCCGGCGCCGGGTCGTTCACCGTCCAGTCCGCCACCCAGATCAGGCAGGACCACGCCGGCGGGGTAGCCCTGACTGAACGCTTCTCCCCGGCGGCCGACCCGACGCTCGCCCTTCCGCTAGCCGGCGGACGCGGATACTGGCTCATCGCCACCCTCACCCAGACCGCCAGCTACAGCTCCGCCGCCGGCACCCGCAAGGCCGCCATGCCCGACGGAGCCGCCATCCCCGCTAACAGGCCCGCGCTCGTGCACCACGCGACCGACACCTACATCACCACCTACACCGCCACCGACCCGCCACGAGCCGCAGGCGCCACAGTCGCACTCGACGGGTTCTTCGGCTGGCCCCTGACGGCCACAGCCAGCTAACCCCAGCCCCCGCGCCGGCAGTCACACATGCATGGGGCCGCTAGGTGCCCGGTGCACCGCCGCCGGCTCCACCTTGCCAGGGAGATTGACGATGAGCATTCTCGGTCACAACCGCAGGTTCACCCCGGTTGCCGTCAGGCTACGACGGCTCGCCACCATCATCGGAGCGGCTTTGCTGGCAGGTTCCGCCAGTGTCGCGGCGGTAACAGCTGTGCCAGCGACGCCCGCCAGCGCTGACACCGCCCCCTATACGGCCGCGTGCACTTCCGGTTTCCTCGGCAGCTTCACCGCTGCCAGCATTGCCACGACGGGGACCCTGTCGGCCAGTCCCGTTGCCCCGGGTGGCAGTGAGACGCTGAACAATTACGGGCTTGTCATCACGATCCCGGCATCTGTCGTCAACGCCGCTATCGCCAACGGGGTCACATCGCTGACCGGATCGATCGCCACGTCGATCGACGCCACGAACATCACCCCGGCGAGCACTTCGGAAACGCTCACCGCGTCCACGGGCCCCCTGACGGCGGACACCCCGCTCGTGGTAACGACCGTGCCTTTGGGGACCCCGCCGTCGTTCACCGACGCGGCCGCCGCGGGCGTCGTGCACCTCACCCAGGATGCCAACATCACTCTCACGTTCGATGCCCAGGTGGCCGGCATCACGCTGCCACTGCCGGTTGACGTCAGCTGCACGGCGCCGCCCTCCGACATCGACACGGCCGCCATCGTGAGCCCGGTGCCGCCGCAGATCACCAGCGGGCCAGCTGACACCGTCCCGTCGGGCTCGGCCTTCAGCTACACGATCACCAGCACCGGCACGCCCACCCCCGCCCTCAGCCTGGCTGCGGGGTCGGTGCTGCCGGCCGGGGTGGCCTTCACCGGCAACGGTGATGGCACGGCTATCCTGGCCGGCTCCGCGTCCGTCGTCCCGGGCGTCTACACCTTCACTGTTGACGCGGCGAACGGCGTCGCCCCGGACGCCTCCCAGGCCTTCACCCTGACGGTGGCAGCACCCGGGTCACCGGTCATCACGAGCGCACCGGGGACGAGCGCCACCGCAGGCACGGCCATGGCCCCCTTCATTGTCACCACCACCGGGCTCCCGGTCCCGTCACTGACCCGGAAGGGCGCGCTGCCGTCCGGTGTCACCTTCACCAGCAACGCCGACGGCACCGCAACCATCTCCGGGAATCCCAAAGCCACCCAGGGCGGCACCTACGTCGTGACCATCACGGCCGCCAACGACCAGGGGACAGCGACGCAGACCTTTACCCTGACCGTGAACCAGGCACCCGCTATCACCAGCCGCGCATCGACCACCTTCACCGCCGGTGATTCGGGGACATTTACGGTCACCGCCCGCGGTTTCCCTGCCCCGTCGCTGACCGAGACCGGGCCCTTGCCAGCCGGGGTCACCTTCACCGACAACGGCGACGGCATGGCCACCATCTCCGGCATCCCGGCCGCCGGCGGCAGCTACCCGATCCTCATCACCGCCGCCAGCATCGCCGGAACCGTCAGTCAGTGGCTCACCCTGACGGTGGACCAGCCTGCCGTCATCACCAGCGCACCAGGGATCACCACAACGGCCGGCACCGCCATGACACCGTTCACCGTCACCACGGCCGGGTTCCCCGACCCGTCACTGACCAAGACGGGCGCTCTTCCCTCCGGCGTCACCTTCGACGACAACGGCAATGGCACCGCCACCATCTCCGGGGTTCCGAAAGCCACCCAGGGCGGGACCTATGTCGTGACCATCACGGCCAGGAACGACCAGGGCACGGTGACGCAGACATTCACGGTAATCCTGAACGAGGCACCCGCGATCACCAGCCACGCGTCGGCCACCTTCACCGCCGGCGATTCGGGAACCTTCACCGTCACCACCCGCGGATTCCCCGCCCCGTCGCTGACCGAGACCGGGCCCCTGCCTGCCGGGGTCACCTTCACCGACAACGGCGACGGCACGGCCACCATCTCCGGCATCCCGGCCTCCGGCGGCAGCTACCCGATCCTCATCACTGCCACTAACGCCTTCGGTGACGCCAGCCAGTCGCTCACCGTGAAGGTCAACTAGACCGCCGCCAGCCGCTGAACCGGCGCAGGGCTCGGCGGCCTTCCCAGAGGTCATCGCGAGCGCCGGCAAGGCGTTCGGCAGGATCATGCTCGCGCCCTCGGGCAGTTAGACCACGCCGCGGCGAGCGACACCGGCGCGGAAGGCCGCCAGCACGACAGGGCTGGTCACGGCCCGATGCGCGCAGAACGACCCGCCTCGACGCGGCGAACTCCTCTTGCATGTCAGCTCCGTAGGCCTCGGCACCGTCCTCTAGCATTTCGCCACCTTGGTTCAGCCGCTGTCGGCCTCGCGTGTCGGACATCCGGCCGAGGGCATCAATGGCGAGCGGAGACGACACGGTGGCCACGGCGCCCGGGCCCTTGAGGCTCGCCGCTGGGTCGGCGCTATCGAGGCCGCAGGCAGCCTCGGGCCGGACCGCGCCGATGCAAGATAGGGAACGCGGCGGCCAATGTGGGTAGCCGTTCCCGATCCGCCGCAGTGCGACCCACACCTACCTTCGGTCTGGCCGAATCACCCAGATCGAAGGAGATTCTTATGCGCAGCCGACTGATGGGGATGCTCGCCGCCGCGACCGCGGCGCTCGTCCTCCCGATCGCCGCTCAGACCGCCGGTGCGACCGCGGCGACCGGCTACCTTCCGACGGCGACCGCCGTGCATTACCGGTCCCCGGTGGTGATCGCCCGTCGCGCCACGAGGAAGTTCCACTCACTCGCTACGGCCGAGAAGGCTGGTTACGAGTTGTTCAAGGACAAGCACGGCATCGCGTGCATCGCGATGCCGCCGATGGGCGCCATGGGGGTCCACTACGTCAACGGGACCCTGGTGGGTACCCCGGCCGTGCTGCTCCGGCAACCCGAGGCGCTGGTCTACGCACCCGAGCATGGGCACCTGCGGCTGGCCGCTCTTGAATACGTCGTGCTCAAAAGCGCCTGGGACCAGGCGCACGGCAAGAACGCGCCTCGCCCGCGGCTGTACGGGCACCGGTTCAACATCACCCATGCGCCCAATCGCTACGGGCTCCCGACGTTCTACTCGCTGCATGCCTGGATCTGGAAGCACAATCCGGCCGGCATGTTCGCCATGTGGAACCCCCGCGTCCACTGCTCTCGGTAGGCACCGGCCGGTACCAAGCGGGCCGTTATGACCACAGACCACCGGACACCGGCGGACACGTAGGCAGGAGGAAGCATGAAGGGCATCGCGGCCTGGGCAGGCACCCAGGACTCGACGGGACTGCGCCGGTGGCTGCAGATCGGGCTGGGCGCCTTGTGGGTGCTCGACGGGGCGCTGCAATACCAGCCCTACATGTTCAGCCGGACCTTCGTGACCGGCATCATCGATCCGGCCGGCACCGGCAGCCCGGCGGTAGTTGCGAATGCGGTCACCGGTGCCGGCCACGTCCTGCTGCACGATGTAGTGCTGTTCAATGCCGCATTCGCCACCACCCAGCTGGCCATCGGGCTCGGCCTGCTGTGGCGGCCTGCGGTGAAGGGCGCTCTGGTCGGCACGATGGCCTGGGGGCTGGCGGTGTGGCTGCTGGGCGAGGGCCTCGGCGGAATCCTGACCGGCAGTGCCACCCCGCTGACCGGCGCTCCGGGCGCTGCGGTCTTGTATGTGCTGCTTGCCGTCCTGATCTGGCCGCCACGCGCACCTTCGGAAAGCCGGCCGCGCGCTGAGTCAGACGGCCCGGCTACGGAGGGCAGCACCGGCGCCCCCGCACCGGCGATCAGCGTGGCCGATGCCAGCCCGCTCGGGCCGCGCTGGTCACGCCTGTGCTGGCTGCTCCTGTGGGGAGGCTCGGCCTATCTGCTGCTCCAGGCGCCGGTCCGCGCGCCCGGGTACCTGAGCTCCACCATCGGCGGGCTGGCGGACAGCGAGCCCGGCTGGCTGGCATCGATCGACCGGAGCGTGGCCCATGCGGTGGGCTCCAGCGGCGGCGGCGTCTCGATTGTCCTGGCGATCATTTTCCTGCTTGTCGGCGTGGCCGTTTTCATCCGGGCTGCGACTCGGCCGGCCCTGGTCCTCGCTGCCCTGAGCGCGGCGGCCATCTGGGTGCTGGCCGAGAACCTGGGCGGCATTCTCACAGGTCAGGGCACTGACCCCAACACCGGGCCACTACTGATTCTGCTGGCCGCCGCGTACCTGCCGTGCAGGCCGCGAAGGCATGCAGCGACGGAGAACGAGCGGCAGGCGCAGTCCGCCAGTCAGCCAGTCCGCACGACGCCCGACCGAGAGCTGAGAGCCGTCGCGGTCTTCAGCGAGTCCCATTCTTCACCCGCGCATCCGCCAACTTGGAGGAATCGTGCCGCTCTGCCTGGACGCGCACACGATCACCGGTGGCGTGACCGCCGCCGACGTAGCCAAAGCCCACATGGCAGATCCGCAGACGCAGAGCAAGTACTACATCCGCTGCCTGCGGTACTGGGTCGGACTGGCACCTGGCCATGCGCAGCATCCGCGACATCAACGGCACAGAAGGGCGTTTCGCAATGAAGGACCACCAGCAGCAGTCAGGACCATCACGGCGCCACGTGCTGGCGGGGGCGGGGGCCGGACTGGCTGCCGCCTCAGCCGGAATACTGCCGGGAGTGAGCGCCGCCGCGAACGCGGCCACGTCATCAGGTTCCCGCGGGCGGCCAAGAGTGCCCGGAGCACCGGCCAACGACGGCCTGTTCGGCCGGATCTTCCCCGGCCTGCCGCCGTTTGCCGAGGCCAGCGACCAGGTGCGCGCCGCGCTGCTCGAAGTCGGCATGCCGGGCGGGATCATGGACGCCGCCGATGATCTCGCGGCGGGCCCGAAGAACCTGATCGTCGACCCGACCGTGAACGGCAACCCGACCGCCGCGAACCCGTACGGCACCAACCCGGACAACCCGACGATGACCGCCGGGTCCACGTTCGTGGGCCAGTTCACCGACCACGACATCACTTTCGATCAGACGTCCCGGCTAGGCATCCCGCAGAACCCGCTGACCTCTCCCAACACGCGGACACCCACGCTGGATCTCGACTCGGTGTTCGGCGGCGGCCCGGCCAGGCGGCCAGACCTGTATGTGCCCAACCCGGACGGGTCGGCCGGGCCGCAGCTGAAGATCGGCACCGGCGGCGTGCACGAGGACGTGCCCCGGGTTCCGAACGCAGACGGCACCTTCACGGCGCTGCTCGGCGACCCGCGCGACGACGAGAACGTCATGGTCGGCGGGCTGCACTGCGCTCATATCTTGTTCTATAACCGGGTCCTGGCCGAACTGGGCAACATCCGCCTGCGGGCCTTCCCCGCTGCCAGGGGCGCGGACCTGTCCAGTTCCTACGCCCAGTTCCTGATTGCTCGCGAGATCACCCTGTGGCACTACCAGTGGCTGCTGGTCAACGAGCACCTGCCGCAGATAGCCGGGCAGGCCGTGGTCAGCGACGTGCTCGCCCGCGGGAACCGGTTCTACCGGCCGCCGCGCGGCGATGCGTTCCTGCCCATCGAGTTCGGCGCCGCCGCCTACCGGTTCGGCCACTCCATGGTCCGTCCCTCCTACCGGGCCAACTTCACCAGCGGCACCGGCGACTCAGGCAGCCCGACCGCCGACCCGTTCTTCGGCCTGGTCTTCGACGCCACCGAGCCCAACTTCAGCGCGCCGGTCAGCTATGACCGCGACGATCTGCTCGGCGGCTTCCCGGCGCCGCGCCGCTATGTCGGCTGGCAGACCTTCTTCGACTTCGGCGACGGGCAGGTGAAGAACAACAAGAAGATCGACACCACGATCTCCTCGGTAATGTTCACCCTCCCGGTGCCGGCCATCGCCCCGCACACCCAGACATCGCCCACCGTGCTACCCCAGCGGAACCTGCTCCGGCAGCTCACCTGGAGCCTGCCCTCCGGCCAGGCCATCGCCGCCGCCATGGGCGCCGACCCGCTTACCCCCGCCGACCTCGGTGACATCGCTGCCGTCTACGTCCCCTTCGGGACCAGTACGCCGCTGTGGTACTACATCCTGGCCGAGGCCAGGATCGCGGCCGGCGGCCTCAACCTCGGACCGGTCGGCGGACGGCTCGTCACCGAGACCCTCATCGGCCTGCTGCGCGCCGACCCCGCCAGCTACCTCAACATCTACCCGGGCTTCCGTCCCTTCCTCGGCACCGACCTGGCCCTGGGCCCAGATCCCGACACCGCCATCACCGGCAACCGCAGCTACACCCGCGCTCACTTCCTCTACTACGCCGGAGTCGGCGCCCCCGGCACCTACCGGTAGCGCCGGGCTGGTGCGGGCATCAGACGGCCGTCAAGCGGTCTGGGCCTGGCGACGTGCGCCCGGCGTAGCTCGCCTATAGCGGAGTGGCTGCGGCCCGCCGCGCGGCCGCTACCTCTGTTCGCCGCGACACGCCGAGCTTGGCCAACACCGACGAGACGTGGTGACCGACCGTCTTTGGTGAGATCACCAGCCTGGCGGCAATGCTGGCGTTGGTGTGGCCCGCACAGAGCAGTTCGAGCACTTCTTGCTCTCGTTGGGTCAGGCCGAGTGGATTTTCGCGGGTCGCGGCCCGCTGTCCGGCCGGAACGGATCGAATGCCGAGCGAGCGCATCTTTTGCCGGATGATGCGCGCCGCCGCGCCGGCCCCGAGCTCGTCGCAGATGTCGAACGCTCGTCGCAGCGCTAGCTCATCAGGCGCATCGAGCAGCGCGAGCGCCGCGTCGTAAGGGCAGCCCAGCGCATCGAACAGATCGGATGCCCCGCGATGGTTTCCGGTGAGCTGCAGCCGGTAGGGCTCGGCCAGTTCGTGCTGACTCGTCCGCGGCGATCCGGTACGTCGCAGCCATACCGCGATCTCGCCGTTGAGCCAGGGATCGGTGGCGTCAGTGAGCACGTCACCCGCGAGTTCGGCTTCCTGTCGCGCCGCGGTCAGATTGCCCTCGAGCCAGCGGGCCTCGGCTCGGGCCAATCGCACGGGTCCGATGTACTCCGCCTGCGTCGTTCCGTCCGCGGCGGTCATCGCGGCGTCCAGGTGCGACCACACATCTGGCTCGCCGCGGCGCGCCGCGACCTTGGCCAGGCTCGTCATCGGGATCATGCGATTCACCGGCGAGGTGATGGCGGCCAGGACGGCCTCGGCGAGCCGCGTCGACTCGTCCCAGCGTCCCAACCGCTCCAGGCTCGACGTCCGCACTCCGCGCAAGCAGGTGTAGTAGGTGAGGAGATCGCGGTCCTCGCAATAGGCGACGCCATCGCGGTAGTACGGGTCGGCCTTGGCGTAAGCTCGGTCGGCGCAATTCAGCTCGTGCAGGTTCGTGTACGCGAAGCCAGCTTCATTCTCGAGCCCGTTCTCCAGCGCGATCGACAGCGCGCGGCTCAGCACAGGCTCCCAGTCGCCACCGGCGTGCCACCGGGCCTGTGCTTCCGTCGTCGTCGCCCGGCTCTGCACCGCAGGCTCGCCGAATCTGACCGCGAGTTCCTGAGCGCGCCGGGCCAGTGAGACGGCGATGTCCAGATGCCCTGGCGCAATCCGGAACGCGGCCAGCCCGTTGTATGCCGCCGCGAGTTCCGCAGTGGGGCCGAGCGGTTCCAGGATGGCGACGGCGGCCTCGGCTGCGGCGAGGATCTGATCGCCG
>Ga0209420_1001237_pt1 | contig 12225 bp, 13 predicted proteins | sample BlaSpr_A8_OM1_O1_FD_187972 | JGI IMG/M metagenome (GOLD analysis project Ga0209420, IMG submission 187972) | Forest soil microbial communities from Thunder Bay, Ontario, Canada - Black Spruce, Ontario site 2_A8_OM1_O1 (SPAdes) (version 2) | ecosystem: Environmental > Terrestrial > Soil > Boreal... | reverse complement strand
AAACTTAGTTCTGACGAAGATGATTTACACAACCGGCTTTGCGACGTTCGCTCGGATTTGACCTTCAGGCCGGATTCTTGACAAAACTTTACTCTGGTTGACCGATTCTTTACCGCCTTTTTTCCCGGAACCGTGTTTCTATCTCTGTACGCACAGTCCCGGGGACCTCCCGGAGGACCTCCAGCGTCGTACACGAGGAGTCGCACATGAAATCGTTTCGTTTCCGTTTGTCGATTACCGTTTTAGCCATTTTGCTGGGCAGCGCGATCGCCAGGTCGCAAACCACCGCTGACACGCCCCCGCCCCCACCCGGACACGGCCATGAATTCGGAATGGGCGGTCCCGGACCGATGATGGGGTTTTTCGCCAAGCAGCTGAACCTGACCGATGAACAGAAGACGCAGATGAAGGCCATCATGCAGAAAGAGCACCCTGCCGTGAAGCCGCTCATGCAGCAAGGGCACCAGATCGATCAGCAGCTTCGTCAATATGTGGAAGGCACCTACGATGCGGCGAAAGTCCAAGCCTTGGCCGCGCAAAAAGCCCAGATCCAGATTCAACTCACGGTGGCCGAGACGCGCATCCACAACGAGCTATACCAGACGCTAACCGCAGACCAGCAGTCACAACTCAAGCAGATGGAGGCGAACCACGAAGCCCGTATGCAGAGCCGTGCCCACCAGGCTCCGCCTTCTCCTGCCGAGCAATAGGTGCGGGCAATAGAAAAAGAGGAGGAATCAAAATCCTCTGTCGTAGCAGGAGTTGCCGGCGCGAGGCCCTCTGGCCGCCCCGCGCCGGCTCCGGAGACGGGGTACTAGAAAGCTGATGAGGGATCACCTCCATGACCTTCAGTGATTCGTTTCTCTCCAACGCCGGATGGTTATTCTTCGCCGCCTGGACCGCCATGATCGCCGCCGTCAGCATCATTGCCTTCGGCAGCGATCTCGTTCCCCACAGACCGCACCTTGATCCACCCCATAAGTCCCGTCCCGCCGACCAAGTCCGCTCCACCCAATCCAGAGCACTCTAGAAGCTACCTCATCCATATCGGTGGGTTCGTGGAAGAATGGTCTCGTGGAGGGACGCGGCTTCCACCGTGCCGCTCGGAGTCGCGAACTAATGATTCAGCCCCTGAGCGAAGAACCGGATGTGGCAGCTGTCGGTGGAAATAATTACCTGGCGGGGTTTCGAGAACTGCGCTGCCGAACTGAGACCTTCGTTTGGAACAACTCTTTCCGGTCGAGTTCTCCGTTCCCGTCTTTATCCAACTTGTTGAACTCCGCTTCCATGAAGTTCATCCATTCCTGCTTCGATATCCTGCCATTCTTATCGGTGTCTAGCAGCAGCAGCAGTTCTTTAACATTCTCGTTTGCGCGGGCAAACTTATCTGGCGGCTTTGGCTCAACGTCAGTTACCGCCATAGCGCCGGTTGCGCTCAGCAGTGCGATCAGCAGACTTCTTCGGGTCATTGAATCCTCGCTTTCCGGAGTTTTACCAGCGATCCCCAATGAGGTTCTACCTGGATTCTCCCCTTCTATCCTTCGATCCTTGTTCCTCAGAATCTCCCCGAAATCCTGGATCGAGATTTTGGCATACTTCGAGGAATCCGAGCGGTTACGCAGGTAACCGAGTCGCACCAACCCCGGCAACCGAGACCGGCCCACCTTGGCAGCGCCACGAACCAGGGGGCGCCTGCTAAAATTTCATCGACTAACTTTGCATGCTGCTGAAGAGTTTGCGTCCGCTGCTGCCTTACGTGAAACGCTACCGCTGGAGTTATGCCGCGGGCACGCTCTGCGTCTTACTCACCAACGGCATCTGGATCTTGTTTCCGCTGGTCCTCGGCAAGGCCGCCGACGATCTGCACGAAGGGGTAACGCGGCACAAGCTATTGCTCTACGCCGGGTTTTTGCTCGCCATCGCCGTCAGCAAGGGAATTTTTCAGTTCCTCACCCGCTGGATCGTGATCGGTATCTCGCGCGACATGGAGTTCGACCTGCGCAACGATCTGTTCGCTCGTCTGGAGATTCTTTCCTACTCCTATTATCAGCGCCACCGCACCGGGGACATCATGGCCCGTGCCACGAACGACTTGAACGCGGTCCGCGCACTGCTAGGCCCCGCCATCATGTACTCCGCCAATACCATCGTCTACACCGCGGGCGCGTTGGCCTTCATGATCTCTATCAGCCCCTGGCTCACGCTTTACACGTTCCTCCCGTTGCCTGCGGTGAGCGTCGTGATCCAGACCTTCGGCCGTCGGATTCACGAACGCTTCGAAAGAATTCAGGCCATGTTCTCCGACATTTCCGCGCGCGCGCAGGAGAATTTCTCCGGCGCGCGCCTGATTCGCGCCTACGTGCAGGAAGACGCCGAGATTCGAGCCTTCGAAGCCCAAAACCAGGAATACATCCGTCGCAGCCTGCGCCTGGTGCGCCTCATGGGCATGCTCTGGCCCACCCTCGAGCTCATGCTGGGCTGTGCCGTGGTGCTCGTGCTGTGGCTCGGCGGGCGCGAAGTCATCCACGGACTTTCGCACATAACTTTGGTTTCAAATCCCGGAGATTCACATCCGGGAATCTCGACTCCGGCGATCACGACTACGCTGTCCCTCTCCGGCTCGATGAGCGTTGGCCAATTCGTTGCCTTCAGCACTTACATGATGCAGCTCACCTGGCCGATCATCGCTCTGGGTTGGGTCATCAACCTGTTCCAGCGGGGCACAGCTTCATTGATCCGCATCAACGAAATCATGCACGAACAACCCGAGATTCACGATGCTCCGGGCGCGCAAGATCGTGAGATCGCCGGCGAGATCGAGTTCCGCGGACTCAACTTCAGCTACGAGGGAAAACAGGTTCTGGACGACATAAACCTGCGGGTGCCCGCCGGCAGCAGTCTGGCGATTGTCGGCCCGACGGGTTCAGGGAAGACCACTCTGGTGAGCTTGATTCCGCGCATCTACGACGCGGAGCCCGGTATGGTGCTCATCGATGGACGACCGGTTCGCGATTATTTCCTCGCATCGTTGCGCAAAAACATCGGATTCGTGCCGCAAGAAACTTTTCTCTTCAGTGACCGCATTCGCGAAAACATTGCATTGGGCCTGGAATCTGCTACCGATCAGCAGATTCAAAGTGCCGCCCACGCGGCCAACATCGCCGCCGATATCGAGAGCTTCCCCGAAGGCTACGACACGATGGTGGGCGAACGCGGCATCACCCTCTCCGGCGGTCAGAAGCAACGCGCCGCAATTGCCCGTGCCCTCATCCGCAATCCCAAGATTCTGATCCTCGACGACGCTCTCTCCAGCGTCGACACCCACACCGAAGACAAGATTCTCAACCACCTGCGCGACGTGATGCAGGGGCGCACCACCATCTTCATTTCGCACCGAGTCTCCACCGTGCGCAACGCGGACCGCATCGCTGTGCTCCACAGCGGACGCATCGTCGAACTCGGCACCCATGACGAACTGCTGGCCTTGAACGGCTACTACTCAAACCTGTATAACAAGCAATTGCTGGAAGAAGAACTGGCCGAAGTCTGAAGCCGGGTTATGTGGGGACCGCCGCTCCGGCGGTCCGGTCGAGCGAAGCTCGACGGCTCGTTCGACATGCTGCGAACCATCCAGCCCGAGCTTCTCGATTCGGACGCCTGCCCGGCAGTCGAGGTCGAAGCCTCGCTGCGGGATATCTGCCGCATCAACCGCTGGTTCGGCGGGGTCGCCACCACGCGCAAACTGATCGAGCGCGTCTCCTCGGCGACGGGAAGCAGGAATTTCACCGTACTCGACGTAGCGGCTGGATTGGGCGAAGTGCCTCGACTCGCGGCGAGGGAACTGGTGCGCGAAGGAATCACGCTGAAAATAACTGAGCTCGATCGTCTGCGCACGCACTTGCTGGGGGAGAATCGTGCCGTGGTCGCAGACGCGCTGGCGCTTCCCTTTCCCGATGGCAGTTTCGATCTGGTCAGTTGCAGCCTGTTCGCGCATCATCTGGAACCCGCCGATCTGGCGCGCTTTTCAACCGAGGCCCTGCGCGTCAGCCGCTGCGCCATCCTGATCAATGATCTGGTCCGCCATCCCCTACATCTGGCGCTGGTGTACGCAGGCTTTCCCTTGATGCGCAGCTATGTGTCGCGGGTAGACGGGCTGGCATCGGTGCGCCGAGCCTATGTCGTTGACGAGATGCGGAGAATACTTTCGACCAGCGCGAAGACCGCTCCACGGATTGAGATCTCTCGCCACTTCCTGTTTCGCATGGGCGTGATTGCCTGGAAGATGAGCAGCGGCGAAGGCGTCGGAGCCGCATAGGCGGCCGAGCTTCGTCGACCGGGCAGTCCCAAGGCGGCTTGTCCCCACCTCATACGGACAACTGAATCACAGCACGATTAGCGCACGACCAGCACTTCCCTCACATTGTCGCGGGCGAGGAAGAATTTGATGGAGGCAAAGTCGCGGAACAGAGTTTCGATGTGACGGTTGTTAAAGACGCGCTGCAGGCGAAAGCCATCGCTGACCGCGGTGTGGACCGCTCCCGTGGGTCCGCGGCGGGTCTCCCGGCGGAGCACAATGGGCTGCATCTCGAGCGTATCCTTTCCGATGATGTGAAAGCGGTAGCAGGGCGAGTCCGGCCCGGCGTCCTTGGTATGGAAAAACGCCAGCATCATGCCTCCGGGCTTCAGCACGGACCACAAGCGTCCCATGACCGGCCGTACCAGACTCTCGTCCAGATAGTCCGACAGATTCCAGCACAGCACGACGTCGAAATGCGCTGCGGGATAAACCACGTTGTCGGCCAGAAATCTGCGGCCGTCCAAGATCGGATTTCCTTGCTCATCTTTCGTGGCAAGATTCGGATCGGTGGAAGCGACGAGAAGATCTTCGCTGTAAATCTTGTGACTGCGTTCGGTGAAAAACCGGATGTTCGCCGCCGATGTGGAACCGAGATCGAGCACGCACAGCGGAGTCTCGGATTCCCACGCGCGCGAGAGCTCGCCGAGACCGCTGGAACGGCGGGTGAGTTTTTGGGCGGCCTGGGGCGTGGTCGCCTCTGTCCCGCCCGAAGAGCCGCGAAAAAACTTCATGAAATTATGGGTGACTGATGCCATTCGACTGACCGTCGCCTGGACCGAGGCGACTGGGGCCCAGCACTTAAATCGTCCTCTAAAACCAACACTTTAACGCAATGAACCCACCGGAAAAAGTTACTTTCCAGCCGCCTTCTCCGCCCTGCCCTGGATGTCAATCTTGCCCTTCAGGAAGGCGCCTTCTTCAATCGAAATTCTCGCCGTGGAAATGTCGCCATTCACCACGGCAGACTTGCGTAGCTCAACCCGGTCGCTGGCCTGCACGTTGCCATCGAGCTTGCCTTGCACCACCACACCCTTGGCCTCGACCGAGGCCTTGACCTGGCCGTGGGGACCGACCGTCAAACTATTGTTTTTGAGGGAGATGCTGCCCTCGACCTGCCCGTCTACATAGAGATCTTCGCTGCCCGACAATTCGCCTTTGATAACTACGGACTTGCCAATCTGCGCCAAATCTGCCGACAACGGAGCGCTCATAATGTTCTCCTTGAGGAAGCGGAATACTGCGCTACCCAGATCACTGTAGGTAAAGGGGCGGCCGCGTTGCTCCTTTCGACTATACCCAACAAAGAGCGCGCGCGGCAAGCGACGGTACTTCGGTAACCCCATAAAACAGGCTTAAGTGGATAGACGGAAATCCCCTCTGCAACCCGGCGGACGGATTGCTACACTAACTAATTGGATGCACTGCGCGGAGCAAAAACGGGCAGCAGGGTGTCGGCTAACGCTAGCTGCGGTTGTCGCCTTCACCGCAGCCACGAGCGCGCTCTCGGCCCAGGACTCGAAGACATTCGAGATGCCGGCTGGCGAATTGGTGCGGCTTACCGTTGCCCATGAAGTCGCGGCGGCGAACCATCCTGAAGTCCATCACCTGTTTCACTCGCGCAGACAAAGCCCAAAAGGTTCCCAAACCCGCGTCTATGTCGAGACCAATCAGGCCTTGGCGGGCCTGCTCATTGCTGCCAATGATCAGCCGCTGACGGCGGCAGAGCAGCAGACGGAAACGGACCATCTCAACTCGCTGGCGAACAATCCTGAGCAGCTTCGCAAAAAAGCAGCCCGCGAAAAGGAAGATGAAGATCGCAGCCTCCGCATCGTGAGAGCGTTGCCCGACGCTTTCTGCTACGAATATGCGGGCACGGAGAATAGCGAAACTGCGCTGGGCAAAGCGGGAGATCAGCTGCTGCGGTTGAAATTCAAACCCAATCCTGCTTACGCTCCGCCCTCGCACGTGGAACAGGTATTGACGGGAATGCAAGGCGAGTTGCTGATCGACAAAGAAAACCACCGGCTCGCGAGAATCGACGGCACGCTCTTCCAGGACGTCACGTTCGGGTGGGGGATTCTCGGCCATCTCAACAAGGGCGGACACTTCCGCGTCCAGCAGGCCGACTTGGGCTTGGGCGACGGGGCCTGGGGCATCACCGAGATGAGCTTGAATATGAGCGGCAAGATCCTGATGTTCAAGGGCTTCAACATGGTGTCGGAGGAAATCTTGAGCGACTTTCGCCGCATGCCTGACAATCTGACGTTTGCGCAGGGCGTAAAAATCCTAAAGACCGAAGAGGTAAAGCTGGCGCACAACAACCACGCGAGCGAAGCCGTCGAAGCCAAGAAAGATCAAAGCAACTGATCAGAAGTCCATGGTCGTATCCTGAGAGCCGCTACCTCTTGCGAAGCGTTTTCGCGAAGAACCTTCTCTAGCGCTGCCCACAGCCAGGCTCACGTTCTCCGGTTTCACCCGCGCATCTGCCAGTTGCGCGATCCAGCTTAGAGGTCTTGCTCCTGCAAATTCATCCCTTGCATTGAAAACCTCTTTTTCCCTTCGCTTAAGAGTTCGAGAGCGCAAAAGGAGGGCGGCGCGATCGGACCCAAAATAGAGAATGGTGCGCGCTTCTTGCGCGCGTTCCTGTTGGACGCCGGTTGCAAGGCGGAGGGGTTGGCTGCACGGGACCCTGACAGTTCCCTGCATGGAGAACATGTGCAAAATACGGGACCCGTCCGTCCCTTGGCGCAACGAACGGGGGTCGGAGACGTTAGAAGTGGACGCAGAATTTAATGAAGTTGTAAACGAAAACCGAAAATAGTCAACCGTACCCCAGCCGAGCTAACGAGCTAACGGGCTAACGAGCAGATGCGGAACGTTGAACACCGTCTGGAAGTCACGCCCGCAGCGTTTCTTTTCTCACGGTGAGCTTCTCAATCAAATCGAACTTGACGCGATAGCCTGTTCCCGGCTGGTCGCTGATGGCGATCATTCCCTGGGGCGAGACTTCCACTTCGGGATCGATGATGTCTTCTTTCCAGTAGCGTTTTGAAGCGGAAACGTCGCCCGGCAAGCTAAAGTTTTCCTTGGTGGAAAGAGCAATATTATGGGCGCGTCCGATGCCGGTTTCGAGCATTCCGCCGCACCAGTTGGGGATTTTCTGCACCGCACATACATCATGAATTTTCAGAGCCTCGGAGAATCCGCCAACGCGGCCGACTTTTATGTTAATGATGCGGCACGCAGCGGTTTCGCTGGCGAAGGCGGCGCTGCGCGCGTTGACGATCGACTCGTCCAGGCAAATCGAAGTATGCAGTTGCTTCTGCAGCCGCGAGTGATAGTAGATGTCGTCGTCCCACAACGGCTGCTCAATCATCAGAAGATTGAACTGATCGAACCTTCGCAAGTGTTCCACCTGATCCAACGTGTAGGCGGAATTTGCGTCGCAGCTGAGGATGATTTCCGCCCAGCGCGAGCGTATCCGTTCGAGGACGTTCACGTCCCAGCCGGGCTTGACTTTGATCTTAATGCGACGATACCCCGCGGCCAGTTCGTTCTGGATTTTTTCCAGCAACTGCTCGACTGAATCCTGGATGCCGATCGAGACACCGCAGGGAATTTCGCGCCGCGTCCCGCCCAGCAATTTCCACAACGGCTGCTTCTTCTGCAGGGCCTCGGCATCCCACAGCGCATTTTCGAGCGCGGCCTTGGCCATGCGGTGGGCGCGCACTTTGGCGAAAAGGGCCGGGCAATCGCGGGCCGATTCGATGTTCTGCCCCAGGAGCGCAGGGATCAGATAGTGCTTCAGCGTCGGCCAGGCGCTCTCCATCCATTCGCTGCTGTAGAAGGGATCTTCTCCGGCAACGCATTCGCCCCAGCCGTCGAGGCCCTCGGTGTGAACCGTGACCAGTAGAATTCGCCGGCGATAGGTGCGGCTAAAGCTCGTCTCGAAAAACTGGACGAGCGGCATGTGAATCTCGCGAAGCGTGATGGCTTCAATTTTCATGTCAATTCGAAGACCGACTTTTCCGTGGCGCTGCCTTGATCATCCTTTGGATGCATACGACCATTTTTCGTCCCAGTGTCCCAGGAGGAATTTCCCATTGCCTTCGGCGTCGCGTTCATAGCCCAGCACGGCGAGGCCGCGGGAGAACGCGCGCAGAAACTGCTCGCGATTGCGCTCCTGAACCTGCTGGGCCTGGCCGCGAGTTTCGGACGCGGCTTTCCATTCGTAAATTTGCGCCGGCACCGCGATGCTGGACTCGCGGACGAAGGCTGGATTCTTTCCCGGGCCCAGCAGTCCCTGGTCCGACAGTCCCGGGTTGAGCAAGGTTTCCACCCGCTTCGATTTCAGCCACCATTCGGCGATGAGCCGGTCGCTCGGCAATCCTCCCTGCAAAGGCGACGATGTAATGCCGTACTGATTGATGTTATAGCGACGGGCGATGGCGCCGAGTTTTTCAATGTTGAGGTAAGCGTTCTTGATTTCGAGCGGATCGAAAGTCCACTCGATCAGTTCGATGCCACGCTCCAGCGCATCTTCGCGCTGCATCAGCTTCAGCCGCCGGCCGAGGCCGCCGTTGCGATGGCTCTGGCGCACCGCCAGCATGTGCGAGTGCAGGTAGACGTGGCCGGTGCGTGTACCGGGCACCGAGAGCGCGAAGCCTACCATGACATCGCCATCAAAAGCGCCCATGACCTGGCCGCCGACTTTATCGGCGACGACAAACATACGCAGCGGCACCAGTTCGGCGTCGCTGAAGTCCCAGACTTCTTTTTGCAGCGCGACGCAGGCACGAAATTCCTCGATCCCGCGACAGCGGCGCAGCGCGATGGAGTCCGTGGTCATCGGCTCCTCGCAACCAAGGAGTCGTCCCGCAGCACGGCGGTTTTCAGCCGGGCCAGGGATCTCGCCTGCCGCATCTGAGGGGCAGGCTCAGGGCAGGCACGACTCGCGCGCGATCCCTTGCCCCGCTGGCAACGGCCCGAGGCTTCTGGCTGACGCAGATGGGGGAACTTAAACACCAGGACCGCTCTCCTCGCGTTTCGCCTGCTGCCACAGAGACTCTAGTTCCTCCATCGAAGCCTGTTCGACGGTGCGAGCGGATTCCTGAAGACGAGCCTCCATCCACTGAAAACGGCGCTTGAACTTGCGATTCGTTTTTCGCAACGCCGATTCGGGATCGAGCGAGAGGTAGCGCGCAATGTTGACCAGGACAAAAAACAGGTCGCCAACCTCTGCTTCCAATCGCGCTTGAAGATTTTCAGGAACTGGCGTTCGCCCCGATCCCGCCACGCCCCGACCCTGAGGCCGCGGCCCGGGCGGCGGAAATTCGTTCAGCTGCTCGCGGAGTTCGTTGGTCTCTTCGTCCAACTTATCGAACAAGCCTTCGACATTGGGCCAGTCGAAACCGGCCTGCGCGGCACGCGAGCTGAGTTTGCAGGCCTCTGCTAGTGACGGCATCGCCGAGGAGACCCCGGCAAGAATGGAGTGCTTTTCGCCTTCCTTCGCCCCCGGCACTGGGTCTTCTTCGCGGCCACGCTGCTTTCTCTCTTCGATTTTTAAAGCTTCCCAATTGCGCTTGACTTCGGCGGAGGTATCGGCCTTTACGTCGCCGAACACATGCGGATGGCGGTGGATGAGCTTGGCGGAAAGGCGCTCGAGCACGTCGTCGATGGAAAACGACGATTGCTCCTTCGCCATTTCGGCGTAGAACAGCACCTGCAGGAGCAGGTCGCCGAGCTCGCCGGCGAGTTCGGGCCAGTCGCGATTGTCGATCGCTTCCAGAACTTCGTAAGTTTCTTCCAGAGTGTAAGGCTTGATGGAATCGAAGGTCTGCTCGCGGTCCCAGGGGCAGCCGCCGGGGGCGCGCAGGCGCTCCATGATCGTGACGGCTCGCTCGAATCGTTCGCCGGTTGTGGACATGCGGCAACCAATGTAAATGAGGGTGGAGGCCAGAGGCAATGCAGCGCCAACCGCAGGCAATCAGACGGCATCTTACGCTTACCGAATATCCTCCCGCTGAATTCGTAAACCGGTGCTAATAAGCCCACACCTTCATTCCAGGAGAAAAGAAAATGACATCCGGTACTCTTCAGGGAAAGAAAGTTGCAATTCTTGTAACCGATGGTTTCGAGCAATCGGAATTGCTGGAGCCGCGAAAGGCACTCGATGATGCAGGCGCGACTACCCAGGTTGTGTCCCCCGCAAATACGAAAGTCAAAGGATGGAATCACAAGGAGTGGGGCAACGAAGTCCCGGTGGACGTTTCGCTCGACTCCGCGAAGGCGGCCGAATTCGACGCGCTGCTGCTGCCGGGTGGGGTGATGAATCCGGACCAGCTGCGTATGAACCCTAAGGCCGTCGAGTTTGTGAAGCACTTCACGGACTCCGGCAAGCCGGTGGCTGCAATCTGTCACGGGCCATGGACGCTCGTCGAAGCCGGCGCGGTGCGCGGACATACGATGACTTCGTGGCCGTCGCTCAAGACCGATCTTAAGAATGCGGGCGCGACCTGGGTCGACAAGGAAGTTGTGAATGACCACGGTCTGGTCACGAGCCGGAAGCCGGACGACATCCCGGCCTTCAATCGTGAGATGATTCGCTTGTTCTTGGAGGGCCGTCGCCAGGGAGGCGGGCAATCAGAGCCGCTGCGAAAGAGCGCGTAATTGTTTGCGGGTCGTTCGTTGATCATCGATCCGCGATCCGCAGTTTCGTTCACCCGGCTCGGGCCGGTTTACCACGTCTCCGGCCGGGTGAGATTTTGATCGAGCGCTGCCAGCCTGGTTACTTTGGGAACCTATCTTTGGGTGCCCAGGGGCAGGTTACGTGGAATTGGTCCGCCGGCCCCGTGGGACTATCGTCACCTTCATTTTGTTGCCGTTCGGGCGCAGAATTAGAACAAGTTAACGTGTCCGTGGCGTGTCGGAATCCCCGCGAACCCTCCCGGGCTCTCGCAGCCAATTTGAGTCCATGAGTTTAACTGTTAAACCTCGACCGTCCGTGGATGGGCAACACTTCCACGTGGTGGTCATTGGCGGTGGCATAAACGGCGTAGCCGTGGCGCGCGAGTGTGCCCGGGCCGGCAAACGTACGCTGCTGGTCGAGCAGAACGACTTTGCCTCGGGTGTGACCAGCCGGTCGACGCGGATTATTCACGGCGGCCTGCGCTACCTGGAACATGGAGAGCTGGGGCTGGTACGAGAATCGGTACGCGAGCGGGAGCGGCTCCTGCGGGAACGGTCGCACCTGGTCCATCCCGTACATTTCTTGTTCCTGCTCAACGAGCAGAGCCAGCGCAGCGCCCTGAAAGTGCGTGCCGGGCTGTGGCTCTACCAGCGATTCGCGGGAAGAAAATCGAGCCCTCTGAGCGAGATGGAATTGAAGCGGGTGGAGCGCGCTCTTGACGCCGGGCATCAGTGGTCGATCTTCAATTACGAAGATGCACAGTGCGAATTTCCCGAGCGTCTGGTAGCGGAGTGGATGACGGAAGCGGCCGAAGCGGGAGCCGTGGTACGCAATCATAGCGAAGTGCTCGCGGTTAACGTGGCCAGCGGCCGGGCCCAGGGCGTACTCCTGCGAGACCGCATCTCGGGAAAAGACGAGCGCGTCGATGCCGGCTGGATTTTCAACTGCGCCGGTCCGTGGGCCGACCGAATATGCCAGCGCTCCGCAGTCCGAACCAGCAAGCCGATGCTGGGCGGTGTGCGCGGCTCTCACATTGTTCTGCCGCGATTTTCGGGTGCCCCCAGCGTGGCGCTCTACACCGAGGCGGCCGATGGCCGTCCCGTCTTTGTACTGCCGTGGAATGAACAGGTAATGGTGGGCACTACCGAAGTGGCGGACAGCGGCGACCCGGGGAAGACTG
>Ga0209420_1001236_pt1 | contig 12228 bp, 14 predicted proteins | sample BlaSpr_A8_OM1_O1_FD_187972 | JGI IMG/M metagenome (GOLD analysis project Ga0209420, IMG submission 187972) | Forest soil microbial communities from Thunder Bay, Ontario, Canada - Black Spruce, Ontario site 2_A8_OM1_O1 (SPAdes) (version 2) | ecosystem: Environmental > Terrestrial > Soil > Boreal... | reverse complement strand
AACCCGATGGCGGTCTTTGAAGGCGCGAGGCTTCCCTATGTGCCGGGACTGGCGGAGGACCGCTTGGAAGCGGATGAAGGCGGGACAAAGAAAAAGAAGAAGTTTTGGTTTTTCTGAGCAGTTATGCGGCCCCGCGGATTCTACGGTTGCACTTCAGTTTGATTTTCCTCGCTTTCGTTTGTCCTTTCTTGCAGTTTTTCGCGGTATTCACGAATGGTCAGCCAGACAATGATGAAATCCAGAATGGTAATGAGCATCAAGCCGACGGAATGGGTGTGGGCGATGCGGATGACCTGGTAGATGCCGAAGCCGCCGAAGACGAGGATCATCAGGGGATAGGCCCAAAGGCGGCCGGCCCAAAGAGCGATTACGAGGACCAGCTTGGTGATCCCGTGCGACAGCAGAAAAATGCTGGCGAAGAGTTTGCTGCCGCTGGTGAGATCGCGAGTGATGGTGATGAGGTGACGGGCCACGATGTCGTTGCAATCGGAGGAAAGGTCGTGATTGCAAAAGGCCTGGATCAGACGCTCACCGTGAGCAGGCGTGACGAACCAAATGAGGAGCCCGCCCAGAGTTTCGATGAGGCCGTTGAGAGCCTTGAGGGTAATGCCAACTTGAAACGTTTCGTGGAGGGCGAGTCCCCAGCCGGTGCGCGAAGTGACTTTTTTTGGCACGTTTAGCGGTATCCGGTTGGCTCTAGTTTGGCGACTGCAAATCTGAAAAGAAAATTTTTCGCACACTATTGTGCCGTTGGGCAAGGCCTTTCGGCATTGCAGGGCCGTATGCTAGACTAACTCGGCAAGAGCATCCTTCTGCTCCTGCTATCTCACCTGCACGGGGCTATTGCATGTCTGGACATTCCAAGTGGGCCACAATCAAGCACAAAAAGGCGGCAACTGACGCCAAGCGTGGCCGCGCTTTCACGAAAATTATCCGCGAATTGACGATTGCAGCACGCACCGGCGGCGCCGAGCCGTCATCTAACCCGCGCCTGCGAACCGCGATTTTGGCGGCCAAAGCGGAAAACATGCCCAACGATAATATTGAGCGCGCGATTTTGCGCGGGACGGGGCAGCTGGAAGGCGAGACGCTGGAAGAGGTAATGTTCGAGGGATACGGACCGGGTGGCGTGGGGATGCTGGTGCAGGTAGTAACCAGCAACCGGAATCGCACGGTGGGCGAGATCCGGCACGCATTGTCAAAAAACGGCGGAAACATGGCGGAATTCGGTGCGGTGGGCTGGATGTTCCAGCGCAAAGGCGACATCATTGTTGCGAAAGAAGCCGCTGACGAAAACAAGATGATGGATATCGTGCTGGAGGCAGGCGCCGAGGATCTGCGCGACGACGGCTCATCGTGGGAAGTGACCACACCGCCGGAGGCCTTCGAGAAGGTACGCGACGCGCTGGGCACCGCAGGGATCAAAGCGGAGAGCGCGGAAGTTTCGTGGGTCCCTCAGAATTACGTGAGGCTGACTGGGCAGCAAGCGCAGCAGATGGTGCGGCTGGTCGAGGCTCTGGAAGAGCACGACGATGTGCAGCACGTGTACGCCAATTTTGATATCGATGAGAAGGAAATACAGGCCGCGGTAGCGAGCTAGATCCGTTTGGCGCGCTTTTAGTCGATTTTTTTGGTTCGTTTCCTCATTGGCTCCACGCATTTCGTTGCTTCGAATCCGTTTCACTACCGACTATTCTCTGATCGACCCTTTTGCCGTCCCCGCCGCAGTGCTAATCCCAGTGGTATTGCCCTTCAAGACCCAAATGTGAAATGTGCTGGCATTTTGTTTTGAACGGCACGTAAACTTGTGGCCGTTATGGCTGGCAATTGTGGAAATCGCGACGCAGGGACAATGCGGGTGATTGGCGTGGATCCCGCGCTGGCGGGCGCGACGGGATTTGGCGTGGTGGAAGTTTCGCGAGGCGGCGCCTCAGCGCTACATTTTAGCGCGCTGAAGCTGCCTGCTCGAGCTTCGCTTTCCGTGCGGCTGCGTGAAATTCACACCATGATGGTGAAGCTGCTGGAGGAATTTTCGCCCGATGCAGTGGCCGTGGAAGCGGTGTTCACCGCGCTGAATATGAGGACCGCGCTGAAACTGGCTGAAGTGCGGGGGGTGGTGCTGCTGGCGGCGGCGCAGGCGGCGATTCCAGCCCACAGCTATTCGCCGCGCGAAGTGAAGGCGAGTATTGCGGGGTATGGCGCGGCGTCAAAGCAGCAGATGCAGCAAATGGTGGGGATGCAGCTTGGCATGAGGAGTTATCCCGAGCCTTCCGATGCGGCCGACGCCCTGGCAGTGGCGCTGTGCCACGCGCACAAAGCGGCGGCGCAGGCGAGAATTGCGGCGGCGACGGGTGGCAGGGTGCAGCCGGTGAGTCCGGTGAAGGAAGAGAGGCCGCAGGCGGTCCCAGCTAAGTATTCGCGCATCGCGCGGAACTCTGCAATTTGAATGCTCGCGATTTGAATCCCCGCAATTTGAATGCTCGCGTTTTGAACACCCATCGCGATATCAAACGTCAAACCAGCATGGAAATGCATCCAGGGTCCGGCCGTTTGAAACGCCGACTTCGATTGTTTATTGCGGCGGTTGTTTGGTTGCTTGGGGCTGGGAGTGTGGTTTCGATTCTGATCACGCCGACGCTGGCGGCGTCTCCTACAATTACATTCCGCAAGATTTTCAAGCAAAGTTATCCCGAGTACGTGGAGATCAAGATCGCTGAGAACGGAACGAGCACATACGATATCCGGCAGATGGACGAGCAGCCGAGCCCGGCTCCGTTCGAAGTGAATCGCGAGCTAGTGGAGAAGATTTTCCGGCTGGCGCACGAGCTGCATGATTTCAATGGCGTTGAATTGGACGTGCACCGGAAGATCGCCAATTTGGGGCAGAAAACTTTTCGGTACGAGAACGGCTCCGAGTCGCACGAAGTGAGTTTCAACTACACACTGGATAGCACGGCGAACCAGCTGCTGGATATTTTTGAGGGGCTGGGTCGTGAGGAAGTTGACTTAGATAGCTTGCAGCGGACGATGAAGCACGACCGGCTGGGAGTGAACGACGCGTTAATTCGCGTGGAGAACGATTACAACTCGAAACTATTGCCGCAGCCAGATCTGCTGCTGCCGCTGCTCGATCAGCTTGCTGCGGATGAGAAGTATGTGGATATAGCGCGGGATCGCGCGAGGGCGTTGGCGGCGAGGATTCGGAATCATTAGAGGCATAGACGCTGATGCGCGTGAAGGGCTGTCGGGACGCGCGACCTAGACGCCAGCTAAGAAATTATCACTCCGGCGTATCCCACCACGGCAGAGCGGTCCCCATTCACATCCCCAGAAGTTGCGTAGGCGGTTAGTTCGGCTTTGCTCGCGCCCAGGATTTTGGCAGCGGTGAGCATAGCGACGGCCGCCGCGTATCCACACATGGAAATTTCATTGGCGCGAACCGTTTCGTAAAGGCCGCGAGCGTCGAGAGCCAGGATTTTCTCGAGAGCCTGGCTGTCTTTGACGCGAGTGATGGCGTCGCTTTCGTAGTGGTTCATGTCGGAGCTGGCGACGATGAAGATGCAGTCTTTTGAGGCGCTGATTACATGGGCCAGGGCGTGGCCTAGTCTTTCAAGAACTGGGAGGCGGTCGGTGCCGAGAGCGATGGGAACAAAGCGAAGCGAATCGGCGAGGAGAAATTGAAGGAAGGGGAGTTCGACTTCGAGAGCGTGTTCGGTGCGGTGTGCAACTTCGTCTTCGTGCAGCGAGCTAAATTCATTTTTGATTTTATCGGCGAGTTCTTCGTCGATTTGGGCGAGGCCGAGGGGAGTTTCCCACGCGCCGCGGGACATGATGGCCAGCGGGGCGCCTTCGGGATAATGACGAGGGCCGATTAAAATTATCCGCGTTGGGAATTCAACGGCGCCGAAGACTTTACCGGCGACTCCGCCGGAATACATGTACCCGGCGTGAGGAACCATGCAGGCGATGGCGGGGCGTTTGGGCGCGTCGTGTTGCAGAAAATTTTCGATTTCAGACCGCAGTTTTTGAGGGTTCGAGGGATAGAAGCGTCCGGCAACGGCGGGTCGGCGCGTTTCAGTCATGTGGATCCTAGCTGCGGATAGGATACAGGAGAACGGTGATCGGTTGCGGGTGGGGCGGCGTTAAGAGGCGATCGAGAAACTCACACGGTTATTCGGGCGAGGGCTTGCCTTTGATGGAGAGGGCGACGGTTTGGCCGGGCTGGTAGGAAACTTTGACCTTGTCGCCGCGATGATAGCCGCCATTGGCGAGGACATTGTCCATTTGATCTTTGGCCTTGGCGCTGTAGGTGAAAGTGTGGACATTCATGGGGTGCTCGACTTCGCGAACCATTAGAGATTGGCGATCGCCGTGGATCACCTCGGCTTTGAGCCAGACGGGCTTGATCTTGGTTTGCTTGACGACGATAGGGCTGGACGTGTCGACGGATTGCCCAAATGAAGGAGCGGCGAAAATTGTGGTGACTGCCAGGAAAGCCAGCGCCACGAGAGCGGTTTTGCCAAGCTTCGCGGCGTCGCGTGACATTAAACTTTCTCGTCCAGGGAAATTTTGAGCGAGCGCAGGAATTTGATGTCCTGCGGAGTGACTTCAAATTTCGGAAGATCGTCATCGTCATCGAGGGCAGCGTCATCGACGCGAATACGGAGAGATTCCAGAAATTGGCGATCCTGCACGGTCATTTTTGCAGAGGAAGACTCGCGACGCGCAAGCCCAATGGTGGCGTCGAGTTTGAGGACGATGTCATAGCCGGCGGAACGCACCCCGGCGATAGCCTCAGAAATACGATCTGAATCCGAAACTGTGTCGTTTATTGCGTGACCCAGTTCCCGCAGCAATTGCTTAAGCCGATCATCGAGCTGCAAGGGGGTGACCTCCGATGCCTGAAGTATTTTAACGATTTTAACGGTCGGGCAGCATCGGTACAAGCACTGCTTGTTCTGAGGTAACAACAGTACCTGGGAATTGGAATAGTGCAATGGTTCAGGGCGGCGCAGGATGCGCGAGGGGAATGCGGTTAGAATGAAGAACATGGGCGGAGAGCTGACGGGGCCAACCGGGGCGTCGCAGGTGGCGCGGGCTACACAGGTTGCGCAAGGACTGAGCGTCTGGCAACTGGCGAAGATTCTCTTTCGCACGCTCTGGCGGGCTATTCGGCAGCTTTTTCATGAGATTACGGGCGCGCTATTTGCGACCTTTGCGCTATCGGGCGGGTTTTCGATTTGGAGGCAATTTCAGAATCAGAATGTGCGGTTGCCGTGGCTGACGGGGCTGACAGTTTTTTTCACATTGTTGATGGCCTTTTTTTCGTGGATGGCGTTTCGCAGTGCACGAAATGTGCGATGAAGGATTAGGCGGAATTTTGTGAACAGACAGCGAAACGATTCGGAATCGCCGAAACAAGTGAAGGCAGGCGAGAAGGCTGACGGCGACCATGTGGAGGTTTCCTCGAAACGAGAAACGACCGGCGCGTCGCTGCCGGCGGTCGTCGGCGCGAAGGATATGCGCGGGTTCGAAGTGGATCGCGATTTGGGTTATCCGGGTGAGTATCCGTATACGCGCGGAATTTATCCCACGATGTATCGCGGGCGGCTGTGGACGATGCGGCAGTACGCGGGTTTTGGGACCGCGGCGCAGTCGAACGAGCGCTACCGGTACTTGTTGGCGCGGGGTCAGACCGGACTTTCGATTGCGTTCGATTTGCCGACGCAGATGGGGATGGATTCGGATTATCCGCTGGCGATGGGCGAGGTGGGGAAAGTTGGGGTGGCTATCGACTCGCTAGAGGACATGTTGACGCTGCTGGACGGGATTCCGCTGGACGGGGTTTCGACGTCGATGACCATCAATTCGACGGCCGGAATTTTGCTGGCGCTATATGTGGCGGTGGCGAAGCGGCAAAATGCCAAGCTGGAGCGGCTTTCGGGTACGGTACAAAACGATATTTTGAAGGAGTACATCGCGCGAGGGACTTATATTTATCCGGTGCGGCCGGCGATGCGAATCGTGACGGACATTATCGGCTGGTGCCACAACGAGATTCCAAACTGGAATCCAATTTCGATTTCGGGGTACCACATTCGTGAGGCGGGATCGACGGATGTGCAAGAAGTTGCGTTCACGCTGTCCGATGGGATCGCGTATGTGGATGCGGCGGTTGCGGCGGGATTGAATGTGGATGAGTTTGCGCCGCAGCTTTCGTTTTTCTTCAACGCGCACAATGAGTTCCTGTCGGAAGTGGCGAAGTTTCGCGCGGCGAGGCGGCTGTGGGGACGAATTATGAAGGAGCGGTTTGGAGCGAAGAATCCGCGGTCGATGATGCTGCGATTTCACGTGCAGACGGCGGGTTCCTCGCTGACGGCGCAACAACCGGAAAACAATATTGTGCGTGTGGCGATACAGGCGCTGAGTGCGGTGTTGGGAGGGTGTCAGTCACTGCACGCGAACGGGCTGGATGAAGCTCTGGCACTACCGACGGAAGAGGCGGCGGTGCTGGCATTGCGAACGCAGCAGATTATCGCGGAAGAAACTGGAGTGACGAATACCATCGACCCGTTTGCAGGGTCATTCGCGATCGAAAAGCTGACCAATGAGATTGAAACGGGCGCGCTTGCGTATATTGAGCGAATCGACGCACTGGGGGGATTGTTGCGAGCGGTGGAGCAGGGATTTGTGCAGGCGGAAATTCAAAGGGCGGCGTATGAGTATCAGCAGCGGGTGGAATCGGGCGAGCAGGTGGTGGTGGGGGTGAACCGGTACATGGCGGAGCAAGAAAAGCCGTTGCCGACGTTGCGAATCGATGCGGAGGTCGAAAGGACGCAGGTGGAGCGAGTGAAAGCGCTGCGGGCCAAGCGCGATGCGGCGAAGACCACGGCGGCGCTGACGGAGGTGGAGCGGCGCGCGAGCGGCAGCGAGAATTTGATGCCGGCGATTTTGGGCGCGGTAGAGGCGTGGACGACGGTAGGAGAGATTTCGGACGCGCTAAGACGCGTCTTTGGGGAGTATCGGGATACGTTGGTGGTTTAGTGGGCAAAGACGCGCGCAGTTTGTCGGTGGATCTGATTTTGGCTTCCGCTTCGCCGCGGCGCGCAGCGATCCTTTCTAACGCAGGATTCCAATTCAAAATAGTTACCGTGGCGATTGATGAGACGCGGAGGCGCGGCGAGCCGGCGGCGAAGTATGTTCGCAGGCTGGCGATGGAGAAGGCGCGCGCGGTGAAGACGCGCCTGGAGGCAGAGCGACGAGACGGGCAGCGTCATGGCGCGGGGCGAAGACTGACGGTAATTGTTGGCGCGGATACGGCAGTGGTGGTTGGTGCACAGGTGTTGGGGAAGCCCAAGTCGCGCGAGGAAGCGCGCCGGATGCTGCGGAGGCTGAGCGGGAGGGCGCACGACGTTTATACGGGCGCGGCGTTGATCGGGGTGGAACTGAGTGGCCGAGAGCGAAGCGCGGGCTCTGTTGGGCGGAGTTTTGTGGAAAAGACCCGCGTGGAGTTTGCGAGATTAAGCGAAAAGGAAATTGAGGACTATGTGCGGACGCGCGAGCCATTTGATAAAGCGGGCGCGTATGCGATTCAGGGGCTGGGCGCGAAATTTGTGAAGCGAATTGAGGGGTGTTATTTCAACGTAATGGGATTGCCGCTGACGCGACTTTATGAAGAGTTTCGAAAACTCCAGGGGCTCTAAGCGCGGAATTACACAACTGCAGATAATGCGCAGATTGCAGTTTGCAGCTGAAGGCCTTCGGGCCTAAGCCTTAGGCGGTTCGGACTCGGACGGAGGCGTTGCAGCCGGAGTTTGCGGCGCAGTGCCCACGGTTTGGGGCGGGGGCGGAGTAGGCTGCGTAGCGGCAGTGTTGTCGGAACGCATGCCGTCCTTGAATTCCTTGATGCCCTGGCCAAGGCCACGCATCACTTCAGGAATTTTGCGGCCGCCAAAGAGCACCAGGATGACCAGCGCAACGATCATCCAGTGAAACGGGCTGAATTCACCCATAAATGCCTGCCTTCTGACCAATCGGCGGACTAGATACCGAGATGGTCAACACTACGAAATTAGTATAACACGCTCCTCACCTTGCCTGCGGGTCACACCCTGACGGTCCAGGTATTCGAGCAGGGGGACCGCATATTTTCGTGAAACGTTGGCGAGGGCTTTGAAGTCGCCAACCTTTAGACGTTCACCGGAGGTTTTGCGATGCTTGGCGATCAGCGCGCGCAAGTGGGCGAGTGCATCTTTGTGAAGGAAAAGAGTTTCGGTGACTTTGATCAATTTTACCTGGGTGACGAGGAGCTGGAAAAGGCGGCGGGCGAGACGGGGATCGAGCGAAAGGGATTTGAAGACATCATCGGGTGTGGGGGCGGCGAGGCCCGCCTTTTTGAAAGCTTGTTCGATATTTTCGAGCGCGCGCGTTTCATCGGCGTTGGCGGAGATTTTGTGGCCTCCGGCGTGAACCAAATCGCCTGAGACAATGACGGCGCCGACTTCGATAAGTTGGACTAGAGCCGCGGCGAACAATTTCGGATGCGCTTTGACGCGGCCGCGCAAATCTTCTTTGGAGATGCCGGGAAGGAGCGGCTCGGCGCGATGGAATTGGGTGAGCGCGTCGACAATTTGACGGCCGTATTCAGCAATTTTGGCGGCGTGAGCGACGCGCAGAGGGTCGCCTTCGAGTTGAATCGCTTTTTTGTTGGCCAGGAGCGTGGAGAGAATTTCGGTGACGGCCTTCTTTGACCAGCCCGAGCGCGCGATGAGGCGGTTGACGGTGAGGCCCTGGGGCTCGAGATCGGCGAGATTTTCGGCGATGGCTTGGCGGTCTTCGCTTCCAAGGATTTTGAGGAGGGGAAGCGTGCGAGTGTCGCGGGAGCGGTGATAAGGAGCGAAAGGATCGATCACCGTGCCTCCAGCGATGGTGGAGACGGGGGAAAGGCGGCGGAGGATGAAGCGGTCGCCGGGAAGGAGGAGGAGTGGAGAGGGGAGGCGAAGCTGAGCGAGGGTGGATTGGCCGGGGTGGAGCGTTGTTTGGTCGAGGAGGATTACTTCGGCAGTGGTTTCGGAAGAGCCGCAATGGAAGTGGACGCGGGCGTGGTTCTTCAGGGGCGGGGCTGAGGGGAGGAGATGGATTCTGGCATTGAAGCGCGAGGTGCATTGAAAAAGGCCGGGCGATGCGAGGGTCATTCCGCGCGCCAGATCTTCGAGTTTTATTCCGGCGAGATTGACCGCGGTCCGCTGGCCAGCGACGGCCGTCGCGGTCGATGTGCCGCCCGAGTGCAGGCCGCGGACACGGACACGTTGACCCGCGGGAAAAACTTCAAGTTCGTCCTCGGTGTGAAGCGAGCCGGAGATCAAGGTGCCGGTTACGACAGGGCCAAATCCCTTCATGGCGAAAGCGCGGTCGATGGGGAGGCGGAGGAAGTGATCGGCATTTTTGCCGATCACGCTGGCGGCGGCTTTTGCCAGTTCGCTTTTTAGGGAATCGAGTCCGGCGCCGGTTTTGGAGCTGACCTCGACGATGGGCGCGCCTTCGAGAAAGGAATCGCGCAATAGTTCCTGGATTTCGATTTTTACGAGGGCACGAGTGTCGGGGTCGACCAGATCGGATTTGGTGAGGACCACGATGCCGGAGGGGATGCCAAGGAGCCGGCAAATATCGAAATGCTCACGCGTTTGGGGCTTGATGGATTCATCGGCGGCGATGACTAGAAGGACGACGTCGATGCCGCCCGCCCCGGCGAGCATGTTGCGAACGAAGCGTTCGTGGCCGGGGACGTCGACGAAGCCGATCTTTACATCGCCCAATTCGAGAAAAGCGAAGCCCAAATCGATGGTAATGCCGCGGCGTTTTTCCTCTTCGAGGCGGTCTGGATTCGTGCCGGTGAGGGCCTGGACCAACGCAGACTTGCCGTGATCGATGTGGCCGGCTGTACCTACGATCACGTGTTTCATGGTTAAGTGGATGCGGGAGCAGATTAGCAGGATTCGAGGCTGCGGAACCGGATACGAGGGCGCATTACCCGCGGGCGGGCACGACAGAATTGATTTCGCGGGAGATTTCGTTGGCGGCTTTTTGAGGATCAGCGGCGCGAGTGATGGGGCGGCCGATGACGAGGTAATTCGCGCCGGCGGCGATTGCTTTGGCGGGAGTAGCGATTCGCGATTGGTCGTTCGGTGCATCACTTTGCGAGCGGATGCCAGGGACGACGATCAGGAAATCAGGGCCGCAAGCGCGGCGGATTGCGTGTATTTCGTGGGCCGATGCGACGACACCGTCGAGGCCGGCCCGACGCGCCAGTTTGGCGAGACGAACCGCCGCGTTTGCGGGGGTGCCAGAGAGGCCTACGCGCCGCAGAGATTGGGCGTCGTGGCTCGTGAGTATGGTAACGCCGAGGAGCTTTACGGCCTGCGGGCCCTTGCCCACGGCTTTGCGGGCGGCCTGCATCATTTCGAGGCCACCAAGAGTGTGAACGTTGATCAAGCGAATGCCAGGGAGAGCTTTGGCGCTGTCGATTGCGCCAGCGACGGTATTGGGTATGTCGTGGAATTTCAGGTCGAGAAAGATGCCGAAACCGAGGGAACTAAGCTGCTTTACAACTGATGGGCCTTCGGCGGCGAAGAGCTGACTGCCAACCTTGACCATGCCAACCGCGCCCCGGAGCCTCCGCGCCATAGCGGAGGCGGACTCGGCGTCTTCAAAGTCCAGGGCGACGATTATTCTTGAGGCTGCGGCTGGCGTTGAGGAACCTCCAGAAGTTCCATGCGAACATTGGCCAAGCCGCGATGTTCAAAGCCGAGGCGGCGGGCGACCTCATAGGAAACGTCCAGATCGCGGCCATCTACATAGGGGCCTCGATCATTGATGCGCACGATGGCGCTGCGATGGTTCTTGCGATTGACTACCCTTACGATTGAGCCTAGGGGAAGGGTCAGGCTGGCGGCGGTGATGCCGTGCATGTCGTAGGTTTCGCCGTTGGCGGTGGGCTTGCCGTCGAATTCCTCTCCGTACCAACTTGAGACTCCATTCCACACTTTCAGAGGTTTCAAGTTCGGATTGGGGACGGCGGGGGCGGGGTCGTTCGAGGCAGAGACACGGGCACTGGACTTAGCGGTCGCTGAGGGCGTGCTGAAGGCGGGGAGAGATAGCCAAAGTGAGAGTCCTAAGAACACCGCGCCAAAAATTTTCAATCCTTTGTTGTTGGTCATTTTTTCGCTTAGCCTTCTTCGATTAACTTCAATCGAATCAGAGAATTATACCCTGTGCGGGGGCGTTTTTCCTATGCTTTTATGCTCCTTTATGAGGTGTTAAATCACTGATTCTATTAATCTTGTTTGAACTAGCCCAGCTTTCTAAGTCATTCACCAGACACTCGCTGGCTCGAGGGTCGACAAAGTGGGCCGTTCCAACTTGGACCGCTGATGCCCCGGCCATGAGGTACTCGATCACGTCTTCCACGGTTTCAACCCCGCCCAGACCGACGATAGGGATCTGAACCGCAGTCTTGGCCTGTGCAACCAGTCGTAAGGTTATAGGTTTTATGGCTGCGCCCGACAATCCCCCTCCGGTACTACCGAGGCGCGGTCGACCAGTTGTAAAGTCAAGCGATGCAGCAGGATAGCTGTTGGCTATTGTCAGTGCATCGGCCCCAGCCTGCTCGGCGGCCTTAGCGAGCATGGTTATATAGCCAATCGAAGGCGGGAGCTTGACCCATAAGTCCCGCTTGGTGAGGCGGCGAACATCGCTCACGAGTCCCGAAAGGGCTACCGGATCGAACCCGAATTCCAACCCGCCTGCGTCAACGTTGGGGCAGGACAGGTTCAATTCGTAGGCTGCAATCCCCTCGGCTTCCTCCAGCACCTCGACTACGCGCGAATATTCGGTCCTGGCATGTCCGAAAACGTTACATACCACCCGGGTGCGGTACGGGCGGAGCTGGGGCAGCTTCAGGGCGACGAAGGCATGGACGCCAACATTCTGGAGGCCGACGGCGTTGATCATGCCGGAGTCGGCGTCAACGATGCGGGGAGGGAGGGCACCCTTCATGGGCTCGAGGGAGAGGCCCTTGGTGACAACACCGCCGAGACAGTTCAGATCAACGAGGTGGCCGAATTCGACGCCGTAGCCGAATGTGCCGCTGGCGGCGATGATGGGGTTGTCGAAAGAAACGTGACCGATTGTGACGGCGAGGTCGACGTCGCGAGGTGCGGGCACGGGTGA
>Ga0209420_1001235_pt1 | contig 12228 bp, 10 predicted proteins | sample BlaSpr_A8_OM1_O1_FD_187972 | JGI IMG/M metagenome (GOLD analysis project Ga0209420, IMG submission 187972) | Forest soil microbial communities from Thunder Bay, Ontario, Canada - Black Spruce, Ontario site 2_A8_OM1_O1 (SPAdes) (version 2) | ecosystem: Environmental > Terrestrial > Soil > Boreal... | reverse complement strand
TGCCGCGCCAGGATCGGAGCAGCGGCTATCAATATCCCGGCGACGCAGACGGCGAGTGGACGCGTGGCGTTCATGGCTTTGCCCTTTTCGCGGCGATTTGCCGCCGACAAGATCAAGTTTGATAGCCGAATTTGCGGCCGCGAATAGTACTTGTGCTCAGGCTGTAACGTAGGAAGCGCGGCGGTCAGAGAGCGATCCGAGGCGCGCGCTTTCTCGCGTGTGGGGCGTGTGTTAGACTGCGGCTTTGCGATGCTGCGCGGCTGAATGCCGGCAACATCGCCGATGCGTGGAACTTCGGGCTTTGTGCAACGACGCCCCGCGAACCCCGCCAGGCCCGGAAGGGAGCAACGGTACCGGGATCACGGCGTGTGCCGCAGAGTACCCGAAGTTCCTCTCATCGTTTTTTATTTTTGGGGATGACAAGTCCGGATGAGCTATCAGGTGATTGCGCGGAAGTGGCGGCCGCAGACGTTTGAAGACGTCGTGGGGCAGCAGCACGTGACGGGAACGCTCGCGAACGCGATTCGCGGCAACCGCGTGGCGCATGCGTACATTTTTTCCGGCGCGCGTGGCGTGGGCAAAACGACCACGGCGCGCATTTTGGCGAAGGCGCTCAACTGCGTGAAGGGTCCCGCGGCCATTCCCTGCAACGAATGCGATGCGTGCCGCGAAATTACGGCGGGCGGGTCGCTCGACGTGATCGAAATTGACGCGGCATCGAATCGCGGGATCGATTCGATCCGCGAGTTGCGCGACATGGTGCGTTACGCCCCGGCGAGCGGACGCTACAAAGTGGTGATCCTCGACGAAGCGCACATGCTGACGGATGAAGCCTCCAACGCGCTGCTGAAAACACTCGAAGAGCCGCCGGACCGTGTGATCTTCGTGATGGCGACGACCCAGCCGGAAGATTTGGCGGAGACGATCCGTTCGCGGTCGCAACATTTTCACTTTCGCGCGCTGCTCTTCCAGGAAATTACCGAGGCGCTTTCGGGAATCGCGGCGAAAGAAGGCCTGCAAGTGGAGCCGGGAGCGCTTGGCGTGATGGCGCGAGCGTCGGAAGGTAGTTTGCGCGATGCGATGTCGCTGCTCGAGCAAGCGCGCGCATATTGCGGCACGAATATCACCGACGTGCAGGTGCGCGAACTGCTGGGCGTGGTGCCCGAGGAAATTTTGGAAGAGCTGGTGGGAGCGATCGAGCAGCAATCCGCAGGGCGCGTGCTGGTGCTGGCGCATCGGTTTCAGGCGGAAGGTCGCAACCTGCAGCATTTCTGCCGCGAGGCGATCCGCCACTTTCGCAATTTGCTGGTCGCGCGCGTGTGCGGAGCGCAATCGGAGCTGATCGCGGCGACGCCGGAACAGCGTCCGGGACTCGAACGCGCGGCCGCGGCGTTCAGCGAAGAAGATTTGACGCGCTATTTTCAGATTTTACTCGATACGGATGACGATTTGCGGCGGAAGCCCGATCCAAGACTGCATCTGGAGATGGGCCTGCTGCGCATGGTGAACGCGGCGCGACTGGCTCCGCTCGAGGAAGTACTGGCAGAGATGCGCGGCGAAGGTGGCGCGCGAACGGCGGCGCCAGTGCGTAGCGCGCTGGGAACTGCTGGCGCGGTGCGGCCAGCGGATGCGAAAGCGCAGGCGGCGGGGGCGGTCGCGAGTGGTACAACGGCGGCTCCGCAGTCCGGAGTGGCGACTGCCCGGAGCGGTACCGCGGTTGCGACTGGAAATTTTGCGTCGGGTGCGGAAATGGCCGGCGATCGTAGTGAGTCACAAGCGATGCGAAGCGGTGTGGCGAAGCAAAGCGAAGCTCCAGCAGTGGCAACGCAGACCAAGACGGCGGAGCCGGCACCGAGTGCGTATGCACTCACATCGCAGGAAACAAAGCGCGCGGGCGATTTGGGCGCGGCGCAGGTGGAAGGGATCAAGGATGCGATCCTGCGGCAGCAAAAATTCCTAGCGGAAATTGTAGAGCATGTGCGGCGCTGGGAGCTCGACGGCGCGGACCTGCGGCTTTACTTTGCGCCGGAGAGCCGCACGCTCGCGGACATGTTGAACGCGCGAGGCCCGATTGAGAAACTGCGCACGATCGCGAGTGAAGTGTTGGGAGCGCCGGTGCGTGTGTGTGTTAAGCTAGATACGGCGCAAGCCGCGGGAACCAGCCGCGGAACGCGCGCGCCGAACGAATCGCAGGAAATGCGCGCGCAGATCGAGCAGGATCCGATCGTACGCGCGATGCTCGAACGGTTTGGCGGACAGATTTCGCAAGTGCGGCGGCGGGGCGAGGATTAAGCCATGGAAGTAAAAGCGATGCAGCAAATGCTCACGCAGTTCCGGCAGATGCAGGAGAGCCTGCAGAAGCACGTGGACGCGGTGCACGTGGAGGCTTCGGCGGGCGGCGGAATGGTGGTAGTGCAGATGAACGGGCAGAAGGTGATTACCTCCGTGCGCATCGAGCCCGAAGTGTTCGCGGGCAAAGACCAGGAAATGTTGCAGGATCTGGTGCGGGCCGCGGTGAACGATGCGGGGCGCCGCGTGGATGAAGAACTGGCGCGCCAGATGAAGAGCATGAGCGCAAACCTTCCGGGCCTGGCGGGGATGAAAATTCCCGGCCTTTTCTGAAACGATCCGTGAACCAATTGACTTCCCTTCTTTTGTGGCGCGGGGCGAAGTTTGCCCGCGCAAAGGTCGTGGCGTATGCCTGATTTTGCGGCTCCCATCGCGCGATTGATCGACGAACTGAAACATTTGCCGGGTATCGGGCAAAAAACGGCGCAGCGGCTGGCGTTCCATCTGCTGCGCGCCAAGACCGAAGACGCCTTGGCGCTGGCGGATGCCATCCGTGAAGCAAAACTCAACATGCGCGAATGCTCGGTGTGCAACAACATCACGGACACCGATCCGTGCCTCTTTTGCAGCTCCGCAACGCGGAATCGCAAAATTATCTGCGTGGTGGAAGAACCGGTGAATATCCAGGCGATCGAGCGGACGCGGCAATTCGGCGGGCTCTATCACGTGCTGGGCGGCTCGCTCGCGCCGCTGCAGGGCGTGGGACCGGACCAACTGAAGATCAAGAGCCTGATCGAGCGATTGAAGGGCGGGGCCGTGGAGGAGATCATCATCGCCACGAACCCAACGGCCGAAGGCGAGGCCACGGCGATGTATCTCTCGAAATTGATCAAGCCCTTGGGAGTTTCCGTAACGCGAATCGGCGTAGGAATTCCGGTGGGTTCAGACCTGGAGTATGCGGACGAAGTGACGATGATGAAGGCCATGGAAGGCCGGCGGGAGCTGTAGAAGCCGGGAGCCGCACCGAAAGTACCCTACCTAGCGTTAACCTTTTCGTACTGGCATCTTATCCATAGGGTAGTGCAAAGATGGGGCAGTGTTACGCTTTCTGGTCCGTTCAGGGACATGTGTGTTTTTGGCCGTTTTTTATGGGGATATAGGGGGAATCTATGGTGGCAGAATCGTCTCCTCATCACGAGCCGGACGTCCGTAAGCGCCGGAGCACGCGCATCGTGCAGGCGGTGCCGCTCTCGGTGACGGGTGTGGACGCGCTGGGACGCCCCTTCCAGGAGCGGACCTCGACGCTGATCATCAATTGCCACGGCTGCCGTTACCAATCGAAGCACTATGTCCTTAAGAATATGTGGGTTACGCTGGAAACGCCGCACCCGGAGGCGGGCCGCGGGCCACGCTCGGTGCGCGGGCGCGTGACCTGGATTCAGCGGCCGCGGACGGTGCGCGAACTGTTTCAGGTGGGTGTGGAACTCGAAATTCCCGGCAACATCTGGGGGATTGCATTCCCGCCGCCGGACTGGTTTCCCTTCCCCGATCCCGCTGCGGCGCAACCGGCCGAGGCTGCCGGGGCAAGCTCCGAGGCGTCCGCGGAGGATGCGGATTGGTCCGCGGAACCCGACACGGCGCAGGGCGACAACCTGGTGGTGATGGGCAAAGGAAATGGAGCCGAAGCTTCGCTGAGCCTGGCACGGCAGGTGGCGCGGCTGGTGGTGGAGGCGCGGAAACAGATTCAGGCTTCGGTGCGCGAGGCGACTGCGAAAAGCATTTCTCACGACGTACAGCAGGCACTCGCGGCGATTGGCGCACATGTGAACGATGCGGCGGCGCACGCGGTGCAGGATGCGTTGGATGCGCATGCGAAGGGCTGGCAGGAGCGAGCCGAACGGCGGGTTGAGGAACACAGCCGGGCGGCCATTGAAGGGATGCGCGAGGAGTTGCGGCGCGAGGCAAATGCGCGGGTGGAGGAAGCGCGCAGCGCGTTGGTTGCATCAGCGGAAGAGCGCATGAAGCATCAGGAGGTGGCCGCGTCGTTTGGGGCCGAGATGGAGTCCGAGTGGCGGCGACTGAAAGACGCCGCGGAAGCAGCGGCTGCGCGGGCGGAAGCGGCCACGGCACAACTGGATGCGGTCCGCGGACAGATCGAGCGGTCCCTGCGCGAAGCGACCGAGAAGGCGGCACAGAGCGAAAACGTCAGCGCCGGCATGACGCAACTGCGAGAAGCAGCAGAAGCGGCAGCGGCGCGGGCGGAAGGTGCGACGGCGCAATTGGCAGCGATGCAGGAGCAGATGGAGCGGTCGTTGCGCGAAACGAGCGAACGTACCGCGCAGATTTCTTCGGGTGCGGCACAGACGGAGAAAGTGGCCGCCACGCTGACCCAATTGCGGGAAGCAGCGGAGGCCGCGGCAGCGCGAGCGGAAGCGGTGACGGCGCAAATCGCGGGCATGCAGCAGCAGATGGCAAGATCACTCGATGAGGCGCACCTGCGCGCGGGACAGATCGCGTCCGACACGGCGCTGAACGCGAATGTGGAAGCGACGCTGACCAAATTGCACGAATCAGCGGATGCGGCGACCGCGCGCGCGTTGACGGTGACGGCGCAGCTCGAACGGGCGCAGCAACAGTTTGCGGAGGATGTGAACCGAAGAGCAACACAGGCGGAAGCAGACGCCGCAAAACAGGCGAGCTTTGAAGCGGCACTGGCGAGGGCCGAGGAAACAGCCGAGGCAGCGGCGCGGCGTGCGGACGAAGTAACGGCGCAACTGGCACGCGCGCAGCAGCAGTTCGCGGAGGAAACGACACGCCAGGGAAACCGGATCGCGGAAGAAACGGCGGCGAAGGCCAATTTCGAGGTGTTGCTCACGCGGGCGCGAGAGTCAGCCGAGACTGCGGCGGCCCGAGCGGAAGCAGCCACTTCACAAGTTGAGAGCAGCCGGCAAGGATTCGCGCAGTCGCTCGATGCGGCGAGTCAGCGCATCGAGCAGATCGTGGTGGAGCGCGCGCGGGAAATCGCTCCGAGGGTGGATGAATTCAAATCACAGGTGGATGCGCTCACCAGCCGGTTGCAGGACGCTATTTCGCAATCAGAACAGGATTGGCGCGGGCGGCTCGAGACCCACCGCGCGGATGCGCAGAAGATTTGGGATCAGCAGGTGGCGACGTCACTCGAACAGGCCGTGCAACTTGCGGCGGCGCGGATTGCGGCGCAAGGGCGGCAGGACGTTGGGCGGCTACGCGTAGAAGCCGAAGGGCAATTGACGCAGCTTCGGAACGAGATGGAAGGTTTGCAGGCGCAGGCGGCGAACACGCTGAATCAACTGCAAACGCAACTGCGGCAGGAAGCGGAGCGCGCGAAAGCGTCCGTCGAGGAAGTGCAGAAGGCAGCGGTAGAGGTAACCCAGTTCAAGCAACAGATCGGCGCAATGCAACACAGCGCCACTCAAGAACTCGAGCAGCGCATGCGCGATTTGGCACACTCCGCGGCGCAGGAATTCGACGGGCGGCTCGAGGCAGCCATCGCAGATTCGGCGGAACGGATTCTGCCGGTGGTGGAGGCAGCCGAGGCGCAGTCGGTGGCCTGGCTGAACACGAAGCTCGAACAGGATCTGGCGCCGCACCTGGAGCGGGCCGGCGAGGCCATCGGGCGAATCGAAGCTTCGGAGCGACGCGCCGAAGAGGCGTTGCGCAGCCACCAGGATCAACTGTGGCAGGCGGCGGAGCGCTCGGTTCGCGAAACAACGATACGCATCCAGCAGAGCACGGAGAAGGTGCAAAAGGATTGGCAAGAGGCGGCGCGGGCGACGATCGATAAGTGGCTAGCGGAAATCGATACGCGCGCAACGGACACCACCCATTCCACGATCGAAGCACTGTACAAGTCCGCGGGCTGGTACGAACGCAAAGTACAAACACAGATGCAGGCCACGATGGAAAAAGGGCTGGAACAGGCAGCCGAGTCGCTGCAAGCGAAAGCCGGCGAGGTATCCGGCCTCTTTGCGACGGAACTCGACCACTACAGCCGCAGCTTTGTGGACCACGCACAGAACCAGCTTGACGATGTGGGCCGGAGCGCGGTAGCCAAGGTCGAGCAGAAAGTGCAAGACGCCGTGGAAGGCGCGGGGGCGCAGATTTCCGGTCGCGCGCGCGAGGTTGCGCAAAAGGAGCTGGAGCGCTTCAGCAACGGGCTGCGTTCGGCGTTCGATCAAACGACCGCACACCTGGAGGCCCACACGGCCCAGGTGCAATCGCAGATCGCGTTTGACGCGCGGCAATTGCTGGCAGATTTCCAGCGGAACCTGGCGCACCAATCGCGCGAGAATGTGGCGGCGGCAACGCGGCAGCTCGAACAAAACGCCGCGGCGGCGCTCGAATCGGTGCGCGGCGGACGCGAGATGCACGAGCGCGAGTTCGGGGCGCAACTCGAACGCACGCTGACGGAAACGCTCGAAGCCTACAAGAACCGGCTGGAAAATACGTCGAACGCGTGGCTGCTCTCGACGGCGGCTTCGCTGAACCAGCAGGCCGAGCAACAGATCGAAACTTTGGCGCGCGACGCGGAGCAACGGTTGAAGGATGTGTTCGCGCAAGTATTTATGAATGTGGGGAACCTGTTGCGCGAACGGCCGCTGGATATTTCGGGAATGATGCGGCCTACTACAGGGAAAACTTCCGAATAGAAGCCGCCAATTTAATCTTTGAGAAAGCCCCGCACGGCTGGAATGCGGGGCTTTTTTATTTCTGACGAACAGGTTCGCTACTCTTCGGCAAGCGCCTCGAGCGGGGACACACGGGCGGCGCGTTGCGAGGGCAGCAGGCAAGCGGCGAGAGTCACCACAGCCATGACGCCAGCAGCACCCGCGAGGATCGTAAAATCAAGAGGCGGCACGTGGAAAAGGATCGTCTGCATCATTTCACCGGCGAGCCAAGCTCCGATGAGGCCCAACAACGATCCAACCGCGAGCAGTCGAACGGCGAGAGAGAAAAACTGGCGCCGAATTTGGCCCGGCTGGGCGCCGAGCGCCATGCGCACGCCGATCTCGCGGCGACGCTGCGTCACGGCATAGCTCAGGACCCCATAGGTGCCAATGGCCGTGAGCAAGAGGGCAATTCCCGAGAAGAGCCCGGCCAGCACAGCGGGCGAACGGCGCGCGACGAGGCTGTCCGAAATGCGGGTTTCCATCGAGCGCAGGTCGTTCACGGGCAGGTTCGGGTCGACTTGCCGGACGGCCTTTTGCAGGGTTAGCCCCAACGACTCCGGCGGAACACTCGCGCGGATGGCGACAAAGATGGAGTTGTCGGTGCGAAAAACATAGGGATAGTAAATCGCACCCTGGGCCACTTCTTCGGTGAGGCCCGCCTGCTTCACGGCGCCCACAACGCCGACAACGGTGAAGGCTTCGGCGTCATTCCTCGCGTCGGAGCCTTCGAACAAGCGACGGCCAATCGGGGATTCGTTCGGCCAATAATAGCGCGCGAAATCCTCATCCACGACACAGACGCGGTTCGCCGTACGAGAATCGGCGTCTGTAAGAAAGCGTCCTTCCCGCAAGGAAAAATCCATGGCGCGAAAATAGTCCCCGGCAACGCCATAAGAATAGTGCCCTCGCGCCGATTCGCCCGGGCGGCGGACGTATCCTTGCACCGTAGCCGCGCTCTTGCCTGTATCACCACTGAAGGGGACGTTGTTGACGACACCAGCGGACGATACGCCGGGTAAATGGGCGAATTTATCCATCAATCTTTCAATAAAGGCAACGCGCGCAAAGGCGTTCGGATAAATTTGCGCGGGAAGCGAGATTTGGCCGGTGAGAACGTGTTCGGGCTCGAAACCGGGAGATATAGCCATCGCACGTTGAAGACTTAGCCCGAGCAGACCGGCACCGGCCAATAACATGAACGCCAAGGCAATTTGAGAAACGATGAAGCTGTGGCGCAGAATTTGTGCGGCGCGACCGATCGTGCCCCCGCGCGCCGTTGATTGAAGCGCACTAGCCAGTTGGCGGCGAAGGTTGAACCAGGCGATCGGTATCGCGAGCATGGCGCCCAGGAAAATGGCGGCGATCAGGGCTACAAGGGCCAAACGCGCGTCGAACGCGATGCGACTCCCTAAGGGCAAGCGATCGGCGCCGAACACGCGCAGCAGGCGAATCCCGCCGTCACCGACGGCGAGACCCAAGAGACCCCCGGCGACCGTGAGCGCCGTGGTCCCGACAATCGTTTCGGTAACAATATGCCGCGAGCTGGCGCCCAGCGCCCGCCGAACCGCCAACTCCTTCACTCGGCCACTCGCGCGGACCAGAAGAAGGTTGACCAAGTTCACGGCGCCAATCAGCAAAAGGAGGAGCGCGCCCGCTTGCAGCAACAGCAGGGTGGGCCGAATCGCGGCGACGTGATCGGCCTGCAGCGGCACGACCGGTGAACGGAATCCGGCGTCAGCGATCATTTTGGCCTGCGGGTCGTCTACTTCCAGGGCGGCATTCTGCGCGTCGAGCTGAGATTGGGCCTGCAGGAGCGTCGCATCCTGTCTAAGGCGCGCGATCATCTGGATGACGTGCCACCCGAATGGCGCTGCGCGGGCACGCGATCCGCCGCAAGCGACGCCAGGGGAAAGTACAGCCGGGCCTCGGAAGAAAGGAATCGGAAGCCGGGAGGCAAGACGCCGATCACGGTCGTAGTCACGCCATCCGCACGAATTTGCGTGCCGACGATGTGGGGATCGGCTTGGTAGCGTTGGCGCCAATATGCGTCAGAAAGGATCACGACGTCATCGGCCTGATAAGAGGTTTCGTCTTCCGTGAACACGCGGCCCATCACGGGAGCAACTCCAAGAGTTGCGAAGAAATCGGGAGTGACGCGCATGATCCGCTCGCGTTCCGTGGAACCGGACTCACCGATGATCGCCGAGCCGTAGCGGTAGATCGCGAGCGAAGCAAACGCGGGGATATGGCCGCGGCGTTCGTAATAATTCGTCACCGAAGAACCGTCGCGCTCGACGCCGGCTTTCGGGTAAGTATTGAAGATCGTCACGAGCCGGCCGGAATCGGGAAAAGGCAGGGGACGGAGCAGGACGGAATCGATTACGGCAAAAATCGTCAGACTGGCGCCGAGACAAATTGCGAGCGTTAGAAGCGCGGTAGTTGTGAATCCTGGCGACTTCCGCAGCAAACGGACAGCATAGTTCAGTTGCCGAAAGAGCTCATCGAAGACGTGAATCCCGCCAGCTTCCCGGCAATCTTCTTTCACGCTGTTGAGACCGCCGAGTTCCAAACGCGCCAAGCGGCGAGCTTCCTCCGGCGACACGCCCGAGCGGACAAGGTCATCTGCGTAGCGCGCGATGTGGAAGGCCAGTTCTTCGTTCATGCCGTCGTCGAAACCCGGACGGCGAATCAAGGCACGATAGAAAGACCGAAGGCGCTTCCACATGTCAGACCTCTTCCGATGTCGTGTTCAAGGCCGCGGCGATGGCGGAAGTGAGGCGATTCCATCCCTCCGTCTCTGCACGCAAGCGGCGACGCCCCGCAGGCGTAAGGCTGTAGTACTTGGCACGGCGATTGTTTTCGCTCTGGTCCCATTTGCCGGCGATCAGGTCCTGGTGCTCCAACCGGTAAAGTGCCGGGTATAAAGACCCCTGTGGAATCTCGAGCGCGTTGCCAGAGATCTGCTGGATGCGAAGCAAGACACCGTATCCATGCAGCGGCTGCAAAGACACGGCTTTCAAAATGAGCATATCGAGTGTGCCTGGGAGTAGGTCCGCTGTCTTGCCCACGATTCGGTTTGCCTCCTAGTCTGCCTAGGAGTGTACCGAAAGCCTTCCTAGTCTGACAAGGGGAAATCAGATGATGTATCGAGGCGCGGGCAAAGCGGAAAACGATCAAAACGTTATAATGTGTCGATGGCTAACCGTGCTTATGTGAGTGCCTGGGCGCAGGCAGAATCGAAAAGTTCGCGGGCGGAGAAATTCGGGCGGCTGCTCGAGACGTTTCCCTTCTCCTCTACGTGGAAGGGATTTACCGGGGCAATCGTGCGCGCCGTGGAGCTTGCGGAAACGCCGCTGCGGGAATGGGACCTGCGAAGCCGTCCGTTTAGCGCCGAAGAAGTGATCGAGCTGGTCCGCGAGCAGGATGGCGCCGATGTCGCGTATGAAGTCGAAGCGTTGTGGGATTTGTGGACATATGACGCCGAGAAGAATCAATGGACGCGCGGACCACAGAAGGCGGAGATCGCGTGTTACGGCGAGGAATTCGAGGGCGGGATCGCCGAACAGGATGGCGATTACCTGATCGATCTCGGATTCGAGCACCTTTTCACGGGACACGGCCACTTGCTTGGGACGCGCGGAAGCAATCGAAGTGATGGGCGCACGACACCGGCGCATCCGGACGAGGCGGCGTTTTTGGAGGCGATGTCCGAGCCGGAGCGGTTGCGCGAATACCACGAAAAAACACAGGAAAACATCCAAACGGTCTTTCGCTGGTTGCGAGAAGCGGAAGCGGCCGTGCCGCTCGAGCGCTACCGGCTGTGGTCCGAAGGAGAAGAAAATTTTGAGGCGCGGTTGGATGAAATTCTCGCGGTCCGGTAAGAGCGCGATTTTGCGGCATCTGATCGTGCCGGCGTTCGCGCTGGCACTTGTGTCGAGCATGGCACTTGCCGCGCAAACGGCGCGGAAGCCTTCGCGCGCAAACGAACTTTCCATTGCCGGGCTGCGCCCTGGGCATGACAGCGTTGAAGACGCGCAAAAACGGCTCGATTCCCTACTCTCTCCGGTGAAGACGGAAAACGAGGGAACGCGAACCTGGCAGGAAAGCTGCACGGGGCGGAAGATCGCGCTGGAATCGGACGAGGATGGCGTGATTCAAAACATCGATCTTTCCGCGGGCACGGCGGCGGCCAACTGCAAGGAACTGCAAGACGCGCAGCACACGCGCGTATGGAGCACCGGACACGGCCTGCATCTGGGCGATCCGCGCGAGCGTGTGCTGGCCATCTACGGGCGGCCGGGTTCGAGCGGACCTAGCATGAAAGACGGACGCGAGCTAGAATTGTTCTATTACGCATTTGATTGGGCGGGGTCGGAGGTGCCACAGGTGATGGAAATTTCCTGCGACCGCGCGACGGGGCGTGTAGTGGAAATCCTTCTGGCTTTTCCGAGCCTGTAAGGATCCGCTGGATATCGAGGAAAGCTTGCGCTGGTTGGCGACGTTGGGGATAGCTTGCGCGCTAGGATGCGCCGGTTGCGGCGGAAACAGCAATGGTGCAAGCGGTGGTGGCTCGGCACCGGTGGCGCCCGCGAAGCCAGCGGTTCCCTCCGATATTCAGGACGCCGCCCAAGGCGTGCTGGGTTCTGAAGCCAAGGTGCTGGTGTACGGCGATCTCGCACATACCGGAAAGCAACAAGTGCTGGTCGTCAACGAATTGCACAAGGCCGGGCTCGGGCCGGTATCGGGGACATTGGTTACGCGCAGCACCGTGCTGGAAAATGACGACGGCCAGTGGAAGCAAATTTTGCTATGCGACGAGCATCTGAAAAATCCCAGTGGTTTCCTGGGAGGCGCGCCGATCGCCGCGGTGCCGGCGTGGAAGCTGCAATACGATCAGGACCCGCAAAACGGATTGCTGCTCTTTTTTATGCCCTATGACCCGTCGCCGACGGCGCACCCCATGACGGTGCAGGTGCGTTGGAACGCGAAGGCCAAGCGGTACCAAACATTTGCGGATGGCAATTTTATCGGGGAAACACCCAACATCGAGGAGATTCACCGACACCTGCAATGAGCGCCGCCGCCCAAGCCGTTTCGCAGCCACAGACCGCGCGGAAAAAGCCGCCCGCGGCGAAGCGGCCGCAGAGATCGGCAACTCGGTATTCCGGAAGGTCAACGACCACGTCGATATCGTTTGTGAATCGCGGCTCGCCGTAGGCGATCGTCGCGG
>Ga0209420_1001234_pt1 | contig 12231 bp, 9 predicted proteins | sample BlaSpr_A8_OM1_O1_FD_187972 | JGI IMG/M metagenome (GOLD analysis project Ga0209420, IMG submission 187972) | Forest soil microbial communities from Thunder Bay, Ontario, Canada - Black Spruce, Ontario site 2_A8_OM1_O1 (SPAdes) (version 2) | ecosystem: Environmental > Terrestrial > Soil > Boreal... | reverse complement strand
CCGTTGACGGCCGCGATGAGCGGCTTGGATGTGGTCAGGCCGAAGTCCCAGCGATCTGGCCGCCACGGCGCCCACTCCTCGCCGCGTCCGCCGCCGGTCTCGTCGCCGGTGTGCATCAGCTTCAGATCCGCGCCCGCGGTGAAGGCCCGGTCGCCGGCGCCGGTGATGATGCCGACCAGAATGTCCCGGTCCCGCTCGATGTCCGCGAACGCCTGCGTGATCTCCTCGTACGTGGCCGGGTCGAGCGCGTTCATCTTTTCCGGGCGGTTCAGGGTGATGGTCGCGACCGGGCCGAGGCGCTCGAAGATGATGGCCATCAGGCACCACCTGCCACGGCGCTCCCAGGATCACCAGGCGTCCGGTGCTGCGGAGCGGCCGGACCGCCCAGCGCGGCGTCCTCCTCGATCTCGATGTCGGCCAGCAGCCGGCCGGCCCGCAGCATTGCGTCCGGCTTGCGGCTCCCGATCCAGTACGCCACGCCCACGCTGACCAGGATCACGCCGATCGTCGCGTAGATGAACCAGCGCAGCGGGGACGGCGGGTACGGGTGCACGTTGCCGTACAGGACCCAGACCATCGCGACGATCGAGATTACGGGCAGCGCGAAGTGGCGGATCCAGCTGAACTCGGAGCGGTAGTCACGCCAGACGAACCGGATCAGCCCGCCGCTGATCATCAGGTAGGCGGCGATGAAGAACAGCGTCGCGAAGTAGGAGACCCAGGAGGCGAACGCGAGCGGCCCGTACGCCTCGCCGAATGCGAGCGAGGCGACCAGGGCCAGGCCCCCCGCGGTCAGGCACGCGACGTGCGGCGACTGCCAGCGGTTCACCCGGCCGAAGACCCGCGGCATGAGCCCGTCCTTGCCCATCTTCCAGAAGATCCGGCTGACCGCGATCACGGTGACGATGTTCAGCGCGGTGAAGCTGGAGATCACCGCGAGGTTCACGAACACGCTGAGCACGCCGTCGCCGTAGTGATCGGCCAGTGTGTTGAACGGCGTGGCCGCCGAGACGAGGCCGTTGACCTGGGATGTCGACCGCCCGTACCCGATGGTGACGGCGTAGGACACCAGGACGTAGAAGACGCCGACGATCAGTGTGGTCAGCAAGACGGCCCGCGGGATCGTCCGCCGCGGCTCGCGCGCCTCGTCCCCCAGCGTGGTCGCCGACTCGAACCCGACGAACGCGAAAATCGTGTAGACGACCGCGGTGAGCAGGCCGCCCGAGCCCTTCAGGCTGGTGGCCGGGTTGAACACCTCCAGCGTGTTGCCGCTCGCGCCGCCCTTGATGATGATCACCAGGGAGAACACCGTGAGGATCGTCATCTCGACGCCCAGCCCGATCAGCCCGGTCCGCAGCGACGGCTTGACCCCGAGCACGCCCAGGGTGGTGCTGAGCACGATCAGCGCCACGGCGAAGATCATCCAAGAGATATGCACGCCGGACGCGGCCAGCAGCGACGAAACGAAGTTGCCGAAGAAGTCGAGCTGGAACGGGAACAGCAGCAGATACGCACCGAACAGCATCACCCCGGTCACGAAGCCCGCCTTCGGGCCGAAGGTGCGGGTCAGGTACGTGTAGAAGGAGCCGGCGCTCGGCAGCCGCTTGGCGTACTCGCCGATGACCAGCGCGATGCAGATGCAGACGACGAGGCCGATCAGGAAGGCCAGCGGCGTCGCCGCCCCCGAGTAGCCGGCGATGAAGGCCAGCCCCGCGACCGAGCCCGCGGCGGGCGCGATCAGCGCCGCCGACTGCGCGGCCACCGCCGGCAGGCCGATCGCGTGCCGCTCGAGTCCCTGGCTGGAATCGGCGCCCGGGTCCTGAGCCGCCTGGACGCGCTGTGGTTGTGATGACATCGCTCGCACTCCCCTCAGGGTCGAGCCGGTCGCTAAGCGCGATGTTACCGATCGATCGATCGGGTCACAATGGGTGCAGCCAACCGGCCAAAAGATCAGATCTCGTAACGGTCCGCAGCCGGCCGATGGGTCCGCCCGGCCCGTCAAGCCATTGGCGTCAGACCGCGAGGCCCATCAGCGGACGGCGCCACCCGGCCGTGAGATTGCGGATGCGGCGGCGGGTCAAGCCGGCGGCCGGCGTCGGTAGGGACGGGGTCAGGCCGCGCCCTGGGACGCAGGCTTGGCCGGTCCGGAAGCGGACGCCTCGCCGAATTCGCGCAGCTCGCGCTCGATGATGGCGAGTATGTCGCTGGTCGGCGGGGAGGTGACGTCCGCCCGGCGCAGCGGCCGCTGGTTGCTGTGTGCGCTCACCATGGCCAGCGCGAGATCGGTGAAGGCATCGGCGAGTTCGGCCGCGGTGAGCGGCCCCTTGTCGGAGAACCAGCGCGCCACGCCGTTGCACATCTCCAGCAGTGCCAGCCGGGTGACCCGCGCGTTGGCCAGCCGGAACACGCCGGTGCGCTGACCGCGCTCCAGGATGTCCGCCCACAGCTGCTCGTAGTTATCGCGGAGCCGGATCACCCGCGCGAACGCTTCCTCGGACAGCGCCCGGAGCTCATCGTCGGCGACCAGCGACCGCTGCGAGTCGAGCGCGTGGAAGCCGACGTGCACCCGCACCAGGCAGGCCAGCTCGCCGGCCGGGCCTTCGGCTCCGGCCAGCGCCTCCTGCGCGACCCGGGTCAGCTGGGTCATGCTGACCAGCATGAAGTCGATCAGGAGCTCGTCCTTGCTCCCCATGTAGTGGTAGAGCGCGGCGGTCGAGATGCCGGCCTCGTCAGCGATGTCGCGGATGCCCGTGGCCTCAAAGCCCCGGGCTGCGAACAAGTGCAGGGCCGCGTCTTCGATCCGGCGCTTGGTCGATCGCTTGGCTGAACCGTCGGGCGGCTGGCTGGCGAGCGCAGCGCGGTCGAGTGGTTGTCGCCTGGGCACGACACTCCGTTCCGGGTCAAGGCGACCCGGGCTCACCGCCGTGCGCTGCGTTCTCGACTGCATCGCGCACCGGGCTGAGCCAGAGCGGGACCCAGCCAGAGCAGGGTCTCCGCCGAAGCCGGCCTATCGATCGATTGGGAACTCCAGTCTACTCAGCCGCACTGCTCCGCGGTCGCCACAGCGATGTCACGCCCGACCCCGGCCGGTCGCAGCGCGAAGCGCGCACCGACGGGGCTCCGGTGAGCTCGATTCCATCATTGGGGTAGATGACGTGGTCTATTTGCGCGCTATCTACCCCGATCATGAAAACACCGGCTGTCCCAGCGATTCCGGCTGGGACTGGTGGGGTGGCGGGGCTGAACGGTCTAGCGGTACAGCGAAGAGGGCGGGGACCGGCCCGGGAGCGCAAGAGAGGCGAGACCAGCGTGGGGGCGCGAGAGGGGGAGACCGGCGCGGGCGCAAGAGGGTGAGACCAGGGCGGCAGGGCCATTTATTATCATACTGAGAAGAATGTGGGTTCATAGCCGGACAGGCGGATCACGGCGCTGGCGAGCTGCGCTGGATCGCGGCGCGGGGCCGGCATGGCAAGCGCGGACGCGCGGAGAGGCAGACCGTGGGCAAGCTGAGTGGCCGTAGCGCGCTGGTGAGCGGCGGGGCATCGGGTATCGGCAAGGCGATCGCGCAGCTCTTCCTGGAGGAGGACGCGGCCGTCGTGATCAGCGACATCAATGCGGGCCTGCTGGAGGAGACGGTCAAGGAGCTCTCCGAGTTGGGCTCGGCCAGTGGCGTGGCCGGTGACGTCCGGCTGATGGCCGATGCCGAGCGGATGGTGTCCGAGACGGTCAGCCGGAACGGGGCCATCGACGTGCTCGTCTGCAACGCCGGCATCCCCAGCGTGGCGCCGATCGAGCTGCTCACCGAGGACGAGTGGGACGCGGTGCTGGCCACCAACGTCAAGGGCATGTTCACGCTGGTGAAGAACGCCGTCCCGCACATGATCGCGCAGGGCGGCGGGAAGATCGTGACGCTCGGCTCCGAGATGGGGGTCGTCGCAGTGCCCGAGTCCCCCGCCTACAACGCCAGCAAGGGCGCTGTGATCATGTTCACCAAGTCGATCGCGGTCGACCTGATCCGCCACAACATCAGGGTCAACTCGCTGTGCCCGGGCATCACCCGTACCCCGCTGCTGCAATCCGAGGTGGACAACAGCATGGATCCCGAGCGGACGGCCGCGGAGCAGGCGTCCTGGGCGCCGATCCTCCGGGTCGCCGAGCCGCGGGAGATCGCCCAGGGTGCGCTGTTCCTGGCCAGCGACGACAGTTCGTTCGCCGTGGGCAGCTGCCTGTTCCTCGACGGCGGGTTCACGGCGCGCTAGGGATCACAGTGCAGACCAGCGCGGCCGAGAGCGCGACCTCCGTGCCTGCCGATGTCAGGCTGGCCAACCTCGGCCGCGTGGTGCGGGAGCTGCGCAGCGCGGGCCCGCTGTCGCGGGCCGAGGTGGCCCGGCGGTCCGGTATCTCGGTGGCGACCGGGCACCGCCTGATCTCCGACCTGGCCGAGTCCGGGCTGGTGCAGGAGCAAGGGGTCACCGGCGCCCCGGCCCGCCTGGGCCGGCCGCCGGTGGTATACCGGTTCCGTGACGACGCGGCCCTGCTGGCCGCGGCGGACGTCGGCAACGAGACCACCCGCCTCGCGGTGACCACGCTGGCCGGCCGCACCCTGGCGTCGTGCTCGCTGAGTTCTGACCACCTCGACGACCGGCTGGCGGGCACGCTGGCCGACCGGTTCGCCGAACTGGGCAGGCAGGCCGCCGGCTCAGCCCATACTGAGCGCCCCCTGGCCGGGGCCGGCATCGGCATCGCGTCCGCCGTGGACGCCGACGGCGTCCTGCATGCCCCGCCCCTGCACAAGACCTGGGACGGGCTGCCGGTGCGCGAGTCCCTGGCCGCACGACTGAGCTGCCAGGTGTCGGTCGCGCAGGACGACCACCTGTCGCCGGTCGCCGAAAGCAGCGACGCGGGCACGTTCCCGGGCACGTCATCGCTGCTGGTCCTGGAGATCGGCCGCGGCATCGGGGTCGGGATGACGCTCGACGGGGTGCCGGTCTCCGGCGCCCGGCAGCGGTTCGGCCGGATCGCGGGCTGGCCCGTCGGCCACCCGCCCGAATCGGGCCGTCCGCTCCCCGGCACCACGCTTGGCGAGTGCCTGGTCGCCGGGGGGCTGGTGAGCCAATACCGGGCCGCAGGCGGGGCTCCGGCCATCCGCGACGGCGCGGCCCTAGCCGACGCGGCCCGGGGCGGGGACGAGCTCGCCGGAGCCGTTTTCGCCTGGGCGGCGCGGGAGATCGCGGATCTCGTCATCCGGCTCCACCTGCTCTGCGACCCGGAGGCCGTCGTCATCGGTGGCGGCCTGGCCCGCTCGTACGACCTGCTGGAGCCGACCATCTCGGCCGCAACCCGGCCAGGCAGCATCCGGGTGGCCCGCAGCAGCCTGGGCGACCAGGCCGTCATCGCCGGCGCCGTGCTCGCAGCGAGCTCCCTGGCCCAGGGCTGGCTGACCGAGCGCCTGGCCCGCGCCTGAGCCCAGCAGACCCAGCAAGCCAGCCGACCATGCCGACCATGCCGACCATGCAAGAGAGATCAACGAGGATCGGGAGACTACCCACCATGCAGCAGCTACCAGCCCTCATCGGCGGCAAGTCGGTCGCCACCACCGCCGAGGTTCCGGTCGAGGACCCGTCGACCGGCGAGGTCATGGCCATCACCGCGGACTGTGGCCCCGCCGAGATCGACCAGGCCGTCCGGGCCGCGGCGGAGGCGGCCCAGTCCTGGCGCCGGGTCAGCGTGCCCGAGCGGGCCAGGCTGCTGCGCCGGCTTTCTGCGCTGATCGAGCGGGACACCGCGGAGCTGGGCCGGCTGGAGAGCCAGCAGACCGGCAAGCCGCTGCGGCAGGGCCTGCGCGACGCGGAGATTACGGTGCGCTACTTCGACTTCTACGCCAGCGCCGTCGAGACGTTCTATGGCGCGGCCTTCGCGCTGGATGAGCGCACCACCGTGCGCACGCTGTATGAGCCGCACGGGGTCACCGCCCACGTGATCCCGTGGAACTACCCTCTGCAGATCCTGGGCCGCTCGGTCGCGCCCGCCCTCGCCATGGGCAACTGCGCGGTGCTCAAGCCGGCCGAGGAAGCGCCGCTGACCGCGCTGCGGATCGGCGAGCTGGCCCTGGAGGCGGGCTTCCCGGCCGGGGCGGTCAACGTCGTGCCGGGCTACGGCCACACCGCGGGCGCGGCCCTGACCCGCCATCGCGGCGTCGGGCACATCTCGTTCACCGGCTCGGTCGAGGTCGGGCACCTGATCAGCCACGCCGCGGCCGACAACCTCATCCCGGTCACGATGGAACTCGGCGGCAAGTCGCCGAACATCGTGTTCGCCGACGCCGACCTGGACCGGGCCCTGCCCACGGTGGTCAACTCGATCCTGCAGAACGCCGGCCAGACCTGCTCGGCCGGGTCACGCCTGCTCGTCGAGGAGCGCGTGCACGACCAGGTCGTGGACCAGATCGCCCGGACGTTCGCCGACGTCAGCATCGGCCCGGCCCTGGATGATCCCACCCTCGGCCCCCTGATCTCCAGCGCGCAGCGCGATCGGGTGGGTTCCTTCGTGTCCGGGCTTGGCCACGAAGGCGAGATCCGGTTCGGCGGCGAGCCACTGCGCGGCGGCCCGTTCGGTAATGGATTCTTCTTCCAGCCCACGCTCATCGACGGTGTGAGGCAGGGCAGCCCGATGTTCCGGGAGGAGGTTTTCGGCCCGGTGCTCGCAGTGACCCCGTTCGGCGGCGTGGACGAGGCCGTCGCGCTGGCCAACGGGACGGAGTACGGGCTGGTGGCGGGCGTGTGGACCAGGGACATCCGGACCGCGGAGCGCATGGTCAGGGACGTGGTGTCCGGCCAGATCTTCATCAACACCTACGGGGCGTCGGGCGGGGTGGAGCTGCCGTTCGGCGGGTTCAAGCAGTCCGGTTTCGGCCGGGAGAAGGGCGCCGAGGGCCTGCGCAGCTTCGCCCAGGTCAAGACCGTCGTCGTGGCGTCGTGACCGCCACCGACATCGAGGAGGCCGCCTCCTGTTTGGTGCCGGTGCCGCTGCCGCTGGACCCGGCCGCGGAACTCCCGCTCCCGCTGGACGACCGGCGCCTGGACACCCCGGCGATGCTCGTCGACCTGGACATCGCCGAGGCGAACATCGCCCGCATGGCTGCGTTCGCCCGCCGCTCTGGGCTCCGGCTCCGCCCGCACCTGAAAACGCACAAGAGCTTGGCCATGGCCCGCCGCCAGCTAGCCGCGGGCGCGGTCGGCCTGTGCGCGGCCACGGTCGGAGAGGCGGCCGCGTTCGCCGCGGGCGGCATCACCGACCTGACCCTGGCCTATCCGGTAGTCGGCGCGCGCAAGCTGGACCGGCTGGCCGCCGTGTGCCGCGACGCCGACCTGATCCTGGTCACGGACTCGACGGCGGTGGCCGACGGCTACCAGGAGGTGGCCCGCCAGGCCGGGCGCACCCTGCGGGTGCTGATCGAGGTGGACACCGGCATGCGCCGGGTGGGCGCGGTGCCGGACACGGTGCCCGCACTGGCCCGGCACATCAGCCGGTGCCCCGGGCTGGAGTTCCACGGCATCCTCACCCACGCGGGCCACGCGCACGACGCCGAGGGCCAGCTGGGCATCGAGCGGGTGGCCCGGGAGGAGGCGGCCATCATGGGCGCGGTCCGGGCCGGCCTGGAGCGGGCCGGGTACGAGGTGGCCGTGGTCTCCGCGGGCTCGTCGCTGACCGCCCGTTACCTGAACCCGGCGGACGGCATCACCGAGATCCGTCCCGGCACCTACGTCTACAACGACCTGCGCACGCTCGCCTGCTGGTCCTGCACCTACGAGCAGGTCGCCGCGACCATGCTGGCCACGGTGGTCAGCGTGGACGGGCCGCGCGTGGCCGTGGATGCGGGAAACAAGACGCTCACCACCAGCGCGGATCCCGTCTACGGCCAGGGCCACCTGCTCGACCGCCCGGACAGCGCGTTCACCCGGCTGTCCGAGGAGCATGGCGTGCTCAGGGTGGACGGGGCGCCGCGCCCGAGCGTCGGCGATCGGGTCCGGATCTTGCCCATCCACGCCTGCGTCTGGAGCGACCTGCAGCCCGAGGTCTACGGCATCCGGGACGGGCAGGTGGTGGAGCGCATCCGCGTCGACGCGTTCCGGCACAGCCTGTGAGCGGCTAGCGGCCGAACACGTACCCGGTCCCGACGTCCTCCCGCTCGGCCAGCGCGAGCACGAGATCGGTGACGGCCGCGTCCACGACCGCGCTGCCGACCGAGTCGAACACGATCCGGCGGTCGCCGTCCAGGGTCTGCTCCCCGGCCAGCAGGTCGCCCAGGGCCACGCTGTCGCGCCCGGGCCGCCCGGCCTGCCCGGCCGGCAGGTACGCGCTCTCCCCCACCGAGAACGCGTCGGCGGTGTCGACCACCAGGCGCGCGTCGTCGAGCACGCCCGGGCCCAGCTCGCGCTTGCCGGCCGTGTCGGCGCCCATGGCCAGCACCAGCGCGGTCCGGCTCAGGTCGGCTGCGGTCAGCAGCGGCTCCCGCGACGGCGTGGCGGTGAGGACCAGGCCGGCTCCGGCCGCGGCCTCGCCCGGTGTCTCGCCCACGATGACCGGCAGGTCCAGGTCGGCCGCGGCCTCCCGGGCCCGCTCGGGACTGCGGCTCCACCACCGGACCTCGGCCACGTCGGCCACCTGCCGCAGCGCGCTGACTGCGTGCCGCGCCACCGGCCCCGCCCCGATCACCGCCAGGGTGGTCCGGCCGGGCCGCCCCAGCCGGCGCGCCGCGACCGCCGCGATGGCCCCGGTCCGCATCGCGGTGATGTCGGCCGAGTCCAGCACGGCCCGGACGGTGAACCGCACCGGGTCGAACGCGACGATCAGCCCGGCCGAGGATCCGGCCTCGGGGCGCAGGTTCGCCTTCACCGCGAGGACCGCGGGATCGGCCAGAGCGCCCGCCTTGAGGTGCAGCGCCGCGCCGGGCACGCGCAGCTGCAGCGAGCCCCCGGCCGCGCCCGGCTCCCGGGCGATCGCCACCAGCGCCCGCTCGGCGGCCTCGATCAGTTCGGGCCACCGCAGCAGCGAGAAGACCTCGGATCGGCACAACAACCGGGCAGATTCGCCTCTAACGCTTGGCACGGGCTCAGTCTGACAGAGCCGCCGGCCAACCCGGGCCCGATGCTGGGCCGCAGGTCAGTCGTCGATGGTCTGCTCTCGCTCGGCGTGGTTGATGTGGGCCTCCATCGCGGCGCGCGCCGCCGCCGGGTCGCCGGCCACGATCGCGTCGGAGATCTTCTGGTGCTGCCGGCCGCTCTCCAGCCGCTCGGCGGGCCCGAGCCGGACCGCGGTCCAGCTCGACGCGAGGTAGACGTGCACCTGCCGGATGATCTGGCGCAGCGCCTGGTTTCCGGCGGTCTGAGCGAGCAGGTCGTGGAAGTCGCGGTCGGTCTCCAGGAACTGGCTGAGCGGCGTCTGCTCGCTCTCCGCCTCGGCGACGAGCGTGCTGGCCTTGTTGGCGATCGCCTTGCGCTGCGCGACGGTAGCCGTCGACGCCACCATCTCGGCCGCGGCGCACTCCAGGATCCGCCGCACCCCGTAGAGGTCGCGCCGGAGCAGCTCGCCGCGGCCGACGGCTTCGAGCGCGCCCATCACCAGCCCGGACAGCACGTCCCAGTCGGTCTCCTCGCGGACCACCGTGCCCTTGCCGTGCAGCACGCTGACCACACCGACCGAGGCCAGGAGCTGCAGCGCCTCCCGAACGGCCAGCCGGCTGACCCCGTAAAGCTCGGCGAGCTCGGCTTCCGGGGGCAGGAACGAGCCCGGGGCGACCGTGCCGCCCGCCACCTCGTGCAGGATGAGCGACGCCACCTGCTCGCCGAGCCGCGCGCCGCCCAGGCCGGGCCCGGCCGGCCGGAGGTAGGTGCCAGCACCGGTGAGCGCCTGGCTGGTAACCCGGGTCACCGTGCGGCTGGACCCGGGTGGCTTACGCGATGACATGGCTGGCCTTCCTGACCTGAGGGGATGGCAGGCCGCCACGGCGCCGCAGCGCTCTGACCTCTGCCCTGGGCCCGGCGGCATCGGCAGAGCGCGCGGCCATACGGCCCTGATCAGAGATTACGACGGCCTGGACGGTGGCCGGCCAAGTCCGCAAAGCCCACCTCCCGGAACCCGCCCGCCGGACCCGCCGAACTGGCCAGGTCCACCGGGCCCGCCGCTTATAACCGGCTTCCGAGCCTGGCTTCCCTAGCTGGTCAGCCGGGTCCGCCTCGCCGGACGGGTCGGCCAGCCCGCCTACTGAGCTCGGCGACCCACCCTGCGGCCCGTTACGCATAGATGTCCGACATCAGATCACTTGACATCTGATCTCCGGATGTTAGCGTGAGCATCTCGCCATAAATGGACAGTGTCCTCGTCCGCAAGGTTTGGCTAATTCGAGTCGTCGGTCAGACAGGAAGGGACGCGCTGATGGCCTCCGAGACTTACAAAGAACCTGCCCTGCCTAAAGCCGGCGTCGATTACGGCGAGCTGAAGCGAAACGCGATGGGCCTGCCAAGTGCCTTCGCCATGTCGGTCGCTTTCATCTCCCCCACGATCGGCATCGTCTTCATCTCCGCGCTGCTCGCCTCGGTGGCCGGGGGCGCGGCGCCGCTCGCGTTTATCGTGGGCTCGCTGGCCATGGCGTGCACGGCGTATGCGCTGGCCCAGTTCGCCGGGCGGATTCCGTCGGCCGGGGTGCTCTACAGCTGCGTGGCCAAGACGTTCGGCGTGAGCACCGGGTTCGTCCTCGGCGCCGTGCTCATGGTGGCCTACCTGGTCGTCAGCCCGCTGAACACCGACCTGTTCGGCGGCTTCATCAGCCCGATCATCAAGGGCTGGACCGGAGTCAGCATCCCGTGGTGGGTGCTGCTCATCTTCATCAACCTCGTCGCGGCCGTGCTGGCCTGGTTTTCGGTGCACCGCTCCATGCAGTTCGACCTGGCCCTGCTCATCGGCGAGGTCCTGATCGTCGGCACCCTCCTGGTCGTGGCGCTGGTCCACGCGGGCTCCTCGGGCCAGCTTCCGCACGCGTTCACGCCGTCGGCGTCGCCCAGCGGCTGGCACGGCATCAGCCTGGCCTTTGTCTTCACGGTCTTCGCGTTCTTCGGGTGGGAGTCGTCCACGACGATCGCCGAGGAACTCCACCTGCCGCGCCGGGCCGTGCCCATCGCCCTGATCGGCTCGGTTCTGCTGGCCGGGGCCTGGTTCGTGTTCGGCACGTACTCGCTGACTGTGGGTTACGGCCACTCGCACATCAGCGCGCTGGCCGGCGCCACGAACCCGGTCAACACGCTCGCCGACCGGCTCATCGGCGGCTGGTACGTCACGCTCACCGACCTAGCCGCGATCTCGGCCCTGACCGGCGTCATCATCGCCATCCACAACGCGAACTTCCGGCTGCTCTACTCGCTGGGCCGCGAGCGCATGCTGCCGCGCGCATTCGCCAAGACGCATCACAAGTACCAGACGCCGCACCTGGCGATTATCGCCTTCAGCATCTTCGGGATTATCTCGGGATTGTTCTTCGGCCTGCTCTGGGGCCCGGTGCCGGCTTTCGGCTATCTCGGCTACTTCACCGGGCTGTTCATCGCCGTCGTTTACTTCATGGCCGACATCGGCATCATCTTCTACATGTGGCGCAAGGCGCGCGGCGAGTTCTCCTGGCTCAAGCACGGCCTGATCCCCGGGGTTGGCGGGATAGTGATGCTCTTCGCCTTCTACAAGACGGTCGTGCCGCTGCCGACCGGGGTGACCAGACCCATGCCGTTCATCTTCGTGGGCATCGTGCTGGTGGCGGCGGTGGCGGCGATCATCATCAAGCGCCGGAACCCGGACAGCCTGAGCCTGCTCGGCCAAGTCGTCTTCGTGGAGTCCGAGAAGGCTCTGCCCGAGGCGCTCGTGCACGAGGCGAGCGGCGACGACCCGATCACTGGCTGACCGCCAGACCGTAACCCGTAATCCGCGCCGATCGTGTTCGCTGAGGAGCAGATCGCATTATGCCTAAGCTGCAAGGGCGGGTCGGCCTGCTGACCGGCACCGCCACCGGGATCGGGCGCGCCGGAGCGCTGCTGTTCGCCAGCGAAGGGGCCGCCCTCGTCACGCTGGACAACAACCAGGCGGAGGGCGAGCGCACGGCCGAGGAGATCCGGCAGGCCGGCGGCCGGGTCACGTTCGCGCACGGCGACGTCTCGGATCCCGCCGATGTGCAGCGCGCGGTCGCGGCCG
>Ga0209420_1001233_pt1 | contig 12236 bp, 12 predicted proteins | sample BlaSpr_A8_OM1_O1_FD_187972 | JGI IMG/M metagenome (GOLD analysis project Ga0209420, IMG submission 187972) | Forest soil microbial communities from Thunder Bay, Ontario, Canada - Black Spruce, Ontario site 2_A8_OM1_O1 (SPAdes) (version 2) | ecosystem: Environmental > Terrestrial > Soil > Boreal... | reverse complement strand
GGTAGTCGTGTCAGGCTTCGAGCCGCTGGACATTCTGCAATCCATCATGATGTTGCTGCGCCAGCTTCGCAATGGCGAGGCCAAAGTCGAAAATCAGTACAAGCGCGTCGTGCCTTGGGAAGGGAATCGAGCAGCGCTTCGCGCCATGGGCGAAGTGTTTGAACTTCGCCCGTATTTTGAATGGCGTGGCCTCGGATTCATCTCGCAATCGGCGCTGAAGATTCGACCAAGTTATGCGCAATGGGATTCCGAGCAATGCTTTACGGTTCCCGGTGTGCGCGTCACCGATCCCAAAGCGGCACAATGTGGCGAGGTTTTGAAGGGCGTTCTCAAGCCCGCGCAGTGCAAACTCTTCGGACGTGAATGCACGCCGGAGCAGCCCGTCGGCGCACTGATGGTTTCGTCCGAAGGGTCTTGCGCGGCATACTTCAACTACGAGCATCGCAAGCCTGTTTCCATCGCCACGGTCGCCGCGAATTGAGCGCATGAGATCTCCATGGCCACCACCGCCCCCAAGATCAAGTTCCGCGAACCGCAGATCGAAATGGCGCATGGCGCGGGCGGCAAGGCTAGTCGAAGACTAGTCGAAGGACTTTTTGCTCCGCTTCTGTTTGGTTCTTCCCAGGGCCCGCTTGGCGACGCTGCACATATCCAGATCAACGGAACACGAATCGCCATGACTACCGACAGTTTTGTCGTGAAGCCATTACGTTTTCCGGGAGGCTCCATCGGGGAGCTCGCCATCAACGGCACCGTAAACGATCTAGCGGTTTCCGGCGCGCGGGCGGAGGCCATCGTCGTCACCTTCGTCCTGGAAGCAGGATTACCAACCGGCATTTTGGAGGCGGAAGTTCGCGCCATGGGTCAAGCAGCGGAAAATGCCGGCGTCATGATCGCTGGCGGCGACACTAAAGTTGTCGAGCACGGCAAAGCCGACAGCATGTACATAACCACTACCGGCGTCGGGCGCTTGCTTTCCGGAGTCACAATTTCGCCGCAATCGGTTCAGCCGGGCGACAAAGTTCTGCTCTCCGGCCCGATCGGTGACCATGGCATTACGATATTGCTCGCCAGGGGTGATCTCGATTTGGAAGCCGACTTGCGCTCGGACACTCGTTCCGTTTTTCCTTTGGTTCAGGCGCTCGTACACCATGCGGGCGCTGGCGTGCGGTGGATGCGTGATCCCACCCGTGGAGGCGTAGCCACCTCGCTCAATGAGTTAGCACGTGACTCCGCATACGGAATCGTGTTGTTCGAAGAGAAACTGCCCGTCCGCGATTCCGTCCGTGGCGCCTGCGAACTTCTCGGCCTCGATCCCCTGCATATCGCAAATGAAGGGCAATTCCTTGCCATCGTGTCCTCCGATCTTGCGGAATGTGCTCTGGAAGCTCTGCACGCGACGCCGGGGGGCGAACAAGCAGTCCTAATCGGCGAAGTCCGCCAACAACCGGCAAGCGCCGTTTTGGTGACCACCCTTTACGGCGGAAGCCGGCTCGTCGACATGCTCGTGGGCGACCCTCTGCCCCGGATCTGTTAGGAAGCGCGATGCCAACGGGTCTCGAACTGGCGACGCAAATCGAACAACGACTGTTGGCGCGCAATCAGGCGCTCGAATCGTTTTTCGAGACAGAAGCCCCCCGCCTCGCCGAGTCTTGCCGCGAAATGTCCGAGCGGTTTCTTCGCGGTGGCCGCCTACTGGCGTTTGGACGGGGTCCGTACGCCACTGATGCGCAGCACGTCTCGGTTGAATTCGTACATCCGGTCATTGTAGGCAAACGCGCTCTTCCCGCTCTTGATCTCTCCTTCGCCTTTGAGCCGTGGCTGAAAACACTGGTGCAAGCCGACGATATAGTCATGGGTTTCGGTCCGCCCGAGGGTGATCCCGAAATCTGGTCGGTCCTAGATTTCGCGCGCCGGCGCAAAGCGATGACTTTCGCCTTGCCTGGTATAGACGGCTCCTACTTCTGCCGTGCCGTAACACCAAACGCGTTCGTCCACCAGGAACTCATCGAAATCCTTTATCACACCCTTTGGGAGACGGTGCACGTCTTCTTCGAACGCCGTGAACTCGGTCACGACGTGGGCGAAGCCGGATTTCTCTATCCTTTTCTCGGTAAAGAGAAACAGGAAACCTTCGATGTCATCGCGGAAGTCGCCGCCTCCATTCAGATGAAAGTACGCGACGACGCGCTCCTTCGCACGCGCGTCGCGCACGAAGAGGCGGAAAGAATCGGCGCCGCCGTCGTAGCCATCCGCGAATCCCTGGACCGAGGCGGCAAGCTGATCATCTTCGGCAACGGCGGGTCGGCCACCGATGCAAACGACTGGGCCATCGACTGTGTCCTGCCGCCAGACGGTTATGCGGCCATCCCTGCCATTTCGCTCTCTATGGAGCCTGCGAACCTATCCGCCATAGCCAACGATGTCGGCACCGAATTAATGTTCCAGCGCCAATTGATCGCGCAAGCTCGCCCCAACGACGTCGCCGTCGCCATCTCCACCAGCGGCGGCTCGAAAAACGTGGTAGTGGCCCTCGAAGAGGCGAAAAAGAGGAATTTGCTGACGGTAGCGCTCCTCGGGTATGACGGAGGAGAAGTCCTGCGTCGCGGCCTGGTTGATTTTCCTTTGATCGTCCGATCCGACTACATTCCGCGCATCCAGGAAATTCAGGCCTCCATCTACCACATCATTCGCGAAGCGTTGGAGGGCTTCAGCCGTGCCTAATTTGGAGCTCTTTGGAACCTCGAGTTGTCCCTATACGAGCGAGATGCGTGAATGGCTCGAATGGAAGGGCCGCGCGTTCACCGAATACGACGTCGAAGCCGATAGCAATGCGCTCGCCCGAATGCGATCGCTCGCGCAGCCGCCTTTCACCGTGCCGCTCCTCGTGGAAGACGGGAAAGTGGTCCAGGTTGGGTGGCAGGGCCGTGGCTGCGTGGTCGCAAAATAACGGGATGGCGAAGGCGTACTCCATTAAGGTAAGCGGCGTGGTACAAGGAGTTGGTTTCCGTCCGTTCGTCTACCGCCTCGCGCTTGCGAACGGCCTGAAAGGCTGGGTCCTTAACGCATCAGAAGGAGTCGAGATTCACCTAGAGGGAGAAGAGGCGCCGCTGCAATCTTTCCTCTGGGAGATGAAGACGCAACCTCCGCAAGCCGCCGCAGTCGCGGCAGTGTCGGTCGAGCCCATCGAAGCAGAAGGCCTCGCGGAATTTACGATTCACGAAAGCGCCGGCAAGCGACGCCCCACCGCGCGGATCTCGCCCGACCTACCCGTTTGCGAGAACTGCATACAAGAGATCTTCACCCGGCGGGATCGTCGTTATCACTACCCGTACATCAATTGCACGAACTGCGGTCCACGCTATACCGTCATTCGAAGTTTGCCGTACGACCGTCCCAACACTACGATGGCCCGCTGGGTCTTGGACGATCCGTGCGTCAACGAATACAGCGATCCAGCAAACCGGCGATTCCACGCGCAACCGGTCGCCTGCCCCGCGTGCGGCCCACATTATTATTTTCGAGCCGGCGAAGAACTTGTACGCGGCGACGACGAGGCGATCCAAACCGCGGTGCTTTGGCTTCGAAAAGGCAAGATCGTCGCAATAAAGGGGCTTGGCGGCTACCATCTGGCCTGCGACGCGAAAAATGCAGAAGCGGTCGCCGCTTTACGGGTTCGAAAATACCGCAAAGAGAAGCCCTTCGCCGTGATGGCCCGAAATCTCGAAGTCGCTCGCGGCTTGATTGCTCTTTCACCCGAGGCCGAATCCTTATTGAAATCCGTAGCGAGGCCCATCGTCCTTGCGCCCGCGAAGATCAACCTGCCAGGGCTGGCACCGGATAATGACGAGTTCGGCGCCATGTTGCCGTACACGCCGTTGCACCATCTGCTCTTTGCCGCTGGCGCTCCCGAAATTCTGGTCATGACCAGCGCAAATCGCTCCAGCGAGCCCATCGCGTTTCGCGACGAAGACGCACTGCAACAACTCTCCGGCATCGCCGATGGTTTCCTGGTCGGTGAGCGGCCGATCGGGCGCCGCGTAGACGATTCCGTTGCTCGCGTAGGAGCTTTCGGCCCCACTGTCCTCCGGCGCGCACGTGGGTACGCCCCCAGCGCTGTTGCCACCATTCCAACCGACCGTCCCATCCTCGCTCTGGGCGCGGACCTAAAAAACACGATCACTCTGGTCGTCGACGGCCAAGCCTTCGTGAGCCAGCACATCGGTGATTTGGATCATTACGAATCGCTTTGCGCCTTCCGTGAAACCATCCACGATTTGCTTTCGATGTACGAAGTCGATGCGGATGAACTAACACTGGTACACGACGCGCATCCTCAATATGCCTCGACGGCGCACGCCGCTGACCTTCCTTCAGCGGAAAAAATCGCCGTCCAGCATCATCGCGCTCACATCGCTTCGGTACTGGCCGAGCGTGGCGCATGGGACAAACGCGTCGTCGGTGTCAGTTTCGACGGCACCGGCTACGGCGACGATGGCACGGTCTGGGGCGGTGAGATCTTCGCCGGCAGCGTTCAGAAAGGTTTCGAGCGCGTTGCGCACCTGCGCCCCGCGGATCTACCCGGTGGCGATGCCGCGGCTTCGAATCCTGTTCACGCCGCCGCAGGTTTTGTCGCCCAGTTGACCGATCTCCCCGATTTGACCGCTCCTCCATTCTTATTTCCTGCCCGCTATCCCGATGCTTCACTGCTGATACACAAAGGTCTGCGCTGCTTCGCCACCACTTCGGTCGGACGCCTCTTCGATAGCGCGTCGGCCCTGCTGGGTTTTACACGCAAAGTCACCTTCGAAGGGCAGGCGGCGATGTGGCTTGAGCGTCTAGCGGCCCATTCGTCGACAACCAGCGCGTATCCTTTTCCATTTGTCGACAACGAATTGGATTTCCGTCCGCTGCTCGAAAGCATCATCCGCGACAAGCTCCGCGGCCGGAAACATGCCGAAATCGCGGGCTGTTTCCAGCGCGGCATTGCCAAAGGCTTGAGCGAAGCCATCTCAGAGTTATGCGCCGCGCACAAAGTCGATACCGTGGCGCTCTCTGGCGGCGTTTTTCAAAACGATCTGCTACTGCGTGATCTCAAAAATTTCTTGAAAGCCGAGCCCCTGCAGGTTTGGACAAATCACGTCGTCCCGACCAACGATGGCGGAATCAGCCTCGGCCAAGCAGCACTTGCCGCGTTCGCGACTGGGTTCGCGTGCAGCAATGGTAGAAGCGGATCTTCGGTTTGAACTGAGGCGAGCGGATGCATGAACTCTCCATTGCCATGAGCATCGTCGAGATGGCCCTGGAGGAAGCCGAGCGCCACGGCTCGGCGCGAGTACAAGCCGTACATCTTCGTCTCGGGCTGTTATCCGGTGTTGTCAAGCAAGCGTTGCTTTCTTCCTACCAGATGGCATGCGAAGCCACACCACTGGAAGGCTCGCAGCTCCTAATCGAGGAGGTTCCTGTCGAGGTCTTCTGTCCCAAATGTGATGCACCGCGCCCGGTTACCTCCATTCAGTGGTTTTGCTGCCCTGAATGTGGCGCTCCCACTCCCACGGTGCTGCACGGAAAAGAATTGGAAGTAACCGCACTGGAGATCACAGAATGAGATCCGACACGCCGCAAATCCCGCGCCTGGTTGAAGTGCGAAAAAATGTCTTGAAGCAGAACGACGTGATCGCTCGTGCCCTGCGCGAACGATTCCGCGAAGCAGGGGTACTGGCCGCCAGCCTGGTCTCCAGCCCGGGTTCCGGAAAGACCGCCTTTCTTGAGAAAATCCTGACCCTGCTTTATCCCCGTTACAGGGTAGCCGCCCTGGTGGGTGACCTGGCCACGGAAAATGACGCCGCTCGATTGGCCCGCAGTCGCGCCCCAGTAAAGCAAATCATCACCGGCACGGTCTGCCACCTCGAAGCCGCCATGATCCATAGTGCCCTCGAAGACTGGAATCTGAACAATCTGGACCTGCTGTTTATTGAAAATGTCGGAAATCTGGTTTGTCCCTCCTCCTACGATCTGGGTGAGGACCTGCGTTTCGTGCTTCTCTCCGTAACCGAAGGCGAAGACAAGCCCCTTAAGTATCCGACCATATTCAACAGCGCGGACGTCGCCATCATTACCAAATCCGATCTCGCCGCTGCCGTCGAATTCGACGAAACCGCGGCAAAACGTAACATCCAAGCCGTGCGCCCGGGGATGCAAGTCTTCAAGCTCTCTGCGAAGACTGGAGAAGGACTGACCGAGTTTCTCGGCTTCCTCGAAAGCCGCCGCGCACGCCCTCGCGCCGCCGGCGCGTAGAGCTGGCTTTGCCAGCTGGACTTGCTCAGACTCCCTCCAAGAATGTCACGCGGTATGTCCCCTTTGAAACGATGCTCGCGCGCCCCCCGAAAGGGCGAACCGCCATATCCAGCCTTCGCTGCCTCGACACTCGGAAAACTCGACGATTAGAGTCAGCGCGGTCGGCGCGTACGCTGATGGACATTGTCTAACCTTTTTTTCTTGACGACGCGTACAACGGACGTCACGCGGGCTGGATTTGCTGAATCGTATAGTTCAGATCGATAGCACGGCGGCTCGAGTGCGCGGGAATCGTTCGGCGAACGTGATTTCGCCCATATCGATGGCAACCAGCAGGGGTTCCTTCACTAGTTGATAGTCGCCTTCATAGGCGTACACGCGCCGTTTGGTCGGTACAATGATGCCGCCCACGTCGCGGTAGTCCGACGCATAGTTGAGGCCGGTCGCTCCGCCCAGAATGTCCACGGTATAGTCGTGCCGGCGCAACAAGCCGTCCGGACCAAAACAGGAAATCTGTTCTCTCGTGTGGCTCTTGACGCTGTCTGGGAAGGTCACTTTCAGCCGCCGCCAGGTTTCCATCTCGACCTGAATCGATGGGATCTCCTCAGTCACGAATCCGTCCTGGGCATAGAGAAACGGCGTGTTTAGGTATGTCCACAACGCTTCACCCACGAAGTAAGCCACATGGATGTCGTCCCAGGGTGTTTCTCTCTGTTGTCCTGCAAACGACTCCTCTGGATTGTCCCGGACCTCGATCAGGGTTCTGTCGACTTTTTCGATCGCAACGCGGTTTGGTTCGAAAACCGCCCGCTTGTCTTGTCCCGGGAAGTCCACAGTGAGCCGCTCATTCTGGGTTTCGGCAGTCAAGACCACGTTCCTCAAAAAGTCTCCCTTGCCTTTGACGTACCAGATTGCGCCCGTAATCGATGCCGCGACGGTGATCGACTGGATTCTGTTCCAACGTTCGAGCCCGCCATGCGCCTCAAGAGCCAGGGTCAGTAGTTCATTCATTTCGTCTCCGCTCGCTCCCGACGCCCATCTTTGTACCTTTTTATCTCTCGCGGCGTGAGTGTAGTATGGCATTCTGTATTACACCAGACCTTAGAATGAGTTTTTGCTAATTGTTTTCATCTGCGAGCGTGCCTATGACGGAGAACCCGGCGGCCAAGATCAGTAAAGAAGAAGTGCAGGCCTTTTACGAAAAGTTTCTGCAAGCGCTGAAGTCCGGGGACATAACGTCGCTGGATCGAATTTACGCGGATGACTACCTGCTCGTGCGCCCGAACGGCGACGCTCTCGGGAAAAAGGAAATCCTGGCTGACGTGCACCACCATTCCATGAGGTTCACTTCATTCGACGTGAAGGACGTCCTCATCCGGACCAAAGGGATTGTCGGCATTCTCACCGCGGATGTTCGGAGCACCGCGGTTCGCGACGGCGTCGAAACCAAAACGCACGCCCGGCAACTCGCAATCGTGTCGAAGGAGCAAGCGGGAATCACAATCTCCCATTTTCAATCAACGAATGTCGCCGATTCGAATTGACCTAGATCCTTCGTCGACTTGCATGCTGTACTCGCGAGCGAGCACTACACGCTGGCGGTGGTCGAACGCTTTCGCAAATGGACTTCCGACCCGCCTGGTTCAGACATCGTCCATAAACGGGTTTATCCAATGGATCCATATTCCGAAGCGGGGTCCAATGTGAGTCCGTTGCCCACCATCATTCCAAAATCGAATCCTTTTCCCTGATCCGTAACGACGATTGATATTTTCGTTGCGGGACCTGAAGCGGGAGCCGATGTGTACTTTTGTTTCTGGATCTTCCGGATTGCCGTGCACGGCGGCTTTTCCGGCGCTTCGCGGAGCGCCAGCTCGACTCCGGACTCTTCTCCTGCGATACATTGCGATCCTTCAATCAACCTCATCAAGCGGCCCACCCGTGTTGAGATCGCTGGAATCTTGCTGGGCATCTAGGAGTCGATTTGCCGAATGGAAGAAGGGGAACCTTTTCTTGGAACTGCGATTGGGAATCTGATGCTCCCCCCGAGGCTTCGCATTTGGCTCGTGCCTCACATCCACCGAGAAGTGCATCGCGCGTGCCAAAGTGTAGCGTGTTCCTGAAAGAGCCCGAACTTGTTGATTACTCGAGAGATGAGGCGCGCGGAGAGACGGACCGCTTAATCAGACGTTCCTGCGTTTTGCCTGTTCGGCATCCTTCGGAATCGGATTTACACCGGTCTCAAACACCTCATCCTGTGCCAAATCAGGGCTTTCAAGGGGCGAAGAACGAAAAACAGAATCTTCCAAGTGGACGTCTGCATCTATCGAGTGGAGTCAAATGAAGAAAACAGTTCAGCGAAGGTCAAGCACCGTGAACAGGCAACGACGTGCCTCAGAATTCCCGAAGCTACCGATTGCGCAACGAGCCTTCGCGTCTTTGCTAGCACTGGTTTTGTTATGGACGGCGTACCCACAACGTCTCGTCGCCCAAGACGCCCAGGATCAGCAATCTCTGTCGCAGGTCCCGCCCAGCCCCCTTTACACGCAGCAGACTCCCGAACAATTACAGCAATTGGTTGCGCCCATCGCCCTCTATCCGGATTCACTGGTCGCCCAAATACTGGCGGCCTCGACGTTCCCGGAACAAGTCGTCGAAGCCGACCGCTGGGTGCAATCGCATCCCGACTTGCAAGGCGACGCTTTAGCCGAAGCCGTGGACGAGCAATCCTGGGACCCCAGCGTCAAAGCACTCACTGCGTTTCCGTCGGTTCTCGGCAACATGGACAAGAACGTCTCGTGGACGTCGTCTCTCGGCGACGCCTACTACAATCAAGAACAAGCCGTGATGGACGCCATTCAAGTGATGCGTCGCCGCGCGCAACAAGCCGGCAATCTCAATTCCACGTCGCAACAAACCGTAACGACCGCAGACTCCGACATCGAGATCGAAGCAAGTGACCCCGAAGTTGTCTACGTTCCCGCGTACGATCCCTGGATCATGTACGGAGGCCCGATTGTCGCCTGGCCGGGTTGGTATCCCTATCCGGGCATTTGGTATGACGGCCCGACGCTGTTGTTCGGAGTTGGCTTCGGCATTGGGTTCTATGGCGGCTACGGTTGGGGCTGGCATAACTGGGGTTTCGATTGGCATCACCATTACGCCGTTTTCGATCACGCGCGGTATCAGTCGCCGAGCCGGACGTTTTACAACCGCGACGCGTTCTATCGAGGTGAGGGTGCCCGCGGCGCTGATGACCGCGTCGGGAGAGCCCAGCCGTTCGCCGCCGACCGCGGTGCCGCTCGTGGCTATGCCGAACCTCGCGGCCAGAGCGGAGTTCGTTCCGACGCCTTCAGCGGCTTCGGCCGTGGCGGAGAGGAGCGCAGTTTTTCCTCGCGCGGAAGCGCCAGCTTCGGCGGTGGTGGCTTCCGCGGTGGCGGTGGATTTCGCGGCGGAGGCGGACGCCACTGAGCGTAGTCAGTTTTAAATGTGCTCTTCGTCTTTCACACTTCCCACAGAACGGGAGAGTTAAACGATGCGGCGAACGAAGCCGAACTTCTCAAAATTTGATTTGGCTGATCTCTTGAAGATCGTCGCACTCGCGATGCTGCTGTTAACAGGTTTTTCTGGCGGCTCCGCGGCTCAGCAAAAAGGCCAGAAAACATTTTCGTCTCCAGAAGAGGCGAGCCAGGCTTTGATGGCTGCGGCGCAGAACAACGACGAAAAAACGATGCTCGAAATTCTCGGACCGGACGGGCAAGACATCGTATCTTCGGGTGACCCGACCCAGGACGCCGAGAACCACACCAACTTCGCGCGCAAGTACCAGCAGATGCACCGCTTCGTAAAAGAGCCGGATGGATCCGTCGTCCTGTACATTGGCGTGGAAAATTGGCCCGCACCGATTCCTCTCGCCATGAAAGGCAATGCCTGGTTTTTCAACACGGAAGCCGGAAAGATGGAAATCTTGTTCCGCCGCATCGGCCGCAACGAACTTTCGGCCATTCGTATTTGCCAGGAGCTTGTGGCTGCCCAAAAGGAATATTACGCAGCGCAGAACAATCAGTACGCCAAACAAATCTTCAGCGACCCCGGCCAGCACAATGGCCTGTACTGGAAGGTCTCCGCGGGCGAGCCTCAGAGCCCGATCGGACCATTAGTCGCTTCCGCCGTCGCCGAGGGCTACTCGAAAGGCCAAGCTGGCCCGCCTACTCCTTATCGTGGCTATCTTTTTCACGTTCTCACGCGCCAAGGCAAGCATGCCCCCGGCGGAGCAAAAAACTACATCGCCAAAGGCAAAATGACCGAGGGCTTCGCTTTCGTCGCTTATCCCGCCGAGTACCGCTCCTCCGGAGTGATGACGTTTGTCGTGAACGACGACGGCACTGTCTATCAGAAGGATCTCGGCAAGAAGACCGAATCCCTTGGCAAAGCCGTGCAGGAATACAACCCCGATCCCACGTGGCGCAAAGCCGAAGACGAGCCGCCACAAACCGCCAAAGCCCAGAAACCCTAGCATTTACTGATAACTTCCACACGGCCGGCGCGCAGCCTTCACCGGGCTCCCGCGTTCTTCTCTAGAAAACAGCTCAGCTCCCCTTTGACTGTAGTTGCCCGGTCACCGGCGCTCCTTCTCTCCCCGCGAACAACCTTTCTTTTCAGAGGAGCGAGCTGAATACGAGGACGAGGTTCGACGGGGAAGTTCACTGCGAGAATCCCCGAATTCGCGGACAGAGAAGAATTCCTTCTCACGACGTAAACCGAGCACGAGTGGAATTTTCCGGTCGAAGCCGCTTGCTAGGTGCAAGATAATAAACCGGTATCAAGTGCATGATTTGACGTTCCCGGCCTTCAACGCTGCAGCTGTGCATTCCGAGTTTTTATCCGGTTGCGCCGACCGTGGTCACGCGGGCGGTGATTGGATCCGTGGACGGCGTAGTGCCAACAGTCAATTCGCAACTTTCTCGGGCGATGGCAGGGGCAACCTCGCCCCCTAGTTGAACGAATGGAATCCCGGCCAAAACCACTTCCCAATCGGCCTCCGGTATGCATCAAATGTCAGCGATGGCTCTACTACTCGTTGCCGTGCTAACCACCTTCTTCACCATCCTTGTCCATTCGCTTCTTCCGGGAGTGATCGTCTCGGCCGTCCTCCATCACATTGCGCGGGGCCGGGGCGGTAACTGGATCTGGGACGTGGTCCTGGTGATTCGATTCACGCTGTTGGCGCTCGCCGCCCATTTCGTCGAGATCGCGCTCTGGGCGTTGTCGTTCGTTCTGTGCGGCGAGTTTTCAAACTTCGCTTCCGCGGTCTACTATTCGGGGGTCACCTACACGACCCTCGGAGATAGCACCACGGTATTATCCGCCCGGTGGAGACTGCTGGAACCCATTGAAGCAGCTAATGGAATGCTCATGTTCGGCGTCACAACCGCCATAATCTTTGCAGTAATCGTTCGATTGATAGAAGCAAAACTCGGCCTGCAACGCGAGCCACGACCTAAAACCGGTTAAGCTCGTTTCCGTCGTGGTCACGCAGGCGCTGGATACGGCGTGACAGGCGGAATAATCTCGCACCTCCGGTCGGATCTATGCCCCCAATTTTGAGCTCTTTAGAGTCAAATCAATGACAACGGGCGAGTCGCTCGTCGACCGAGTTTCTAGAGTCTGGACTTCGAAGGCTGCGAGGGCCGAACGACAGCGGTCTCGAATGCTGTTCAAGGACTTTCAGAGAATGATCGAAATGATGGGGATGGCTTTCTGGGTCTAATTGAGGGATGTATCACGCAATCGCGTGCCTTTTGAGGACCCTTGGGATTTCCGCTTCTGTGGGGTGGAAGTCCCCTGGGCTAAGGGGTACGGAGGTGCCAGCATGGCCTTAGCTTCCGTAACGCCTGGAGCTACTTAGCGCGGAAGATAGGCTGTCTTCGGCGGTCGAG
>Ga0209420_1001232_pt1 | contig 12239 bp, 14 predicted proteins | sample BlaSpr_A8_OM1_O1_FD_187972 | JGI IMG/M metagenome (GOLD analysis project Ga0209420, IMG submission 187972) | Forest soil microbial communities from Thunder Bay, Ontario, Canada - Black Spruce, Ontario site 2_A8_OM1_O1 (SPAdes) (version 2) | ecosystem: Environmental > Terrestrial > Soil > Boreal... | reverse complement strand
ACTGTTCGCGGTTCTCTAAGACAATCGGGGCGAACGGTTAGAGTTGGCTTTCCTAAGTGGTTTCGGGGCGTCTGCGGTCCCATCTGCGGTCCTCATACCGCGTCCATGCCGGGCTTCTCGCCCGTCGAAACCCCGTGTATGCCATCCCGCACGTGTGTATGTCTCCCCTCTCGTAATGCTGCTCTCTCGCGCGGCAGTGAGGAGGCAACTACTGATCGGCCATCGGCAACGAGTTGGCCGGGGCCTGCTCGCCGTTCGCAGGTGGGGCGTGAAAGCGGAAGTCACAGCAGTTAGCGCCAGCGACGAGGGTGCTGGATCGCTGTAGGCGGGCTCCCCACATCTCTGCGAGCGCATAGTCCAGGTTGCACCACGAGCCGGCGCAGAGATCGGTGGCGTCCCGTTTGCCCAGGTAATCGGCGACGGGGCAGCGCACCATGTTCAGAGAGCGCCCATCGGCCTCGGGCACGTCGTTGAACCTGTAGCCCGGACGACCGAAGGGGTAGGTCAAGAAAGCGTTGACGCTCATGCGCAGCCGGCGGGTGGGATCGCGTGAGGCGAGGCTGGTGACCGTCTTGGTGATCCGGCCCCAATGGCGGTAGAAACGCCAGCAAGTGTCTCCGGTCAGCTCGATCGCATAGTCCCGCTCGACGCCGGACTCCTCCAAGACCTCCAGCAGGGACAGCGTGAGCGCCGCGAGCATGACGTTCTGGCGACTGCCAACAGTCGGCTCGCCCGGCAGGCCAGGGACCTCCCTCTCGAAGCGCTCGAAAGCGTCATCAAGGAAGCGCACGATATCGCGGTGGGTGAAGCGTCCGGCGGTCGGGTCGACGCGCGAGCGGTTGCGGCCCACGATCGCCCGACTGGCCGCTACGCGCCCAAAGGGCTTGCCACGGCGCACAAGGGCCAGCGCCCACCGGCCAGGACCGCGAATCGCACTCACACGTTCACCAACGGGGTTACCGTGTCGCTCGATCCGACGGTCGAGCTTTCGATTTCTGCGCTCGTACGTGGCAGGAAGACCGCGGTGAGCACGACGCCGAGAACTGCGGTGCAGCCGGCGACGAGCAGCGCAAGGTCCATTCCGTGTACGAACGCCATGCGGGCCGATGCAAGCAGCACGCTCGAGTGGAGCTTGTGCGCGACCACTACGGCACCGAAGATGCTCTCCCGAGCAGCCCTCGCAGCAGATGCCGGGAGCGGGGACACATTCAGTCGAGTGAGGTAGGCGGAGCTGAGTACGCTCCCTAGGACCGCCGTGCCGAGTGGCACTTTGTTGATCGCCTGCAGCACCGCCGATCCGACTCCGCTCTGCTCCTCGGAGAGCTCCGAGAGCGCCGCGGATATCGATGTCGCCATCGCTAGGCCCATCCCGATCCCGACGATCGCCATCCACGCGGCGATGAAGGCACCGCTGGAGCCGACGCCGGTGGCAGTCCCGATCAAGAGTCCCGCAGCGAGGATCGCGAAACCGACGGCAACGGTGATCTTCGCACCCACCAGGCGAGCGATCGGGGCGGCGCTCACGGCTGCGAGCAGCAGACCGCCGATCAACGAGAGCAGTCTCACGCCAGAGCCCATCGCGCTGGTCCCGAGCACACCCTGGAAGTACTGCGGCATCGTGAACAACACGCCGATCATCGCGAAGATCGCGACGGCGGCGAGGATCACCCCCCAAGTGTAGGAGCGCGAGCGAAACAGCACCACATCGACCAACGGCTGACCATCAGGGCGCCGGCTGAGCCGTGTCTCCCACGCAAGGAACAGAGTGAGGACGCCCACGCCAGCGACCATCTCGAGCACGGCAGCAGGAGAGCTCCAGCCATGCTCGCCCGCCTGAATCAGGCCGTAGACCAGAGCGACTAGGCCAACCACGGATGCGCCCACCCCAACCAGGTCGAGCCTCGGCCGCTCATGTGCGCGCGCCTCGGGGAGCAACCTAAACGCCGCGAGCAGACCGACCAGGGCGACGGGAACGTTCAGCAGGAACACCCATCCCCACCAGTAGTTAGTCAGCAGCCAGCCGCCGAGAATCGGACCGATCGGCAGTGCGAGAAAGTTCACCCCCGCCCAGATCCCGATCGCCCTCGGGCGCTCCTGCTCACTGAAAAGCGTCGTGATCGCCGCGAGCGACATTACGATGATCCCCGCACCCGCGAACCCAAGCAGCACCCGGGCGGCGATGAACTCAGCGCTCGAGGATGCCGCGGCGCACGCCCCGGAGCCAACGGCGAACAGCGCCAGAGAGTACAGCAGGACCTTCTTGCGCCCGTAGCGGTCGCCGAGCACACTCGCCGGCAACATCGACGCCGCCAGGACCAGCAGATACCCGGAGGAGAACCACTGCAGCTCTGACTCCGAAGCGTGCAGCGCACCGGCGAGCGTCGGCAGGGCGACGCTCAGGACCGTGCCATCCAAGCCGACTGCCAGAACGGCTAGGTTCAGCGCACCAAGCGCCCACCATCGGCCAGCACCGAGGCCCCGGGGGTCAATAGTGGCGGGGCTCATGATCAGCCGCCGATTCGGGCTATCTCGATCGACACCACGAAGAACCACGTGATCGACGAGAGGTAGTAGAGCCGCTCGATGACGCCAAATATGCGTCCCAGCCGCGGGCCCGCGATTGCGATGCCGGTAGCGATCGCGGCTCCGGCGATCACCCAAGGCAGCCAGCCATCGACCAGCCCTTTGACTGACGACCAACCGGCCTCGTGGCCGAGGGTCCCGCCAAGGTTCGAGGCCGCCACCGCGATCGACGCGAAGATCGTGACCGCGAGCACCATGTGGATCGTTCCCCTGGCAGTCTGAAAGCGACTGCCGGCCTGGTCTGTGGGAAAGAGCGGGATGAGAAGGCGCGCGGCGCCCGACAGCAGCAGCATCGCGACCGTGAGCGTCGGCTTTGGCGGATTGGAACGCGCGAGCGCGATCGCCAGTGCGAAGCCGGAAGCCGCGCCCGCACTGGTGAACACCCAGAATCCCGCGCGATAGCGGCCGATTGCGTAGTCGCTGACGGCATCACGAATCGGGTCATACCCCGTAGGAAGCACGTGCAACAGCACAAGAGCGCCAGTCCCGATGGCCATCGAGATGGCCGCGAGGATACTCAGCGCTTCAACCAACCCGTCCTCCTTCGTCTCACCTCGTCGTGTCGCATCGGCTGCTCAGCCGCTGCTCCGGCCGCCAATGGCAAGTTCATGCCAGCGCAGCTACCGCGACGGCCGGCTCGGGTCCGCCGCGAACCTCGCTTCCTTCGAGCACTACCTTCAGTGCGGCTGTGTTTGCCGCATCGGCGAAGGTGTCATAGGCGCTCATCGTGTCCTCGAGCGCGAAGTGGTGTGTCGCGAACACGGTCGGGTCGAGGCGTCCGTCTGCCACCAGTTTCATCAGCTGGGGGATTGTGTGGGTGTCGACCAGCCCGGTTGTGATCGTGACGTCGCGGGTCCACAGCTTCTCGAGGTGAAGCGTGGCGGAGTGGCCGTGCACGCCGATGTTCGCCACACGGCCACCCGGTCGTATCAGCTGGCAGGCGAGCTCGAACGTGTCGGGCACGCCGACCGCCTCGAGCGCGACGTCGGCGCCGAGTCCGTCCGTGAGCTCCATGACCCGGGCGAGGGCGTCCTCACGACCGTTATTGATCGTCGTGTCGGCTCCGAACTTTTCCGCGCTCGCCAGACGGCTGTCAGCGAGATCGATTGACACGATTCGCCCTGGTGTGTAGAGCTGTGCGGTGAGTATCGCCGAGAGGCCGACCGGGCCGGCGCCGACAATCGCCACCACATCTCCCGGCGAGACCTTGCCGTTGAGCACCCCGACCTCGAAGGCCGTCGGCAAGATGTCAGCAAGGAACAGGACCTGCTCGTCTGAGAGCTGCTCGGGAACCTTGAACACGGAGTTATCAGCGAAGGGAACGCGCGCATATTCGGCTTGAAGCCCATCGATCGTATGGCCGAAGATCCAGCCGCCCCCGCCGAGGCACTGCCCGTAGCGGGCTTCCTTGCAGTAACGACAGCGCCCGCAGGCGCTGATGCACGACAGCAGGACGCGATCTCCGATCGCCACCGTGCTCACGCCGGCGCCGATCTCCTGCACGGTGCCAACGGCCTCATGGCCGAGCACTGTGCCGGGCGTAGTCTCGGGCACGTCGCCCTTGAGGATGTGCAGGTCTGAGCCGCAGATCGTGGAGGTGTCGATCCGCACGACGATGTCGGTCGGATCGATGATCGTGGGGTCGGGCACGTCATCCCAGCCGCGCTGGCCTGGGCCGTGATAAACGAGCGCCTTCATGATGTTCTCCAATCCGTAGCAAGTCTCGATTGTTGTGCAGCGACTCCGACTGGGTGAACGGTCACGAGGGAGCACCTGCGAGCGCCGGGCTGCGCTTGGGTCGCAGCAGCTCCTCCTCGGCGGGGATGCGCTGTGCGTGGCGGAAGCCGAGGCCGACGAAACCGAGCAACACAAGCGCCAGGATGAACGAGGCGATCGAGCCGATCAACATGATCGTGCCGATCTTCGAGAACCCGTATGCCTCGAGCAAGAGGCCACGTAGCGTCGTTCCCTGAAAGGAGGTCGTCTCGAGTGTCGCGAGTTTCGTGTTGGTCGGTTCGGCGCGTGCGGCGGTGCTGATCTTGGAGTAGATCCCGCCGTATGGCATCTCGGAGAGGTGGATGGCGATGAAGTGGTCGGCGTATGCCTCAGCCTGCGGGCCGGTGAGGAGCTGCTGCCCTGCGTACTGCGAGACGGTTGGGATCATCGCGGCGGTGATCTCGCTGCCGGCCTTGGGGTGTTCGAAGGCTGCCTTGGTTGGGAAGAAGATGTCCTGTGCGGCGAGTTGGTTGTGGACGTTGTTGTGGTCGTAGCTGTAACCCCACATCAACAGTCCGCCTGCCACGAGCAGGACGACTACGAGGACCAGCCCGACGGCGCTGGTGAGAACGTCAAAGACTCTGCGGCGCATGAGACGGCTCCTGTCGGTGGGGGTACACGACAAGATCGTTGTCGTGTGTTCCCGGCCGAAGATTGGAGCCGGTGGCGCGTATGCCAGCCGAGGGTAGAGGCGAAGCCATTACGGACTTTACCAGTACTCCGGGCCCTCCCGAAGCGCTCGCGACGCTATTCCTTCGAGATCTGAGGCGAGCGATGTCTATGCTACCGGCACCAATCCGGCCGCGATCTCGCTGCCCGAACCGTGATGAGCTCCCGCGAGACCAAACATCTGCGAGTCCTGATTGCCAACGAGCGCAAGGACCGACTCGCGCTCGTCGCACCAATCGTCGTGGGACTCGGCCACGAGGTGATCGCACGCGAGATCGACGTCGCAGACGTCGGCCCCGCAACCGCCAGAGAGCGCCCCGACGTCGCACTCGTCGGACTCGGAAACAGCTCAAAGCACGCACTCGAGCTGATCGACAAGATCGTGCAAGAAGCCGCTTGCCCCGTCATCGTCCTGCTCCACGCCCGCGACCCCGAGTTCATCAACGAAGCATCCAAGCGAGGCGTCTTCGCCCACATCAGCGACGAGGACGTCGAGGACTGGCAGAGCGCGATCGACATCGTTCTGCGCCGCTTCGCCGAGTACCAGGACCTCCAGGGCGCATTCGGCCGCCGCGCCCTCACAGAGCGCGCCAAGGGCATCCTCATGGAGCGCCACGGCATCGACGAGGCCAGTGCCTTCGAGATGCTACGCGAGCAGTCCCGCGTCGACAACCGCAAGCTCATCGACCTCGCGACAGCAGTCGTCGACGGCCACCGCCTCCTCCCCCGAGTTCCCCACGCCCCAGCCGAGTCCAACTCAACCGGGTCGTGATGTGGATCTCGACCCCGCCCCTCGTCGTGAGGACGAGCGGGCGCGTGCCGTACTCGTGCCCTAGTTTGCCGATCAGCTCCGCGACGGTCGCGGATGGTCGGGCACGACGACGGCGGCTATCTCATCGCTACGTCGACACCAAGCTAGGCCAGCGCCGCGCGCTCGCACGCGCTCAGCAAGCTATGGCCGCCTATCAGGAACGCCAAGACGCCGCGACCGCCGAGGCACCCCGCTTGCACGTCGTCGCGTAACGCGGCGATGCCGCGCCCCTGGGCGGCCAGCGAGGTTGCGACTCATCACGTCGATGATTGCCTTGCGGCCATCGCAGAGCTGCCCGTCCTCCACGCCGTACCACTGCGCATCGGGCGCCAGCACTTCGCCCAAGACCTCCGGGCCACCCGCGATCAAGGCCTCCCACGCCCGGCGCACCAGCTCAATCTCAGGACTCTCGCCCATATCCATGAGTCTCGCGCATCCACGCGCGAACGGCTGCGGTCCTGTTCCGGTCCCTTTTGGCGCCCGCTGCGGTCTGTTTGCGGTCTCCAGACCCACGAACAGCCGCGAACACGAGCGAACACGCTCCCGCGATGCTCAGCGTGTTCGGGGATATTCGCGCGTGTTCGCTGCTGTTCGCGGTTCCCTAAGACAATCGGGGCGAACGGTTAGAGAACCAGCAAACACGGGGGCTTTCGGCCGCCTGCGGTCCCATTTGCGGTCCTCATACCGCTTCCATACCGGGCTCCGAGCCTATCGGAGCCCAGCGTATGCCATGCTAAACGCGCGTATAGCTTTCTTTCGGCGCCTTCCACAACCTCGTTACCAATGCTGCGACCGGAGCGCTCCTGGCCTCCGTGCCGCGGATCATCTTGCGCCACGCGTGTGATGCTGCCAACGCCGTCGCGCGGCGATGGGGAGTATTTCTAGCTGGCGGAGACGGACGCAAGGGCCCTGGTGGCCTCGGTCACTATGTCGCCGAGACCGAGTTCGTTCAAACGATAAAGGGCCTCGCCGAGCTGCCCACCAATCTCCAGCAGGTCCGTTTCCTGCGGAACGACTGCCTCCACGACCGCCGGCCGATCAGTAGGTCGCCTAACTGCGCCCAGTCGGCCGCCCTGGATCGGACCAAGCTCGGCCGCCGCGTAGCAGGCCTGCTTGACCGCGTCAACCAGCAGCGCCGGACGATCATGACGCCCTTGCAACTGGCTCAACTCAAATAGCTGGCCGCCCAAATGCTGACCCCGAGCGAACGCCCCCTCCGAGTCCCCGATCGGCGTCGTGTCCGTCCCACGCACGCCCACTGTGTCCAGCGCTCGAGCGGCCCACTCGACTCCCACACTGAGCGCTGTCCACGCCTCTTCGCGCTGGGCGAAGACATCCTCATCCTCACGACTCAGAAGAGCATCCAGACGCGCGGTGGCGCTCATATCATCCCGCGCCGCGACCGCAATCAGGCGGCCACCCAGGGTGCCACCGTAGAAGATGGGCTCAACCGCCATGACCAAATTGTACTCTGGCCAGGTGCTGCTGCTAGCTACAAACCACTGTGGACCGACTACGTCAGCGCGTTCGGGGCCGCCGTCGGCATCTTGGTCGCCGCCGGCGCCTTCGTCGTGGCACTTCGCAGCGCGCGTGATTCCCGCCGCAGTGCCGACGCCGCGGAGACGACCGCAGCCAGCGCACACGAGCAACTCGTGCTTGCCCGCGCGGAGCACGAGCAACTGGAAGCCGACCGCCGACGCCGCCCCATAATTGAGCGTATCCATGTCAGCGCAATCGCTTCCGGCCCCGGCGAGGAAGACCCGCCCGCTGGCGTGTTCAGCATCGGCTTGACCAACATCGGCGATCGCGACCTACAAGACGCCGTCCTGACGATCCTGTTCGATCGTGCATCCGCTGCCCAGCTCACGAACCGCTGGGGTCAACCCGACCTCGATCAATCCCGCGACGCGACACAGGAGGGCTGGCCCGGAGTCGAAGGCCCCCCAGAGAGCTTCTACTTCTTCGCGCGGCCCATCACCGTGCAGGCCGGCGTGTCATTCGTCCAGTACGTGCGTATCCCGCGTGCGGGCCGCTTCCCAATCCGCGTAAAGTTGTTCCACGCGACACTGGACCGACGCGGCGCTTGGACGGACCGCTGGATTGAGGTCGTCGACCCCACCGGCAAGACAACGGTGATCGATATCGGCCAAGGCCACCGAGACGGACCATACGACGGTCGCGACGCCGACTTCGATCCGCCCGAAGACCGTTGATGCTGCGGTCTTTTTGCGGTCCCTTTTCGCGCCCGCTGCGGTCCGTTTGCGGTCTCCAGACCAACGAACAGCCGCGAACACGAGCGAACACGCTCCCGCCAGACTCAGCGTTTGCGGCGATTTTCGCGCGTGTTCGCTGCTGTTCGCGGTTCTCTAAGGAAATCGGGGCGAACGGTTAGAGTTGGCTTTATTATGCGGTTTTGGGCCGTCTGCGGGGGGATTTGCGGGGGTCCAGACCACACCCATGCTCGGCTCGGCGACTGCTCAGACCCCGTGTATGCCATCGTGAACGGGCGTATCCCTCAGCGCGGGTGATCCGCTACCTGGGTAGGTGCGGCTGAGACTCGCTCCGAGACCAGCCTATGGCCCCTCCGAACGTCCCGCGACCCCGATACGCTCAAGACCATGAGCAGCGTTGCTACCGAGGAGCTGATCGAGCGCGCCGGCCGCGCGCTGATCGACGCTGCACCCGTGCCGGCCAAAGTGATCCTGTTCGGCTCGCACGCTCGCGGGGACGCTGACACGGGCAGCGATCTTGACTTCCTCGTGATCGAGCGCGAGGTCGAGGACCGTCTCGCTGAGGCCGTCCGACTGCGGAGCGCGCTACGAGGCTTCGGCGCCCCGGTGGACGTGATCGTGATGGACGAGGCGCTAGCGCAACGGCGCGCCAAGGTCCGAGGCACGATGGTCGAGCGCGCGCTGCGCGAGGGGCGCCTTGTCGCCGAGTCCTGAGCACGTCGAGTACGCCGAGACGCTGCTCCGCCTCGCCGACGCCGACCTCTACGCCTGCCGAGTGCTCGCCGACGCTGACGATCTGGCGGATGGCGCCGTTGGATTCCATGCGCAGCAGGCAGTCGAGAAGGCCCTCAAGGTGGCGATCGTCCTCGCCGAAGCTGAACTGCCCCGCACCCACGACCTCGAACAACTCAGGGAGCAAGTCGAAGCCACGGGAGCACAGCTCCCCTCTGAGCTTGCGGGCGTGGATTGGCTGACGCCGTGGGCGGTCGCCCTCCGCTACGACGAGCCAACTGCGCTCGATCGCGCAGCGGCGCTCGCGTTGGCCGAGAGCGCCTGTAGCTGGGCCAGGACACTACTTAGCTGACCTAGCACTAACGGCTCGTACTGCCCAACACTCGCCGTACTTCGAAGGCATTTCAGGCTCCAGCGAGTCAGGCGCAGGATCGTGCGCAGGCCTCCTACTGACCCAGTTAATCGAGCGGGCTAGTCGGTTGCTACGAAAAGCGTGCAGCTACCTGCAAAATATCGGCGCCCTCCAACTCCACCGTTTGATCGCCCTCTCTTACAAACACCTTGCCGCCAACTGTAGAAGGAGCATCTTGAGCCGGAACGTTTATCACCAGAACTCCTAGACCGAAATATTCGGTAAATGTCAGGCTCGCAAGGACCGCCCCCTTGAGCGGCTGACTCAACTCTGAGTTCGCAAGAGCAGATCGAATCCGGCCGACATAATCCTCCATCTTCTCTTCCAGCGAGTCGGCCTCACGCCGAATGCCCACAACATACCTACGGCCAACCTTGCGCGGCTGGACGTCATACAGCTCACTGACCCGCTTGCTATGCGCCTCAGTATCAGCTACCCCGAGCAGCAGTGCCCCCGACCGACCGGCTCCGTTGTTTGCGATCGCACATACAGATCGCACAATCTTATCGAGCATCTTGGGGTCGAGCTCGCGGCTTGCATCCAGACGCAATAGACCCTGCTTGAGCTCGTAGTGGGGTCCCTCTATCTCCGAGCGCCGTATTGCGTCGTCGATATCCGTAGCCGTCTGGTTGTCATAAAGGCTCCGCTCGGTTGCAGGGACGAGGTGCGGACGAATCAGTCCCTTAATCGTGTCGATGTTGCGCTGCCTCTCTTCGGGCGAGGTAGAACCACGGCTGGTGTCAATGCGCTTGTCAAGCGCCGTCAGTGATTTCCTGACTTCCGAGTAGTCGCCGATCTGCAGGCCATCACCAACCAGCAACTCATGCATCGCTATGGCGAGAACCGCAAACAATGCGGGAAAGGGATTTGTCGTCTGCTGAGAGAACAGTAGAGATCTAAGTTTGATCGAATTTCCGTCATTCTCAGAGAGGGCGCGGACCTCATCCACGACGTACTTGAACTCACTTGAGAACTTATCGGGCCCGTAACTGGCCAGTGCAACGTCGATTCGATTGCTCTCGCTTGACTCCTCGCGATATATTGCGTCCAGTGCATCCTTTGATCTCGCTAGGATCGCGCCGCTTACGATGGACGCAGCTATATCGGCAATGCACTGCTCATCCATGGAGTCACGAAGATCGGTAGAGCGCAAAATCCCTTAACTTACCCAGAACACGTCACTGGCTGCTACCTGGTAACCGTGACGGGTCTTGGGCAAATCGATGCTTATTGACGGCATATCTGCAAGCGCGACGGTATCGCCAGACACGTCGCCCCTGATCGCGCTCGACAAGTCGCGCACCATCTGAGAGAACCCATTACCCACGCCCGCCTGGCGCCGCTCCTGGTCACTGAGCCGGTGACCGTAAGTGTTAATCCGCGAAAACACCTCGTCAATCTCAGCGTCGGTGGCGCCACGCATAATGGATATCGCCATCGAATAATCCAAATACGTCCCCACCTCGCGAGCTGGCAACTTCTCGGGATAGTCCGTTGAGATTGTGAACGCGCCTTCGCTGACTCGTGTGTTCGCCGTAGGAAACTGAGTTACGTCAAAGACACGGTCGGTGTCCGTAGGGAAAGCCGTCTCAATGAACGACATCAGAGTATGGAGTCTCTGTAGGCCATCGATTACCTCGTAATCGCCACTATCACGCTCAGCAAGAAGGATGGCCGGAATAGGATATCTGCGCAGTACCGACTCAACCAGCTTTTGCTTCTCCTCAAGCGTCCATACAAGCTTGCGCTGGTACCGCCGGTTCACCCAGAGCTTTCCGTCGGCGTACCACGCGTAAAGGGACTGGACAGACTTTGGGCTAGAGTCGAGATCTGCCATGGCGGTAGCTTCCCAGATCTACCGGCCGGATCGACAGTGAGTTGTGCTGCGACTGGGACAGCAAGCCTCGCGACCAAGTACGCAGCATCCTCCCGGTATCTGGGAAGACGTCCTACAGCATCGGTGTTTCGTGGCGCTGCGGGGGATTTGCGGTGGGATTGCAGTCCCGCTGCGGGGGATTTGCGGGGGCCGCGACCACCGAAAGTCCGCAAACACGGGCGAAACGACCGACGCCAATCTCCAGCGTCCTTCGGGCCTTTTCGCCAGCATTCGCTGGCTTTCGCCCACGTTCGCAGACAACTAGCTATATCGGGGCGCCCGGATTCGAACCGGGGACCTCGCCGACCCGAACGGCGCGCGCTACCAGGCTGCGCCACGCCCCGACGCACCGCCAGTATCCCACACCGGCCTGCCCGTCGGGTACATGCCTCCCGCCTGCTGACACACCACGCCCGCTCGCCGGCCACACTGCCCCGACTGCAGGGCACAAGACCGCCCGCCGCGCACTGAGGCCCACACCGAACTCGCCACGCCGGTTATGGTCGCCCAGTGACCGCAGCCACGTCCGACGTCCTCGCCGAGCTCGACCGCCTGCTCGAGCCAGCACGCTTCAGCGACTACTGCGTCAACGGCCTGCAGGTCCCCGGACCCGACCACGTCGACACGATCGCCACGGGCGTGTCCGCCGGTGCACAGCTGTTCGAGCTCGCCGCCGCCGAGCGTGCAGGCCTGGTCCTCGTCCACCACGGCCTCTTCTGGGCCCCCGGCGTCCAAGCGATCGACGCCGTGCTCGCACGCCGCCTGCGACTGCTGTTCGACGCCAACATCGCGCTCGTCGCCCACCACCTTCCCCTCGACGCTCACCCCGAACTCGGAAACAACGCGTTGCTAGCCGACGCCCTCGGCGCTGAGCGGCGCGAGCCGTTCGCTCTGCATCGCGGCGAGCCGATCGGCTGCCTCGCCACCCTGCCCGGACAAGGCGAGTCCGCCGGCCACGGCGAGCCCGCCAACCCCCAGCAGGGGATGCCCGCAGACGCCAACCCCGGCCAGGGCATACCCGCCGAAGACCTCTTCGCGCGCGTACGCGAGATCACCGCCCGCGAGCCGCTCGTGCTCGGCGCCGGCCCCGCCCGCGTGCGCCGCGGGCGCGACCGCGGCGACGGCCGCGAAGAGGGCGAGGATCAAGAG
>Ga0209420_1001231_pt1 | contig 12243 bp, 10 predicted proteins | sample BlaSpr_A8_OM1_O1_FD_187972 | JGI IMG/M metagenome (GOLD analysis project Ga0209420, IMG submission 187972) | Forest soil microbial communities from Thunder Bay, Ontario, Canada - Black Spruce, Ontario site 2_A8_OM1_O1 (SPAdes) (version 2) | ecosystem: Environmental > Terrestrial > Soil > Boreal... | reverse complement strand
AAATTGCGGGGCGATTCGGCTCTCGATGGCCTGCAGCCTTTGCGCCTCACGCCGGAAATACGTGCGAGCGATGATGTTAGGAGTATTGTCGGCGCGGCGCTTCATCATGTGCGATTCGATATTGTGATGCGTGAGTATCGCCGGGACGCTGCCGGTCACATCCCGATACGGCGCCAGTCCGATCGTGTCAAAGTGCACCAGATCGTATGAGTTGGCTCCCAGTTCCCGCGCAATCGCTGATCGAGCAGGCTCGCTTACCAGCCACGACGTGGTGTATGTGGAGCCGGTCAACAGCGCGCGCAGGGCAGTGGTCTGCTTGCCCCATCGGGGTCTCAATTGATCTATCGGAAGGAAAGTGACGCTACGGCAGAAATCCTCGAGAGCGTGCCGCGACTCCTCGAGTCCTTCCTCCAGGCTCGGAAACAGCGTCTTAATCCATGCTTCCTGAACGAAAGCAATCAGATCGACGTTCTGAGCGCGCGCGAGTTCTCTCAAGAGGTTGTAACTGCGTATCAGGAATCCCGCTTTGGGCGGATAGGGAACGGCGTGCGCGAGCCACAAAACATTCATCTGGCGTGCATCCTCGATTCGACCTGCGGCCGCGGCTGCGTGTGGCTCCGCGGCAGGCTCTGGACGATCCTCACGGTACTAAGCGTATCGCCCAGGAACACAGCGGGCACTGGCGGCGTAATTCTAAGGCACATCGCAACTGGTGTTGTTCGCCTTGCATTCTACGTGCGTTTGACGCTTGTCCGAGGCACAAATGGGCTCCCGGCTCAATTTTTGCGATGCGCATCAAGCATCGCGTGGGGCAATACGCAATGCGCTGTGCGATCAGTACGGCTGTCGGATCACGCAACCTGCCAGCAGTGGCAGAACATCGAGGTCAGCAGCAGATTGTCGCGCCAGTGGTTGAAATGTGAGACGCCGTCTTCCCCGGGTGTGAAGCAGCGCATCGGTGCGGCAGGTTCACCGCTGCACCCGGGCCGGCTCAGCCGCAGCGCTGCCTCGGCATGGTAATCGAAGCGACCCATCCAGAGCGCGCCGCATGACCGTTATTCGTCGCGGTCGGCGGAGGGTGTGCATGGTGTGGGCGGCGTTGCGAGCCGCCGATGCGCCGGCCGAATCAGTGCGGCCTTGTCCCATGCGTGGCGATTTCCGAGTCGTCAAACGGCACGGGGCCTGCCGACTTGGCGGCGCTTAGCCTGAGCGAGCGGCGCGCCGCTCGATCGCGCGCTGCAGATAAGGCAACTCCGTCTTTTCGTAGGCTCGGCGCTTGAGGCGGCTGCGAATGCTGTGCCAGAACCACAGCCCTTCCAGACGAAACAGCGGGTAGCCGGCCACTAGCACAATCTCACCCTGCGCGTCGGCGAGATAGTCGAGCACCGTTGATACCGGCTGGAACCAGCCAGGACGCTGCGAGAGGCGCGTCAGGACCTCAATCACGCCGGGGTGGACGCGGCCGTCGCGCACGAAGCCTTTACCGAAGTGAGTGCTGACAATGCCGAGGCCACGCTCGGACTCGAGCTGCGCCTGATGGGCCGGACTCAGGAGCTCGATGAACTCCTCGACGTTGTCAGCAAATGCGCTGGGAAAAAAGGCGCGCACGCCGGGGGTGCCGGCGGTTCGGTAGGGTATTGCTCGGGTGATCTTCCACAGGTTTAGTTCGTCGTACGTGAAGCTGCGCACGTAGTGCAGGTGCCGCTCGGCCAGGTCTGCCCAATAGAATGGCGACTCTGCGCGATGACCCTCGGGGCGCCGCTCGCGTCGGCCGCCGAGCGCCGAGTACAACCAACGCCAGAGCCGGGAGCGGAAGCGATCGACGCCCCAGTACAGGTTGTCGCAGTTGTGGCCGTGTGCGGCGTAGGCTGTCGGGTAGCGGCCAAGATTGTGCCGGTAGACCTCTAACGATGCCTTGATCTCCGCTCGCTCGCTCGACTCCATCCGAGCGCCGTGAAATGCGATCTCGAAGCCACGTTCCTGAAGGTGGCGTGCGTAACTCGCGTACTCGGGATCATCGAGTGTGTCCGATCCCTGGTACCAACTATGCCCCTGGTAAGGTAGCGGCCAGACGGTCTTGGTGGTACGAAACCCGAGTGCGTCGAGCAATTCATAAACCGGACGAATCGACTCGAGTGTCGCGCCGTCGGTATCGTCGAAAATCGAGAAGGCGAATTGTTTGGCGCCTGGGAATGAGATCGGAAAGCGGCTGCTCATAGGGTGCCACGCAGTGTCAGGGCGGCCGGCGGCAGCTGTGCGGGACGGTGCGCGTCACGGCCCTCCACGACCTGACAGAGGGACAGATCGTCCGCACGGATGGGGTCATTGCGCTCAGCCGGCGCGCTGGGCGTGTAGGGTGCGCGGGCGAAGAGCGCATGCCGCGCCCGGCGCTCAAAGGCGCGGCAGGACATCACCAGCGACTCGAAAGGCAGTTTGTGCAAGACTTTTCTTGTCATGACGAGGTCAATCGACTTTGGTTTGCCGACGTTCCGGCCCTAAAGCCCCAGCTAGACGTGATCGCCCCAGGCATCACCCCGCGTCACCCTCCAGGCGGCGAGGTCGGTGCTGAGCCCGTGCCTGGCGCCAGGGTCGCGGAGCAGAACGTGAATGTTGCCCGGCGTTGGCAGGTACCCGGCCCTGCGTAGCGGCCCGCGCAGCTCGCGATGGGACGCGGTCAGCAGCAGCGCATCGTAGTTCGCAGACCTCGCCCAGCGCCGTGCGACTGCGAGCACGCGTGGCAGTGCACCGGGACAGTCCGGGTCGAGTACCAGATCAACCACGGTTCCGATACCAAGTCCCGCGAGCCGAGAATCATCGAGTCGCTGCGGATGCCCGAGCACGGCCAACCCGACGAGGTCGGCCCCGCGCGAGACCGACGCGAAGCAGTAGTGCCCGTTCGCGCCGCCTCCGTAGCGCCAGCGCAAATAGGCGCCCGACCGCGTGGCAGAGCAACCGGAAACACGCTGCGCGCGAGCCCAAAGCTCGTCGAGCGCCCGCTCGCTCGGCAGGCACTCTGCGAGCCGCGCCGTCAGTCCGCGCCCGGCCAATATGTTCGGGAGACGCAGAGCCGTGAGTCCGAGCTTGACGAGTGCGCCGACCGCATAGGCAAAAGGCGGAGTCTTCGCGACCTTGACGGCGATCGATACCGCGGTCGGCACGCCTTTGAGACCGAGGCCCTCGAAATCGAGCTTGCGAAGGATACGCGTGGGGCGCAGCGGCTCGATGTAGTTGGGCACGGCACCAAGATCGAGCATACCGAGTGCCGCCGACAGTCTCCGCGGCGCTATCGTGGCGGGCATCGAGGCAGCTAGCCCGACATGCTTGAGCATCTCCTTCAATAGCAGGTAGGCGATGGGCCCGTTGCGGTACTCCTCGAGTACCGCGTAGCCCTTCAGCCAGTGGGCCGCCGCGAACTCCTTGCCGTTCCAGAAACGCGTGGGAATGGTGGTCACGTAGGCAACCAGACGAGTGCCGACGAAGACGCCCACCGTTGGCGGCCCGTTGCCGGGCTCGAAGGGATTCTCCGCCGCCGCGGTTCGGAGGGATTCGCGCGTGCTGTCGGGCGTCGCATCAGGATTCCATTCGATTGCCCGCAAAAATTCCGCGATCGAGTCCGCGTCTGCTTCACCCAAAAGACGGATTTTGATGGGCTCAGGCATTTGTTGACGCGGAACCAAAACTCGCTCGTATCGTAGCATAGCCCCGTGTCGCGACCGGGGAGCCCTTATGCTTTTCCAACGTGTCTGTGTCGATTCACCCATCTGCGAGCGGGCGAGTACGTGAGCTGAGACCGCGCATGATTGCGCAGAGTCTTCAGCTTCGCTTGCGAGACAGGCGGTTCAGGTGAGGACAGGCTCGCCGAATGGCCGTCATCGTCGATTTATCAGCATGGATCGGCACGTCAGAAGATCCGCGCGGCGCGCACGAGGTCTCCGCAAAATAGCAAGTTCCTCGCGCCGCGAGCTGCCACCGTCGATGCTCAGGTCGACCTTGCTGCATGGGAATATTCTCAGGCCATTCTGCGCGCGACCAGAAACGGCAGGCGGACCAGGAACGCCGCGAACAGCCGCAGGTACATTGAGGTCAGCAGCAGGTTGTCGCGCCAGTAGCGAAAGTGTGAGACGCCGCCTTCCGCGCTCGTGAAGTATCGCACCGGAGCCGGCAGGTTCACGGCCGGCACACCGCGCCAGCTCAAGCGCACTACCGCCTCGGCATCGAAATCGAAGCGTCGCATCCAGTGGCTGCGCTGCATCACTTCGAGCAACGGTTTAATGGGGTACACGCGAAAGCCGAACAGGGTGTCATGGATGCCGGCCCACAGAGTCGCGACATTGGTGCACCAGTTGGAAATCTTGCGACCGCGCAGACGGATCAGCGGTACGCTCGCGTCAAATACCGGATCGCCAAGGACCATCGCCTGCGGCGTCGCCGCGGAGGCGCTCATGAAGGCAGCGATGCGATCCGCCGGATGCTGACCGTCGGCATCCATGGTGAGCGCGTGGGTAAACCCTGAGTTATGCGCCTCGAGCAGACCACTGAGCACGGCTGCGCCCTTGCCGCCGTTGCGCTCGCGCACCAGCACACGCAAGGAAGCATCGGTGAGCGCCAGCTCCTTGAGCGCCTCGGCACTTCCGTCGGTGCTGCCATCCACGACCACCCACACCGGATCCCAGTGCGCACGGGCCGCTCGCACCGTCTCAAGTGCCCTGCTGCCCGGGTTGTAGCTCGGGATCAAGACCAGGTGAGTGTCGGAACGCTTCATTCTTTGCTTTCTACGAGGCGCGTCGACTGACGGATGATCCACGCAACGCCGATGCCGGCTGACCAATAACTGTCGCGCTTCACCAGCGGGCTGTCGGCGAAGCTCGCGCCGGCGAGTGTGTCGTGACGCACGTAGGCACCGATCCAATAGGAAGGGTAACGACGCGTCAGGGCTGCGAGCACCTGCGTCCCCGCATAGCCCCCCTGGGCCTCGAAGGCCGGACGCCCGGCGCTCGCGTATTGCGGCGCGACCGTATAGAAGTAACCGTCATAGCGCCGATCTGCGAACAGCGGGCCGGCCAGCAGCCCGAGCTTCCAGCCATCCTCGCCCCCGAACTGGGCGACATCGAGATCGACTTGGGGCGCGAGGAAGGTGCCGATAAAGTGCGGAACGGCTTCGATCGTGAAAGCCGCGCGCACCGGCACGCGCAGGTCGAGCTTGAGGCGCTCATCGGAGCTGCGCCACAGGTGCACCTCAAGCTGAGGCCCGACCTCAAGCGTCGGCCGAAGATCCGGCATCCCGTGCCGCGCGGAGTCGTTGCGCACCGGGGTCGTGCCGTTCACGCTCAGGTTGATCTCGATACGGTTCTGATTGAACAGCTTGCCGCGTACGCCATCGTGGTCGGCTTTCACTAGCGTGCCGCGGTACACGAAATAGGGCAGTGGCAGTGGATACAGGTGCGCGGTGGAGGCGCCGCGATAGTCGTTGAAAGCGACCACTCCGAGCCCCAGACCGAGCTCCCATAGCGGCTTTTCGTCCGCGCGCACCGCTCCGAACGCGGTTGCCGCAAGCGCCACGGCTGTCCAGAGCGCCCGTGGCTGCACGTACGGCGCTCGCATCAGCCGGGCAGGGCGCGGCGCCGCTTCATGCGTCGGCCGCGAGCGGGCACATTCCGACCGCTTCAATCTCCACCAGCAGATCCTGGCGGCAGATGTCCGCCTGCAGGTAGATCACCCGGGCGCCTTGCGCCAGCGCGGAGTTGAGTTCGGCCTGAATGATGGGCAGGTCCGCGGGGCGGCGTACGTAGACCTTGCAGGCGAGGCTGCCCAGGGAGAAATGTGCACCCGGCGCCATGCGATTCGCTTCCCCGAGCAGCGCCTCGATGTTCGTAAGCGTCTCGCGGGTCTGCGCGGCGGTGTCGCCGGCATGCAGCGAGCGATGCCCGACGATACTCGCGGTGCCGGAGATGAACAGCGTCAGTCCTCCCGCCTGACGCAGCAGGCTTGCGCGGGAGAACACCGGGCTGTGCGCCCCGTACTGCGGCGGGTAGTGGTATGCACTCACTTGGCGTGGATTCTCCACAAAGGTCGGCGCGGTTCGCCCGGCCAGGAAATAAACAACCACCGGGCTGTCGCGCGGCGCACCGAGTGCCGAGGCGGCCGGAACGTTGCCGGTGAGGGCGCGCCCGCTGGCCCGCAAGGCATCCTGGCGCGCGCTGTTGAACTCGCGGTAGCGCTCGATGCCGTGCGAATCACGGTTGATGTCTGGCAGGTAGTTCCAGACGCGCAACAGGTGCGGGATTTTCTCGGCGTCAAGTGTCGCGCAGACCTGCCGGTACGCCTGCGTCGTGGCTTCGTGCAGGGGCGAGTGAGCGCTGCCGTGACTTTGCGGGGACATACGCTCGTCTACCGCGATGCAGCCAAACAGCATATCGCCGGTGCGCCTGAACCGAACGCGGTCGTGCCGGCCGGACTCGGCCCCCTCGCCGCACCGCCACACCTCGTACACCTTGGCCGCGTTCGCCAGTACCGGAGTGCTCACCTGCGCCACCGGAATCTCCGGTAGCGCCGACCCGCCGGCCGACTCGGGTGAGCCGTTGAACGTGGCCACGCCCAACACATCGCCCCACCGCGCCGCCTGGTATTCGGACGGTGAGACGTAATTCAGATGCAGGCCGCCTGACGCGCGCATCGGTGGGGCGCTCGGCGGCGCTTAATTCTTCGGCTCGGGCTCGTCCGCCTTCTTGCCGCTTACAGCATCCTTCGCCTTATCGGCGCCCCCCTTGACGGTCTTGCCGACGGTTTGAGCGCCGTGCGAGACCGCCGCGCCCGCCTTTTTCGAATCATCGCGGATGGCGCCTCCGGCCGTTTTGGTTTCCCCCGCAATGGCGTGGCCGGCCTCCCTGGACTTGTCCGCAACGTCGTGGGCGCCGCTCTTGATGGCCTTGGCCGCCTCCTTGGACTTGTCGGCGACGTCGTGGGCACCGTCTGCGACGGCGTGCCCGACGGCCTTGGCATCGTCCTCGACGGTGGACTTGATGCCGGAGGATTCCTGGCTTTGCGCAAGGGTAGCGAAAGCCAGGGCCAGAATGGCGGCCAGGGCCGCCGGTACAAGGTTTGTCTTCATGGGAAAGTATCGTACGACACTCGCAGCGCGTTTTGCACCGCGCGCACGCTGCGGGACACCCGAGTGGCTGTGCGCCCAGGTGAACTTCCGCGGTGCCAATCGTCGCCTCGTTCGGGCACACTCCGGCGGATGCGTCTGGATCGGCTGCCCATTTCCGTCTTGCGGACCCGTTACGTCCCGGGCGGCTGGGACGTGCTCGCCTTCGTGCTGGTGTTTGCCCTGTTCATCTACGCTGCGGAGGCGGCCCACGGACTGTCAGGTTCGCTTGAGCGGCTGCGGGCAACGCCGATCTCGCTGGCCCCTGCGGCGCTGATCGGCTATGCGGCGCGCACGGCGCTGCGCATGTTGATCGCGATGGTGGCATCACTCCTGTTCACCTTCACCTACGCGACGCTCGCCGCCAAGAGCCGCCGGGCGGAAGTGATCCTGGTGCCGCTGCTCGACTTCCTGCAGTCCGTGCCGATCCTGAGTTTCTCGATCACCATCCTGTTCTTTCTGCGGCTCACGCCCGGACGCGTGGCCGGCGCGGAGATGGCCGCGATATTCCTCATCTTTACCAGCCAGGCGTGGAATATGGCGTTCAGCTTCTACCATTCCCTGCGCAGCATCCCGGATGAGCTCGTGGAGGTCGCACGCAACTTCCAGCTCGGGCCGTGGATGCGCTTCTGGCGCCTGGAGGTGCCATTTGCCATGCCGGCACTCATCTGGAACATGATGATGTCGATGTCCGGGGGCTGGTTCTTTGTGGTGGCCGCCGAAGCCATTACGGTCGGCCATACCACGGTCACGCTGCCAGGGGTGGGCTCCTACATTGCGCTCGCCATCGAGCAAAAGAACCTCCACGCCATCGGCTGGGCGATTGCCGCCATGTTCGTCGTGATCCTGCTGTTCGATCAGCTGCTGTTTCGTCCGCTGACGGCGAGCGCGGACTGGTTCCGCCTGGATCAGGAGGCGGGCCTGACGCCCAACCGGTCATGGGCGCTAACGATGATGCGCCGCTCGCGCTTGCTAAGTCTCGTCGTGCGCGCTTTCGCCGCCATGCTGCGCGGGGCGAACAAGCGTCGCCCCGCGCTCGCCGCGCCGGCGACGCCGGCGGCTCCGCGCTGGGATGCGCGCTGGGTCGACTTCGCCTGGTATGGCGCGTTGCTGCTGATCGGACTTGTGGCGCTGTGGAGGATCACCCGGTTCGTGCTGGGCGAGGTGCAGCCTGCCGAGATCGGGCACGTCATCGTGCTCGGCTTCATCACGCTTCTGCGGGTGGCCGTGCTCATCGCGCTGGCGAGTGTCATATGGGTGCCGATCGGCGTATGGGTGGGACTGCGGCCGCGCGCGGCGAGCATCGTGCAGCCCATCGCGCAATTCCTGGCGGCATTTCCGGCCAACCTGCTCTTTCCGATCGTCGTGTCTGGCGTGGTGCTGCTGAAGCTGACGCCCGACATCTGGCTGAGCCCGCTTATGATCCTCGGCACGCAGTGGTACATTTTCTTCAATGTGATCGTCGGCGCCTCGGCCATCGCGCCGGATCTGCGCTACGCGGGCGAGAATCTCGGCGTGCACGGCTGGCTGTGGTGGCGCCGGATAGCCCTGCCGGCGGTGTTTCCGTTCTACGTCACCGGGGCGATCACCGCCTCGGGCGGCTCCTGGAACGCCAGCATCGTTGCGGAGGTGGTCAGCTGGGGCAAGGAAACCCTCACGGCGCACGGACTCGGTGCCTTTATCGCCGAGTCGACCAGCGCGGGGGACTTCCAACGCACGGTGCTCGGAACCGTGATACTGAGTCTGTTCGTGGTCACGCTGAACCGGGTGTTCTGGCGACCGCTGTACGCGCGCGCCGAGCGCAAGTTCCGCATCAGCTGAGGACCTGAAACCGAGGAGACACCGATGAACGCCGTCGCACCCGCATTGAACCTCGCTCCGCTGCTTGACGTGCAGGGGGTGTGCAAGTCCTTCCGCAAGCCCGATGGCGATGAACTGGTCGTGCTCGAGAACGTCAATCTCACGCTGCGCCCGGGCGAGATCATCGGTCTGCTCGGACGATCGGGTTCCGGCAAGTCGACCCTGCTGCGCTCGATCGCGGGGCTTGAGGCGCCCTCCGGGGGGATGGTCAATTATCTGGGCCACACCGTGTCAGGTCCCGCTTCGGGGATCGCGATGGTGTTCCAGAGCTTCGCGCTGTTTCCGTGGCTGACGGTGCTCGAGAACGTGCAGCTCGGTCTCGAGGCGCTCGGTGTTCCCGAGCTTGAGATGCGCAAGCGCTCGCTGCAGGCGATCGATCTGATCGGCCTCGACGGTTTCGAGTCCGCCTACCCGCGCGAGCTGTCCGGCGGCATGCGTCAGCGGGTGGGGTTTGCCCGCGCGCTGGTGGTGCATCCGAACCTGCTGCTCATGGACGAGCCCTTCTCGGCGCTCGATGTGCTGACCGCCGAAACCTTGCGCAACGACTTCCTCGACCTCTGGGGCGAGGGCCAGCTGCCGATCAAGGCGGTGCTGCTGGTGACGCACAACATCGAGGAGGCGGTGCAGATGTGCGACCGCCTGCTGATCTTCTCCAGTAATCCGGGCCGGGTCGTGAGTGAGATCGCCGTCGACCTGCCGCAGCCGCGCCATGCCCAGGACCCGCGCTTTCGTGCCCTGATCGAGCGGGTGTACGTGGAAATGACCGCCAAGCCGCGCGGTGAGCCACGTAGCGGGCCAAAGGCTGAACGCTTCGCGGGCACCGGCATCGGCACGACCCTCATACATGTCTCCTCCAACGTCCTGCAGGGGCTGATGGAGGCGGTCAATGAGCCGCCCTACAACGGCAACGCAGACCTGCCGGTGATCGCGGAGGAGCAGCATCTGGAGGTCGACGAGCTGTTTCCGGCTGCCGAGGCTCTGCAGATGCTGCGCTTCGCGGAGGTCGAGGGCGGCGATATCAAGCTGACGCAGGCCGGACTTGAGTTCGCGCGCAGCGAAACGGACGAGCGCAAGAAACTGTTCGCGCGGCACCTGATCACCTACGTGCCCCTCGCCGCGCATATCCGCCGGGTGCTTGACGAGCGCGCCAGCCACACCGCTCCGAAAAGCCGCTTTTTCGATGAGCTCGAGGACTACATGGCCGAGGAGTCCGCCGAGCAGACTCTGCGCACCATCATCAGCTGGGGTCGCTACGCGGAAGCCTTTGCGTACGATGACAACCGCCAGGCGTTCAGCCTTGAGAACCCCGCGTAGGCGGCTGCAAAAAAGTGGGGCGGCGGCACGGATCACGCCAGCCGCCCCCAGGAGGAGACCGGGTAAGGTTGCACACCCGGTGCCTTCCAGGGCGTAGCTGACCGGCAAAGAATTGCAAAGAAATCTGCGTTTCGGAGCGCCTCCGGCCAACCGGGTCCCCAAGCGTGTATCGTTTCGTACCATGGAGTCACGGGACCCGGGAAACGACAAGCCGACCCTGCTGGTCATTGATGACGACCTGGACCTGTGCGCCATGCTCGTGGAATACCTGGCTCCCGAGGGCTTTCTCACCCTCACCGCCGGCACCGGACCTGCGGGGCTGGAGCAGCTCTCGCACGGACCGGTGGATCTGGTTGTGCTGGACGTCATGTTGCCGGAGCTGTCGGGCTTTGAGGTGCTGCGCCGGATCCGCGCGGCCAGCCGCGTGCCGGTGATCATGCTCACGGCGCGCGGGGAGGAGGTCGATCGGGTGGTCGGCCTGGAACTGGGCGCCGATGACTATCTTGCCAAGCCTTTCAGTCCACGCGAACTCGTCGCCCGCATCCGGGCGGTGCTGCGGCGCATGCCGGGGGAAAATGTTGCCGGCGCGGGGCTGATCCAGTGGGGGCCGCTGCGCCTCGATCTGCGCGCGCGGCGCGCCGACGTCGGCGAGAAGGACCTTGAGCTTACGTCAGCGGAACTGCGGATCCTGGAATTACTGGTGCGCGCCGACACACGCACCGTCACGCGCGATGATCTCATGACCCAGGCGCTGGGACGGCGGCTGCTGCCGACCGATCGTAGTCTCGACACGCACGTCTCGAACCTGCGGCGTAAGCTCACCCGGCACACCGATCGCGTCAGCGTGCAGAGCGTGCGCGGCACGGGGTACGCGCTGACGCTCACCACTACGCGCACGCCGGCCGGCGTGCCACAGGTCTGAAGCGTGCACTCGCTGTACTGGCGGATCTTTCTGGCGTTCTGGATCGCGCTGGCCCTGATTCTCATCGGCACTGTTACGGTTGCCGTCAACGCGACGGCCCACCGCACCGATCGTCCGTGGGTGCAGCGCGGCCAGCTGTATGCGCAGGCGGCGCGCGCATTTGAATCTGGCGGCCCGGAGGCACTGAAAACCTGGCTCCAATCCCTCGCCGGGGAGCCCTTCAGCCGCACCTATGTCGTCGATCCTGGCGGGCGCGAGATGCTCGGTCGGCCGCTGCCGGCTTCCTTAAGCGGCATCCCGGGCACAGCGCTGGCCGGCGCACCCGGTGGGCAGTCCGCGGCCCGCGCCGCCGGCGCCATAGCGCCCATCGGTGGGGCGCTGGTACTGGTCGCCCCCGGCGGCAGCACCTATCACGTCGTCATCGGTCCGGTACGCGATGGCCCGCGCCTGTTCGGTGAACTCGAACTGCCCGGCGTGCCACTGTCCATACTCGCGATTGCGCTTTTCGCCAGTGCCGGAGTGTGTTTCTTTCTGGCGCGTTACCTGGCCTCGCCGGTGGATCGCCTGCGCCTTGCGACGCGGCGCATGGCCGCGGGCGATCTCAACGTGCGCGTGCTGCCGGCGCTGCGCCGCCGCCAGGATGATCTTGGACTGCTGGCCGCCGACCTTGACTCGATGGCGGAGCGGCTGCGCCAGCTTCTTGAGGCGAAGCAGCAGTTATTGCGCGATGTCTCTCATGAGCTGCGCTCGCCGCTCGCACGACTGCAGCTCGCGCTGTCGCTGGCGCGGCGCGCGGACAGTGGTGCGGAGCGCCATCTGGCGCGCATCGCCTGTGAAGCCGACCGCCTCGAGCAGCTCATCGCACGTACCCTGAAACTCGTGCGCCTCGAGCGACCCGCGCACGAGCTCGAGCGCCTGAGCGTCGATGTCGCTGAGCTGCTGCGTAACATCGTCTCCGATGTCGCCATCGAGGCGGATGCCCAGGGATGCCAGGTCATCGTGC
>Ga0209420_1001230_pt1 | contig 12247 bp, 10 predicted proteins | sample BlaSpr_A8_OM1_O1_FD_187972 | JGI IMG/M metagenome (GOLD analysis project Ga0209420, IMG submission 187972) | Forest soil microbial communities from Thunder Bay, Ontario, Canada - Black Spruce, Ontario site 2_A8_OM1_O1 (SPAdes) (version 2) | ecosystem: Environmental > Terrestrial > Soil > Boreal... | reverse complement strand
CAGGCTCGATTCGGGCACGGCATGCGTGACCATCACCAGGCGCGCGCTCTCGTCCATGCCCCGCTGCACGACCGACCTGATCGACACGCCGTGCTCGCCCAGCGCGTGCATCAGCGCGGCGAGCACACCGGGACGGTCGGCCACCTCCATGTGCACGTAGAAGGCACTCTCGACATCCTTGACGAGCGGCAGCTCCAGGGGCGGGGCGGGCGGCCGCGCGCCGCCGGTCATCACGCTGACGACGTCGCCGAGCACCGCGCTGGCCGTCTGCGGGCCGCCGGCGCCGGGCCCGGACATGGTGATCTCGATGATGGTCTCCGATTCGATGGTCACGGCGTTGAAGGGGCCCTCGACGGACGCAAGCGGATGCCCTGAGTACAGCAGCGCGGGATACACGCGCACCGACAGGCCTCCCTGGCGGCGCTCGGCGGTGCCGATCAGCTTCAGGCCCAGCCCGAGCTCACGCGCATACTGCAGGTCGTCGCCATGCAGATGCTCGATGCCCTCGTAGTGGACATCGTCCAGATGCACGGGCGAGCCGAACGCCAGGCGCGCGAGTATCGCCATCTTGGCGGCTGCGTCGCGGCCTGAGACGTCGTCTGAGGGATCGGCCTCGGCGTAGCCCTTCGCCTGGGCGTCGGCGAGCGCCTGCGCGTAGGAGCTGCCGTTGTACATCTCGCTGAGAATGAAGTTGGTGGTGCCGTTGACGATCCCGTGCACGCGCTCGATGGGCGTGGCCGACAGCGACTCCTCGAGCACGCGCACGATCGGGACAGCGCCCGCGACGGCGGCCTCGAAGCGCAGCCTGACGCCGTGCTCGCGGGCTGTCTCGAACAGCTCCTCGCCGTGCTGGGAGAGCAGCTGCTTGTTGGCGCTGACCACGTCCTTGCCGGCGCGCATGGCCGCGAGCAGGTAGCCGCGCGCGGGTTCGATGCCGCCGATCAGCTCGACCAGCAGGTCGGCGCCCTCGAGGATGTCCGAGAAGTCGCCCTGCGAGCGCGTGAGGATCCCGCTGATCACCGGACGGCGGCCGTTGAAGCGCTCGATCTCGTCTGCTCGCTGGGCGAGCAGTGTGGAGAAACCCGAGCCGACGGTGCCGTGCCCGAGCAGGCCCACGCGAAACGGCGCCCCACTCGCATCGCTGGCGACATTGTGCGCGGCGGGCGCGGATTGCGCTCTATGCGACATCGCGCCCGGTCAGGTCCTCGAAGCTCTCGCGCCTGACCACCAGGCGCGCATCGCCGTCCTTGCAGAAGATCACCGGCGGCCTGGGCACGCCGTTGTAGTTGTTGGCCATCGCATAGCCGTACGCACCGGTGGCTGGGGTGACGATCACGTCGCCCGGGCGGGGGTCGTCGAGCACGGCCTGGCGCACGATCACGTCGCCGGACTCGCAGTGCTTGCCGGCCAGCACGCAGGGCGTGGATCCGTGCAAGCGATCGGCCACGTGCGCCTCATAGGCCGCGCCGTAGAGCATCGGGCGCAGGTTGTCGGACATGCCGCCGTCGACGGCCACCCAGCGCGAGACGTTCTGCTTGACGCTCTGCACGGTGTAGAGGGTCACGCATGCGTTGGCGGTCAGCGCCCTGCCCGGCTCGATCAGCAGGCGCCCGTCGATGCCCATGCCGTGGGCGTGGGCTGCGTGCACGAGCGTGGCGACGTACTCCTCGATGGCGGGCGGTTGCGATTGACCGTCGGTGTAGAGCACGCCAAGACCACCGCCGAGGTCCCACATGGGAAACGGGCCAAGCGTGGCAAGGCCGGCGACCTCGCGGCGAAACGGCTCGAGCTCGAGCAGCTGGGAGCCGATGTGCGCGTGCAGACCCTGCAGCGAGAGCCCCGGCACGCTGCGCACACGCGCGATCGCATCCGGGGCATCGGCCATGGCAAAGCCGAACTTGGAGTCGGCCTGGCCGGTGGAGATCTTCTCGTGGGTCTGGCCGCGGACGTCGGGTGTGACGCGCACGAGCACCGGCTGACCGCCGTCCCGGCCGGCGGCCTCCCCATCCCGGCCCGCGGCGTCACGATCCCGGCCAGTTGGGTTGCCGCCATCCCCAGCGACCGCCGCGCCCGGCACGTCCGGCGCGTCCTCGGCCAACAACCGCTCGAGGCGATCGATCTCGTCGAAGTTGTCGATCACGATCGCGCCGATGCGATGGCGCAAGGCCATGCGCAGCTCCTCCTCGGACTTGGCGTTGCCGTGCAGGACGATCCGCGCGGGCGCGAAGCCGGCGCGCAGGGCGAGGTGAAGCTCGCCGCCGGAGGCGACGTCGCACCACAGGCCCTCCTGGGCGAACAGCGCGAGGACGGCTGTGCAGGGAAAGGCCTTGGAGGCGAACACGACGTGGAAGTCGCCCTGGCCGGCGTCGTGTCCGGCAGCGACGAAGGCGCGGGCCCGCGCGCGCAGGTCGTCCTCGGCGACGACGTAGGCCGGCGTGCCGAACTCGTGGGCCAGCTCGATCGTGTCGCAGCCGCCCACCTCCAGGCGCCCGCGCTCGTTGACGCGACTGCCAAGGGGATAGACGCTGGAGAGGCTGGTGGCGGCTGCCATGACCGTGATTATCGCTGGCCGGCTGGGGACGCGCTCGCGCACGTCCATGGGTCTGCGACAATCAGCGGCGATGGCTACGCGAAGGTCGAGCTTTGGCAAGGACACGGGCCTGCAGGCGCGGATGGTCATGACCATGTTCCTGCTGGGCCTGGTGTACGTGGTGTTCCTCGGGGTGCTGTTCGCGGCGGGTGCTGGCGCGGGCCTGATCGTGATCGTGGCGCTGGTGTTGTTGCTGGTGCAGTTCTTCGGCTCGGACAAGATCGCGCTGGCGACGATGGGGGTCAAGGAGGTCACGCCGGCGCAGGAGCCCGAGCTGCACGGAATCGTGGAGCGCCTGTGCGTGCAGGCGGACCTGCCCAAGCCGAAAGTGGCCGTGATCGAGACGTCGATGCCGAACGCGTGCGCGATGGGCAAATCGAAGAAGAACACGACCGTGTGCGCCACGCGGGGCATACTCGAACTGCTCTCGCCGGCCGAGCTGGAAGGCGTGATGGCGCACGAGCTCACGCACGTGATCAACCGCGACGTGCTGGTGATGACGCTGGCCAGCTTCTTCGCGACGCTCGCTTCGATGATCGCCCAATTCGCGCTGTTCTTCGGCGGCGGCTTCGGCGGCGGCTACGGGCGCGGTCGCGAAGAGGAGGAGGAGATCATGATCGTGCTGCTCGTGTCGGTGCTGGTGTACGCGATCTCGTTCTTGCTGCTGCGCGCGCTGTCGCGCTATCGCGAGTTCGCGGCCGACCGCGGCTCGGCGGTGCTGACCGGCCGGCCCAGCGCGCTGGCGTCGGCGCTGCTGAAGATCAGCGGCACGATGGAGCGCGTGCCCACCCAGGACCTGCGCAAGGCGGAGCCCATGAGCGCGTTCTTCATCCTCCCGGCCAGGACCAAGAAGTCGCTGATGAACATCTTCGCCGACCACCCGCCGCTGGAGCAGCGCCTGGCGGCGCTGGAGCGGCTGGAGTCCCAGCTGCAGGGCGCCGCGTAAGCAGTGGGCCTGCGCGACGTCCTCACGGGCCGCCACACGGTCAAGGGCCCGGCGCCCGACAAGCTGTTTGCGATCACGACGGCCTACGTGACGTTGCAGTCCGAGCACCAGATCGAGCCGGCGGGGACGGCGGCAATCGTCTTCCAGGCGCTTGCGACCAGCGAGTTCGAAGCGACCCTGCGCGAAATGGAAGAAGTGGTCACAGCTACAGGTGGCGAGAGCGGCACGACGGTGTCCACGCAGGACGACAGCTACGGCTACCGCTGGATGATCCTGCACAACCCCGAGGGCTCGCCCAGCGTGGAAGACCTCGCGGTGGGCATCAACGCGGTGTCGGGCTCGATCGAGACGGCCGGCCACGGCGAGCGCCTGCTGTGCGCGGTGTTCGCGTTCGCAGACGCGCAGAAACGGCGCATCTACTTCATCTACAACTACAAGCGCGGCTACTGGTACCCATTCGTGCCGGTGGCGGGCTCCTCCAACGAACGCTCGACCGAGCGCGAGCTGCAGCTCAAGGCGCAGATGGCCTCAGAACTGCCCATCGAGCCGGAACTGGAGCGCTGGTTCCCGCTTTGGGGGATACCCATCTAGCACGTCTTGCTGCTGCTTCTCAGTCTGAACCGGCTGCGTCACGCGCGTACTGACTTGCCAGGTACTCATCGACCAGGGGGTCAACCTCCCCGCGAATCCCCTGCCGGAATGCCGCCGCGGACGCTGTAGCCAGCACGCCGCGGCAGTCTTTGCCTCTACGCAGCGGGGTGGATGCGCCCTATGGCAGTTCCAGTCTCTCGGCCAGAGCTTCGTAGGACGTCGGCTTCCGTGAGTAGCCGACTGATGTGCATTTCGTTGCGGCCGAGCACGAGACGCCGCCCAGTATGTTGTATTCAACGCCCGAGCGGTTGGTCGGGAGCTCCAGTTCCCAACTGGTTGCCATTCCAATACTCGCCGAGAAGCAGGCCAAGATGGCCAGAACTGCTGTCGTCGGCGCCAATCGCCACGCAGGACGTCGCCGACGCGCACGATACCTGCGTCAATTCCCCTTCAGCGCCTTGTGTTTTGCCGTTCGCGCTGGGCGTCTGCTGGACGTTCTACGACAGTCCGGCTAGCGCGCACGTCAACGAGACCGAGCAGGACACGCTGCGTCGTCAGGAAAAAGCGGCAAAGACGATCGCCACTTCACGATTTGCTAACTCGCGATGATAGGTCGGACTTCTCAATCCGCAGGAAGGGCGCTGGCGATAACAGATGCTGCAGATACGAGCACGTCGCCGGGGGTGCTGGAACCGTACTGTGCGCTCACCTCAAGGCCCGCCGTGTGCGAGCCCGCTTTCACATTAACTAGTGTCTGGATCGGGACCTGAAGCACCTGGCCACCCGTTGTGGTTGTGACGCTTTCGCTGACAGGGTGTCGATCGACATTCAGTTGGAGCGTTATGTGAGCGGTTGTTTGTGGCGCACCTTGATTATATAGACTCACGATCGCGGAAACCAGAAGGCGGCCGGCGGATCGAAAGAGAAGATGAACTTCGCGGCCGGGGGTCGGGCCACCAAGGCTGCGGCTAGGCGGGGTGCAATCTGCGGTGGCGTTTCCGGGGAAGCTGCCGCCATTGCAGCCATTCTTGGTCAGGTCTTGTACCTTGTCGTCATTGATCCCGGCGGTGCCCAGCGGAAAGCTCAGAGCGCCAAGACCGACCGCACCAGCACGAATCTGCTTCTTGCCGACGCTAGCCGCCGGCAGCGTGACTGCCGCGTAAGACGCTCCCCCGAGGCTGACGAACAAGGCGAGCGTCGCCGTGATGTTTGCGTATGTCAGCCTGCCATGAAGAAACCCCAGCATAGGACCAAATAATAGCACCGCGAGCGTGCGCTGAGCAACGCCCGCGGTGCTACATCCCTGATCCCTAACGCCGGGCGAGCCCTACTGTTCCCACATCCGCTCGGCGAGTGTTTCGGTGCGGTTGTTTTCTTTGTTGGTCAGTCCGGCCAGCGTGCACGTCAACGCGGCCGAGCAGGACACGCCGCGCGCTTCGTCGGACACTACTCCGGCGCGCTCGACCGGCCGCGCGAGTTCCCACCGACTTCCATTCCATTCCTCGCCCAGCAGTTTTGTGCCGCTGGCCGATTCGGCGTAGGAGCCAACCGCCACGCACGAGCCCGATGTCGGGCAGGACACTGCGCGCAGCGCCCAATGTGATTCTTTCGGCGCCGGTTTGCCGACCGGGCTGGCCGCTTCCTGCAACGCCCAGGATGTCCCGTTGTAGCGCTCGATCAGCGCCCGATAGGCTTTTTCTTTGGAACTGTAGTACTCGCCCACGGAGGTGCATGCGCTTGTCGCCGAGCAGGACACGCCGCTCAGTTGCGCTTCGAGGGAGTTTTCGGGGGTGGGCGTGGTTTGCACGGTCCACGTCGTGCCGTTGTAGCTCTCGGCGAGCGGCACGATCCCGTTGAGCGTGGTCACGGCAACGCCCACGGCGGTGCAGTGTTTGCTGCTCGGACATGAGACACTTTCAAACCAGGACCGTTCGTCTTCTTTGGGCAGGGTCGCCGTGGTCAGGATTTTCCATTCTTTGCCGTTCCATAGCTCGACAAGAGTCGATTGCTTCCCGGAGCTTGAGAGATAGACGCCGCTTGCGACGCATTCGCTGGCCGACGAGCAAGACACGCTCACGAGGTTTGAGGTGTTGCCTTGAGTCGGGGTGCTCTGCACTGACCATGCTGTCCCGTTCCAGCGCTCAGCGAGCGTGACGTGCTTTCCTTCAGCGACTTCCGCATACCCGGTCGCCTCGCATTCGCTGGCCGAGCGGCACGCGACGGATTCCAGGCTGTCCTCAGTGGCGCCCGTGCTTTTCGGCGTAGACTGGACTGCCCAGCCCGAGCCGTTCCAGCGCTCGACGAGTCCAACGATTTCGTCTTCACTGTTGGTGTTGATTCCCACCGCGTCACAAGCAGTCGCCGACCAGCACGACACGCCCCTGAACCCATCCGTTTCTGAGCTCCCATGCGGGTTCTGAGTGGCCTGGATGAACCACCACGGGACGTTGAAGGTGCTGTCGGCACCGTATCCGTGGCCGTCGGCGTTGTACGCCACGAGCCGGTAGTGGTACGTCGTACCCGGTTTCAGTTTGGTGAGCGTCGCTTTGACGGAAACCGGTTCCACGCCGGAGCCTGCCGGTTCGGTAGACGTTACGCTGCCATACGAAGTGGTCGGGCCGTATTCGAAGTAGTAGTGAGTTTCAAGGTTGTTCGGGTCAACGGCCCCTTTCACTTCAACGCTCGCCGGCGGGTTCACGCTAGATCCTTCAGTGGTCACTATCGGCACCGGGTCTATTCCAGGGCCACCGAAGTGCCATTCGGATTTGGCTTCGTTGACATCGCCAGGCGAGTAGAAAGCCCCGTGCGATTGGCTCACATGGTAGCCCGTTGTCTTCGCTTCACCGCTTTCATTTAGAAGCGCAACTATTTGCGTCATCGACGTCGCACCGGCGCTCGCTCCATACTGGCCGTCCCCCATCTGGCTCGTTGGGGTTTCATCGTTGTCGAAGACCTCACCATAGTCGTTCTCTGACGTGGCGTGGGTAAAGCTACCCCCCCAAAAGCTCTCCGGCACGTATCCAATCCATTGTGTTCCGGCCCAAATCCACCAGCATCCACTGGTCGCGCCTTTGAAGCACGTGGCGAGGTACTTTACGCCGAGTGTTATTTTTTCGGTGCTGGGTTCAAAGATCTCGTTGGGGGTGATTTTCGCTTCTGCTGCGGGAATGAAATGTTCGCAGCCGTTGTTGTCGATGTAGCAACTTTCAGGGCCGTATTTATCTGGATTGACAAAGATGAAGAAGTGGGGTCGCCCGGGAGGCGCGACTGCTTCTCTTTCTTTTTTGGCGACTTCTTTTTCTTCTTTTTGGATTTGTTCGTATTCATACATCCCTGGGTCGACGTCGAAGCCTGCCTCAACGGAGTCTCGGAACGTCCCTTCTTCGGGTACTGCTGTCGCCGCGAGCTGGTCGATGGAATGGGCGCTATAGCCATCAAACGACGAGACGGTGGGCTTGGATACGTTCGTTGCGTATTCCATCCCGATGGCTGTTTCGTTGACTTCGTTTTTCACATACCAGTAGCATCCGCCGTTTTTACAGAGACAACCGCCCCAAGGGTCGTTTATCCCTTCTTTTACTTCACTGCAGCCTTCTGGGGCAGCGGGAGGGAGTCCATCGACGACAGTGGGATCATCCTGTCCACCTATGCTGGCATTAGTGGGCGTAGTATCTGGCGCCGCTACCCCACTCGTTTTTATCGACGACGGGACCTGACCCGCAGGGCAGAGTGATCTAATTGTATTCGCGGTCGCGACTTCATCGGCATTGGGGGGTGTTCCACCAGGGTGTTCCCATATCGGTGGAGGCGTTGGGACCTCGTTGGCTGCAGTAGCTGGATCGCAGGTGAATGTCCCAGGGGTGGCAAAAGCTGGTGATGACGTTGCTGACGCCGACCCCGCTCCGATACCGAGCGTAGCGAAGACAACCAGCAGAGTGAGCAAGAGGCTTGCGAACTTAAGGCGCATCGGTGATCGTTCCTCCCCTTATGATCGAACAATTGTGTGCGTTACGAATTAGCCCTAGCGCCCGCTCGCCCCCAACGGGGAAAGGCGCTTGCCGTCCTCCAATGCAGATGGATCTGGTAGACCAGGCTGGGCGCAAACCCCACCGAGTTAAGCGGAGATACACAGCAGAAAGTTTGTACTTGCGAAGCCAACCTACGCCCGGCGCGGCGCGATGGGAAGTACCTGCGGTTTATACGCCCATACGCGATGTTTATGGACTCGACGCGGTGAGATACGCGAGAGCGGGATGCATTCGGGCCGAGACCCGCGGACTGTGCTTTCGCGAGCGGAGGCACTCGCTACGTGGCCTCTCGGCTAAGGGTGAAGGGCCTAGTGCGATGTGCGCCTCTCCAATCGATCGCCATGAGCGATCTCGCGCATCAGGCGCATGAAAGCACTGGCCAGCGGAGTCCGTCGATCCTCACGCCAGGCCATGACCACCACCGACTCCTCGCCCTGAATCGGAACCGTGCAGACCCCGTCTCGCGGAAGCGAGTGCGATCCCTTCGGCAACATCGAAACGCCGGCTCCGGAAGCGACGAGACCAATGATGGCCTCGGGCGTAGACGCCTCCGCGCCGATCGTCGGCTCGAAGCCACTACGGCTGCAGTCGGCAAGAAACAACTCCCGGAATGCTCTTGAGGACGACACCGGAGTGACCACCCAGGCGTCCCTCGCGAGCGCGCTAAGCGGTATCGACTGCTCGCCGCTGAGCGGGTGATCGTCTGGAAGCACAGCGACCACATCGTCCACCATCACGAGCTCGGTCAGAAGAGTGGGATCGTCCACAGGCCTGCGCACAAAAGCGACGTCAAGTTCGGCACGCTCGAAGCACCCCGGTAGCTGGGCCAAGTCGGTCTCGGTGAGCGAGATCTCAACGTCGGGGCGCTCTTTCGCAAAGAGACGAAGCGCGGCTGGGATCAAGTTGTCTGCCGAGGAGCCGATAAAACCGATGCTGAGACAACCGCTCTCGCCTCGTCCCGCCCTCCTAGCAGTCGCTACAGCATCAGCGACGTCAGCAACGCTCGCCCTCGCTCCCGGCAGGAACGCCGCGCCCGCCGCGGTGAGGTGAGACCCATCGTTGCCACGCACGAAGAGCACGACGTCCAGCTCGGACTCCAGCTTGCGAATCTGCTGGCTCAGCGCGGGCTGTGCGATCCCGAGCGCCGTAGCCGCGCGACCAAAGCTCTTCGCCTCGGCAAGCGCGATGAAATAGCGAAGATGACGCAACTCGACGCTCATCGACGGGACCTGCTTGACCGCGTGACGGACGAGCTCGACCTCGGGGCGCGGGCCGCTCAGTCAGTCCGGGATCAGCCCCTCGCCGGTGAATTCCCGCCCGACCTCGGCGAAGCTCACATCGGACGGCGGCAGGATCACGTCGGAGGTCTCTATCTCGTCATCGCCGACGGCCGTGCCGTGCTCGCGCACGTAGTCCAGCAGTGTGCCGAAGGCCTCGGCGAAGCCGTCTTCGCGGCCTCCTTCGACGATTGCAACGACGGCGTTCTCGAGCTCGTTCAGCCGGGCGGCGTCGTCATCGGCGAGGCGATACTGGTCCTCGCCGGATATGCGCACGATCATGACTGACTGCTCTCGGGCGGCTGCGCTGCCCCGGCTGCCGCGTCACCCGTCTGCCCATCTGGGCCGTCGGCTGCGCCGGCCGGGATCTGCGGGGCGGCACCGCCTCCCTGGGCGAGTTCGCTCTTCATTTTGGCGAGATCGTCGTCGACGGCGGGCTGGCTGGAGAGCTGCTTGAGCTGGCGGTCGATGTCGTCTTCACCGGTGCCCAACTGGGTGAGGTCTTCGAACGTGCCCGCAGCTTCCAGCTCGGACACCGCGTCCGCACGGGCCTTCATGTTTTCGGTCTTGTCGACAGCGCGCTGCATGGCCAGGCCGACGTCGGCCATCTGCTCGCCCACGCCGGTGGCAGCCTCGGAGATGCGCACCTGGGCTTCAGCGGCGGAGTACTGCGCCTTGATGACCTCCTTCTTGGTGCGGAAGGCTTCGATCTTGGCGCGCAGTTTCTGCTCGGAGTCGGTCAGCTTCTGCTGCTGGTCTTCGAGTTCTGCGACCTGCGTGTCCAGCGACTGAAGCTCGGTCTGGGCGACGTTCTTGCGCTCCAGCGCAGTCCTGGCGAGATCCTCGTTGCTTGCCGCCAGCGCCTGGCGCGCCTGCGTGTCGAGCTTGACCACGCTCTGCTGCAGCGAGCTCTCCTGCATCTGCAGGCGCTTCTTGGCCGTGACCACGTCTGCGATGCCCTTCTTGACGTTCTGCAGCTGTTCGACCTGCTTCTGGTAGCTGTAGTCGAGCGTCTCGGCCGGGTCTTCGGCGCGATCCAACAGCTTGGACACCTTCGCCTTCACGACAGTAGACATGCGTCCGGTCAGGCCGGCCATCTGATCCTCCTGTTGGTTTCCACGAGACGGCCGATCGGACACCGGCCGAGCAGCTTCTAGCGTAGCCGACCGCGATACCCGATCGGCGCGCTCGCCAACAGCGCCCGCCCGTGCGGTCCTTCCTGCGCGGCCCGACTTCAGCGCGGTGCTACAGGCCCAGCGGGTGGCGGATCGTGAAGCCTTCGTTGGCCGGGCGCAGCGGGCGCCAGCGCGGGCCCTGCAGGTTGGACGGGTCGTTGGCTGCGCTCGTGTCCAGACGCAGCCCCGCGACGGTCATGTAGGCGTGTTCGGGGTTGGAGAAGATCGTGACCCACCGCCCGGCTCCATGCGAGCCCCATTTTTCGAATTCTGACGAGTCCTCAGGAGTCGCGAGCAGGTTGGCGCCGTGCAGGGCGAAGGAGACGGTGCCGGAGCAGTCATAGCCCGGGGAGATAAACGATGCGTGGCCGCCGCCGTAGATGTAAGGCAGGCCGATGAGCTCGTTCCCGGCCCAGATGATCTCCTGGACCGCCAGCGGCGCCGACATCGGCGCGGCCGCCAGACCGTCCACGTAGCGGGCTGTTGTTCCGGGCACCTCCAGCTCGGGCCTTCCTTCGAAGGGTCCGTCGGGGGCCGGTGTGGGGGCGGGGGCGATCGCGCTGCCCCCGGTCGCGCCCGCTTCCGCGGCTTCGGGAGCGGTCGTGCCCGGGACGGTCGTGGCCGCGGTGCTGTCGGCCTCCTTGGCGGTCGAGTCCGTGCTCGAGCCGCTCGCGCCGGGAGCTTCGACGAGCGGCACCGGCGTGTACGGGACGACCGAGCCCGCGACCGTCTTCTCGTACACGGGGCCGCTGTAGGCGATGTTGGGGCTGCGCGCGGTGATCGGGAACGTGTGGACCTTGGGGGCCACTGGCGCCGTGGTCGGGGCGGGCGCGCTTGGGGCGGCGACCACGCCTCCCGTTTCCCCGGCCACCGCGGTGGGTGCGGAGATGCACAGCAACGTCAAACTGCAAACAACCGCGCTCAGGGTGTACACCCGCAAGATCGCTACCTCTTTCGTCGGCCTCCGGGGTTAGCTGACGGGCTAGCGCTGAAAGAGCCTGCGCTTCCCACGGCCCTACCGTGGGATTCGCCCCAACAACTTGGGTCCCCCGGTCCTTGGCATCTGGTCAAGGACTCGGCGTTCGCGGCGCAAAGCTAGCAAACTGGGAAGACGCTTGCGGGGCGTGCACGCCCTTTCCCGCAAATTGCCGGCTTTTTCGGGCTGTCGGTAGCTTTTTCGGGCTGTCGGTAGTGTGCACGCGATGCTCACGGCCTTCCCCCGCCCGCTCCGTACGGCCTGCGTGCTCGCTCTGGCAGTTTTGCTTGCTGGGTGTGGCAAGAGCTCGAGCCTCCAGACCCCCGCGGGCGGCCCTGCCGCCAAGCTCGCGCCGGTGGCCGCCCAGGGAACGGTAAGCGTGAGCACCCGCAACACCACCCGTCTGGGAGGCGCCGACGCTGCGACGGACGCTGCTGCGGTCGCCCGCACGGCCTACCCGGGCTTCACGGCCACGAGCAGGCCCCAGGCGGTCGTGCTGGTCGACGAGCGCGACTGGGCGGGCGCACTGGCCGCGTCAGCTCTGGCGAGCGCTCCGCTCACAGCGCCGCTCCTGTACAGCACCGGAGGGACCCTGCCCGCGGTGAGCGCCCAAACGCTGCAGTCGATGCATCCGGCCGGAGCATCCGCGCTGGGCGGCGCGCAG
>Ga0209420_1001229_pt1 | contig 12264 bp, 13 predicted proteins | sample BlaSpr_A8_OM1_O1_FD_187972 | JGI IMG/M metagenome (GOLD analysis project Ga0209420, IMG submission 187972) | Forest soil microbial communities from Thunder Bay, Ontario, Canada - Black Spruce, Ontario site 2_A8_OM1_O1 (SPAdes) (version 2) | ecosystem: Environmental > Terrestrial > Soil > Boreal... | reverse complement strand
CGACGAAATGCTGTGTTCGCCCGCCGAATTTGCGGGTGCGGCGATGCGTTCCGCGGGAGGCGAGACCCTCGCCTTGATCTCGCCTTCGCCGGAAACATTCTTGCCAGATATCCTGGCGGCCGGACTTCACCCGGCAAAGATCGAGCGGTCCTCGGAAGATCTGGCGCCTTGGGTGGGTCGAGTGGGCTTTCAGCAATTTAAGCGCGGAGACGTGGTGGATGCTTTATCTCTCGATGCGAACTACATTCGGCGCTCGGATGCCGAACTGTATTGGAAGCAGTCTTAGCTGCGATGGGCATGGCCTTACGAATCCGGCCACTTCAATCCGAAGACGCGGAACGCGTGGCGATATTGGACGCCGCCTGTGCTTTCTCGGCCCATTGGCCGGCGACCGCATACGCAATGCAAAAAGATGGCTTCCTGCAAGGTTGGGTCGCGGCCACGCCCGCCAACCCTGAATCGCTTCGCGGGTTCATCGCCGTTCGTTGTGCGGCCGACGAAATGGAAATCCTAAACTTGGCAGTATTGCCGGAATCGCGGAGGCAGGGAATCGCGCGAACGCTTCTTGACGCGACCGTGGCGAACGTTCGCGATCGCGACCTACATCGGATTTATTTGGAAGTTCGGGAAGCTAATGACGCAGCGATCGCCTTCTATAGAGCGATGGGTTTTGACCAAATCGGTCGCCGCAGCAAGTACTATTCCGGCCCGGTGGATGACGCATTGGTGTTTGTTCGAGTTCTATCGGACTCCTCCGGCTCAAGCCGACGATGAACGTACGTTTTCTTCCCGATGTTTTTTCCGTGAAATCCTCTTGGCGTCGCCTCGGGACTATGCTAGCTTGGCCTCGTTATGTGACCGCTTCTCCAACTCAAAGGAGTCCACAATGTCCACTCCAGGGGATATTCGTGAAGAGCTTCTGGCTAGCAACCCGGAATTCCAGAGGCTCGCGCAGGAGCACTCCCGTTATGAAGCTGAACTCGATCAAATTACCCGCTCTTCCTTCCTCAGTGCCGAAGACCTGATTCAAGAAATCGAACTCAAGAAATTAAGGCTCCAAGTGAAAGATCAAATGGAGCGGATTTGGGCCGAGATGCGTCGCAAATCGCCGCATTCCGGTACCATGGCCGCGGCCTCGCGTTAAGAGAACTTCGGAATCCGGGTTACAATGTGCCGCCGGGGCTCCGGAATTAGCGAGCCCCTGAGCGGGGGCCTGTGGTTTCTGACGGGTACAAGTTTGCCGCGGCGCCGATCATCCTCGGCGTTCTGTCGCTGATATTCGGCTGGCGCATAACACCCCTAGTCGTCCTAGGCATAGTATTCTTGCTGCTGGGCGCCTTTGTGTCGTGGTTCTTCCGCGACCCGGAGCGAACGGTTCCCGCCGATCCCTCAGCAGTGGTCGCTCCCGCGGACGGACGCGTATTGGAAATCGTACCCGAACACCTTGCCGACCGGCCCGGCCAGCGCATGAGCATTTTCCTGGCAATTTGGAATGTACACGTGAACCGCGCGCCTGTTGCCGGGCGCATTTCCGATGTACAGTACCGCCCGGGCCGCTTTCACATGGCCATGCGTTCCGAAGCGTCCGCGCAAAACGAACAAAACGTGATTCACCTGGAAACTCCGCGCGGCGAGATCGTATTCAAACAGATTGCCGGTTGGGTGGCGCGGCGCGTGATTCTGTGGAAGAAGCCTGGCGAAACGGTAGGACGTGGGGAACGCGTGGGCATCGTTCGCTTTGGCTCGCGCGTCGATCTGTGGTTGCCCCCCGAAGCGCAAATTGTGGTGAAGCCCGGTGACCATGTTGCCGGAGGATCGAGTATTGTAGCCCGATGGCCTTCTTAGACGACTCCGAAACGGCCGAACAGCAGGAGCTCTCTTTCCCCGGCCAGAAACCGCTGAATCACCGGCGCCGGCGCGGGATTTACTTGCTCCCGAGTTTCCTGACGGTGGGCAATCTCCTGTGCGGGTATTACGCTGTACTCGCCGTACTCACCGGCGGCGACCTGCAATTGGATTATGCCGCGCGCGCCATCGGCGTAGCGATTCTGTTTGATTCGATGGATGGTTTCGTCGCACGCCTCACGGGAACCGGCAGCGAGTTCGGCAAGAATTTTGACTCGCTTGCCGATATGGTGAGCTTTGGAATTGCCCCCGCCTCGTTAGCCTATGCCTGGGGGGTGCGAGGGATCGCGCGCGATTCCGCCGCCGCGGTACACGTGATCGAAATTGCCTGGGTCGTCAGCCTGCTCTTCGCGATTTGTTGTGCTTGGCGGTTGGCACGGTTCAACGTGCAGGGCATGGGCGGCGGGATGCGCTTCTTTATCGGCATGCCTTGTCCGGCGGCGGCGGGAATGATCGCCGCGACGGTGCATGCCTTCAAGTACCCGCTCGAAAGTTGGCACTGGTCAGTATTGTTTTTTCTTCTGGTCACCTCATTAGCGTTGCTGATGACGAGCCGCGTCCGCTACATGAGCTTTAAGAACGTCAATTGGTCGCGACGCCAGCCGTCTTTAATTATCGTAGCCATCGGAATATTAGCTTGGAGCGTCGTCGTGTACTCCGAAGTTGTTCTGCTGGCTATCGCGGGCTTTTATACTTTCGCCGGGATCACGATGCAGATCGTTCGCTGGACGCGCCGCCCTCCTCCCGCCGACGTACAGGCATGACCCTCCCAAGCGAAGTAGGACGCATCGTTGTGGCCGGCGCCGCTTCACTGCGCGGCAAGGAATTGGTCGAGGCGCTGGAACAGAGCAAACTCGCAGCTGCCGAACTGCGGCTGCTGGATGAGGAAATTGTGGCCGGCGCGCTAACCGAAGCGGGCGGCGAGCCTGTGGTAGTTCTTGCGGTAGATGAAGATAGTTTCGAACGCGCGCAGCTTGTCATCTTTGCGGGCGGCGCAAATTTCGCGTTTACACACGTGGAAGACGCCCTACGCGCCGGTGCCAAAGTGGTAGACATGAGCGGAGGCTTAGTCAGCCGCCCGGATGCGCGCATATGGATTCCGGCGCTCGATGCAACCGTGTTGCCCCGATCTGTGGAGACCGCGAGCCCAAAGGCGAGCGCGGTTTATGTTTCGCCCAGCGCGGCTGGTATTGTCGCCTGTTCGCTTGCCGGTGCTCTGGCCGAATGGCCCGACTGCCGTTTGACCATTGTGTTCCTCCAGCCGGTCTCCGAGCGCGGATCGGAAGGAATCGAGGAGCTGGAAGCACAAACCGTCAAGTTGCTTTCGTTTCAGCCGATCGCGCAGCCGGTGTTCGACGAGCAAGTGGCTTTTAATCTGCTAGACCGTTACGGTGAAGCGAGCACGGAGCGGCTTTCCGATGCGCGGGATGCCTTGGCGCTCGCCGTGAAGACCTATTTGGATGGCCGCGCCCCTCTGCCTGCAGTACAGGTGATCCAGGCTCCGGCGTTTTTCTCGTATGCTTTCAGCGCTTTTGCCGAATTTGACGAGTCTCCCGATCGGGCGGCCGTGGAATCGCGGCTAGCGGCGGCAGGCTTTCAGTTTGTTAAGCCGGGCGATCCTGGCCCTTCCAACGTACGCGCCGGCGGGGAGGCGACGCCGCTGCTTTCGCGCGCCGAGCGCGACCCGAATCGTCCCAATGGTCTGTGGCTTTGGGGAGCGGTGGACAACATGCGTCTCGCCGCGGCGAATGCAGTGGCCATCTCGGAGCGCGCCGTGGGCATTTCAACTTGAATAGCGAAATGCGGAAAAGCCCGAAACGAGTCTTGCAGGCCGGCCTAGCGGCTATCGTCTTAAGCGCGGCGTGGTGGTCAGGCTGTGGCTATCATGTCGCGGGCCGCACCAACGCCTTGCCCGCCACGATACAGACGATTGCCGTGCCCGCATTCGTCAATAAAACCCACGCGTATCGTATCGAACAGCGCATGACGCAGGCGGTGATTCGCGAGTTTCTTTCACGCGCTTCTTACCACATCATTTCCGATCCAGCACAAGCCGATGCAGTGCTCCATTCCGAGATCACCAGCCTGGATTCTAATGCGGTAATCTTCGATCCCGTCACCGGCCATGCCACAACGATGCTGGTGCAAATGCATGCCAAAGTGTGGTTGGAAGAACGCGAATCCAAGAAAATTCTCTTCCACAACGACAATTATCTCTTTCGCCAGGAATACCAGATCTCGACGGACGTCCCGAGTTTCTTCGATGAGCAAGATCCGGCGCTCGACCGCATGGCCCACGATTTTGCGTCGCATCTGGTCGCTGACATTTTGGAGAATTTCTGATGCCCACCACTGGCGCGACCAGCAATGTCGACCGGTTTCTTGAACGCATCTCCGCGCAAAAGCCGATTGCCGGAGTGACCTTGCTGGGCCCGGAAAGCTACCTGCGCGATCTGTGCCGCGCACGCTTGATCGATACTTACACCCAGGAGGGAACGCGGGATTGGTCGGTGACGCGTTTCTCAGCGGAGCATGATCCCGCGGACCGTGTGATCGGACAGGCACAAACGCTGCCAATGCTTGCGCCCCGCCAGGTAGTGGTATGGGCGGACGTCGAAGCGCTCGAGCGCCTCGGCGAAAAGTCCCGCGATGCCATGCTCGAGCGTTTAGAAAACTATCTCGGCGATCCTGCCCCGTTTACCGTTTTGGTTTTCGAAGCGCCGCATCTCGATGAACGCATGCGAGTTTTTAAGGTGCTCCGCGAGCATACCCTGGTCGTTTCCTGCGAGCTAAGCGGCGAGCCGGAAGAGCGCGCATCCGTAGCCACGGTCATGGCGGACCAGATGGCGCGCGAAAGCGGCGTCACAATCGAACGCGCGGCGGCGCAACTCCTGAGCGAAAGCACGAACGCCGATCTCGCGCGTATGCGCACCGAAATTGAGAAGCTGGCAACCTACGCGGGAGAGCGCAAGGCGATCGCGCGCCGCGACGTGGAAGCATTGGTGGTTTCGGAAAAACGCTATACCGTGTGGCAGCTTTCCGACATGCTGGCAAATGGAGAGCGCGGCCGCGCGCTCACATTCTTGGAAAGCTTGCTCAATGAAGGTGAGCAGCCCGTCGCAATAGTGGGCGCCATGGCCTGGATGTATCGCAAGCTGCTCGAAGCGCAAGAGCTAGGGCGCGGTGCCAACGGGTGGCAGGCCTCACGGCAATTGGGCATGCGGCCGGACACGGCGGAGATTGCCATTCGCGCTGCGCAACGTATTCCGCGCGAGGAACTGGTAAAAGGTTTGGCAGCGCTCTCCGAAACGGATAATCGGCTCAAGTCCGGCGGCGCGGCGCCCAAGGCGGTGATGGAATTTCTGGTGGCCCGGCTAACGGGGACGCGCGCAACGCGAGCCGCAGCGAAAAAATAGGGGAGGTACCTAGCTTTTCTTTTCGGCTTTCGCGGAGTTCATGTGGTTTACCGCGAGCCGCAGCCGGGACTTATGCCGGTTCGCGGCATTCCGGGGCAGAATCCCTTTGCGGTTGGCGCGATCGAGCGCGGCCAGTGTGGGTGCCAACATCTCACCGGCGGTTTTTGAGTCGCCGGCCGCCAACGCAGCGCGCATGCGCTTGATCATGGTGCGCACTCGAGTGCGGTTGGCACGGTTATTTTCCGCGCGGACGATTGACTGCTTGGCGCGCTTGAGAACGGACTTCTTACGTTTCTTAACCTTGGTGGTTGTTCCCGCTGGCATTCATTGCTCCTGTCGATGATTAGGCGAAGCCGCTAAAGTAGCTGAGCCGATTAGGTTTGTCAAACGTGTGGGCCTTTGAGGACAAATACTGGCGCGCTGGCCGGTCAGCCGGGCAACTGTAACCTCATCAAAGCAAGTACCTTGGTGGTTATCTTGCTTCGAAAGCTGCCGCCGCGGTATAATCTCTGCGCAGTATTATCGTAATTCGGCCGTTGGAGACGGCCAACCGCCCGGCTTTGCAGACCCCCGCCGGGCTTTCCTCGAATGCGACGCAGCCTGCAGGTAGCCAGTGGTGTAGAAACGTTCTTCGGTACCCTGGATGAAAACCTCAAGTTTCTGGAGTCCTCGCTGCACGTGACGATTGACCTGCATGACGACCAGCTTATTGTCGAAGGCGAGCGCGAGAATGTGGAGCGCGCCAGCCGCATCGTGGAGGAGTATAACCAGCTCGTCCGCGAGGGCCGGCGCTTTCGGGATGGCGAGGTGAAGTCACTCTTGCGTCTGGCTGCCGAAGAGCCAAATGTGCCGCTGAAGGAGTTGCTCGAGCCTAAGGGCAATGCGTCACGGCATACCATGGCGAAGAAGAGCGTGACCCCGCGAAGCGCGAACCAGCGCCGCTACCTGGAATTGATCGAACATCACGATATGGTTTTCGCGGTCGGCCCCGGCGGCACCGGCAAGACCTATCTAGCCGTGGCCATGGCGGTTTCCGATCTATTGTCTAAGCGCGTGAACCGGATCATTTTGGCGAGACCCGCGGTGGAAGCGGGAGAACGCCTGGGATATTTGCCCGGCACACTGCAGGAAAAGGTCGATCCGTACATGCGTCCGCTGTATGACGCGCTATACGACATGCTGGACGCCGACAAGCTCGAGCGTTTTCTGGAGAAGGGCATTATCGAGGTTGCGCCGCTGGCATTCATGCGCGGGCGTACGCTCAACGATTCGTTCGTAATTCTCGACGAGGCGCAGAACACCACGTCCGAGCAGATGAAGATGTTTCTCACCCGGTTGGGGTTTAACTCCAAGGCTGTGATCACGGGCGACATCACGCAAATCGACTTGCCGTCCAGCCGCCGCTCGGGCTTGGTCGAGGCGCTGGAAATCATCGCGAAAATCACGGATATTGGCACCGTAGCGTTCACGGAGCGTGACGTCGTGCGCCACAACCTGGTGCAACAGATCATTCGTGCCTACGAAGAGCACGATGCGGCACAGCCAAAATTAGCGCTGCACAGCGTCAAACTAGACGCTGCGCATTAGACTGTAGCCCTCCTGCAATGATTCTCAATCGACAGCGCGGCATATCCATTCCATCCGCAAGCCTTTCGCGGTTTCTTTCACGGATTCGCAGCGAGCTGAAGCTGGGCCGCCGCGACGTCACCATCTGCTTCGTGAAAGAAGCTGAAATGGCGGAGTTGAACCAGACGTTTCGTGGCAAACCTAAGGCCACGGATGTGCTCTCGTTTCCTGCATACTCGGCGGAGGAGGATGGCGCCAAGCGGAAGGTGGCCAGGGACTTGCGGCACGCGGCGAATTATCTGGGCGACATTGCCATCTCGCCTACTGTGGCACGCGCGAATGCGCGGCGCTACGGACGCGATCTCGATGACGAGCTGCGAATCCTGATGGTTCATGGCGTTCTGCACTTGCTGGGGTACGATCACGAGGCCGATCACGGCGAAATGGATCGCGTGGAAGCCCGGGTTCGCCGGCGGCTGGGGTTGGCCTAGCCCATGGTTCAGATAGCACTGCATACGCTCGGCGTGCTGCTCATTGCCGCCTGCCTCACGGTTTTTTCCTACCTGGACCGGATCTATAGGGAATTGGGACGCGTGACCACCGGCCGCGTACACGCGCACCTGGAAATTTTTGAAGCGGAGATTGAGCCGCGCCTCCATCTGCCCCGGCGGCGTGCCGCGCTCGGTTTTTCTTTGCTGACGCGGTTGTGGCTGGTGCTGATGGCGGTGGAGACCGCACGCGGCGTCGTCTACTTTGTACCCGAGCGCGTAAACGCTTTTGCGGAAATGGTGGTGTTCTTGGTGGCGGAGGTGCTGTTGGCGATGCACTTCCTGCCGGATCTGCTGGTGGCGCGCACGACCGGCCGCTGGCTCCGTCCTCTGACTGCGGTCTTGCGCGGATTGCTCTGGTTTATTTGGCCCCTGCGCATCATGGTCGAAATGGCGGGATCGCTCGCGCGCATCTCAGATGAGGACGAGACGCTCGAACAGGGCACGCGCCGGACCGAGCAAGAGGGCATCGAGGCCTTGGTGGAAGCTGCGCAGCAAGAGGGGATTTTGGAGGACGATCAGGCTGAGATGATCGAACAGGTGGTGGAATTCGGCGATAAGCGCGTGAGCGAAGTGATGACGCCGCGGCCGGACATGGTAGCAATTTCCGGAGATGCGTCTCTCGAAGACCTGCGGCTGCTGGTCGTCGAGAAGAAATTCTCGCGCATTCCCGTCTATTCCGAATCCCTCGACGATATTCTGGGCATTGCGTATGCACGAGACCTGCTCGAAATTCCCGATAACGAAGCGCGCCAGCGGAAAGTGCGCGAATTGATTCGACCGGCACTCTTTGTACCGGAATCGAAGCATGGCTCGGAACTGCTGAAAGAATTGCAGCGCCTCAACCAGCAAATGGCGATCGCCGTAGACGAGCATGGGCTCGTAGCGGGTCTGGTGACTGCGGAGGATCTAGTTGAGGAAATCATCGGCGAAATCGGGGAAGAGGATCGTCCGCTCGCGCCGGACATGCTGCGCGAAAGCGACGGCAGCCTGATTCTGCGCGGCAGCTTCTCCGTCGAGCGGCTGCAAGATCTTTTTGGCATGGAATTTAGCTCGGATGCTGTGGAATCTGCTACGACGGTGGCGGGGTTGCTCAATCATTTGGCCGGGCATGTGCCCAAACCGGGAGAAAAGATCGATTTCAATGGGTTGACTTTCTCCGTGATCGAGGCGAACCAGCGCAAAGTGTTGCGATTGCGCGCGGAACGCCACGCGACGGCATTGTCTAGCCCTGAAAACTGAGCTGCGAATTCCTATTACGCTTCCGAGGACCTGAAACGCTTCCCATAGGCAAATAAGAGACGGTGTGATAGAAGGGCGGCGCTCGCGCACTTGCGCGATGGAGGCATGGATGCGTTTCTACGGACCGCTGTTCCGCTCGATCGCCATCGGAGCGGCGCTAGTGCTGCTGCCGCTATTCGCTGCCGCGCAAACACCAGATCAAAAACCTGCAGAACATGAGGTGGACATTACCTGGGCGCAGAAGATTCCATTGCGCGACGGCGTAAAGTTAAACGCTACGCTCTATCGTCCACATGACGCCGCACCGTCGCCCGCGATTTTCACGCTGACCCCTTATATCGGTGACACTTACCACCCGCGAGCTATGTATTTCGCACAACATGGCTACGTGTTTCTGCTGGTGGACGTCCGAGGACGCGGAAACTCCGGTGGTGACTTTGAGCCTTTCGCCAACGAAGGCCGCGACGGTTATGACGTGGTCGAGTGGATCGCGAAGCAGCCCTGGTGCAACGGCAAAGTGACAATGTGGGGCGGGTCGTATGCGGGATTTGACCAATGGTCTACGCTGAAAGAATTTCCACCGCACTTGGCGACCATCGTGCCTGCCGCCGCGGCGCATCCCGGCGTGGATTTTCCGGCGTTCGAGAATATTCCGACGCTCTACCTGATGCAGTGGCTCACGTTCACGAGCGGGCTTACGGGCAACGACCACCTCTTCGGCGAGGGCAACTTCTGGCACTCGAAAGATATGGATATCTACCGCGGGCATTTAGCCTTCAGCGAACTTGATCGTATCGTGGGCAACCCCTCGCCGGTTTTTCACAAGTGGCTCGCGCATCCCACGGCAGATGCATACTTCAACGCTATGGTGCCGACGGCAGCGGACTATCACCGGATCAGCATCCCGATTTTGACGATTACGGGCGATTACGATGGCGATCAAGCCGGCGCGTTGACCTACTACCGCCGGCACATGAAGGATGGTTCACAGGACGCCATCTCCAACCATTATCTGATTATCGGCCCGTGGGATCATGCCGGAACGCGCACGCCGAATCCGGATGTCGGCGGCCTGCACTTTGGCCCAGTGAGCATGTTGGACCTCAACAAGCTGCACACGGAATGGTATGGCTGGACAATGCAGGGCGGCCCGAAGCCGGAATTCCTGAAGAAGCGCGTGGCATATTACGTCACCGGAGCCGAAGAGTGGAAGTATGCCGATACGCTGGACGGCATCGCGACCGGCAAACGCACGCTGTATCTTGCTTCCAACGGTTTCGCGAACGACGTTTTTCACTCCGGGTCGCTGCTTGAGGAGGCGCCTACGTCTCCAGAGCCCGATCATTTTGTTTACGACCCGCTCGATACGCGTCCGGGCGAGGTCGAGACCGAAGTAGGCGGCTTGGTGAGCCAGGCCGACGCGCTCAATCTTTTCGGCGCGGGACTCGTCTATCACACCGAAGCGCTTAGCGAGGCAACGGAGATCTCCGGCTTCGTTAAGCTCAGCCTGTGGATTTCCATGGATGTGCCGGATACCGATCTGGCCGTCGGGCTGTACGAGATATTGCCGGACGGCCGAAGTGTGCAGCTTACGGGAGATGTAAAGCGCGCGCGGTATCGCGAGTCGCTGACGGAGGCGAAGTTAGTGACGCCGGGCAAGATCGAGCGCTATGACTTCGACGGCTTTACATGGTTCTCGCGAAGAATCGCCAAAGGCAGTCGTCTGCGCATCGTCGTCGAAGCGCTGAACTCACCCGACTCGGAAAAGAATTACAACAGCGGCGGCGCGGTGGAAAATGAAACGGTGCAGGACGCGCGCACCGCGCACATAACGCTCTACCATGACGCCCAACACCCGAGCGTGCTCGAAGTTCCGATCGTGAAATGAGAAGAAAGCCGGTCAGCTAATCAGCCGGGCAATCAAGAAAGCTGCGGCGGCCGCCAGCCCGCCGGTCACGATCGTTTGCAGCGCGCCGCGCAGCGGCGGGATACCCAGGAAGCGGCCCTTGATCGCTCCAAACGCCGCAAGCGCCACGGCCGTGATCGCCACCGAGTACCAGAGCGCAAGCAACACGCTGGGTGTGACGAGATAGGGCGAGAGCGGGATCACCCCGCCGACGATGTATGACACCGCGATCGTCAGCGCGCTCTGGCGGGCGCGATTGCGGTTCGGCTCTTCCAGGCCCAACTCGAAGCGCATCATAAAGTCGACCCAGCGTTTCTGATCGGAAACGATGGCTTGCACCACAGGCTTCATTTGCTCCGGCGTGAGCCCGTACTCGCGGAAAACGCCCTCGACCTCCTCGGTTTCATGTTCAGGGAGCTCGACCGTCTCGCGAATCTCACGTTGTAGCTCAGACTCGTAGTGCTCAATATCTGTGCGCGCGGCGAGATAACCGCCCAGGCCCATGGCAATCGAGCCCGCCGCAATTTCCGCAAAGCCCGCCGTGACGACCACGCGCGTGGCGCTGGCGCTCGCAGACATAGCTGCGGAAAGTCCGGCAGCCAGCGCAAAGGGCACCGTCAAGCCGTCGGCCATGCCGATCACGACGTCGCGCACAGTCTCCGACGCCCGAAAGTGCTTTTCGACGTGGGGAGCATGGTGGGAGTGCGCCACCACGGTATCTTGCTGCTGCGGCATTCTAAGTCTCTCCTACGCTCGACTGAATCGAGCATCGGTCGGACAGTCTACCACGAGCGTGTTGACGAAAAACGCCGCGGCAAGTCTGCGGGCAACGGCGCAGGCGTGCACCGCCAGCGGCAAAAGGCTAAAATGTCGAGCATCGGAGAGAATTGTCAGAGTCTACGAGAACATGCCAAAGAAAAGTGTTTCATCGGCGAGCGCAGGCGTACGAAAGATTGACGGCCAAACTCCTAAGCAATTTCGCTGTGGATTTGCCGCGATCATCGGCAGGCCCAACGTTGGCAAGTCCACGCTGCTGAATCGCCTGGTGGGTCAAAAGGTTTCAATTGTTACCTCCAAGCCGCAAACCACGCGAAATCGAATTCAGGGCATCGTAAATCAGCCTGGCGGCCAACTGATTCTGATTGATACTCCCGGGCTTCACCGAGCCAGTACGATTCTTGGGCGCCAGATGCTTTCCGAAATCGAGCAGGCCATGGAAGGTGTGGATGTGCTCGTGCCCATGCTTGATGCGAGCGCGCCGCTTGGAGATGGGGATCGCGCCGTGCTCGACCGCGCGGCGAAATTTGAAGGACCCGCCGTGCTGCTGCTCAATAAGATCGACCGTCTGCCCAAGGAAAAGCTTCTGCCCCTAATCGAAACCTGCAACAGCGCGCGAGATTTTGCGGCGATCATTCCGGTCTCGGCGCTGAATGGCGACGGCGTGGCGGTCCTGCTGGCCAAGTTGGTCGAGCTGCTTCCGATCGGAGAACCGCTATTCCCGGCGGACCAGGTGACCGATCAGCCTGAGCGATTTCTCGTTGCCGAAATCGTGCGCGAAAAAGCGATGGCCGGAACGAAACAGGAGGTTCCGCACTCGGTAGCCGTGCTGGTGGACACATTCGAGGAAACGCCGAAGCTACTCCGCATCCGCGCGACGATCTATGTGGAGCGCGAGGGGCAG
>Ga0209420_1001228_pt1 | contig 12274 bp, 11 predicted proteins | sample BlaSpr_A8_OM1_O1_FD_187972 | JGI IMG/M metagenome (GOLD analysis project Ga0209420, IMG submission 187972) | Forest soil microbial communities from Thunder Bay, Ontario, Canada - Black Spruce, Ontario site 2_A8_OM1_O1 (SPAdes) (version 2) | ecosystem: Environmental > Terrestrial > Soil > Boreal... | reverse complement strand
CCGCGGCAGCTCGGGGCGCCACCGCGGCAGCTCGGGGCGCCACCGCGGCGGCACCCAGGGGGCCTGGTTACGTGCACGGCGGCACCCAGGGGGCCTGGTTACGTGCGAGACGGTGAGTCAGGCGGTCTGGTCCCAGCGTCGCTGGACGGCGGCTAGGCCGTCCTCGGTCAGCGATCCGTACAGGCGCAGCCGGGCCACGCCGCCGTCGGGGAAGATGTTGAGTCGGACGTGGGTGGCCGGCTGACCGCGGACCCGGAACCGGTGCGGGGTGTCGGGCAGCAGCCTGGTCTGGGGCAGCAGGTCACGCCAGGCGCGCTCGTTGGTCAGCGATCCGCCCGTAGCCGGGTCCGTGGCGTCCAGCGTCTGCAGCGAGGCGCTTTCCGGCTGGTTGCCCCGGTACCAGGACGTGTCGATCTCGGCCAGGTCGACGACACCGCGACCGGCCAGCCGGACGACCAGCCACTCGTGCCCGGCCCGGCGGCGCCTGCGGGTCTCCCAGCCCTCGCCCATCACCCGGGACAGGCCCGGGGAGATGACGTTGCGCGGCGAGGAGTAGAACTGGTCGCTGCGCGCCACGATGTCGGCGCCGTTCTCCAGCGCCCCCAGGTCGACGGTCAGGCCGTCCAGCAGTGCCGGATCGGGCACGACCTCGCCGTGTACGTGCAGCCGGGCCACGCCGCCGTCCGGGAAGATGTTCAGCCTGATGTGCGTAAAGCGGCGGCCCGAGTTGACCTTGAACGCGTGCCGGGAGTCGCCGGTCACCAGGGCCCGGGGCACGATCTCCTGCCACGGGCCCGGGTCGGCGGCGAGATCCTCGGCCGAGGGATAGCCGCTGACCGAGCACCCGTCCGCCGAACAGGCCTGCGGGTAGTTGCCGGTGAAGAACGCGGTGTCCACCACGATCGAGCGCACCACGCCGGGTACGCCCAGGCGGACGGTCACCCAGTCCCGGGCCGCGTGGTCGGGCAGCGCTCCGCCCGGCCCGCGCCGCCGCCTGGTCTCCCACCCGTCGTAGACCTGGCCCTTGGCGTCGAACGTCTCGGGCACGAAGACCGGCGCGTTCGGCTTGATCAGGTTTTCCTTGGCGGCGTAGAACTCGTCACTGGCGGCCACGACCGATCCGCGCAACCGGAGCAACTCGGGCAGAAGCTGATCGTCCATGGACGGTTCATCCCCGTTTTTGCAGCCGTCCAACTGGCGCTTCACTGGCACCTTCAAGCAACGGCATACCGCGCAGCCACGTCTGCCGCACCCGACCGGTCAGCGTCCGCCCCGCGTAGGGCGTGACCGGGTGCCGGTGCTGCAGCTGGGCCGGGTCCACCGTGTAGGCCTCGTCCGGGTCGAAGGCCACCAGGTCGGCATCGCATCCGGGCGCCAGCCGCCCCTTGGCCGGCAATCCCGCCAGCGCGGCCGGGGCCGCAGCCATCCACCGGGCCACGTCGTCCAGGGCGCGGCCCCGCCGCCGGGCCACGGTCCACACCGCGGACAGGCCGAGCTGCAGCGACGCGATACCGCCCCACGCCTGGCCGAAGTCTCCGGTGTCCGGAGCCTTGAGCTCCGGCGGGCAGGGGGAGTGGTCGGACACGACGCAGTCGATGACCCCGGCCTCCAGGCCCCGCCACAGCGCCTCCCGGTTGATCGCGTCCCTGACCGGCGGGCAGCACTTGAACTCGGTGGCGCCGTCGGGCACCTGCTCGGCCGCGAAATACAGGTAGTGCGGGCAGGTCTCGGCGGTCAGCCTGATGCCCGCGGCCTTGGCGCCCGCGATCATGGCCACGCACTCGGCTGCGGACAAGTGCACGATGTGTGCCCGGGCACCGGTCGCGGCGGCGGCTGAGATGACCTTCTCGATGGCGCGCCGTTCGGAGACCGGCGGCCGGGACGCCAGGAACGAGCCGTAGTCACGGCCGGACGCGGGCTTGATCTCGGCCGCGTCCTCGGCGTGCACGATCAGCAGGGCGTCAAGCGCGGCCAGCGCGCCGAGTACCGACCGCAGCTCGGCCACCTCAAGCGGCGGGAACTCGGGCACCCCGGAGTCGATCAGGAAGCACTTGAAGCCGACCACCCCGGCCTCGTGCAACGGCCCGAGCTCGGCCGCGTTCCCCGGCACCGCGCCGCCCCAGAACGCCACGTCGACCCAGCACTTCCCGGCCGCCGCAGCGCGCTTCTCCTCCAGCGCCGCCACCGATACCGTGGGCGGCAGCGAGTTGAGCGGCATGTCGCAGATGGTGGTCACCCCGCCCGCCGCGGCCGCGCGGGTCGCTGTCGCGAACCCCTCCCACTCGGTCCGGCCGGGCTCGTTGACGTGCACATGGGTGTCGACCAGCCCGGGCAGCAGGACCAGGTCGCCCAGGTCGACATCCTGGCTGGCTTCCAGCCGTTCGCCGTAGTCCCCGATAGCCGCGATTGCCGGTCCGCTGACCGCGACCGCCGCCGGCCGGGTGCCGTCGGGCAGCACCGCTCGACGGGACCGGACGACCAGGTCATACCTCATGTTCCCCCTGACGTTGACGCGATGACCTTCAGCATCGCCGGCTGGTCCAGCGCGCCGTGGGCCTGCGGGTCGGACAGCCGCCAGTCTTCCATCACGCGGGCACGCCGGGCACCCCCGTGATGGCCTGATTCGTTCAACTTCGCGTCATGTTGCCATCAAGCACCGTTTACCGCGGCCCGCTAGAACTAACGAGATCGCACACAGGAGGGCCTGATGATGATGCATGCGTGCGGCAGTAAGAGTATTCCCGGGCGGGCCGCGCAGATGCTGACGGCTCTGGGAGCTGTCACGGCTGTGCTGCTCGCCATGGTCGTCTCCGGCGCTCCGGCGGGCGCGGCGACCGCTACGCCGACCTATCAGGTGACCCAGATCCTGTCTGGTAAGAGCTTGCACCACTGGTACTACAAGGCGGGTTCGAGCAAACGGCACTCCGAGACGCTCGCCGACCCGGACGACATCACCCGGATCGGCGGTTACCTGTTCACCGGCTTCCAGAACGGGGTGGGTCCGCAGGGCCAGGCCAGCCCGGACGGGAACCGGGACTCGACGATCGTGCAGTTCACCCTGTCCGGCCGCGTGGTGAACCAGTGGGACCTGGTAGGCAAGTGCGACGGCGTGACCGCTGACCCGTACACCGGCCTGCTCGTGGCCACGGTGAACGAGGATGCACACTCCAGCCTGTACACCATCGACCCGTTCAACAGCCACGTCGTGCACTACGCCTACAACAAGCCGCTGCCGCACAACGGCGGCACCGACGCCATCTCCTTCGACAACGGCCTGATGCTGATCAGCGCCTCGGCGCCGGGCACGGCCGGCGCGGCCGCGCCGGAGCCGTACTACCCGGCCGTCTACGTCACGACCCTCAACCCGGCCACCCGGGTGGCCACGGTGCACGCGCTGTTCTACGACGAGTCGCACGCCACCGCGGCCAACGGCCCGCACGCCGGGCACCCGGTCAAGCTGGGCCTGACCGACCCCGACTCCAACGAGGTCGTGCCCTACTCCTCGGCCCGGTTCCCGGGCTACTTCATGCTGACCAGCCAGGGTGACCAGGAACAGATCTACGTGTACGCCCCGTACGCCAGGCACCAGCACCTGTGGGTGCTCAAGCTGTCCCAGTCGGTCGACGACACGGCCTGGGCCACCAATTGGCAGGGGGCGCTCTACGCGGCTGACACCAGCGGTGACACGATCGACGAGGTATCCGGGCCTTCGTGGCCGCTGGGCAGCGCGTTCGTGGCCGTGACGCCCTGCGACTCCAACAGCGCGCCTGCCACCTGCCCCGCGCCGCCGAAGTACCCGGCGAACTACCTGGGCCGGCTGAACATGTCCACTGGCCAGATCACCCCGGTCTCGCTCCGCGGCCCGCGGCTGGAGCCCCAGGGCATGATCTTCGTCCCGTTCTAGCCAGCCTGCAGCCGACGCCGCGCGGCCCGCACATCGCGGGCCGCCGCGGCCGCGTCCACGGTACGGAGCTCACCGTGCTCGACCACGGGCGCGCCGCCGGCCAGCAGCAGTTCGAGCGGCGCGGGCGGCCCGAGCACGAGCGCGGCCACCGGGTCTCCGCCCGGTCCGCCCGCGTCCCCGCCCGGTCCGCCCGCGTCTCCGCCCGGTCCGCTCGCGGTAGCGTCGTGGGCCAGCGTGTCCACCCGCCACAGCGCGATGTCGGCCAGCATCCCGGGCCGCAGCGCTCCGATCTCGTCCGACCGGCCCAGGCACCGTGCCCCGCCCCGGGTGCCGATCCACAGCGCCTGCCGTGCGGTCAGCGCAGCGGGCCCGGTGGAGTCCCTGAGCCGGGCCACGAGCAGGGCCTGGTGCAGCTCGCCGGCCAGCGAGGTGCCCTCACTCGACGCGGCTCCGTCGACGCCGAGGCCGACCGGCACGCCGGCCTGCAGCAGCTGGCGGACTGGGGCGATGCCCGCGCCCAGCCGCGCGTTCGAGGTGGGGCAGTGCGCCACCGCAGTGCCGGTCGCGGCGAACCGGTTTACCGCCGCCTCGTCGAGGTGCACGCAGTGCGCCAGCCAGACATCCTCGCCGAGCCAGCCGAGGTCGTCGGCGTACTCGGCGGGGGTGCGGCCCGTCGTCTGCCGGCAGTAGTCGTCTTCCTCACGGGTCTCGGCCAGGTGGGTGTGCATCCTGATGCCCAGCCCGCGGGCTAGCTCGGCCGTCTCGCGCATGAGCCGGGCGCTGACCGAGAACGGCGAGCACGGGGCCACGGCCACCCGCACCATGGCTCCGGGGGAGGGGTCGTGGAACCGGTGCACCGCTTCGGCCGCCGCGGCCAGCGCGGTGTCCGGGTCCTCGACGATCTCGTCGGGCGGCAGCCCGCCCGCGGACCGGCCCAGGTCCATCGAGCCCCGGCAGGGGTGGAAACGCAGCCCGACGGACGCCGCGGCGGCGACCTCGGCCTCGAGCGCGTCCGCCCACCGGCGGCCCGGGTCCCGGCTGCCCCGCGGCGGGAAGATGTAGTGGTGGTCGGTGCTGGTGGTGCAGCCGGACAGGGCCATCCAGGCCAGGCCCGCGGTCGCCGCCGCATGTACCTGGCCGGGATCGATCCTGGCCCAGACCGGGTACAGCTCGGTGAGCCAGTCGAACAGGACGGACTGCTGCGCCCGGCCCTGGGTGAGCCACTGGTACAGGTGGTGATGGGTATTGACCAGGCCCGGCGTGGCCAGGCAGCCGGTGCCGTCCACCCGGCGGGCCCTGGCCAGGGTCCCGGTCGCGGCTCCGGCCAGGGCCTCGGCGGGGGCCGGTCCGTCGCCCACCGCGGTGATCCGGCCGCCGGCCACGACGATGTGGCCGGCACGGTACTCGGTCCCGCTGTCGTCGTGCCGCGCGCCGTCCATGGTGGCGATCGCGCAGTTCTCGATCACCAGCGGGCCTGGCGCCCGACGGCCTGCAGAGGATGTCAAAGGCTCAGCACCTTCGTCAGCCGCAGCTGGGTGATCTTGAGCAGCTCCTCGCGCACCACGGCCCGTTCGGCCTCCGGGTCGTTGCCCAGCCGGGCCCGGAGCTGATCCAGCATTTCCTGGCCGGAACGGCCGCTGGCGCAGATCAGGAAGACATGGTCGAAACGCTTCTCGTAGGCGCGGTTCCCCTCGGCCAGGGCCTGCCGCACCTGGTCGGTGGCGCTGGCGGCGCCGGACTGCTCGGCCGCCGATACGCCCGCGGCACGGTCCCCGATTCGCGGATGCCCGCTCAGGCTCTCGAGGATGTCGTCCCAGCTCAATCCCGTGAAGGCGGCGTCTACCGCGGCCCGCAGCGCCTCCGGGTCGCGGTAAGGACGCCCGCTGGCGATGGTCGCAGCGAACGTCGCAGACGCGCAGCAGGCGAGCATCTCGCGCTCGGCGTCCGGCGCCGGGGCGGCGTTGAAGGCCTCGAGGGACGCCGGAGCGGAAACCTGGTCACCGGGGTTCGCCATGCGGCCATCAAATCAGCCTGCGCGGCGAGCGCGGTAGGCGCCTACCGAATCAATAGCCGGTAACCTGACTCGAGCCCCATTTGTAGCTTTCGCTAAATTAACGACGGCTATGGGCGTGTGTTAAGGGCTGGTCACCAGGAGGTGATCCCTTGCGAGTACGGGACTTGCTCGACGTCTCCGGCCTGGGGCTCAGGCTCCTGACCGACGTCGCGGGCGCCGACCGCGTGATCACGCACGTGTTCACCACGGACCTGCCCGATCCGAGCCGCTACCTGACGCCGGGCGACCTGGTGCTGACCGGCATGATCTGGTGCCGGGAGCCCGGCGACGCCGACCGGTTCGTCAGGACCCTGGTCAACGCCGGAGCGTGGGCGCTCGGCGCCGGGGAGGCACTGGGTGAGGTGCCGCCCGAGCTGATCGAGGCCTGCCAGCGGCACGGCGTCACCCTGCTCGCGGTGCCCGCCGAGACCTCGTTCGCCGCCATCACCGAGGAAGTGGCGCGGCGGCTGAACGGGGACCGGGCCTCGGCCATGACCAGGGTGCTCGGGCGGCGCCGGCTGCTGCTGTCGGCGGTGGCCGAGGGCGCGGGCCTGGACGCGATGTTCCGGCTGATGGGCCGCGAGATCGGGACAGAAAGCTGGCTGCTGACCGGCCTGGGCCGGGTGCTGGGCGGTACCGGGACGCCCCTGCCCGAGCCGCTGGCCGGGCGGCTGGCCGCCGAATACCTCAAGGCCGACCGGCTGCCGGTCACCGCGCGGATGGCCGGTCAGCATGTCACGGCGGGCGGGGACGGGAAGTACTCGCTGTTCGGGGTGGGCGGCGAACCCAGGATCACCAGCTGGTTCCTGGCCTGCGCGGGAAACGAGCAGGACTGGGCGCCCGAGCCGCGCGAGTCCGTGGCCGAGCTGGCCGCGGACGCCGCGCTGGAGCGGGCCAGGCTGGACGCCGGGCGCGCCGGGGACCGCAGGCTGGCCGAGGCGATCGTGACGCTGCTCGGATCAGAAACCGGCGAAGGGGGCGCCCTGGGCGAGATCGCCTCGGTGATGCGGGCCGCCGGGCTGTCGCCGGACGGCAGCTACCTGGTGGCCGCGATGCACGCCCAGGCGGACCGGATGGCCGGCCCGAACGCCGGCCGATGGCGCACGGACCTGGCCGAGGAGCTCGTCATTCCGCATGCCGAGGGGGCCGTGGCCGCGCCGCACGGCGATCAGACCGTGGTCCTCATCCCGCTCCCGGCCCAGGACGCGGCCGGGCCCGACCCGGAGACCGCCCCGGAGCCCGCCCCGGCCGCCGTCCCCGCTCTCCACGCTGCCGCCCCCGCTGCGGCGCAAGCACTCGCCGCCCGGCTGCGTGACCGCCAGCCCGTCGTGGAGTCCGACCGGGCCCGCATCAGGCTCACCATCGGGATCAGCGCCCCCGCCGCCGGCGTGGCCGCCCTGGCCGGCGCGCTGCACGAAGCGGAGAGCGCGCGGCGGCTGGCCGAGCTCCGGGCCAGCGGATCCGCGCCGGCCGCGGTGTCGGTGGTCACCAGCGACGAGGTCGCCTCGCACGAGCTCCTCATGGCCAGCGTCCCAGGCGCCGTGCTGCGCTCCTTCCGCGAGCGGCTCCTCGGCCCGCTGCTGGCCTACGACGAGCGGCACCGGGCCGAGCTGCTGTCCACCTTGCGCGAGTTCCTGGCCTGCTCGGGTTCGTGGAACGTCTGCGCGGCCAGGATGTACGTGCACGTCAACACGGTGCGGTACCGGATCAGGCGGATCGAGGAGCTCACCGGGCGTGACCTGTCTTCGCTCGATGACCAGGTAGATTTCTTCCTCGCGATGCGCATTCGCTAGCGTGTCCGAGTGGTGGTGATCCGATCCGCCTCCCCGGCGGACGCGGCGCAGATCGCGGCCGTCCAGCGGGCGAGCTGGCTCGCCGCCTACCAGGGCCTCATCAGCCGCCAGGTCATCGACCGGGTGACCGCGCCCGACGGCGGCGCCAGGATCCGGCAGTCGTTCAGGACCAGGCCCTGGCAGCGCATGATCGCCGCGGTCAGCGTCTCCGCCATCGTCGGCTACGCGTCCTTCGGACCCGAACAGGATGTGCTCGAAGCCCCGTGGCCGCATCCGCAGACCGCGGCGGGCGCCGACGGCCAGGTGGCCGAACTGTACGCGCTGTACGTCCACCCGGACTGGTGGTCCACCGGCACCGGGCGGGCGCTGATGGACCGGTCCCTGGCCAGGGTCGCCGCCGCCGGGTACACGAGCATCACGCTGTGGGTCCTGCAGGACAACTCCCGCGCGCGCCGCTTCTACGGGCGGGCCGGATTCGCCGCCGACGGCGCCCGGCACGTGCTCGACGACCTGGGCGGCGTCACCGAGATCCGCTACCGGCGCCCGCTGAGCGCCTCGACGAGTGATTCCTGATCCAGGAACCCCCGACTGCGGGCCCGGCCCGCCATTTCTTGGACATCTGGTATGGCTCGCGGCAGGCTGGAAAGCCAGAAGCCAGTGACACGAACAGGAGGGATCACCACCATGGCCCACGACGACAGCGCAGCCAAGGCGGCCGCCACCTACTTCGACGCCTGGCTGGCCGGGGATTCCGGCCGGCTGCGTTCGGTGCTGGCCGACGACGTGGACTTCGCCGGGCCGCTCGGGCAGGTCAAGGGCGCCGATGACTGCCTGCGCGGCCTGCAGGGGCTGGCCCAGGTCATGACCGGCATCGACGTCCAGAAGGTCTTCACCGCCGGACCGGACGTGCTGACCTGGTACGACATGGCCACCAAGGTGGCTGACCCGGTGCCGGTGGCGAACTGGATGCAGGTCAAGGACGGCAAGATCACCCGGATCAGGGTGGCATTCGACCCGCGGGGCGTGGCCGGCGGGTCATGACCGCGACGCACCCCGGCCGGCCGGTGGTCGGCGGCCGGACGCGGGCGGTCACCACGGCCCGTTCGGCCTCATAAAAAGCCAATACGGCGGGAACTGGCCCTACTGACAGGGAGCCAATTCTGGCAACCTTGCTGCATGCCGCGACGCCTGATCCAGCTGTTCGCCGGGCTCGTGCTGTACGGGATCAGCGACTCGATGCTGCTGCTGGCCGGGCTGGGCCTGGATCCGTGGGACGTCCTGCACCAGGGCCTGGCCCGTCGGACCGGCGTGCCCGTGGGCACCTGGGCGATCATCGTGGGGGCGGCGGTGCTGCTGCTGTGGATCCCGCTGCGGCAGCGGCCCGGCATCGGCACGCTGTGCAACGTGGCGGTGGTCGGGGCGGTCATCGACGTGATCATGGCCGAGGTCGCGCCGCCGCGGGCGCTGGCGGTGCGCGCGGTCGTGATGGTGTCGGCGGTGGTGCTGAACGGCGTGGCGACCGGCATGTACATCGGCGCGGGCCTCGGACCCGGGCCGCGCGACGGCCTGATGACCGGGCTGGCCGCCCGCGGTCACTCGCTGCGCGTGGTGCGCACCGGGATCGAGGTCACGGTGCTGGCCGTCGGCTGGCTGCTCGGCGGCACCGTGGGCATCGGCACCGTAATCTACGCGGGCTGCATCGGCCCGCTCGCGCACGTCTTCGTGCCGCTGTTCAGCCGCCGTGACCCCGTGGAAGCTCCGGCTAGGCACCTGACCGCAGCGTGGCCACGCCGTCGCCGGTGAGGTCATCGAGCGGTGCCTGGCGCCCGGTCATGGCCATGACCAGGGACAGGATGGGGCCCGACACCTCGGGCCCGGTGCCGTGCGACCAGTCGGCGTCGGTGGCCCGCAGCATTACGCCGCCAACCCGGCGCTTGCTGCCGATGAGCAGGTTCGAGCCCTTGTAGAAGTCGGCCACCTGCACCACGGCCTCGGCCGGGTACTTGTGCTCGATGCCGAGCGGCCTGCGGATGTCCTCGGCGTGCACGATGGTCTCGCCCAGCCAGGTGTCGGCCGGGCCCGGCGGGTGCTTGACCGAGGTCACGATGGCCTCGAAGTGCGCCAGCGTGTCGGCGGGGGAGTTGCCCCGCTGCCCGGCCACGCCCTTTTCCTGCAGCTTGTCGAAGCTGAACCCGGACGCGGCCAGCCTGCCGAAGAACACCGGCGGCGTCATGGTGGCGGCCGAGGTCAGGTGGGCCAGCACGTCACGGACCGTCCACGGGCTGCACAGCGAGGCCGTGGCCCAGTCGTCGGCCTTGCGGTCCCGCAGGTCCTCGGCCAGGGCCTTGCGCTCGGCGTGGATCACCGGCCAGGTGTCCATGGATCCTCCCCCCGGGCCCGGCCGCGCTGCCGTATGCCCGTATTGTTCGGTCAAGGCCAAATTAGCCAGCTGCCGAATTAGCGGCAATCGTATAGTGGAGGTCAGCGGGAGGCAAGGTGCAGGACATCCAGAAGGTGATGGCGGCGCTGGCCTCGCCCGTCCGCCGCGAGATCCTGGGCCTGATCTGGGATGACGAGCTTTCGGCGGGGGAGATCGCGGCCGCCTTCCCGGTGAGCAAGCCGACCATCTCCCAGCACCTGGCGGTCCTGCGCGAGGCAGGCCTGGCCGCCGCCACCGCGGTCGGCACGTCGCGTCGCTACCGGGCCAGGCACGATGCGCTGCGCGGCCTGCACGGCGCGCTGGGCAGCCCCACCAAGTGGGTCAACGCCACCGACGCCCCGGAACGGGCCACCTCGCAGGTCAGCACCAAGCCGGTCGTGGTGGCCAGCACGGTGGTGGATACCAGCCAGGCCACTACCTTTGCCGCCTTCACCGACCCGGCCGTCTACTCCCGCTGGCTCGGCGTTCCTGTCACGATCTCCGACGGGCGTTTCGCCTGCACGCTGGAATGGGGTACTAGCGTCCGCGGCCGGTACGAACTGGTCTGCCCGCCGGAGCTGATCGTCATGCGCTGGGATTTCGACGACGATAACGTGCCGGTCCCCGGCGGCGAGATGACCGGCTACCTGCGGGTCCGGCCGCACGGGCCGGGCGCGCAGGTCGAGGTGCACCAGATCGTCGAGACCCCGGCCGAGGCGGAGTTCATGGAACGGGCGTGGGCCCTGGTCCTCGGCCGCCTGCGGGCGGGCGTGGCCCGCGCCAGCGACCTGGGCTCGCCCATGCCGTCACGCACCGCCCGGCCGAAGCGCCGCGATCCCGCCCGAGGGTCCTTACCAGCCGCGGGCGCGCCATTCGCCGAGGTGGGGCCGCTCGGTGCCGAGCGTGGTGTCCTTGCCGTGCCCCGGGTAGACCCAGGCCGGGTCAGGCAGCGGGCTGAACAGGCGGTCGGTCACGTCGGTGAGCAGCGAGGTGAAGTCCTCCGGGGAGCCGGTCTTGCCCACGCCGCCAGGGAACAGCGAGTCGCCGGTGAACACGTGCGGCCCGCCGGCCAGGCGGCCGCCCGCGTCGTACAGGACCGCGACGCTGCCCGGCGTGTGCCCGCGCAGGTGGACGAACGACACCGCGGCGTCGCCGAACTGGAGCACCTCGCCGTGCTCGACGCGGCGGGTGACCGAGACGGGCAGGAAATCAGCGTCGGCCGGGTGCGCGGCCACCTCGGCACCGGTGTGCTTCTGCAGCTCCGGCAGGGCCTGCCAGTGATCGGAATGCCGGTGGGTGGTCACGATCACCCCGACCGGCACCTCACCGATCATCTCGATCAGCCGGCCGGCCTCGTTGGCCGCGTCGATCAGGATGGCCTGGCCGGTGCTCGTGCAGCGCAGCAGGTAGGCGTTGTTGTCCATGGGGCCCACCGCTATCTTGGTCACGGTCAGCCCGTCGAGCTCCCTGGTGTCGGACGGACCGCCGACACGTACGTCTCCGGTGTAGGTCACATTCAGAACTTATACCGAACGATCCAGGGTGCGCCGATCGCGCCACCTTGTTCGCGTCCCGTGGAGAGCCCGTGAAGATACTGATCCTGTCCGGCCGCCAGGTGCGTGAGCTGCTGCCCTACGACGAGTGCGCGGACGTGATGCGCGAGGCGCTGACCGGGCTGGCCCGGGGGGAGATCCAGCAGCCGCTGCGGACCGTGGTCAAGCCCGCCGGGGCGGCCGGCTTCATGGGCCTGATGCCCGCCTACGCGCCCGATAGCGGGTACGGCCTGAAGGCGATCTGCGTCACGCCGGGCAACCCGGCCGTCGGCAAGGACGCCCACCAGGGCGGGGTGCTGCTGTTCGCGGCGGACACCGGCGAGCCGCTGGCGCTGGTGAACGCCTCGGCGGTGACCGAGATCCGCACCGCGGCCGTCTCCGCCGTGGCCACCGGCCTGCTGGCCCGGCCCGGTGCCGCCGAGCTGGCCATCCTCGGTACCGGCGTACAGGGCCAGGCGCACGCGCACGCGCTGGCCGCCACCCGCGCCCTGTCCGCGATCCGCATCGCCGGCCGGGATCAGGACCGGGCCCGCCAGGTCGCCGCCGAACTGG